>MRWF01021155.1_pt1 | contig 319103 bp, 268 predicted proteins | sample 1013331 | NCBI WGS metagenome assembly MRWF01 (sample SAMN06117577, study PRJNA244670) | biofilm metagenome | biome: Water; feature: Cathode Biofilm; material: Biofilm; isolation source: microbial consortium enriched at the cathode of a solar microbial fuel cell | place: USA: District of Columbia...
AATATCGCAGCGATCAATGACGATCCAACAGCCACCGGCGTTGATGACGTTTTCGTCAGCGGCGCGGAAGGTCAGTCCATCAGCGTCGATATGTCGGGTGTGGTTTTGGCTGATGTGGATGCCAACGGTGCCGAACTCACCCTGTCGTTTGACGTGCTGGGTGAAGGAGGGCTTACCCTTAGTGATGGGGCAGATGTCACGGTCTCCGGTTCCTCCGTAACAGGGACGATCGACAACCTGCAGAGCTATCTGGCGACACCGTCCAATATCCAGTATCTCAACAACGGTGAAGACAGCGGCGACACGATCCGTGTTTACCTGAATGACAATGGTAACACCGGCACCGGTGGCGGCACGGCGGTTGAAGTTGGCCTGATCGATGTGACACTATCACCGACGAACGATGATCCCGTGGTCACGGGCTTGCCTGCGGATCTCGATGTAACGGAAGACGAAGTCAGCGATCTTGACCTCTCGCCAATTGCGATCACCGATGTGGACGCAGGCGCCCAGGACATCACACTCACCCTGACGGTGGACAGCGGCGTCTTGATAGCAGGTGACTCAGGCGGAGTGATCGTGGGTGACACGGACACGGCACAAATCACCCTGACGGGCTCGGCATCCGAACTCAACGCCTACCTCAATGAAAGCGGCAGCGTGCAGTACCAGAGCGCTGAGAATGACGACACATCGGCGACGCTGACCGTGGTAATCAATGATGGCGGCAATACAGGCGCAGGCGGTGGGCAGGATATTCTGGTCGGCACCACGACCCTGAATATCGCAGCGATCAATGACGATCCAACAGCCACCGGCGTTGATGACGTTTTCGTCAGCGGCGCGGAAGGTCAGTCCATCAGCGTCGATATGTCGGGTGTGGTTTTGGCTGATGTGGATGCCAACGGTGCCGAACTCACCCTGTCGTTTGACGTGCTGGGTGAAGGAGGGCTTACCCTTAGTGATGGGGCAGATGTCACGGTCTCCGGTTCCTCCGTAACAGGGACGATCGACAACCTGCAGAGCTATCTGGCGACACCGTCCAATATCCAGTATCTCAACAACGGTGAAGACAGCGGCGACACGATCCGTGTTTACCTGAATGACAATGGTAACACCGGCACCGGTGGCGGCACGGCGGTTGAAGTTGGCCTGATCGATGTGACACTATCACCGACGAACGATGATCCCGTGGTCACGGGCTTGCCTGCGGATCTCGATGTAACGGAAGACGAAGTCAGCGATCTTGACCTCTCGCCAATTGCGATCACCGATGTGGACGCAGGCGCCCAGGACATCACACTCACCCTGACGGTGGACAGCGGCGTCTTGATAGCAGGTGACTCAGGCGGAGTGATCGTGGGTGACACGGACACGGCACAAATTACCCTGACGGGCTCGGTATCCGAACTCAACGCCTACCTCAATGATAGTGGCAGCGTGCAGTACCAGAGCGCGGAGAATGACGACACATCCGCGACGCTGACCGTGGTAATCAATGATGGCGGCAATACAGGCGCAGGCGGTGGGCAGGATATTCTGGTCGGCACCACGACCCTGAATATCGCAGCGATCAATGACGCCCCTACAATGGATGGCCTTGACAGCGTTACTGTGGAAGCAATCGAAGGTACCCCGTCCAATGTGGACATGTCTGGGGTGACCATTTCAGATGTAGACGCCAACGGCGGTGAAATTACACTTTGGCTGGACCCGGGCGAGGGGCAGTTGATCGTGGCTGAAGGGGCTGGCGTGACGCTCGGCAGCGGCGATGGCGCCCATTCGGTAACGGGTACTATCCCAGCATTGACCAGCTATCTATCAAGCCCGGAAAACATCCAGTATCTCAATGAAACGGGCGAAGACGCGACAGATGGCATTCTTGTCTACCTTAGTGACAATGGTAATACCGGCACCGGGGGCGGAACGCCCAACCTGATTGGTTCAATCGAACTTGCGGTGACGCAGGTCAATGATGACCCCGTGATGACCGCCTTGCCGGCCACAATCAATGTGACCGAAGACGTTGCGAGCAATATTGACCTTTCTGCCGCCACCTTGTCTGACGTTGATGCCGGGTCAAACCCGATTACCTTGACCCTCAATGTGGACTCAGGAACGCTTGCAGCCAGTGACGTAGCTGGTGTGACCGTGGCAGACAGTGGAACCGCGCAGATTACATTGACCGGTACTGTCTCTGATCTGGACGAGTATCTCAATACTGCGTCCAATATCCAGTATACTGGGGCTGAGAATGATGACACGTCGGCGACGCTGACGATCGGCGCCAACGATGGTGGTAACGTTGGTACCGGCGGCGGTCAGGATGTCACCCTTGGCACCATCGCCATTAACATTGATGGCGTGAATGATATGCCAACCCTCTTGGGGCTGCCAGAAGCACCAATTACCACTGATGAGGGCGTGCTAGTCAATATTGACCTGTCCGATGCTGTGTTGGCGGATGTCGATGCCGGTGATGGCGAAGTGTCTGTGTATCTTTTGCCAAGCGCAAACGGTGAGATCTTCCTGGCGGAAGGCACTGGGGTCACCGTACAAGTGGGTGATGGCTTTGGTGAAATCACGGGAACTGTTGACGACATCAATACTTATTTGTCGGATCCAGCGAACATCCAATACCTGAATGACAGTGAAAGAGACGTTTCTGATACAATCAGCATAAGCGTGAATGACCATGGAAACTCCGGCTCTGGGGGTGGCGTGGCCTTCAGCATGGGAAGCATTGTTGTCAATGTTCTGGCTGTAAATGATGACCCGGTCGCTGTGGATATGCCAACCAGCATTTCAGTAACGGAAGACATCGCAAGCGATGTTGATTTCTCCGGGATGACTATTTCAGATGATGCAGGGGTTGACGACAATATCACCATTACCTTGAACGTGGATGCCGGTACACTTGACGCAGTTGATGCCAACGGCGTGACAGTATCGAATGGCGGTACCGACACGATCATTCTGACGGGGACCGTTTCCAACCTTAATGGGTACATGGGTACGGCGTCGAACATCCAATACACCAGTGCCGAGAATGATGACACTTCCGCAACTCTGACCATCATCGCAAACGATGGCGGCAGCCTTGGCCAAGGCGGTGGTGGGAATGTGACCCTGGGGACAGTCGAGCTTTCCATCGATCCGACAAACGATGCCCCGACCAGCACAGATGCAACGCTGACCTTTGGTGAAAACAGCGACTTCACGCTCAATCAAAGTCACTTCGGCTTCGAGGATGTCGACAGCGGTGACGCGCTTGAGGCGGTTCGGATCGACACACTTCCGGCTTCAGGCACCCTTCAGCTGGATGGTGCTGGTGTAACAGCAGGCGATGTGATCACGGTCGCCGATATTGATGCCGGACTGCTGACCTACAGCCCGCCTGCCGACACAACAGGCCAGGCTGTGGCCAGCTTCACCTTCACGGTGAATGACGGTGACACTTTCGCCGAAGCTTCCAGCACCATCACCTTTGACGGCGAACCGAACACCGCCCCAACATTGTCCCTTGCAGACACCACGATTGACCATGTGGAAGGTGCGGGTGCCAGCCATCTAGATGCTGCTGCCATCCTTGAGGATGCTGACGGTGACAGCGATTTCCAGGGCGCGACACTCACGGTGCAGGTAACCGGGCAGGCTGATGCGGATGACCAGCTTTTCCTATCGGACGACAATGGAACCGGGCCGGTGATCACGGTAAGCGGCACGGATGTGCTGGCGGACGGTGTCGATGTTGGCGACGTGAACATGGATGGTGGCCTGGCCACCGGGGACGCGCAGCTTGTCATCAATTTTGATGAAGATGCGACGCAGGAAATTGTGCAGGAAGTCGCAAGGGCATTCGTTTATGAAACCACGTCTGACACCCCAAGCGGTGACGCCAAGACGGTGACTGTGACCCTGGCTGATGCCCACACGGCAATGGCGACTGATAGTGTGCAGGTATCCATCACGGAAACGAACGATGATCCTGTAGCCGCTGGCCTGCCAGCGATATTGGGTGTGAAGGAAGACACTCAAAGTGAAGTGGACCTTTCCGGCATTACACTGGCTGATGATGCAGGGGAAAACCCGATTGTACTAACCCTTTCTGTGGCGTCCGGCATTCTTGACGTCACGGGAGAAAGCGGCCCGATAACTGTAAGCGGGGAAGGTACGTCCACCATCACGCTTGAGGGGACGGTGGAAGCCTTGAACAGCTACATCTCGGACGCCACCCGTTTTGTCTATCTCGGGGCCGAGAATGACGACACGTCCACCACGCTAACGCTGTTGGCAAACGATGGTGGCAACTCTGGCACCGGTGGCGGTGAAAATGTCACGCTGGGCACTATCGCCCTTGAAATTGGGGCGGTGAATGATGCGCCGACGGGTGCAGATAACCAACTGACCTTCACGGAAGATACCAACTTCACGCTCCAGGCCTCGCATTTCGGCTTCGCCGATGTTGATGGGGACACACTGCAGACTGTCAGAATTGCGTCGCTACCGGATAGCGGCACGCTGACACTTGACGGGACCCCGGTGTCTGGTTCCGACGATATTGCCGTGGCAGACATCCAAGCTGGCCTGCTTCGGTATCAGCCGGAGGCAGGTGTCACCGGGGATGACGTAGCATCCTTCACCTTCTATGTCGGTGATGGGAAGGATCTCTCGGACCAGGAAAACACAATTACCTTTGACGGTCAGGAGGCCTCATCTGGTGGTGGTTCCGGTAGTGGCGGTTCCTCTGGTGGCGGGTCCACGCCTGATCCTGAGCCGATCGACCAGAACTTGGGCGACAATGGCGGGACGGCTGTGGGGAGTGACCTTGCAGATACCATCTTGGGCGGTGCTGGCGACGATACGGTCAGCGGCGGTGCCGGGGATGATATCCTGCCAGGGGGTGACGGGTCTGACGTCATCTCAGGCGGGACAGGCAATGATGTGCTCTATGCCGGCGCAGGCGATACCGGTAATGACACGCTCGACGGTGGTGAAGGGGCAGATACCGTTGGTGGGGGCGCCGGGGATGATGTCCTGTCAGGTGGCTCCGGCAATGATATGGTCTTTGCCGGTCTGGGCAATGATGTCGTCGCGGGAGGCGACGGTGCCGATCTGGTCTTCGGTGGTATGGGTGATGACCTTATCGGAGGTGGCGACGGCAGCGACATGCTCTTTAATGGCGGCGGGGCTGATACGGTTGATGGCGGTGCCGGAGATGATGAAATCTGGGCCGGCGCGGGCGATGACCTGCTCACGGGCGGTGCCGGTGCCGACACCTTCATGTTCGGCGCAAACTCCGGCAACGATACGATCACGGATTTCTCAACTGCTGACGACCTCCTGGACCTTCGTTTCACCGTGACCGATTTCGCTGACGCCTCAGCCGTTCAGGCCGCGGCCAGCGATGCGACCCAGAGCGGTGTTGATGGTTTGCTGATCGACCTGGGTGGTGGGCAGAGCGTCTTCCTGCAGGGATTATCGATGGCTGATTTTGCCAGTCTAGATATCACTCTTTAACGCTTTGCAAATGACCTTCGGGCCATTTGCAGTGGCGGAGTGACAGCTCCCCCCAGCACCCTCCGCCACAGATAATTTTGGGTGTAGAGTTACTAGTTCATCTTCCGCCGCGCCCGCTTAACTGGCCCAATCTGTACCAACCATTTGTTTGGCAGGTTGGGCCTTTTTCTGAGTCGAAAGCTTTGCCCCAGCGCGTGGCGGTAACCCGGAAATATCTCCACCGGATTTCCATTAGGGACATTGCGTGTGCCGGATGGGACACGAGGCGGGTTCTGGAAGACAAGCGCCTTTGCTCCGTGAAAAATCAGGGACCAGTCGCCCGAGAGCGGCGTGTTGCTAACGGGATGCGAGGTAAGCGATGTCGACAATAACGGTATTGAACACGAATGACAGCGGTCCAGGCAGCTTGCGGGAAGCTCTTGCGGTCGCGGTTGATGGTGACGAGATTGTCTTTGACGCGTCGCTTTCGGGCCAGACCATCACGCTTGCGAGCGAGCTTCATGTCGCGGTGGGTGTGTCATTGAGCGGTGATGTGGACGGCGACGGCAGGGCCGACATCATCCTGAGCGGCAACGATGCGGTACGGGTTCTGACTGTGGACGCCGGAAGCGCCGTAGTCACGATTGAACACCTGTTTCTGGTGAACGGCAATGCGGGAACGGGGCAGGGCGGCGCGCTTCATGTCGCAAGCGGCGATGTCACCTTCTCCCATGGTCATATCTATCATTCTTCCGGGGCAGAAGGCGGCGGTGTCTATAATGCGGGCACGCTGACGCTCGACGGGGCCACGGTGGCCCACAACGCCAGCACGGGCGACGGCGGCGGCATCTTCAATGATGCGGGCACACTGACGCTCCAGACTTCGACGGTCGCAGACAACCACGCCCAAGGGGAAGGCGGTGGCGTCGCGGTCTATGGCGGTGAGGCGCTTGTCAGCCACAGCACTATCAGCGCCAATATCGCGAGCGGCCCCGAGGGTATTCACGGCCTTTACCTGACAGATAACAGCGTTGCGGGCGTTGCGGCGGATGTGTCGGTTGGGCATACGATCCTTGCAGACAATATCGGCAACTATGACGGGGAAACCCATGATGTAGGCGGCGGGGCCATCAATAGCCTCGGTTATAACCTCTTCTCAAGCCGGGGCGGGCATGCGGTGGACGGGGCCGATGCCACGGATGTGTATGGCGAGGCCTTCCTGGGATCGCTCGCGGACAATGGCGGCGCAGTGGAGACCATGACGCTCTATATGCAGAGCGATGCGCGGAACGCGGGGGACGCAGGCTTTGCCAGCAGCGAGCCAGACCAGAATGGCAATGCGCGTGTGGCGGGTGGTGCTGTCGATATCGGCGCGGTTGAAATGCAGAATGCGGTCGTGACCTACCATGTATCGACCACCGGCGATGACGACACAGGCGATGGCTCGGAAGCCAACCCGTTCGCCACCATCCAGCATGCCATTGATCTCGCCAACAATGCGGACGACACCTATATCGAGGTTGCCAGCGGGCTCTATAACGAACATCTGGTGATCCGCGACAAGGCCAACATCTCAATCTCTGTCGAGGATGCGGCGGACGGGCCGGTACAACTGTGGAACTATCACGAGGAACTGGCGCAAACGAACAGCGGCGCCTGGACCTTCGCAGGTGTGTTCCCGGGTCACGCAGAGAACCCGGCCGTCTATAACGACCATAATTTTGCTGTCTGGTATGTGGATGTGCCGGTAGACAGTGTTGGCTCCAACTTCAACCGCCACGCACCTATCCTGAAACTCGACCCTGACGGCGAGGCCTCGCGCGAGATGACGGTGGACGGTGCCTATAACTTCATTCACGCGGTCTATAATTCGACAGACGCGGGTGTGCTTCTGGTCGATAATGGCATCAGCCCCGAGGACTTACTTGCCAATACAAAAGACGCCGCCGAATTCTATTCCGACTTCGACGGCGACGGCATGGCGCGGATCTATATCTATACCAACAACAAGGATGCGGCGGTCGAACTTGGCATGACGGAAGCAGACCTGTCATCAAGCACGCCGAACCCCAATGAAATCCCGGTCTATGTGGGCGGCGCCTACGAAGAGACGCTTTTTATTCGCGAAAGTAGTAATATCTTCATCGACGGCCGAGATGAGAATGGAAATGGTCAGCATATCGAGTTCGGCATCGGCACCCAGTCGGCGGTGCATCTGCGGTACGGCAATACTGGCGTTGGCCTTGTGGGGCTGGATATCAATGACGCCCGATATCTTGTATATGCCGAAACCAACAACCGGGAGCCTCTGAAGGACTTTTTCGTCTATGGCAACCAGCTTGACGGCAACCTGCCCGAAAATATGGCCTGGTATCATGTCAAAAGCAGCTACAGCTCCCACGGCACCCAGGTTGGGCGCGCCGGCGAAAATATCGACGATTATACCAACCCGCCCAAGGGTGACTATGACTACCGCGTCATGGAGACGTCAGGCATCCGCATCATCGGCTCCAGCACGTACGATGTCGACAATGTCCGCATCTATGACAATGACCTCGCGAACACGTTCGACGGCATCAATGTCAGTGCCGGGGCGGTGGGCGACAATGGTGTCCTGATCCATAATAACTTCGTCAGCGCCTCGCAGGATGACGGGATCGATATCATCGGCTTGTCCAACACACCGGTGTTTGTGTTCGCCAACCATATCTATGATGTGAAAACCGGAATTTCCTATTTCCCGGCAGAAGAGGGCGGCAGCGGCGGCGACACCGGCTGGTTCAGTTTCTACAACAACACCATGACCACCGACCGGATGAAGTCGGACTATCATAATTTTGAGACGGGCGAATTCGTCTTCGACGACGCATCCTGGACCATCAAAATTCCCAATGAAGCCGATGGTGTTCGGGTTTATGGCAACAGCTTCTACGATAGTACCGGCAATTTCATCTATGCCAGCAATCAGCTGACGCAAAGTACCAATGACCTGATGTTCGTGCGCAACTTGTTCCTTTCGGGCGACAATGGCGTAATCAACGAAAGCGGTCTCGCCGACTATGTCACCTACCAGAACAACCTGTTCTGGAGCCTGATCATGGATACGCCCGACGGGGAAGGGCGCGTCTACTATCATGATGTCGATGGCGACGGGAATAACTATGAGCGTTGGGCAGACTTGGTGGCCAGCGGCAACCTGCCCGCCACCTGGACCGGCAATGTGGAAGGAGACCCGTTCGTCACCTTCACGGGCAGTGAGGCATTCCCTGCCTATCTGGCGCTGGGCGCTGGCAGCGCGGCTTACGGCCTGATCAACGGCGCGACGCCATCGCCCTTCCTGCCGCTCACCTGGGCGGGCGCGACCGAGATCAACCGCCAGATCACGGTGGGGGCAGAGCCCTATAACCAGGCGCCGGTGATAGGCACGCAGGCCGACATGGACGCGACCGTCGGGGCGGCTTTCAGCCTGTCGGTGGCGCTTCTGGCGACAGATCTGGATGCCGGGTTCCTGGCTGATAATGATAGCGTGACCTATAAGGCGGCAATGGCGGACGGCTCCGCTCTCCCTGACTGGCTGCATTTCGATGCCCGTACCGCCAGCTTGTTCGGCACACCGGCCAGCGGCGATGTAGGCGCGGTTCATGTGCGCATCACCGCAACAGATGATGACGGCGCTCAGGCCTCGACTGATTTTTCCCTCACGGTATCCGTGGCGAATACATCGCCAGTATTGGACCTAGCCGATGATGCCTCTGTCTATCCTGAATATGGCGCGCCGATACCCCTGGATGCCGCCGCCATCATTGCCGATGCCGATGGCGATAGCGACTGGGTGGGCGGCAGCCTCAGCATTCAGATCACGGGCGGGGCTTATGCCAGCGACCGGCTGTTCCTTGACGATAGCAATGGTACAGGCCCGTTACTGACTGTCTCGGGGCAGGACCTGCTGGCGGACGGCGTCGATGTAGGGGACCTGAACAATGTCGGTGGTGCCGTGATGGGGGGCGACACGCTGGAGGTCATCTTCAGTGAGGGCATTACTGGTGACATCGTGCAGGAGTTTCTGCAGGCGATCTGGTTCGAGGCCCTGTTTGACGGGGATGATTCATCCTTCCTGACCCGCACTGTTTCCGCAACCGCGACAGATGCCCACGGGGAAACCGGATCGGACAGCCGTGACATCGTTGTCGAACCCATAAATGACGACCCCGTTATGGCAGGCCTGCCTGAAACCCTGACAGTGGCTGAAGATACACTCAGCTTCCTAGACCTTTCCTCCGCGACGCTCACGGACGATTCCGGCCCCTATCTGATCGACGTGACGTTGAGTGTTGGGACGGGCACACTAGTGGCGAACTCCTCCGCCGGTGTGTCCGTCTCAGGCTCGGGGACAGATGCTCTGCAATTGACGGGAACTGTGGCGGATATCGATGCCTATCTGGACGATACAGAGGCACTGCAGTATCTCGGGGAAGCCAACGATGATGGTGCAACCATACTGACAATCGTGGCCAATGATGGCGGAAACTTGGGTGTCGGTGGCGGCGGTGACGTGCTTCTGGGCGAGGTCGAGATCGATATTCTGGGCGAAAATGATGCGCCCCTCAATGATGGCCGAACACTGACGCTCAATGTCGGCGCGCATGTGACGATTTCCGAGGACGCTTTGGGCTTCTCGGATCCTGACGGCGACACCCTTGACGGCATCCGGATCAACAGCTTGCCGGAAAGTGGTCAGCTCGTTTTGCTTGGACTTGGTTCCGATGCCGATACAGCCGTGCCGCTGGCTGTTGGCGATTATGTCGATGCGACAATGCTTGAAACCGGGCGTCTGGTTTATCAGGCGCCAGATAGCCAGTATGGGCCTGGCGTAGCGTCATTTGGCTATACAGTCAGTGACGGCAGCTTGTTTGCCACGGCAGGCAGTATGGTCAGCTTTGATATTCGAGCAATTCAGCCGCCTGAGGACAATAGTGGATCAACGGATAGCGGAGGGACTTCGAACGGTCAGATATCAAGTCCTTTGGACATGGTCCTTGATGGCGATGGCGGGCGCGTTACAGGAACCGATCTTGATGACCGCATCTTCGGCGGCGCGGGGGACGACACGATCGATGCTGGCGCGGGCGACGATAAACTGCTGGGCGGGCAGGGGGCCGATCACATCAAGGCTGGCGGCGGCAACGACCGGGTGTTTGCCGGGAGAGGCGATCAAGGAGACGACACGCTTGAGGGCGGCTCTGGTGCTGACCTTGTCGGCGGTGGTGCGGGCGCCGACCATATTGACGCAGGCGGCGGCAATGATCAGGTCTTCGGCGCAACCGGAGATGACGTCATCATTGGCGGTGGCGGCAATGATCTGATTTTTGGTGGCAGCGGCAACGATCTGGTTGAGGGAGGTAGCGGAGACGATACGGTCTGGGCTGGTGACGGCAACGATACGCTGGGCGGCGGCAGCGGAGCTGACACGTTCATATTCGGCCGGGTGAGCGGCAATGACATCATCACCGACTTTGATCTCGCTGAGGACAGTTTGAACCTACGCTATGCTTTGGTGGATTTTGCCAATGTCGACGCCGTTGTGGCAGCGTCATCAGAAACCGTCTTGGCCGGTCAGCCAGGCCTGTTGATCAACCTCGGGGGTGGGAACAGCGTGTTCATCGAGAGCATGACTGTGACAGACCTCTCTGAAATGACACTAGTGATATAATATTTCGGCTGGAACTCAGGGCTTATTGAGGGCGCTCAGTTGAAAACGACAAAAAATGTGAGGAAGTAATGAAAAACAAGACAGAAAAAAACGGTCACAGCCTGTGGGGCTTTTGTATGGTCTGGCTACTGGTCGCGCTGAGCGGTTCAGTATTTGCGACTGATGCGCCTTACACCGTCGAGGAAATCCGGGAACGGGCTGGTTGGCAGGCAGTTGAGCTTGATCTTGAGGTTGATCTGACAACGGCAATGCCAAGCTATAGCGGGACCATTCGGCTAAGGCTTCAGAAAGATCAAAGTCTTGGCCCTGTCCTGCTTCTCAATAACCGTGAAGCCGGCATGGGCGACTTCCGCGTGTGGTTGAAGAGCGCCGGAGCAGACAAGCTTCCCGACCACCAAATCGAAAATGACATCGAGCATCCTGGGGGGCGGGCATCCTCCTTGTCCATGATCACATTTGAAAAGCCGTTGGAAAAAGGCGCCGAGATTGAGGTTCAGTTCACCTATCATCTTGCACGTGAATTGGGGCAAATTTTTCACCGGACTAAATCCAGCTATGCGAGTTGGGTAACGCTCTGGTATCCGCTGGCCGTAGAGGATAGTCCTGCATTGGTGTCGCGGCCTGCCTTGTCCGTTCCGGGGATGACACGCTTCCAAATGCCCGCGGGCTGGAATGTGCTTTCCAACGGCCGTCTTTATGCAGATGAGACAGACGGTGGAAAGACGCTACAGTCCTGGCGTATGGATGATCCGGTCGCCCGAAGCTATATGGCGGGTCCATTTACGGTCTCGCGTGTCACCGTAGGCGAGAAAGAAGTCGCCATGTATATGTTGGGCGCCAGCCAAGAGGTCGTGGATGCCAACAGCAAACAACTTGCTCAGACCATTGATGTTCTGCAGCGATATTTTGGGCCTTATCCTTTCGAAACCTTTGGTGTCGCCGAATTTCCAGACGAAACAACAGACTATTTTGGAGCGGCCTCTGAACAAGGCTTCATCGTTGCCAAAAGCTCATATTTCGAAAGCGAGGGGGGATGGGCGCTTTTTGCGCATGAGGCCGGGCATGCCTGGTGGGGGAACAAGTTTGGTTGTAGGGGGCAGGGCGCAAGTTTGTGTGACGAGGCTCTGGCCCAGCTTGGTCCTGTTCTGGTTGCGCAAGAGATTTATGGCGAGCAGGCCATGCGAGATCTGCTCGACGTTTCGGTGCCAGGGTTCACGGTGTATGCGTCCGCAAGAGGTTATTTTGCAATGTGGCGATCAGGGGAAGACATTGCCCTTGATAGCATTGGTCCTGAAGCGGGCTGGCGACTTACAAGGCTTGAGGATTCAAAGGGGATGTGGTTCTGGCATATGCTGCGACAGAAGCTGGGTGATGACGTATTTTTTCCCGTCTTGCAGGAACTCGCGAACAGTGGTCAGTTTCTGGAACTGGAACAGCTTGAGACTGTTTTTGAACAGCATTCCAACATGGACCTGACGGCGTTTTTTGCACAGTGGCTGACACGTAAGGGCGCTCCCATCATCGATATGACATGGGAGGTGGTGAACCCAATGGTGGCGCCGGACTATATGGATGGCGAATATGAGGCCATCATCGCATTAGCTGAAGATGGTGAAAAAGAGGTGAGGGTCGATTTGGTGCAGCGCCAAGACGAGCTCTATAAGCTAGATGTGGAAGTTGAAATTCAATATTACCACAAACCGGTGGAGCGAAGAGTGATTCAGCTCAATGAAAAGCACGCTCAATTGGTTTTCAAAACCGATGGCAATGTCAGGAACATTACCGTTGACCCTGATCGGAAAATACTTATGTGGCGTCCGGCATATGGACCCAGACCAATATTTGATGGGCAAATTGACAAATAGGGTCGTCCAGCCAACGTTCAAAGCCTGATGTCCTAATCATGGTGACATCGGGCCTGTTGCCGCTTTGGGTCACTACGGGCCTTTGCGAGGAGAAACTTGGAGGTCTCCTTACGGAGCAAGAGCAGTCACTTCCACTGTTTTCAAAATTTTCCATTTCAGCTGAGATAGCTTCAAAATATTCCTGAATTGCTGAGATTGCTTTCCACTAAGCGTGAGATTTCCGGTCTAATGTCCAGCATTTCTGACGCCTGTGTTCCTATAACTTCGAGGCCGCACACCGGGATTATCAGTCGTCTGCCTGCGTGGGTTTATCGCAACAAGTCCTGTGCGCTGAAGCGGGCGGAGACCTGGTGGCCGTTCCTGTCTGTTACGCTGACCCGGTAGAAACCCGGGCCTTCCAGCATCAGCGTGGCATTCCTTGACCAGCGGCTGGAAGGCAGCGGCTTGCCGTCCATGAACCACTGCAGCGGCAGTTCGCCGCCTTGGGCTGCAAAGGTTATGGGGGTGGTGCCGCCCGCCAGGGCGACAACGCTGTCCGCGAGTGGGAAGGCGAGGGTGAGGGGTGCCACCCGTTTGCCGGTCAGCACGGAAAGCTGCGGGCGATCAAAATACTTCAGGCCCGGCGGTAGGGCTTGGGCGGTCAAGAAGCTTTTGGACGGTGCCGTCACTGGCGCCTGTGGCAGGTATCCGAACGCATCGAACAACACAGGCGCCGCCGTGTTGCTGCCGAAATGACCGGGCATGGGCGTGCCGTCCGGCCTGCCGACCCACACGCCAACTGTATAGCCGCCGTCATAACCCACGGCCCAGGCATCGCGGAAGCCATAGCTGGTGCCCGTCTTGAAAGCAATATGGCGCGGGTTCTGCTGGTATTTGCGCGGCAGCCTGTCACCGGGTGCGCCAATGCCTGTCAGGATGTGCCTGAGCGCCGCGAGGGTATCTGCCCCCAGTAGCGTTGTGTTCGTCGCTGGAGCGGTCTGATTTGGTGCATCCAACAGCTTCAGCGGGCGCACCTGCCCGTCATCCGCCAGCGCCGCATACAGCATGACAAGGTCTTCAAGCGACATGCCGACACCGCCAAGAGCAACTGCCAAACCGGGCTTTTCTTCACCGGGCAGGGCAAGTCTGGCGCCCGCGTGGCGCAGGGTTTCGGTAAAATGCACCGGGCCAAGGCGGTCCAGCACGGCAACGGCGGGCACATTCAGGGACCGGCGCAGGGCTTCCGAAATGGTTACCTCGCCATAGAATGTATCCATGAAATTGTTGGGGGCGTAGGTTCCGAACCGGCGCGGTTCATCCATGATGCGGGTGCGCGGGTGCGCCATGCCCTGATCGAACGCCATACCGTAAATGAAGGGTTTCAGGGTAGAGCCGGGCGAGCGGATGGCCGTGACCATGTCGACAAAGCCGTCGCGGGCCGTGTTGGTGAAATCAGCCGAGCCTACGTAAGAGATCACCTTCCGGCTTTTGTTTTCCACCACCAGAATGGCAAGGCTGGCGTTTTCCTGAAGGCGTCGGGCGCTGGCCAGCGCGAGTGCCTCCATCTGTTTCTGCAAGATCGCGTCAATGTGTGTCCGCTTCAGGGGCGCGCCACCATCGGCCCGGAGCCTTGCTGCCAGATGGGGCGCGCTCAGTTCAGGTTGCTGTTTCATGGGGGGCACCGGGGCACGCGCTGCCAGTGCTGCCAGATGGGCGTCCAGCCCGATATCGCCTGCCACACGGGCGAGGACCTTGTTTCTCGCGGCACGGGCGCGGGCCGGGTAGCGGTCAGGCCGGAGGCCGGTGGGTGACTGCGGCAACACCACCAGAAGCGCCGCCTCATCCGGCGTCAGGCGATCAGCCTCATGGCCAAAATAAACCAGGCTGGCGGCGCGAATGCCTTCCACATTGCCGCCATAGGGCGCCAGCGTCAGATACATTTCAAGGATCTGCTGCTTGCTATAGCGGCGCTCCAGCTGCAGGGCACGGAACATCTCAATCAGCTTTGAGGACACGGTGCGCGGGCGGGGTTCCAGAAGGCGCGCCACCTGCATGGTCAAGGTTGACGCGCCGGAGACCACTTCCTGTGCCGCAAGGGCCTGCCAACCGGCCCGCAGCACGGCAAGCCCATCAACGCCTGCATGGTCGTGAAAGCGTTTGTCTTCATAGGCGATCAGCATATCGACAAACAGCGGATCAACCTGATCCAGCGTCACGGCCCGGCGCAGGCGGCCGTTTTCAACCGGGAACAACCTAAGCAGGCTGCCGTCCGCCCCAACCACCTCGCTTGAGACCGTGTTGAAACGGTCTAGGTTAGGCGGGAAGGTGGCATCAAGGATGAAAAAGCTGGGCACGGAAAGGCCAAGGAACGCCACCAAAGTCATGGCAGCGTACCGCAGCTTTCTGCGCCAGCCCTTCAGCCCCAATGCCCTAAGCCCCTTTGGCATCAATCGGTAACCTCCAGGCTGGAAGCTGCCCCCTGATAGCGGAATTCGGACTTGTACATGTCCTCGACAAACGGGCCTGGCATTACATAGGTCCCGGGCGTGATGGCGCGCACAATATAGGCCACCTGGAACGAACGGCCCTTGCCGCGCTGATAGCTGGGGACCTCAATCGCCGCCACGAACCGGTCATCGCGGGCGTCGGCGAAGGCTGTCCGTGTCAGGTTCTTCAGGAAGGACACACTGCTGGTGTCCGTGCTTTCGATCTCCAGCCCCGCGGGCAGCAGGTCAACCAGCAGCGGGTCCCGCACGGCTTCCGCTTTTACGGTGCCGGACAGCAGAACGACGAAGCGGCCGTTCCGGGGCAGGGTGTCGGGGCTGATCGGCGCGCCGTCCAGGTCATAGAAGGTCCGGCTGTAAGCGAAGCCGTTTGCGCTTTTCTCTGGCGCTTGTTTGCTGACGCCCCGAAGCGTGTGGACGACACGGATCGGCAGGTCGCCTGTGTTGCTGACATGCGCCGCACTCATGCCTGCGTCAGCAGCCAGCATCTTGCGCCAGAAGCCGTGGGTGACCTTGGTTTGCTCGCCATTGATCTCGAAGATCGTCGCACTGCTGCCGTCAGCGGCATAGGACGCCGCAGCGCGGGCAAGCCACGCCTTTTCCTGTGTGCTCAGCCACTGGTCTTTTGCCACGCTGGCTTCCAGCTCCTCCGCCAGTTTTGCCATATGGGTGGCATTGGTGCCGGTTTCCGCGAGGATGGTGGTCAGCGCTGCCACGTCCCGGAGGCGGGAGCCATAGTCGCCGTGCACCGAATGGTTGGGCCGATGACCGCGTATGGCCCGCACGAAAAATTCTTCCGCCTTCTCAGTCTCGCCGACGGTGCTCAAGGCGCCGGCAAGCTGGGCAGATGCCAATGGCGTCCGTAGTTTCTTTCCGAACTGGTCGGTAAAATAGCGCACTTCGCTGGCGGAAACTTCGCCGTGGCGGGCGAGGATGTAGTGGGCATAGGCTGTGGCCTCCAGTAGCCCGCGTCCGCGCCTTGCCACCATGCCTTTCAGCCGGCCAAAGGCCAGGGTGATGGCGCCGTCCGGCACATAATAGCCCCTGCCTTTGGCGCGCAGGAGGAAGTCGGTGACATAGGCGTCCAGCCAGTCATAGGTTGAACCGTGGCTGCCCCAAAGGCCGAAGCTGCCGTCTTGCCGCTGCCTGTCCAGAAGCACCATCACCGCATTTTCAATGGCATTCGCGGCCTCGCCTTCATTCAGCGACAGGCCATACAGCTTGTTCAGTTCACTGAAATAGAGGCTCGGCAGGGCGCGCGATACGGTCTGTTCACTGCAGCGGTAGGGGTAAGACCGCAATTCTTCGAACAGCCGCCCGGCCTCCAGGTTGGGGCGCGACGAGACCGTCATATATTGGCTCACGGTGCCTGAGTAGAAGCCGGCCAGATCTATGGCCTCAACCGGGCTGGTTTCTCCCGGTGCCAGGGCCATGCGCGCACGCTGGGTCACATAGGGCCATGCAGGGCGCACGGAAATGTCATAGTGGCGGGATACTTCCGGCAGGCCTGCGCCTGTGACCGAAAGCGCGATCCCGGCGTCGCCCACTGTCAGGCCTTTCAACGGCACCACAATATCCCGGCGCTCGCCGTCCTTGAGGGTGACATGCGTTTCAGGCGCTTGCAGGCTGATGACGGGCGAACTGGCCGCCAAGCTTACCGTAAACCCGCCGTCTTTGCCGGACAGGTTCTGGATGGTGAAGGTGGCCCGTGAGGCATCACCCGGCGCCAGGAAGCGCGGCGTGATCAGGTCCGCCACCACAGGGGTGCGCACGGTCAGGTTGGCACTGCCTGTGCCCACGGCGTCCTTTGCTGTGGCGACAGCCATCAGGCGCAGGCTGCCCATGAAGTCGGGCAGCTCAAACGTGACACTGGCTTCGCCCTTCTCGTCAAGTTCGATATCCCGCGCCATCAGCGACACGGCTTTGGTGGTATGGGTGATGGGGCTGAAGAGGTTACCGTCTTCGGTTTGCAGGCGCGAGCCGGTTACCATTACATCCTGGCGGCCGTCACCGCCGGTGCGGATGGTGCCGCGCTTGCCTTCTTCTGACCGGATCAGCCGGCCATAGATGTCACGAACATCGAAGCCGAAGGCCCGTTTGCCGAAATAGAAATCGTTCGGGTTGGGTGCCTTGTAGCGGGTGATGTTGAGGATGCCTTCATCCACGGCAGCCACCGTCACCTTGACGGGGCCTTCGGGGCGTGGGCCGTCCAGCTTGATTGGGATGGTCACTGGCCGGCTCGGCAGCGCTGTTTCCGGCACATCGATCACTATTCTCCTGGACCGCTTTTGCTTGTCGACAGAGAACCAGGCCAGGCCGGTGGCACGAACCGGCAGGCGGGAAATGGCGCCGGCATTTGGCCTGATGGCGGTGGCCAGCACATAGGCCGACGGGCCCCAATCGGCTTTCACCTTGAAATCGAATTTGGTACCGTCCTTGCCCAGTTCAATGGTTTTTGTTTCGCGCACCTGGTCGTTGGCGATGGTCAGGATTGCCACGCCTTCGAAGGGTGCTTTCACGAACCCGCGCAGCCGGTCACCGCTTTCAAGCGCGGTTTCTTCCACTGTCAGTTCAAGCCCGTCGGGCACGTCCGGGTTCTGAGAAGACATCCACCAGCCCACATAGAAGCGTCGGCTGGAGGCGGCATTGCCTGCCTCATCCATCACCTCCAGGCGGTAGCGGCCCCAGGGCAGCAAGCGCGAGACGTGTACTGTCCCGTCCTCACCGCTTGTCAGCTCCTCTTCGCCCAGGGTTTCGTCATAGTGCGTGGTGCGGTACTGCCAACGGCCACGGGACTGGTACCAGGTATAGTTATAATGTTCCTTCACCCACACGGCGGTCAGTTTCCGGCCCTTGAGCGGCTTGCCATCAGCATCGACCGCGACAACGGTCAGGCCTGCGTCTTCACTGGCTTCAAAGTGCCCTCGGCCGTCGGCCCGCACGCCCAACATGACAGGCGCACGGCTCACCGGCAGCCATTTGCCGTCCTGGACAGACCGGCCGCCCACATCCTGAACCTCGGCGGTCAGTTTTGCACGCAGGGGTAGGGTGGTCTGGGGCAGTCTTTCAGTTGTCAGTGCCACGCGCGCGAGGCCGTCCTCACCGGTTTTGAAGAACATCTGTGTCAGCTTTTCCTGGGTGAATTCATCCTGAGCCAGGCCGAACTGATATTCTTTCCAATCCGGGAACGGCGTGGGGTCGGGCTCCAGCGACGCATACAGCGTCCCTTCAAGGTTGGCGCCCGGCGCGCCATAGAGGAAATCAGCCTGTACATGGACTTCAAGCGGCGTGCCTTCGGTCAGTTGGTCGCCGGTTGTTTCCAGCTTGGCGGTCAGGCGCTCGGGGACGAAATCATCCACCTGAAAGTGAGTGCTGCCCACGCTTCTCTTCTCATCGTCTGCATAGAGGGTCACGCGCCACTGGCCCGTGCGGGCGGCGGGCGACAGGCTATAGTCAAGCGCATAGGTGCCAAGGCTGTCGCCGGTGACGCGCTCCCTCAATGCTTCAACGCCGTCCGGGCGGGTGATCACAAGGCTGAGCGGCAGGTCGGGGACCGCGCGCGCTGCCTGGTCCCGCAGCATGCCTGACAGCCGCGCGGTCCCGCCGGGGCGGTAGATGCCGCGCTCGGCATAAAGGAAGGCGTCCAGTGGGCCGGTGGCATAGCGCCCTTCAGTGCCCCGGTCGCTGAGGTCCAGCGCCGCACCCTGCAGCTTGATGAAATTATAGTCACCTTCGTCTGTGCTGACTGTGAGTGCCATCGGCGTGTTGCCGCCTGTGCCGCGCAACAGTTCGGTGGCGATGGTGGCCTGGCCCTGGCGGTCCGTTGTGGCAACGCCCAGCGTGTCATTGTTGCGGGCAATGACCCTGACCGTGGCGTTGCGGACCGGCTTTGCGCTTTCCAGCGAATTGACGAACACATGCATGCCGTCTGCGCCCTGCAGTGACAGCACGCCCAGGTCGGAGATCACCAGCCACTGGGTTTGCCAGCGCACCCAGCGCTGACGCTTTTCGTCTGATTTTGGTGCCGCGACCAGGGCGTAGATGCCAGGTTTGACGGTCTCAAGGATGTCGCGGATGGGCACAAGGGTTGTGACCTCCTGGTTTTTGACACTGTCGATGTCCACCGTGCCTTCCCAGACACGCTCGCCCAGGTCGTTGCCCAGATTGCGCTGTGCCCATTCGTTCAGGTTCTGGCCTTCAAGGCCGGACTTCATCCAGGGTACGATGCCGCCGTCGGGCACGCGCAGCAGGCCAAGCGAAGCGGTTTCCACATTGACGCTCTTGAGCGGTACGGTCTCATCGCCCACCCTGGGCAGGATATAGGTGCCGTTGCCGAACATCACGCGGGCCTCCCGGTCGGGCACAGTGAAGCTGCGCCTGGCGTCGTCATAAAGCTTGGCACCGTCATGGCCCGGCAGGCCAGCCAGGAGCGTGATGCCAAATGTATCGCCATACGTCATACCGGTCAGGCAGATGCGGTCCCCTTCGCCGCGCACGGCAATGTCGCGCGGGCTGTCGAAGCGGATATAGTCCTTTAGCTCTATGGGCAGTGGGTCCAGGATTGGGTGGGACAGCACAAGACAGGCGCGTGGGGTGCGGCCTTCCACATCAATCAGCTGGTCAACCACCCGCAGCGTGAAGCGCCCTTCAATTGTGTTCAGCCATGTCTGGCGCGGGTTGTCTCGGTGGATGGCCTGCGCTTCCCGAAGCGTTGTCAGGGCTTCTTCGGGTTTCCTTTCGGCCAGCAGAATCCTGACATAGACATCCAGGGCAGCGGCGCGCTCGCGCTCGCTTTTTGCCATATCCAGCAGCCGCCACGCCGCGCCGTAGGCATCTTCAGGGCGGCCAGCGTTCATCCAGGCCTCGGCGGCATCGCGCCACGCGTAGGGCCGGCTGTGGAACTTTGCAAGCCGAAGCTCGATCCGGTGGCGCTTCCTGAAGGCCTTGATGTCTGTTTCGGGGAGGATATCCGGCATATCTTCCTTGAAGGCGTCCGACAGGTTCAGCCCGTCAACATTTTGGGCTGCCTCATAAGCCTCCAGTTCTTTCGCGCGCGCTTGTGCGTCCTCAAGCAATCGCTCGGCGTCTGCGGAGCGGTCCTTGAGCACGGTTGGTGCAGTGATGCCTGTCAGGTCGGCCCCAAAGGTTGGCGCTGGCGCGGCGGTGAAACAGATGGCTGTGAAGAGTATGAGTGCGACAATGCTGCGCATGACTTCCCCCATGATTAGAAGTATGTATGTGTAACTTTCACTGCTAATTGTGGTCAAACCCGGACCGCAATATGCCGGAATGGCGAAAGATTGTGGTGCAGCCGCGGGGCCGCCACAATCACAGTGCAGCAGCGCTTACAAGCACTCAGATTGACAGGAGGCCTGACATGAAACCAACGGTGACCAAGTTTTTTGACGAACCCACATTCACCTTCAGTTATGTGGTGTCAGACCCGGTAACAGGGAAATGCGCGATCATCGATTCAGTTCTTGAGTACGCTACGAACTCCGGGCGCACGAATACAGCTGCTGCCGATGAAATCATCGCATTTGTGCAGGAGAATGGTCTTGAGGTGGAATGGATTCTTGAAACCCATGTCCATGCAGACCATCTGTCCGCTGCGCCGTATCTTCAGGAGAAGCTGGGCGGCAGGCTGGCAATTGGCGCCAATATCACTGTGGTTCAGGATGTGTTTGGCAAGCTGTTTAACGCGGGCCATGACTTTGGCCGCGACGGCAGCCAGTTTGATGTGTTGTTTGAAGATGGTGACGAGTTCGCTGTTGGTTCTATCCCGGCTAAAGCCATCCACACGCCGGGCCACACACCTGCCTGCATGACCTACGTGATCGGGGACGCGGGTTTTGTGGGCGATACGCTTTTCATGCCGGATTACGGAACCGCGCGCTGCGACTTTCCAGGCGGTGATGCGGCCACCCTGTTCGCATCGGTGCAGAAGATTTTCGCGCTGCCGGACGAGACGCGGCTGTTCATGTGCCACGACTATGGAACGCCGGACCGGGAGGATTTCCTTTGGGAAACCACGGTGGGCGACGAACGCGAGCGCAACATTCATGTCCATGAAGGCGTGACGGAAAAAGAGTTCGTGGATATGCGTACCAAGCGCGACGCCACGCTGGATATGCCGCGGCTGATCCTGCCGTCCGTGCAGGTGAACATGCGTGCCGGGCATATGCCGCCGGCAGAGGACAACGGTGTGCGGTACCTGAAAATCCCGTTGGATGCCATCTAGGGCCAACGCGTCAAAGGAGGCCTCAAGGAGCCGCGCTTTCTGGGAGTAATGTTGCCTGTGGCGGGCTTGATTGGCTGCAAGTGAGATTAATTCGTAATAATTGGCCGCCTGACGGCCCGCTTTTTACGGCCTGTATAAACATTTGAGTAACGGGCCTTGCTTGCGGCTTTTTTATCCCCAGAGCGCTGCGGATGGGATGCCGATGACGCTGCCTGAAAACTCGAGGCCCGGGGCCCGGTCGCGCGCCAGCAATAGCGGCCCATCCAGATCGACAAACGTCGCCCCGGCGGTCAGCAGCATGGCTGGCGCCATCGCAAGCGACGTGCCGACCATGCACCCCACCATGATCTGCAGCCCTGCATTCATCGCGGCTTCGCGTACTTTCAGGGCCTCGGTGAGGCCGCCGGATTTATCCAGCTTGATGTTCACCCCGTCATAAAGTGCGCTCAAGCGCGGGATGTCATCGGCCGTATGGCAGCTTTCGTCGGCGATCACCGGTATGGGGCGGTCTAGTGAGGCCAGCATGTCATCGTCGTCCACCGGAAAGGGCTGCTCGATTGCGGCTACGCCCAGACGCTGAAGTTCCGGCACCAGCGCGTGATAGTGCTCTCGGCGCCAGCCCTCGTTCGCGTCCACGATGATGGCGGCATCAGGCGCGCCTTCGCGGACAGCCCACACGCGGTCAAGGTCCCCGTCGCCCGCAAGCTTCAGCTTCAACAGCGGACGGTCGCTGTTGGCTTTGGCCTTGGCAAACATCTCGTCCGGCGGTGCAACGGACAGGGTGAAGGCGGTGGTGGCAGGTTCCGGCGCGGCCATGCCGATGAGGTCCCAAACGCGGGTGCCAGACAATTTGGCGCGCAGGTCCCACAGGGCGCAGTCCAGCGCGTTCCGTGCGGCGCCCGCAGGCAGCAGGGCGGGGAGTTTGTGGTGGTCGTGCGGCGACATGATATGTGCCGCCGCACTCCGAAGGGCACCCAGCACGCTTTCCACGGTTTCGCCGTAGCGTGCGTAGGGCACACATTCCCCCCGGCCGGTGTGGCCTTTGTGGCTGACAGCTGCTGTCACCACCAGCGCTTCGGTTTTGGCGCCGCGCGAGATGGTGAAGGTGCCTGCAATAGGCCAGGCTTCTGAGGTGAAGGAAAACTCCATGGACAGTCCGCTTGTGATGACAAACCGCTATTTAGGCAGATTTCATCACCGGGATAAAGCCTGCAGCGTATGAAGCGCTGCAGAAGTCGCTATTCGGGAAGGCCCGTGATTTCAGTGACGATACATTTCGGCAGGGCCGGGTCTTCGTTGCAGTCCAGAAGATCCTGCACGGCTTGCTTGTAGATCGTGTCCCACTGGGCTTCGGAATGGAAGTTGCCGGGCGGCATCCAGTGGGTTTGTGGATAGGTGTTCGCCCATTCGTCCGTGTTCGGGATGTGGACAAGTCCTGTTGCTTCCTTGGCGCCCTGGCCGCTGGTGAAGGTGATGCCGATCCGGTGGCAGCCAACACAGGTATTGTCGCGGGTGCTGAGCGATGTGGTGGGCCACCAGGCGAAATCTGGCCCGATATGCTTGTACCAGCCGAACGGGTCGGTAGGTACCATGTCCCACACCTGGGCCACATAGGGGCTATACATGAAGGGGTCGTTATCATGGCAGAAGCCGCAGTTGACAGGCTGTTCGTTCGCGACCGCAGCGGGGCTGTTCCAGAAATCAGCAGGGGCCGGGTACCCCGGCTCGGGCGTAGCTTCGGTGGGCGAGGGCACCTTGGTGCCGTCAAGGCCCGCGTCTCCGTCGCCGGTGGCCTGGAACCAGCAGGTGCTGCCGTCCGCCACGCTGTGGGTAATCACATCAATTTCGTCAAACTGGGTGCTGGCCTCGCTGCGGATGATCTTCTGCCTGCAGGCGGCCACCACCTGATTGATGCCGTCAGAGAAATTGAAGATACGGGAATAGGGCACGCACTGGCCGTCTGCACCTGTGTGGCCACCTTCACCAAGGGGCAACAGGGCCGGGCGGTCGCAGTCCATGTTCGGTGTGTAGCTTGCAGGCACGAGGCCGTTCACCGTGATCGGGATTAGTTCGCCATCCAGACAGTTGAAGGACGGCACGTCCTTGATAGCGGCCTTGCACATCTGGCCGTATTCAGCCAGCGTCTGTGTGGCGCTCACATTCTTCGGCGCAACCTTTGAGGGCGTCCGGGCCGCAGGCGCAAGCGCCAGGTAGGCCAGAAAGCCTATGATGCCAAGTCCGACGATGATCAACAGATGTTTCATGACACAAGCCCTCCTTCATTCAGAATGGCCTGCTTGATGGCCTCATAGTATCGCACATAACCGGTGCAGCGGCAGATATGGTCGCCGATGGCCTGGTCGATGGCTGCGTCAAGGGCACTTGCCGGAATGGGCGCGGCCTTCAGCCGGTCCCACAGCGTGATAGCTGCCATCAGGAAGCCGGGTGTGCAATAGCCGCATTGGAAGGCGAAACCCTTCAGAAGGGCTTCCTGTAGTGGGTGCAACATGCCGTCCGTGGCCACGCTTTCAACCGTATAGACCTCAAGCCCTGCCATCTGGCTGAGCGGTGTCGAACAGGCCAGCAAAACTTCGAGGGGCGCGCCGGGTGCGCGGCGCACAGACACGGTGCAGGCCCGGCATACGCCGATGCCGCAACAGAATTTGGTGCCGGTCAGACCCTGGTCTTCCTGAAGGAAATCAACCAGCGGCAGGTCGCTGAGATTGGCAGAGGCGGTGACGCCTGTGCCGTTCAGGATGAAGCTGATATCAGCCATTGAGCGCCTCCCGCATTTTCTGTGGTGTGATGGGCAGGTCCCGCATGCGCGCGCCCGTTGCGTCATAAATCGCGTTTGAGATAGCGGGGGCGACAGAGCACATCACCGCTTCGGCGATGCCACGACCTGTCTTCTCATCGCCTTCAGGCGTCAGGGTGATCAGGCGCTGGTCCAGTGGCACGTCCTTGGCTTTGGCAACGAAATAGCGGTTCAGGTTCCAGTCGCCAGACGCCGGGCCCTCGGGGCCGGGTGGCATGTCCTCCAGAAGCGTCCAACCCATGGCCATGGCGACCCCGCCCTGGCTTTGGCCTGACACCAGTCCTTCCACATGGATCTTGCCCGCGTTCAGGAAGCTGGCGGAGGCGCGCATCACCACATCGCCGGTGCGCGGGTCCACGGTGACACCGATCAGGTTGCCGCAGGGGGCAAAGACGGTGCGGACATAACTGGATGCCGCAGGGCAGGTTCGTACAACGCTGGTGCGATAGTTGGGGGTAAAGCTATTGTTTGCGCCGTAGGTCAGGGCAATGCCGTCAAGACCCCAGGTGTGGCTGGTGCCTTGAACACTGAAGGTGCCCTTGGCCCATGTTTCCTGGAAGTAGGCGTGCCCAAGCACGCTGGAGACGCCGCCGCTTTCCATGATCTGGCTGGCGAGCTGCCCGTGGGTAAGCCCCGGGAAGCCGCCGGCTTTCACCGTCAGCTGGCCGTCTACCCACGCGGTGTCGGATGGCTTCAGGTCATTTGCGCCGGCGCCCCACAGCGCCTGGGCGGCGGGGAAGATGCCACAGTCAAACAGTGCCTTGGCGCTTTCGACGGCGGCATGAACCTGATGGAACGCCGTGAGGCAGGCGCTGGAAGAGCCAACGCTTTTGGGTGTCCAGTTATTGTCGTCCCAACTGCCGTTTTTCGAGCCATACTGCATCTGAAGCGCGTCCCAGAGGTCCGCGTTTCCAAGCTCCACGCGCTCGGCGTTCGCACCGAGCGTTTCGCCAATGACGACCGCGAGCGTGGTGGCTGACCCGTTGCCCATATCAACGGCGTTGGTGCGAACCGTGAAGTTGCCTTCAGCGTCCATCGCGACAGCCGCAAGCACACCGTCACCGGATGTGCCATAAGCCTGGTTCGACACAGCAAAGCCCACACCATAACTTAGGCCTTCGCGAGCCCAGCGTGCGCGGTCTGCCGCGCGGTTTTGCCAGATGGGGTCCGCTTCGGCCATATCCAGGATATTGCCGAACTGCAGTGACTGGGTGATCGGCCCGCCCACAACTGTGCGGTCACCCGGGCCGGTGATGTTGGTGCGGCGGATGTCGAAGGGGCTGACGCCAAAATCGCGGGCGGCCTCGTCGAACAGGCTTTCAATGATGAAATAGGCTTGTGGGCCACCAAAGCCGCGCTGGGATCCGCCCGAGACGTTGGTGGAATAGAGCGCTTCCGAGAAGATGGCACTCAAGGGGATATTATAGCTGCCGCCTGCGCACACGCCCGCGAGCTGCGCGACATAGGGGCTGAGGTTCCGCCTGCCCCCACTGTCGAACTGCATGTTGCTTGTCAGCGCCTGCACCCTGCCTGTCGTGTCGAAGGCCACCTGTGTGGTGCCTGTGCAGGCGTGGCGCTTGAGGCCGCTCTGGAATTGTTCGAACCGGTCATAGGCCAGTCGAACGGGGCTGCCACCGCTCATGACCGCGGCAATCCCCAGGTTCAGGGTGAAAACCGAACTGTCGCGCCCGCCGAACCCGCCGCCGGGATAGCAAGAGAAGAGGTTCACTGTTGATACTGAGATTTCAGAATCCTCGAACATGCCAAGAAGGGTGCCGATGTCCCCGTCGGGAGACTGGGTACCGACGACCAGATTCAAGGTTTTGGTGCTTGCGTCATACCAGCCGAGGCCGCTTTCCGGCTCCATGAACATGGGGTCCATGGCTTGCATGGAAAAGTCTGAGCCATAGGCCTTCCAGGTGCTACTCGCCGTATTGTCGGCAATGGCTTGTTCGATCTGACGCCGGTAATTGTTGGCTTCCTCATTATAGTTGTCGTCGTAACCATTCTGGGAATATGAGAAGGTATCCTCAGGCCCGTCGCCGGCAACGCGCACATAGTTCGTCAGCGGCGACAGGGGTGGGATGAGCGGGTCTTTGACCGGGGCACCATACTGCTGGAAGCTGTCGACAAACTGGATCTGTTTCTTGGCCCCAAGATAGGTTGCGCGGTCTTTGAAGATCAGGAAGGCTACAGGCTGGCCATAAAAGGCCGCACCCGCACCGCGCGGTACGATAAAGGGCCACATGAAATCCCCGGGCAGGGTGATGCCTTCTGTCTCCGACGTACTGCTGTCGCTTTCCAGCCGCTTTTTCTGGGCCGCCCGCATCCTGTCCTCAACCTGGTCCAGGTGCTGGTCATGGATGATGGTGTTGGTCAGCTCAACCTTGCCTTCAACCTGTTCGCCGTAGATCACCCGTTCAGGCCTCAGATCTGGGGGGAGCATCGACATATCGAGGCCAATGAACGCGTCGTCTACATTGATGGCGCGGATGATCATCACCGGCGCTTCTGTGCCTGGCCACCCTTCCATATCTGAAACGTGATAGTCGCGGGCGTAGATTTTCTGGCCGGTGACCTTGGCGTAACCGTCGATCCGGGCGTTGGCCACACCGGGCGGTCCCATCCAGCCGTCGCGCCCCAAGGGCGGCTCCCAGGTGCCTTCGCTGGCGCGGGCGGCGATGCCGGACGCGAGTGAGAAGACATTCACGGTGACGAAGGCGCCCGCCACATTCTTGATGAAGCTGCGGCGCGACAGGCCTGACTGTGGGCCTATTGCGATGGAGGGTGAGGAAGTGGTGCCCTCTGTGTTCCTCTCCCCAAAACACTGAGACGGCGACTTTTTCATGAATTATGCCCCTTTAGGTATAACAATACAGCTATAGGAAAAGTTGGGGGTCGACAAGTAGATTTGCTTTTGGGCATGGAATTGGGTGATCAGGAAAGTTGCACTAACCTGCCTCATAATTAGGCGTTGTTTACGGCAGTGCCTAAAAAGTGTTCAACGATTGTTGAGGTATTGGCTAAAAATGCAACGGCTTCTGGGGTGTCTGTTAGGTTCCAAAAAATATAAATACAATTATTACAACGGTTTATGATTATTTTTATTTTTTGGGAGCGGTAAAGAAACAACTGGCACGCAGGTTGCTATTAATAGGGTGAGCCGCCACAGCGGGCGGTTCACATCTCCGATCCATCGACGGGTTGAATTTACATCGCATCGTGTTTGACCGCAGCAGGTTCGCATGATGCATTCCGTCTCAGCGTGGTCGTACCTCCCCAAGTATAATGCGATCGCAACGAGGCTTCAGATGAATCTAATGGAGATTGAAATGAAACCTGTAACAACAACTGACCGTCTGACAAAGACACTTTCACTGAGCGCATTCACGCTGTCCCTTGGCCTTGTTATGGCTGCCGCGGCTCCGGCCAGCGCTGTCAGCAACACGGGTCCGGTGGCTGGTCCGGATACGCTGCAGGTGGCCGGTATGGCCGGTGTGAAGCCTGATGCCCTTCCCAAAGTAATCAAGGCTGTATCCCCGGAATATCCAAGCCACGCACAAGCAATCGGCCGCGAAGGCTGGGTGATTGTTGAGCTGGATATCGACGAGCAAGGCAAGCCATATAATGCCGAGATCGTCGACAATGGCCCGAGCCCTCTTTTCAAGCGGTCAACACTTCGCGCCATCGAACAATTCCGTTTCGAGCCAGCCACGTATGCAGGTGAACCAGTCGCTGTGACTGGCAAGCGCTACAAAGTGGTTTACGCCTTCCAGGATAGTTAAGGGAGTTCGACCGCGGCAGTCCGCTCTCGCTGACTTTCCCTTCCCTTCCTTCCCAAATGTCACGCAAGTGACAGGTCCGGTGGGGGCGGATCCTTCCACTGCCGTTATCCCTGGGGCGAGGTCTTCATTAAAGACCTCGCCCCAAACTTATCCAGCATCCTCCGGGATGTGATTTGAAAATGATCAGTGGTTAATAATTGATCATGTTAGCGGCTTACCCTTTGGGTACCGCCTACGAACCTGACGGGGCTACTGCATGGAATTTCTATTGAAAATCATCATGTTAATGGCGCTGCATTAGTAATTCTATATGCACTTCAAGTGGTTAGGTTGGTTCCGGCCCATGAGGCTGGTTATTGCTGCAGGCGAGCAGGCGGGATGCCTGAATCTGGCATACGGCTTGCTGTTAGATGGTGTGTCCGGTCCAGCTGAAGCTTGCGACCGGGCCAGTTGAATAACGCGTAGAAAAAACAGCAGCCTGGCTGCAAACAAAGAGAACGGCATTTATGGCAGACAAAGACCTGAACATTCTGGTGATAGATGAAGATCCAGGCCGAGCAATGCTTCTGGAAGAGGCGTTGGTGGATGCGGGCTATACCCATGTGGTGACAATTCAGAGCACCACCAATCTGCACCAACGCATCGCGGCACTTGCACCCGACATGGTGATTGTCGACTTGCAGAACCCTGACAGGGATACGCTGGAAGGCATGTTTCAGGTGACCAAGTCGGTCAAGAAACCAATCGCCATGTTTGTGGATCAGTCTGATGGTGAAATGATCCGACGTGCCGTGGAAGCGGGCGTCAGCGCCTATGTGGTTGATGGGCTGAAGCGGGACCGCGTGCAGGCGGTGGTCGATGTGGCGGTAAACCGGTTCGAGACCTTCCAGCGGCTGACGGACGAGCGCGACGCGGCACGCAATGCGCTGGCTGACCGCAAGACCATCGATCGGGCCAAAGGCCTGCTGATGCAGCACCGGAGGATATCTGAGGATGACGCCTACAAGCTGATGCGCGGGGCGGCGATGAAGCAGAGCCGCAAGCTGGTGGATATCGCCCAAAGCATTATCACAGCAATGGAGCTGGATGCCCAATTGATGGATGGAGGCCGCGATGCCGTTTGACAAATATCCGGCTGTGCGGGCTGGCTATGTCGCGCTCACGGATTGCGCGCCACTGATCGTGGCCCAGGAACTGGGTTTTGACCGCCAGGCGGGGATCAAGCTTGAACCGGTGCTGCTGAAATCCTGGACAGCCGTGCGGGACGGCCTGGCCTTCGAACAGCTTGAATGCGCCCAAATGCCTGGCGCACTGGCACTTGCGATGCATCTTGGTATTTCGGGGCTGCGTGTGCCTGTGCGCGCACCCCTGATGCTGGGCCATGGCGGCAATGCCATTACGGTGTCGACAAAGCTTTTTGAAGAAGGTGTCGCGCTTTTGGGTGGCGAGCATGAAGGACCACGCGGTGAAAGCGGTGTGCTGGTCAGGCTTGTTGCCGAGCAACGCAAACTGCGCGGAGAGCGGCGAATCAGGATCGGTGCCGTACATGCGTTTTCAAGCCACAATTATGAGGTGCGCGCCTGGCTTGCGCACGCCGGCATTGACCCGGATACAGATGTGGAGCTGATCGTTGTGCCACGCTCCAAAATGGTGGAAGCACTGGCGACTGGTGAAATCGATGGTTTCTGCGTGGGTGACCCTTGGGGCCAGCTGGCGGTTGAGGCCGGCATTGGCCATATCGTGGCCACCAAGGCCGACCTATATCCCTACAGTCCGGAGAAGGTTCTGGCCTTCCGGGACACTTGGGTTCAGGGCCATCAAGACGTTGCAGAGGCTACCGTGAAAGCCATTGCACAAGGCTTGGAGTGGGCTGGACAGGAAGAAAATCATGAGGAGCTGGCGTTTATCCTGTCAAACAAGGACTATCTCAATGTGCCAGCGCCCATCCTGATGCGAACTCTTTCCTGCAAGCCTCAGTTGGCGCCAGGGGCAGGTGAAACCCTTGTGCCGCGGTATCTGGAATTTGGCGGTGATTGTCTGCCAACCAAGGCGGGTGCCCTGTGGCTTCTTGCCCAGATGCGGCGCTGGGGGCAGGCAGAGGCGGGTTTTGAGAAAGACCTGGGCACGATCTTCCAGCCGTTTACGCAGGTGATTGGAGCGGACCCGGAACAGGACAATTCCGTGAATGAAGACCCTGGACGGATGGCGTTTGACGGCGTGCCCTTTACCGCAAGTGATATAGAGGCCTATCGCCACAATTTTGCGGCCAGTGGTCAATCCTGATATCCGCTAAGGCCTTCCCGCGGGAAGGCCTTCCACTTTTCCTTGGGTGTGCCGCGATACAGTGGCATGATTTCCCTTCACTTGACGCTTATCAAGGCTGCCAAGCTGCTGCCGGGGTACGATCAAGCGTGTTGATGAGGGGATTTTATGCTGAAGCTCAGGCGTATTGCGATTGATACCTATGGGGCCAATGTGGCGTTCATAGCCCGGACGTGTAGCATCTATCGTCCGGAAGAATTTCAGGCATTCAACAAGATCAAAGTGGTGCATGACGGTCAGACGTTGCTGGCTAGCCTGATGGTGGTGGATGATCTTTCTATCGTGGGCGAAGATGAGCTTGGCCTTTCGGAACAGGCGTTTGGCCGTCTTGGCATGCCGGAAGGGGCCATGACCGCGATTGCACCAGCTGAACAGCCGCGCAGCCTTGACCATATCCGCAAGAAGATATTGGGCCATACGCTCGAAGCTCACCAGCTTGAGGAAGTGGTTTCCGACATTGCGGGCAGGCGCTGTTCCGAAATGGAAATCGCAGCCTTCCTTGTGGCCTGCGCGGGTTTCATGACAACTGCAGAGATGCTGGCGCTTACAAAAGCCATGGCCAAAGTGGGCAACAAGCTGACCTGGCGGGCGCCTGTGGTGGTGGACAAACACTGTATTGGCGGTATCCCCGGTAACCGTACGTCGATGATTGTGGTGCCCATTGTGGCCGCCCACGGCCTGCCAATCCCGAAATCCTCGTCGCGCGCGATCACGTCACCTGCTGGCACAGCCGATACCATGGAGGTGCTGGCGCGGGTGGACCTTTCGATGCATGAAATGCAGCAGGTGGTGGATGAATGCGGCGGCTGCCTGGTTTGGGGTGGTCATGTGAATCTGTCGCCCGCCGATGACGTGATGATCTCCGTCGAGCGCCCGCTTGCGATCGATACGCGCGAACAGATGGTGGCGTCCATCATGTCGAAGAAGATGGCTGCGGGGTCCACGCACCTTGTGATTGATATCCCGATCGGACCGACAGCCAAGGTAAAAAGTCACGGCGACGCCATGCGCTTGAGGAAACTGTTTGAATATGTGGGCCATGAAGTGGGGCTGCATGTTGAGGTGGTTACCACCGATGGCAGCCAGCCCATTGGACGCGGCATCGGCCCTGTTCTTGAAGCCCGCGATGTGATGGCCGTGCTGGAGAACACCCCCGATGCGCCAGCTGACTTGCGCGAAAAGTCACTGCAGCTCGCGGGCGCACTGCTGGAAAATGATCCTGCACTCAGGGGCGGGTCCGGCTATGCTCGGGCGCGTCAGCTTCTGGAAAACGGAGAGGCGCTGAAGTCGATGAACCGTATCATTGATGCGCAGGGCCGGAAAACGGATGTTCCTTGCACCGGCGAATTGACCCATGACATCCTGGCGTCCGGGCCGGGCAAGGTGACAGGGATCGACTGCTTCCGCATCGCCCGGTTGGCAAGGCTGGCGGGTGCGCCGATGGATTGCGGCGCCGGGATCGACCTGTTCAAGAAAGTGGGTGACCCTGTGGAGATGGGTGAACCGCTTTACCGCATCCACGCCTGCTTCGAATCCGACTTCGGCTTTGCCCTGAAATTTGCGGAGGAAGGCGATGGTTACACCATTGGGGACGACGCATGATGGCCGCATCCCTGCATGTCTACCCAGGCCAGGACCGGCCCGCAGGTTTGCTTGCCGTAAAGCTGGGGCTTGAGACGCACAATATAAACATCCACACCTTCCCAGATGGGGAGAGCCTGTTGCGAGTGACCCCGGTGCGGGGCACGGCCATCATCTACGCGAGCCTTGACCACCCGAATGACAAGCTGATCCATATTTTGCAGGCCGCCCAGGCGCTGCGCGAAGGTGGCGCGGCGCGGGTTGTGCTGGTGTGCCCCTACCTTTGCTATATGCGGCAGGACAAGGCTTTTCATGAAGGCGAAGCGGTTACACAGAAGCTTCTGGGGCCGCTTCTGGGGCCGTCTTTTGATCGCATCATAACCGTTGATCCCCATCTGCACCGTGTGTCCACGCTGGCGGAGGTTTTCCCAGGCCGGGAGGCGGATGCGCTTTCCGCCGCAGCGCTGATCGGGGAGGCCGTGACCGCAGATGACACGCTCAAGGATGCTGTGCTGGTTGGCCCTGACGGTGAATCACGCCAGTGGGTTGCGGCTGCGGCGCAGGCTTCCGGCCTGGAGTTTATCGTCGCCACCAAGGAACGCTTCGGGGACCGGGATGTGCAGGTCTGCCTGCCGGACGCCGACCAGGCCAAAGGGCGGCCTGCGGTTATCATTGATGACCTGATTTCAAGCGGCGCGACCATGCAGGCCTGTGCGCGTCTTCTAGTGGACGCGGGGGCTTCCCGTGTGGAAGCCATGGCCGTTCATGCTGTGTGCGGCGAAAAAGACCTCGGCCACCTGAAGGAAGCCGGTATCGCCCGGGTGCGGTCTTGCGACGGCATCCTGCACACCACAAATGCCATTTCCCTTGCGCCGCTTCTGGCCAAGGCTTTAACGCGGGAGGTCAGCGCATGACCCTGAAGGTAAAATTTTGCGGTGCCGCGGGCACCGTAACGGGTTCCTGCTATTGGGTTCGGTTCAGGGACACTCAGTTCCTGGTGGATTGCGGCATGTTCCAGGGGCCGAAGTCGGTGAAGGAACTGAACTATGGCGACTTCCCCTTCAATCCGGCGGAGATCGATTTTGTGCTGCTGACACATGCGCACACAGATCACGCGGGCATGCTGCCGAAGCTGACCAAATACGGTTTTACAGGCCCTATCTATACCACGTCGGGTTCCCGCGACCTGCTTACCTACATGCTGCCCGATAGCGCCCATATTCAGGAAATGGAAGTCTCCCGCCTTAATCGTCGCAACCGGCAGCGGGGCAGGGACGAAGTCGAGCCCATCTATACCGGCGAAGACGTCGAAGCCTGCCTTGGGCAAATACGTGCGGTTGATTATGAAGCATGGTGCGAACTGGATGGTGTGCGCGCGCGCTTCTGGAACGCGGGCCATATCCTTGGCGCGGCATCGGTTGAGCTCGAAGTAACGCACGAAGAGGGGCGCACCGAACGGATGCTGTTTTCCGGCGACATTGGGCCGGATCACAAGCTGTTCCACCCTGACCCCGAAGCGCCCAGCGGGCTGGATTACCTGTTTATGGAGTCCACCTACGGCGGACGTGAGCGCGCAGACCTGGCGCCCAAGGAACGCCGCGCCCTTCTGGCGCACGAAATCAACGAGGCGCTGAAAGGCGGTGGTGCACTGGTGATCCCGGCTTTTGCTGTGGAACGCACCCAGGAACTGCTGCTGGACATCGCCTTTCTGTTGAAAAGTGGCGACATACCGTGTGTGCCTGTGTTCCTTGATTCACCGCTTGCCATCCGGGTTACCTCTGTGTTTGCGGATCATGCATGCAGCCTTGAAGATGTTGACTGCAGCGGCTCGCTCTTCAACCACAGCAGTTTCCATTTCACCGAAACTGTGGAGGAGAGCAAATCCATAGCCCGCTTCAAAGGGAACATGATCATTCTTGCAGCATCCGGCATGTGTGATGCCGGTCGTATTCGGCACCATCTGAAAGACCATTTGTGGCGCCCGCAGTCTACGGTCCTGCTGGTTGGCTATCAGGCAGAGGGCACGCTCGGTCGCCTTCTGGAGCAGGGTAAGAAGCGTGTGAAAATACAGGGAGAGGAAATTGAGGTTCGGGCCAATATCCGCACTATCGATACCTATTCCGGGCACGCCGACCATAATGGGCTGATGGAATGGGTGAAGGAACGGTTGCCGGTCAGGCGGAATATTTTCCTTTGTCACGGTTCCGCCCAGTCGCTGGAGGCCATGAGGGCGGCGCTCGTTGAATCGGGCATCCCGGACGACCAGCTTATCGTCCCGCAACTGGATGATGACTATACCCTTGAGGACGGCAAGGAAGTGCCGAAGCTGAACCGAGTGATCAGGCGGCTTGATCCTGCAGCGGTGGAAAAGCCTGACTGGCACAACGACCTGGCAGCATTGACGCTGGACCTGAGGCGGCAGCTTGAAGCTGTGAAGTCAGACCAGCAGCGTAAAGAGTTGTTGGCAAGGCTCAAGGAACTGTTGCACGAATATCAGGGCGGATAGCCGCCGCAGGAAGGCTGCGACGGCTGGGTGACAGGTTAGTCTTCGCCAGTGAGCCAGCCTTTAGCCAGTTGCTTCTTGGCTTCTTCTTCGCCCATCTTGATCAGGGCCTGGATGTCGCCTGAGTCAAAATCGGTCACATCGATCGGCAGCCGGTCTTCGGGCCTGATCTCAACGAATTCGATGATGCGCTTGCCGGATGCGATTTCCTGGCCGCCAATTTTACAGGCGTGGTTGATCTTGCGCACTTCATTCAGGTCATTGTTCATCACCTCGCTTGTCAGCGTGCCGATGGTGCGCTTCAGAAGCTTCAGGATGTTTCTGAAGTTCTTTCTGGCATAGTCGGGCGTCATCTGCTCAGGCTTCATGGCGATGATAGCCATCTGGTCTGCGCCGCGCTTGATGGCTGGTTTGAGGGGTGCGATGTTCCTGATGCCGCCGTCCGCCATGGGCATGTCATTGATCCACATCAGTGGCATCGTGACCGGCTCACGGGTGGAAGCGATGACATAGTCAAGAATATCGTCGCCGAAGGTTTCAACGCTGGCCTCGAAGAAATCACCTGTCGCCATATTGGTGACACCACAGGCATAATAGGCCGGGCTGGCGCGCAGGTTGTCGGGCCGGATGTTGGCCCTGGCAAGGTCAGCTGCGCCGTCCATGGTGGTGAGGCCGTCAAACTTGCCAAACAGAACGTCGCCAACCAGTTCAAGGGTGCCGCGTTTCTTGCCGATGGAGCCGAAGCTGGTGATGTTGTCGCGCCAGAAGGCTTCAATTTCATTGCCGATTTCCGGCCAGTCAGGCTGTTTGCCCGCCAGGACGGCGGCGCCTGCGCGGTCGGCCAGGAACCCCCCGTTCATTGAGCCCACCGATACGCCATAAATGGCTTCGGGTGTGAACATCGACCCGTCCGCAAATGTGTGGTTCAGAACTGCCTTGATTGCGCCGGCCTGATAGGCGCCTTTTACATTGCCGCCGGACAGCACAAGCGCGCGTTTGAAGCTTGCCATCGATACCTCCCCCGTATGGTTGCAAGTTATAAGTGCTAAAAATGTAACTAAACGAGTAAAGCTTAGCGAGGTTTTTTATATCTTGTGAGTGTTAAATGGTTGTGTGGGCATTTCACGATTGGTCATTATGTGCGGGTATTTGCCCCCCTGCGCGCAGGGACATTCATAGCCTTCGGGGCGCATGATGATGAGGCCGTTCTTGTGCGAACGCGAGGGGCCTATAAAGACCTGCAGGTGGGAGGCGCGAAACCAGATTTCGGTGGGCGATGAAAAGTCTGAGCCTGCCGCCGGCGGGACAGCCGGGACAGGCTCAATCTGGAACAAAAGAGGATATCCTTGATACCCACCTTCAAAGGGTGACGATGTCCATTGGTGCGGTAGGTTTGAAGCGGGAAGCGATTAACCCGACACCAATATCGTCGTCGCCCCGTGATTGGTAAACCTGTCAGGCTGTGTCGGGGCGCGCTGCTACAAAGGGAAGCAATTCTGTAACCGCGAACCTGCCGAACAGTGTGATACAGCAGCGGGAGAGATGGTTTGGCTGTTGCATCACATGCCCTGACCTGTCTGGAGCTTTTCAACTCCGCCAATCATTGAAGGCACATTCTGTATACGCCTGCGCAGTGGCCTACTACTTGATGTAGGTCAAGACGATGCGTTTTTTTAAAAAAGATTTATTTTCCAAAAAAAGGCCCTTTCAGGGTCCCGAAGGGGTGGGGCTGAAAGGGCACAGAGGAGGTCACGCCTATTGGCGCTCAGGGAGGTCTAGAGGATACAGAGAGATGCTCTGTATTTCATTGTACGCGTGCGCGATGAATTTCCCTTCGCGACAAGAATGACTATTGACGCAGCTGGGGCGAAAATGGTGAATTAACCCAGTTTCAGGCCAGTTTGACGATAAGAGGACAGCGTGAGCACAGGTACGGTAAAATGGTTTAACAAAGCCAAAGGCTTTGGCTTTATCGCCCCCGACGAAGGCGGGGACGATGTGTTTGTGCATATTTCCGCGGTCAAGGAAGCCGGGCTTTATGAGCTTCAGGAAGAACAGCGCCTGTCTTTTGAGCTGCAGGACGGGCCCAAAGGCCGTGTGACCGCAGGTTCGCTGAAACTGGTTTCCTAAGCGCGCTCAAGCGCCGCCGCGTCGCCAGCCATGATGGCAGGGATGTGCTGGCTGATTTTCTCAATTGGCCAGTCCCACCAGGCAACCCTGAGAAGGCGATCAATCGTTGCCTCGTCAAAACGCTGCCGTATCACACGGGCCGGATTGCCGCCGACAATGGCGAACGGGGGTACATCCTCTGTCACCACCGACCGGGCGGCGATGATGGCGCCATGCCCAATGGTGACCCCGGGCATGACCAGGCTTTCAAACCCGAACCACACATCGTGGCCCACGACCGTGTCACCGCGCGTTGGCAGGTCTGCCAGCATCGGCATATGATCCGCCCAGTCAGCCCCGAAGATGGGGAAGGGGAAGGTGGACGGCCCGTCCATCCGGTGGTTGGCCCCATTCATGATGAATTTGGTGCCGGTGGCCAGCGCGCAGAAGCGCCCGATGGTCAGCCGGTCGCCGACAAAATCATAATGGTACAGAACATTGTTTTCCTGAAAGGCCTCCGGGGCCTTCGGGTCGTCATAATAGCTATAGTCGCCCACCTCGATATTCGCGCCGGAAACGACGTTTTTGAGGAAGACAACACGGTCGGTATGGGCAAGCGGATAGCGCTGGCCCGGATTAGGGTGATTGATTTTTGTATGCATAACAAAGCCTTGCTGCAAAATGGCAGATATAGGTGGCCCGTTCCGGCTGTATCGCAGGGCTTGGTGTTTTAGGCGGCTTTGTTCATCGGCAGGGTACTCACGTTCGTTTGCTGGCGCCTTTCATAGCGGGGAAAAGCGCCAGCGGCAAAGATTTTTTCACTGGCCAACCAGCATCATGTCAGACGGATAGGTAACCCTGTAGCTGTGGTTGATCTTCCACACCTCGCCCGGCGCCATGGTCTTGCGCCACATCATCAGGCCCTGCTTGTCGTCCATGTCTGTTTCAGTAGGCTTCGTCGCGTCCGACAGTGTCCTGACCTTGACGTCTTCATGGCCGGACACGGGCACCTGGTCAAAAATCTCCACCGTCATGGGGCTGGTGTGGTTGTTGGTCACGCTGATCACATAGCGCTTTTCTTCCACCTTCTTGCTGCCGAACAGGCCGCTGTCGCCGTCCTCGGGTGCTTGCTCGGTATACTCAATGCTGATGGCATTGTCGGCGCCGTAAGGCAGCTTCAGCTTTGTGTCGGCTTCCAGATTGGGCCAGTAGCCCATGCCCACATAATGGCCGTCCCGACGCAATTTGGGCGAGACGTTACGCAGGCTTTCAAAGTCTGTCAGTTCCGTATCTGCAAACAGATAAGCGGTTGTATTCACGGATGGATTGGCGCGCACAACGAGAGAGACCGGAGAGGTTACATCCGATAGATCGACATATTCAGCTTCGTCAGTGGATGGAATGCTGACAGTGCCAGATACTTCATAAAGACGATCGAAGGTGCTGGTGAAAGACTGGGCGCGAGGTTCGGTTGCGACCACGATTTCTTCCAGCCGGAAGTCACCTTCAGCGGACCCTCGCTGGTCGGGCGCTGGCGTACGGCGGGCCTCAAGGAATGGGCCGCCTGATTTTCGTTCTACTTCTTCCGGGTCCAACAGCGACAGGATGCGCGGATGTTGGCTAATCTCACCCAAGTCATCGCTTGGTTCGTTATTGGAAAGCGCCAGGGAGACATCTGTCCAGTCTTCACCGGTTTCCTGCGAGACGATGGCGCGAGACCATAACGACAGGGATTTGGCGTCGGTGTCCAGCGCGCCTTCTAGCCCAAGTTCCCACTCTGCGTCCTCGACGAAATAAGACAGCTCATAACTGACGTCCTGCGCTTTTGGGACCATCACCTCGAAGGTGGCTTTGTTATAGTCCGTGCGCTTGGGGCCGGCATTCGCAAGCTCGCGGCGCAGCTTCAGGCGCTGGTCGTTCAGCGCCTTGCGCTTGCTTTTGATCTCTTCAATTTCCCCCAGCACCTTCACCGAACTGTCGCCAATGAAGGACAGGGCATTCTGCCAGTCCGAGAAGGGCAGGGCTTGATCGGCCTTGCCGCCGTTTTGGTTGAGCGTGCGCAGGAACGCGAGCTGCATGTTCTTGGCTTGCTCTGCGGCAATCAGTTCGGCGTCCTTGGCGTCTATCTTGTCCAGTTCCGCTTCAAGGCTGGCTTGCCGGTCTGATCCGGGCGTCACCGAATAGGATGTATCAACATCCAACGAGTAGAGGCGCACAGCGCTGCTGTCGAAGCTGACCGTCAGCTGCTCCTCGTCAAATGTTCGCGTCAATTTGTCTGCTGTGATCGTGTGGCGTCCTGCGGGCAGGCGAAGGGTGCCTGTTCGGGTAACCGTCGCGCCACCATTTCGGTAGACAACAACTTTTGAAATGGCTGGCTCGACAGAGAAATCGTCGGCCGTGGCGCCGGTGGCGACGGTGGAAACGCCGGCCATCAGCGCGGCAAAGATGCGGTTGGTCATGAAGTCCCCCATAAGTCTCTCATTCCGGGCGAGGCCCTAAATTCTGACAGGATCATTTAAACAGCTAAAACAAGCCTCACGCAACTCTGTGGCGACATCGGGGCAGGGACAGGGCGATATTTCCTGCTTGCAATAGCATTATACTTCGGATACGAAATAAATACTTCGGATACGAACTATATGGATGTGCGGGATGAGCAGGCCCAAGATTTTTCACCTGATACATATGGCCCACCGGGCTTTGTTCCGCGCGGCCGACCGGCTATTGGCAGAGCGCCATGACATCACGGCCGCTCAGAATGCACTATTGCTGTATCTGGAAAAGAATGAGGGCGCTTCCATGAGTGCGGTGGCGGCAGCGATCGGGCTGAAGAATGCAGCGACATCCGGACTGGTGGACCGCATGGAACACAAAGAGCTGATCGCCCGGCGCCCCAGTGCCCAGGACCGCCGTAGCTTTGAGCTGGTGTTGCTGCCAAAGGGCCGTGCCATCGCGCGGGAAAGCCACACCCTGATCCATGCCACCAACGACCATCTATTGGACGGTTTCACAGAGGCGGAGCGGGCCACCATCGCCCGCTTCCTGGAAACTGTGATCACCAAATCCGACGCATTTGAAATCGGTACGATCAAACCGGATGAAAAACAGTCAGCCTGACGGGAATGAGACGAGGAAACCATGACAGATCATATCATCACAGAAATCAAAGACCGGGTGCTAAAGGTTACCTTCAACCGCCCGGATAAGAAGAACGCCCTGACGCACGCCATGTACGCCAAGGTGGTTGAGGCCATGCAGGCTGCGGAAGCTGACGACAGTGTGCGTGCCATGCTGTTCACCGGTGCCGGCGAGGCCTTCACGGCAGGCAATGACCTCGTGGATTTCCGCGATAACCCGAAAATGGGGCCAGACGCCCCGGTTGCCCAGTTCCTGCAGTGCCTGTTGACGGCGAAGAAGCCAATTGTCATGGCCGTGAACGGCATTGCGGTAGGTGTGGGCCTGACCATGCTGCTGCACGCTGACATTGTTTATGCCGCGGAAGAGGCCGTGATCACCGCGCCGTTCGTGGACTTGGCGTTGGTGCCGGAAGCCGGATCGTCATTGTTGCTGCCACGCCGGGTAGGACACGCCTGGGCCGCCGAGATTATGATGCTGGGCCGCAAGGTGACTGCGCGCGAAGGGCTTGAGATCGGTATGTATTCCCGCGTCCTCAAGGCGGATGAGCTGCTGCCTGCCGCAGAAAAGGCAGCGGTGGCACTTGCGAACAAGGCACCGCAATCTGTTCAGCGCACCAAGGCGTTGATGCGCGGTGACATCGCGGAGATTGGCGCGCGGATGGAGCAGGAAGGCAAGCTGTTCGGCGAGCAGCTTATGTCAGGCGAGTTTGCCGAGTCTGTCATGGCCTTCATGCAAAAGCGCCAGCCCAACTTCGGCTAACGCTAACGCGCCTGGATAAAGGGGAAGGGGGCGTCGGCCCCCTTTTTCATTCTGTTATGTCTTCCGGGTAATCGAAGATGTCATCGACCCGTTTGCCGAAAATGCGGGCGATTTTGAAGGCCACTTCAAGCGAGGGCGAATAGCGCCCGGCCTCAATCGCAAGGATGGTCTGGCGTGTTACGCCCACCCGCTTCGCCAGGTCCGCCTGTGTCATCTCATTTGCCATGAACCGTTCGGTGCGGATGGTGTTGGTCAGCTTCGTCTTGGCCATCAGGCGATCCTGTAGTGGTAGATTTCAGCGATATGCCGACCAATGTTTGACGTTACCATCATCAGGATCAGGCTGGCCGCCATGGTGGGGATTTCCACAGACGTAACGCCAGCCATCTGCCAGCCCGTCAATGAGAAGATGCTGCTGGTAACCAGGGCTGCGAAAATCCAGAGACCGAAGCGATCAGCCGTGGCGCGGATTTCCTCGTCGCGTTCGTCCATGTCCACTTCGTCGCTGGGGCGGCGGCGGATAAACTCGCCGATGGATTCGAACATGATGCCAGCAATGATCACCTTCAGGCACAGGCGCATCAGCCCATCATGGCTGGTGACAAGCCCGTCCTTAACATGCAACAGGCCTGAAAGCTCCATTGCCATGTGGCTGGCAATCAGCAAGCTGCCGATCCCCAGTATCCATGCGATTTTTTCCTGCTTCGGCATCTTCTGCTCCTTGTCCTCGCTTTTGCCTCGATGGGCACAGGTCTGGGCCTGCTTGATGTAAGGTATGTATGGTTGGTCATACATAATGTCTAGTATTTTTTACATATTGTTTGAAATTTAATACATGCACCGCGTGCAATTCAGCCATGCGAGATTTTCCATAGATAGAGGTTTCATAAATGGATATTGTGCTTTTTCTTGGCCAAAAGCCTGTTTGAAGGAAGCGCTGTCTATGTCTCAAGCCGTTGAAAAAACCACCTGGCGAACCCCTGAGGTGTGTCTGATTTTGATGGCGGCTGCGGCGCCTTTCGCCTTTTCCATCTGGATGACGCTGCTCAATAACTTCACGGTTGAAGTGGCGGGTTTCACAGGCACGGAAATCGGCATGCTGCAAAGCCTTCGGGAGATTCCGGGCTTCCTGGCTTTCACCGCAGTGTTTGTGTTGCTGGCGCTTCGGGAACAGGTTTTTGCTGTCCTGTCGCTGGCGGTCCTGGGCTTGGGTGTGGCGATTACCGGGCTGTTCCCAACCACCTATGGCCTCTATTTCACCACCATCATCATGTCGGTTGGCTTCCATTATTTTGAGACCATCCAGATGTCCCTGTCGCTACAGTGGCTGCCCAAGGCAGTTGCCCCAAGGGCCCTGGGGCGGCAGATGTCGGCTAAATCAGTCGGGTCCCTTCTGGCCTATGGTGTGATTTTCGCCACCATCTTTGTGCTCGCGCCCGAGATGATCGATGAAATGAGCCAACCGAAGTTGCAGGGCCACGGTCAGGAACTGATTGACGCATCAACAACGGTGCCTGCCACCACAGAGATTGCTCCCATGATCGATGAGGGGCGCCAGCACTTCTATGTCGTGCTTTATATGATTGGCGGCGGCATTACGGCGGCGCTTGCGCTTTTCATCTGGCTTGCGTATCCGCGCATCGATGGCCACGAGGTTCAGCATAAGCATATGGTGCTCAGGAAACGCTACTGGCTCTATTATGCGCTTACCTTCATGGGCGGAGCACGCCGCCAGATTTTTGTGGTGTTCGCGGGGTTCCTGCTGGTCACCAAGTTCGACTATTCCGTCATTGAGATCACGGGACTTTATCTGATCAACCATATCGTCACCAGTTGGTTCGCCCCCAAGCTTGGCGGGCTTATCAGCCGCTTTGGCGAGCGCAGGGCCCTGATCTTTGAATATATCGGCCTTATCCTGGTGTTTGGCGGCTATGCAATGGTTGAAACATCAGCCTGGGCGGCGGCCCTGTATGTGCTTGACCACCTGTTCTTCTCGTTCGCGATTGCGCAGAAAAGCTACCTGCAGAAAATTGCGGATGGTCGGGATATTGCGGCCACGTCCAGCGTGAGTTTCTCGATCAATCATATCGCTGCGGTCGTCATCCCGGCTGTCTTTGGTGCCGTGCTGTGGCCAATTTCACCTGCCTTGGTGTTTATCGCTGGCGCCATCATGGCGGCAATTTCCCTTGTCCTGTCGTTCAATGTGCCGTCTGCGCCTGAACCAGGTAACGAGGTTGTGTGGGGCAAAGTACCACCGGCCCTGCCTGCTGAGTGATGACGCGCCCAAAAAGCTGTGCTTAAATGGCTGCATCAGGTTTAGGGGAGCACATTCATGGACAAGCCTTCAGTTGGCGCACTTATCAAGGATTTCCGCAAGCAGGCGGGCATGAGCCAGCTTGACCTGGCGTGCGAGGCGGATATTTCGCAGCGCCACCTCAGCTTTGTTGAAACTGGCCGCACCGGCGCGAGCCGGGAGCTCATTGACCAGCTGGTGGCCACCATGGGCCTCGGTCAGATGGAGCATAACGCGCTGTTGATCGCCGCCGGTTTCGCCCCTGTCAAACATGACGCAGAGACAAACCCCGCCGCCCGGCGCATGATGGAAGCCGCGGAACGGATGCTTGAGTGGCAGATGCCAAACCCAAGTGTCATCCTGCGGGAAGACTGGACCATCGTGGCTTCCAACGATGCTGCACGCCGTATGGTCAATCATTTCTCGCCGGGGCCTGATCTGGTGACCCTCAAGGGCCTGTCGGTGGTGGAGATGATCATGGACCCGCGTTTCCTGAATAGTGCAATCGCGAATATCCAGGAAATCATGACCTATATGCAGACACAGCTGAAATTCGATGCCACCGGCGGTATCGCGCCCCACCGGGTGCTGGATCATGTGGATGAGGGCCCGACAGCCCACCTGCCATTGGTGCTGAAGCGCGGCGACGTGGAAGCCCGGTTCGAGACCACACTGGTGACAGTGGGCACGGCGCGCGATGCCCAGATTGGTGAGATCCGACTGGAGACCTTTTACCCTGCCGATGCTGTCAGCGCCGCGATAATGGAAAGCCTGGTGCGCGAGGCTGTAGCCTGAAAATTCAACTTTTTTCGATTTTATTACCTGCCGCGTAATTGAGACCATGCGGCGCGCACGGCACCCTATGGACATGACCAAAACCTTTGATGGAGGAAATCATGTCCATTCAGCTTGTTCTTGTTGCCCTTGTGTGGGCTGCGATTGGCATCTACGGGATTGTCGCACCCAAGAAGTTATATGCGCTCTTTGGCGTACCGGTTGAAACAGCCGATGGTCGCAATGAAATCCGTGCCGTCTACGGCGGCATGTGCCTGGCGGTTGCAGTGGTGATGTTTGAGGCCCCCTGGCTGGGCGCAGCTGCCCCCGGGGTGCTGTTGACCGTGATGGTAATGCTGGCGGGTATGGCGCTTGGGCGCATTGTCAGCATGGTGATTGAACGCCCCGGTATCATCCCGGTTGTGTTCCTGGGAACAGAAATCCTAGGTGTTGGCTTGCTCTATAGCATCATCGATATGTCAGCCCTGACAGCGGCATGACCATGAAGAAACGTGTCACGACAGCCCTGTATTTTCTGGTTGGCCTCGTCAATCTGGCTCCCATTCCCGGCGCGGCTGGCCAGAAATACCTGGAGACGCTTTACGGCGTCTCCATTTCTTCGCCCGATCTGCTGTTCCTGATGCAGCATCGGGCTTTGTTGTTTGGTGTTGTTGGTGGGTTACTGGTTGTGGCGGCTTTCCTGCCGATCTACAGGAAAGTGGCCATGGCGGCGGGGCTGTTCAGCATGATTAGCTTTATTTTGCTGTATGCCATCGCTGATTTTCAGTCTGACGCAATATTGAAGGCCTGCCTTGTTGACGCGATTGCGGTCGCATTTCTTGGGCTGGCCTGGATGCTTGGTGAACGACGGTCAGGCTTGCGTAAAGCACCGCCTTCTGTCACAAGATAAGCATCACTAACTTTAGAGACTTTTATGTCCCGTTGATTATGGGCGGTGATGTGTCACCGCCACCTGAACCGAAACGCTACGATATTGTGCGAAGTCATTTCGTGCAGGCCTTTCGGGTATCCATCTCATAATTAAACGTTAGGCCGGTGCCCGCAATGTCGGGTCGGCCAGGGATATAAAAGCAATGATCAAAAAATTTCGTACGCAAGATACCGATGCAGTTATCGATGTCTGGTACAAAGCCAATAAGTTGGCTCATCCTTTTCTAACAGAAGAGACGCTCAAAACCGTTCGGGCCATGGTGCGGGATGTTTATCTGCCCAACACAGAAACCTGGGTATATGAACATGAAGGCGCGCTCATCGGGTTTATCTCACTGATTTCAAGCGATCCAGCTGATGTGGAAGTTGGGGCCATTTTTCTGGATCCCGACCATATAGGGTTTGGCTACGGGCGTGCCCTGATGGACCACGCAGCTGGCTTATATGGCTCCCTCAAGCTTGACGTGTTCAAGGAAAATCATATCGGGCGCGGTTTCTACCGTCGGTATGGATTTAAAGAGGTCAGCGAATATCCGTTCGAGATGACTGGCGACATGGTTTTGAAGCTGGTCTATAGGCCAGCATAGTCACAGAAGTCCGGCGGCGGGATATCCTGCCGCCGGATATATCGATGAACAGACCGTTTGCGCAAATGATGTTCCCTGTTGTATGACCAAATCAAGCTTGGCCTTCGTCAGAAAGGGCAGGCATGTTTGGGAGCGAGTAGGGGGCCGAATGGCACATTCTATCACACCGGAACGTCAGGGGGCGCGGGATGTCTTCCTGAAAAATCAGGGCTGGCAGGACGCCGAAGTTGAGCCACTAACCCCCGATGCTTCGTTCCGGAGCTATGCGCGCCTGCGCCGCGAAACTGGCGGCTGTATGTTGATGGACGCGCCGCCTGCACATGAAAACCTCAAGGCGTATCTGGATATCACGGCCCACCTGCGCGACCTGGGCCTGCGGGTGGCAGATACGCTGGGGCATGACCTGGACGCAGGCTTTGCCCTGATCGAAGATATGGGCGACGCCACTTTCACCCGGCTTTTGAATGCCGGCCATGATGCCGAACCCCTTTACCTGCTGGCGACAAAGGTGCTTAAGGCCCTGCATGACCACCCGCGTGCAGTTGATATTGACCTGCCGCCTTATGATATGACAGCGCTCCTGCGGGAAGCAGAATTGTTTGTCGATTGGTTTGTCCCTGCTTTTCGCGGTAGTGCGCCAACGGATGCCGAGAAGCGGGGCTATATGGCCGCCTGGCAGGATGCATTGGCAGGGGTATCTGAAGCCCGACATGCTCTGGTGCTACGGGACTATCATGTGGATAACCTGATGATCACTGGCGGCCTTGAAGATATCAGCCACTGCGGGCTGCTGGATTACCAGGATGCGCTTCTGGGTGCGCCGGCCTATGACCTGGTGTCCCTGGTGGAGGACGCCCGACGCGATGTGTCGGATGAGCTGCGGTCTGCGGTGATGGTGCACTATACAAAAGACATGTCTGCGGCGCAGGTTAAGGCGCTTGAACTCGATATGGCACTTCTTGGCGCCCAGCGCCACGCCAAGGTTGCAGGGATTTTTGTCCGCCTCAGCAAACGGGATGGCAAACCCATTTATCTGGGGCATATCCCGCGGGTTCTCAGGCTGCTATCGAAGGCGCTGGAAGCGACGGAGCTTTCAGGCGTGCGGGAGAGTATTGAGGCGATGGTGCCAGGCTACCAGCAGGCTAGATTTTAAAGTCACGGACGGCTTCCCAGAACAGAGCTTCATACTGGTCCACCATGGCTTTTACCGAAAATTCCTGTTTGGCTTTCTGCTGGTTTGCAGCGCCGATCCGGAGGCCGGTATCGCGACGCTCGAGCATAGCCGATAGCGACTGCGCCAGGCCCCGGCTGTCGCGGCCCTGAATGAAACGCTGGTTTTCTTCGCAAACCATCTGCCTGATATCACCAACATCGGTACTCACGATGGGGAGGCCGCAAGCCATTGCTTCAATCACCGACAGGGGCATTTGCTCCGTGTCAGAGGACAGGGCGAAAATTTCAAATGTCGGGATGATGGCTTCAGGATTTTCCAGCGCCCCGGTGAAGACCACGCGGTTAGCCACGCCCAGTTTTTCCGCATGTGCCTTCAGGGCTGGGCCTTCGCTACCACTGCCAACAATGACCAGCTTAGCCCCCTGATACAGGCCAGCAATTTTACTGAAGGTATCGATCAGCCTTGTCAGGTTTTTCTCGGGCCTCAGTCCGGCGACGGTGCCGATGATGCGATCATCATGCGTGAGCCCGAACTTTTTCATCAGGACCGGATCGGGCGGGCAGATAAAGCGGTCAATATCAATGCCATTGGGCACATAATGAAGCCTGTCGTGCTTGATGTGCCAGTTCTCAAGGGCAACGGTTTCAAGGGCATGCGAGGGAACGATTACAGCGTCGCAGCCCCGATAGGCGAATGACCGGATCACGCGCCGGCGCGGCAATTCTTTGCTTTGTTCTTCTTTCCCGAAGCCGTCCTGAATGTGGATGCTGGGGCAAATTCTGACAAAGCGATTGGCCAAAGCCCATTCTACCGAGCCCCAGTTATAGGTCACGAGAAGGTCCGGGTCATAGTCTGCCAATAGGCGGCGGCAGGTTCTGACGGAACTGGCCATGTTTGCCTTCTTGACGGCAGGGGGCATCTCCGGGATGGGCCCGATATCCTTTATGAGCGACAGGGCGTCGTAACATCCGTCCATCGCGAACACGGAATGCGTGAAATTTCCTGTCTTCGCGTTGATCTGACTGACAACGCGGCGCTGCGCCCCGCCAACCTCGAAGGACGGGAAAACATGTAGGATTCGAAAAGGGTTAATCAATCCAAGGCTCCTGCGCGCGACCTCTTCAGGGGTACTGCTGCCGAGGGCGTGCGTCAAGGCAATACAACCCTTTTCTAATGGCTCATGAATACGGGCAGTTGGCTTTTCGCGGTTATATGTTTGGTTACACCGCCAAGCACCATTTCGCGCCACCTGGAATGGGAGTAAGCCCCCAACACAATTGTATCAGCACCGATTGTATCTGCAGTTTCCAGAAGGCATTCACCGACCGATGAACTGCCGGCGTCTGCATGTTTGGTTTCTGCTTTGACGGCATGTTCGGCCAGATAGTGGGCAATGGCACCTGCACAAGGGCGGTCTTCGCCGATGTCACCAACCTGAACGATTGTCACTTTCTGGGCATCTCTGAGCATGGGCAGGGCCCCGGCCACCGCGCGAGCCCCTTCGGCACGGCCGTTCCAGGCAATCATCAGGTGTTTGCCGACGGTGCCATCAAAAGACCCCGGCACCATAAGAACAGATCTGCCCGAGCGGAAGATCAGGTCGTGGAAGATGTCTTCGCTGTCGGGACTGTCGCTGTCCGGTTGCAGGCACACTGCGATATCGGCCGTACGGGCGCGGCGCCCCACATGGTCACTAACTTCACCGGTAAGAACTGTCCAGCTGGCCTTGGCGCTGTCGCTGGCGTCGCCTTCTGCCAACCACTTCAGCCCCTGCTTGTCAATTGTTGCGCGGAATTCGCTCTCGGCTTTGTCGGCCTCTTGTTTGCCTTGCTTTTCTGCATTGTCACATAGGGTCTGGATCATATCCGCAGTGAGGCCTTCACCCATGAAGGGGATAGCTGAGCGGGGGTCGGGCCGGATGAAGAGCCCGGTCAGGCTGGACCGAAACTGCAGGGCAAGGTTGCTGGCAACCTTGGTAAGGGGTGCAGCTTGAATGTGAGCAGTAAGGGGGAGCAGGATTGACTTCATCGGGGTTGCCTCCGTTCGCATTTTTCAAACTCTATGCTTGGCCTGAAGTTTCATTTCTGTCTTTGATGCTAGTCAAAGCTGGTTCATCATGCGTTCACCGCTGTGATTTTAAAAGTATACTCTATGAAACGTGTAATTTGTATTCTGCTCTTTTTTGGTGCCGTGTCAGCCGTGCAACTGACGCTTCCCTTCCCCTCTGGAACGGGTGTTTTCAGTGTATCAGCGGCCGACGAACATGATGATGTCCTGCAGGCCATCAAACGCGGCGAACTGATGACCTATGCTAAAATCAAGCGTATTGCCGAGGCCAAACTGCAGGGGGTTGTGGTTGGGCAGAAGCTCAGGCGCACGAATCGAGGCTGGCAATATGATCTTAGAATCCGGCGCAAGGACGGCAAGGTCATGGTGGCAATTGTCGATGCGCGAACCGGTGAAATAGTCGCAACACGATAAGCGGGGAGAAAAAAATGCGAATTCTTGTGGTGGAAGACGATCAGGCGCTTGCGGACCAGATGAAGTCCAGCCTGATCGATACCGGTTATTCGGTTGACCACGCTGCAGACGGTGAAGATGGCCATTTCCTGGGTGATACGGAACCCTACGATGCGGTGATTCTTGACCTGGGCCTGCCGATTATGGACGGCACCAGCATCTTGAAGAAGTGGCGTGCGGCGGGCAAGGCTATGCCAGTCCTGATTTTGACAGCCCGCGATGGCTGGACGGAAAAGGTGGAAGGCCTGGATGCCGGCGCTGATGACTATCTGACCAAGCCCTTCATCATGGAAGAATTGCTTGCACGCCTGCGGGCGTTGATTCGTCGTTCGGCAGGGCAAACCAGCCCGCAGCTGGAATGCGGGCCAGTAATTCTGGATACGCGTAACGGGCGGGTATCGGTCTCAGGCAGTGCGGTCAAGCTCACGGCACAGGAATTCAAGCTCCTGAGCTATCTGATGCACCATGAAGGCAAGGTGGTGTCTCGCACCGAGCTGACAGAGCATATCTACGACCAGGATTTCGACCGGGATTCGAACACCATTGAAGTGTTTGTGAACCGGGTCAGAAAAAAGCTGGACGTCCCCCTTATCCATACCGTGCGCGGTCTTGGCTATCGTCTGGAATGGGTTGAGGAATAGGTGTGAACGAACCGGGCGCAGCTCAGGAAAAGGATGAACGTGCCGCCCACGGGCGCGTGCGCCATTTCCTGCGTACGCTCACCGGGCGACTTCTCCTGTCGGCCCTCTTGTGGTCTGGTGCAGCGCTCGTGATTGGCGGCATGCTGCTTTCATATGCCTTCAGAAGTTATGTGCTGTCTGACGTTGACGAAAAGCTTGAACTGCTGATCGATACGATGGTGGGTATCAGCGAAATTTCGCCGGAAGGTGTGTTGCGTTTCAATCAGCCGCTTCTCGACCAACGATTTGCCGCACCCTATTCAGGCTGGTACTGGCAGATTTCTGAAGCGGGTGAGGCACCGTTCCGTTCCCGCTCGCTGTGGGATTATGAACTGCAGCCCGACCTGGATATGCGCACCTTTTCCCTGAAGCGTTATGAAGGCGAAGGACCAGACGGCCAGACGCTGAGGATTGCGGAACGCGACATCATTCTGCCCGAAGCAGACCGGATTTTCCGATATCAGGTGGCAACGGATACTGCCGAGGTGCGCGAGGCTATCCAACGCTTCAACTGGCTGCTGATGAGCGCGCTGGGGCTGATCATGCTGACAGTCTCTCTCGCGCTGGTGTTGCAGGTCGCCTATGGCCTGAGGCCGCTTCGCAACCTGAGGCGCAAGCTTGTTGATGTGCGCGGTGGCGCGGCCTCTCGGATCGAGGGCGACTGGCCGGAAGACCTCAAGCCTCTGGCGCAGGAAGTCAATGCGCTGATCGACCAGAATGAGAAACTGGTGTCGCGGGCGCGGACACATGTGGGCAACCTTGCTCATGCGCTGAAGACCCCGCTTAGTGTAATCAAAAATGAAGTTGATGACGACACGTCAGACAAGGCACAGGCCATCGCTGTGCAGGTACGCAGCATCCGTGAGCATATCGATCACCACTTGAAACGTGCGCGTATTGCCGGCGGCGGTAGCGGGCAGGGCCTGCCGGTTCAGGAGCGGGCCGAAAAAATTGCGCGTGCGATCGAACGATTGAACCAGGATAAAGGCCTGAAGGTGGATGTCGCCATCGAAGCGGACCTCAAGTTTGACGGCGAGAAAGAGGATTTCGACGAGGTTGTCGGCAATATTGTCGATAACGCTGGCAAGTGGGCAACCAGCCACATCACTGTGTCGGCCCACAAATTACCCACAGACCAACGGCGGCCCTATATGCTGTTTCGTGTCGAAGACGATGGCCCCGGCGTTGATGAAGCTGAAATGGAAGCGTTGTTCGAACGCGGCCAGCGGCTGGATGAGCACGTGCCGGGAACGGGTCTTGGTCTTGCCATTGTACGGGATATTGTCGAGCTTTATGGCGGCAGCGCGGCCCTTGAAAAGGCATCGCTTGGCGGCCTGGCGGTTATCCTGAAACTTCCAGCTAAGTAACCTGTGTCTTGTCGCTAGGCCTGAGGGCCAGAAGCGAAAGCCAGCCGGCAATCAGCGCAAGCCCGCCAAGTGGCGTGATCCAATGGAATACGCCAAGGCTGCCGGGGCCCAATAAAACGCGTACATAAAGGCTTCCTGAAAATGCCAGGATGCCGATTTGGAACAGCCAGACGGGAATATGAATGCGCGGTAGATTTCCCGAAGACGCGGAAAGTGCCGCGAGCCCAAGAAGGGCGAGGGCATGAAACAGATGAAACTGTGTCGCCATTGCGAACATGGCTTTTTCGGCCTCAGGTGTTGAGGCGGGCAGCGCATGCGCCCCCACTGCAGCAAGGCCTGAGGCAACGGCGCCATTGAGGCCGGCTGCAACTAAAGTTCTGCGAGTGCTGATCATTCCTGAATCCAGTGATTTTACGCTGTTTTTTGGTAACAGGCTGAATTTAAAGCACTAATTTTCTGCACGAGCAAGGGCGCGCCCAGTGGTGGAGTAAACTTAATTTTAATACTATTTATAATAGAATAATTTAAATACTAATGGTTGTCTTTCTGTCGGCTATTGCGTAAAATGTAATATTACGCTGGGCCAATAAATTGGTGAACAGTAGCTTCAGTGGAATCTGAAGTAATAAAGAAGAAACGGCGGCGACCTGGTCAATGGTTGCCCGAAAGTGGCAACAAAGGCCGCATATAATAATTTAAATGGGGAGGTGGAAAGAGTGTGGAAAGCCGCATGACTTGGTGTGGCGTCCGTTGATGTCGAGGAGAAATACGTGCTGCAGGAAATTGTGAATGTAGCGAATGTTGGTTTCGTGGTCATTGGTCCGAAGCTTGAAATTCGGCTGTGGAACAGATGGATGGTACAAGCCACGGGCATTGACAGTGAAACTGCCTGCTACCAGCAAGCCGATAAATTATTGCCTTCCATTTTCACGCCTACGTTGATTGAAAAAGTGCGCAATGCCATCAATATGGGTATCGCCACCAGCATTCCCCAGGCAGACGGCGATTTGACGCTTTCTTCTCAACCAGTAGACATCACAATTCAACCCCTTGAAGCACGGCATTATGTTCACTCTCTCAGGCCTGTCCGCGAGGAAGTTGTGGACCAGCTTTGCCTGTTGCAGATCAAGACAAATCTGCCTGCGCTGCGTGCTGGCTTTGCCGCGCAAGGCGGCACTGCGACCAGTGAAGAAGAAGAGCTGGTGAAAAGGGCCGAAGCTGAAAGGTTGAACTTTCTTGCTATGGTTGGACACCAGATACGCACGCCAGTGAATGGCGTGCTCGGGGTTGCCGAGCTTTTGCGCGACACCAAGCTGACAACCGAACAACGGAAATATATCGATCTTCTGGTTCGTGCAGGTCAGTCGCTACAGACGTTCGTAAACGAGTTGACCGACTTGTCCTACCTGGAGGCCGGTCGCGTGCAGCTAGAGGAAGAGGTCACGGACCTGCCGCTGCTGCTGCAGGATGTGATGGGCATGTTCGAGACCACAGGGTCGCAGAAAGGGCTTCAGGCCATACTCGAGGTTGCTTCAGATGTACCCAAGCATGTCATGGTGGACCACCAAAAGCTGCAGCAGGTTTTGGCTGTGCTTCTCAATAACGCCTTCAAGTTCACCCATAAAGGGGGCGTCAGCCTGAAAGTGGCGTTCCGGCAAGGCGAGCAACAGCCAGAATTGTTGCTGCAAGTATCAGACACCGGTGTCGGCATTCCGGATAACCGGATCGGCACGTTGTTTGAGCCCAGCAAGCCTACTGTAGATAATGGTCGTTTCTATAATCGTACAGGCCTTGGATTGTTCCTGTGTCGGGAACTTCTTGAATTGCTGGGTGGTAGTGTGAAGGTCGAAAGTGCCTTGGAAAAAGGCACAACATTCTCGCTGGTTGTTCCGGTCCATGAGGCTTTGGATGCGGTTGCTGTGAGAGGCCAGGGTGCCAAGGTTGGCGTCAGGCATGGATATCGGAAGTGGCGTATTCTTCTGGCTGAAGACAATCCGGTTAATCAGGAGTTGTTCCGGACCCTGCTTGAACACGATGGTCACGATGTGACTGTCGTTTCCAACGGGCAGGAGGCGGTAAATGCTGTGCAGGTCAAAGCGCCATTCGATATTATCCTGATGGATATTGCCATGCCGGTGATGGATGGGCTGGAGGCAACATCCCTGATAAGGTCGCTGCTTGGCCCTGTCGGAAAGACACCAATACTGGCGCTTACAGCACACGCGCTGAAAGGGGACCGTGAGGTGTTCCTGAATGCTGGAATGGACGGCTATCAAAGCAAGCCGGTTGAACCAGGTAAGCTTGAGGAAGCGATCGCCCGTGCAATCGCTTCGCGCAAAGCCAACCGGTCATGGGCAGAATTTAGGGCACCAAAACAATTGGCACGCCCAGCGAATGGGCCAATGAGTTGGCTACGCTTCCCAGGATTAAATCGGCCACGCGGGACCGACCGCGCCGACCAATAAATACCTGGCCGGCCTTTTCTTCCTTGGCCTGTTTGCGGATGACTTCCACAGGGTGGCCCCAGTGGAGTTCACTGCTGATTTCCACGCCAGAATCCTTGTGCCTGGCCAGGACGGGGTCGAGAATTTCCTCACGCGCCCGCTGCTCTTCATGTTCTTTCTCAATCGGACGATTGACGATCTCCTCCACTGTCAGCGGCTGATAGCCTGACCAGGGGACCACGGTAACCAACTGGACCTTGGCGCCGGTCAGCTTGGCCGTCTGTATTGCGTGGTCGGCCGCTCTGTTGCCCCACTCGCTGCCGTCAACCGCTACCAGGTAAAGCTTGTGTTTCTTCATTTTCGTTCCCTTTTCGAAATGATTTTTCCGAACTCGAAACAACTATAGGCCCTATTTTGACAGGAGCCTTGACGGATATCAAATGAAGTCGGTGATTTAAGCCGGTTCCATCGCGTGATTGCTTTTGATCATGTCAGCGCATTTTTCTGCGATCATGATGGTGGGTGCATTGGTGTTGCCGCCAATCAGGCGCGGCATCACGGATGCGTCCACAACACGCAGGCCTTCAAGGCCTATCACCTTCAACTCCGGGTCAACCACGCTCATGACGTTGTCGGCTGGGCCCATGGCGCAGGTGCCAACAGGGTGATAGATTGTCTCTGCCTTGCCGCGAATGACGCCATCCGTAGCTGCATCGTCATCCAGGTCAATCCCGTCCCACGGGCTTTTCTCGCGGTCGATCATGTCGGCGAGAGCAGGCTGGCGCATCAGGCGGCGCACGACCTTGATACCTTCCCGCATCACCCGCAGGTCCTCGGCTTCAGCCAGATAGTTGGGGTCAATTTTTGCAGGCTCGAGCGGGTTGCTGGATGCAAGCGATATGGTGCCGCGGCTGTGGGGGCGCAACTGGCAAATATGGATGCCGAAGCCGTGCTCGTGTGGGTCTGCAAAGCCATGCGGTTCGTCTGCCATGGCCAGCATGATGTGGAACTGGATGTCCGGCCGCTCAAGCGCTGGATCTGTCTTGAGGAAAGCACCAACAGGCGTGACGCAGTCAGATAGCACACCCGGTTTGCCCAAGAACCATTTCAGCATCTCTGCAATGCCCCGGTGAGGCGCTTTGTAGCGAAGGTAAGAGATCGGGGCCTTGAGGTGGGCATATACAGTGAGGTCCAGATGGTCCTGCATATTCTTGCCAACGCCCTTCAGTTCATGCATGACGGGCAAACCGACCGCCTGGATGTCTTCAGGGTCGCCGATGCCGGAAAGCTGCAGCAGCTGCGGGCTGTTGATAGCGCCGCCACAAAGAATGACTTCGCGTCCGGCGAGCCACTGTTCCACTTTGCCCTTGCGGCTGACTTCAATGCCCACAGCCTTCTTGCCCTTCAGCATCACGTGGCGCACCTGGGCTTCGGTGAGGATCGTCAGGTTAGGGCGGTCTTTCGCGGTGCTCAGATAAGCTTTGGCAGCACTCTGGCGACGGCCGTCGCGGATTGTCTGGTCGTACCAGCCCACACCTTCCTGGTTTGGGCCATTGAAATCATCGGTAAAGGGCAGGCCCATTTCACTGGCTGCATTCAGGAAACCGACGTTGAGCGGACTATCCGATGTATGCTGGGTGGTCAGCAGCGGACCCTCTGAAGAATGCAGGTCGTCATCTCCGCGGTCGCTGCCTTCAGCTTTCTTGAAGTAGGGCAATACATCATCCCACGCCCAGCCCTTGCAGCCGATCTGCGCCCATTCGTCATAGTCGCGGGCGTGTCCGCGTACATACAAAAGGCCATTGATGGATGACGAGCCACCAAGCACTTTGCCGCGAGGCCAAAAGAGGCGCCGGCCATTCAGGTGCGGCTGGGCTTCTGTCCAGTAATTCCAATTGTGCTTATTCGGCGCCACGACCTTGGCAATCATGCCTGGCATGTGAATGGCCATCGAACTGTCTTTTTTGCCGGCTTCAATCAACAACACTTTCACAGCGCTGTTTTCACTCAGGCGTGCAGCCATTACGCACCCGGCGGAACCCGCCCCAACAACAATATAATCAAATGTCTTTTGGCTCATTGTATCGCTTTCAGTGTAATTGGCAGGCCGTCTACCGGCTTGATCAGTGGCATGATCTGGAACCGGGTTTTGTAGCCTTCCGGCAGGATAAGCTCATAGTTCGGCAGCAGATGCGTCATGATTACTTTTGCCTGCATATAGGCAAAATGCAATCCCAGGCACATATGCGCGCCGCCGCCGAATGGCACCCAGGCATAGCGGTGCCGCTCCTTGACGCCGCCTTCAGCTGAAAACCGCATGGGGTCGAACTTTCCTGGGTTCGGCCAGGTTTCCGGGTCGCGGTGCGTGGTCACGGTGCTGAGGCCTACAATAGTGCCCTTGGGAATAACGTGGCCGTTAAATTCAACCTCGCGCACTGTCTCGCGTGGCATGGCGGGCACGGGTGGGTTCAGGCGCAGGGCTTCCTTGAAGGCATATTCCGTCAGCGTCAGATCATTCATTTTCTCATAGGGCAGGCGGCCATCATTCAGCCCAAGAGCCAGGATCTCCGCCCGCAGCTTGTCCTGCCACTCCGTGTGGCGCCCCAGCTCATAAACCAGTGTGGTCACAGAACTGGTAATGGTGTCGTGGGCTGCCATCCACAGGAAGATCATATGATCGATAATTTCCTGATCGGTGAAGGTATTGCCATCATCATCCCGGGCTTTGCAGAGCTGAGTGAAGATGTCGGTCTGATCACTCCCCCGGCGTTCCGGGATGAGGGACCCTAGGAAGTCGATCATGAACCGGCGACCCTGGATGCCGCGCGCCATTTTAGTGCCGGGGATGGGAACGCGCACCACCCCCATGCTGGCCGCGACCATATCGGTCAGTGCCTTGTTTACACGGTTACTGTCTTCTCCAGGCTCCAGGCCCAGGAACACGGTAGTCGCCATATCGAGCGACAGTTTCTTGATGGCCGGGTAAAACTCAAAATGGCCTTCCTCGCCCCAGGCCTTGATCCGTTGTGGCATGGCGTCATTCAGACGTTCCAGATAGCCCTTCATGGGTTCAGTTTTAAATGCTGCTGCCATGATGTGGCGGTGGGCACGATGTTCGGCGAAATCGAGCAGCATCAGGCCACGCGGGAACAGCTTGCCAATATACGGCCACCAGCCTTTTTCGCTGGAGAAATTCTTGCCTTTGTCCATTAGGACAAATTCGTTTGCCTCAGGACCAATCAAGGTCACGCTGTCGCGGAAAAAACTGTTGGTCCGGTAAACTGGCCCGTATTCCCTGCGCATGCGGGCGCCGAAGGCAACCGGATCACGAATAATATCGAATGTGTGGCCAATTATCGGTAGGCCGCGTTCGCCTGGAATATCTTCCAGACGCGCCGCTGGCCGCTCTGTCGCAGCTGCAGTCATATGCCTTTGTCCCTCCCCAGGGTGTTGTGTGCCAGTTTAAACCATATAAACGGAACTCAACAGTCTAGAAAATGACTATAGGGCACTATATGCGGCTGTCAATTCTTGCCGTGAGAGGGGCTGGGGCGACCTACCTTCACGCCTGGTTTTTGCTGCCGTTCTTCTTCGAATTCCATTGCGGTTATAACATTTGTTGCATCCCAGGGGGCATATCCACAGCGATTGTCAGAAGCACCGTCGGGCAGGGCGCCAAAGAAGAAGTCAACCTGCATATCGGGTCTTTCGATGGGCTCGCCCGCGATTTTGAATTCGTGGTATTTCCAGCGCGCAAGGGCTCTCTGGGCATTATCATCAAACACCCCTTCGGGTGTGGACTTGACCACCTGGATGTTTTCCACTTTGCCATCCTTGCTGATGTCGTAGCGCAAGGTAACCGAACCAGAAATTTCCTTGCGCGCCTCTTTCTGCTGCATCACCAGCATGGTGCATTGTTTCAGTTGGACATACGGATCGACCGGATCGCCGGCGGTGGACGGCAGTTCAGGCAGCGGTATATGGGTGCAGGTTGCGTCCCCGCCTTCGCCAAAAGTGAAGGTGATGGGTACATCCTTACGGGGTGCTGCATAGCCATCCTCAAAATACAGGAAGTAGGACCAACGCTTCAGTGCCCGCTTCACCGCGCCGTCCATCGCGCCTTTTGGCTCGCTGTCCGTGATCCTGATGTTTTTCACTTTGCCGTCGTCTGTGATGTCAAACAGAGCAGAGGTATGGCCCGTCAGACGTTTCTTGATCACCAGCCTTGGCATCATCGGGTTAACGCAAGCAGAATTTTGCCACATCGGGTCCAAAGGCCTTTGTGGTTCGTCGGCCATTGCGGAGGCCGACACAGACATGGCTACAATAGAAATAAGTGCGCGTGAAAATACTGACTTCAACATCCCCGAATACCCCATATTTATACTGATACAATATAACGTATACATTGATGCCATGCTGTCAACATTGTGTTTTTCAGGGCCAGAATGCAAGCAGCCCACCAAAAAGGTGGGCTGCTGGCGCGTCTGGTTAGGTGGCTTATTTCGCTTCTGCTGTCGTCTGCTCGGGCCAAGGTACGTGGGTGCAGGTCGCTTCCTTATCGGCGGGGCTGCCGCCAAATGTGAAGGTCAGCTCTACATCCTTACGGCCGGCTTCAACGCCGTCCTTGAAATAGGCGAAGTAGCGCCATCCCCTTACCGCGTTGGTAACAGACCGGTCCATCACGCCAGGCGGGTCGCTTTCGACCACCCGGATATTCGTGACCCGGCCATTTGGTTGAATGTCGTATTTGACTTTGACGAAGCCTTCCAGCTGCTTTTGCTTCACTGCAAAGGCAAGGCGTGCGCCCTTGCATCTGGAAGTCAGCCACTGCCCGTCATGTTCATCCCCATCTGCGAATGCAGCGGGTGTTGGTGCGCCCATAATTACCGCCAACATAAGCCCCAAGGCGGCTTGTTTCGTGGTTCGCATGGTTTTCCCCTTCATCTCCCAAGTAGATTCCGAATTCATGCTCCACTATCGTGACAAGTCTCTTTCCCCAAAAAGACTGAAGCGCCGCTTTGATGCGGCGTCTGCTGTGTTTATTGCTCCTGCTGTCTGTCACGCCCCCTGAGCGTGACCATATGTGCCCCAAGCCGGCACTTTGGTTTATGGATGCCAGCATAGGACGTATTGCCGGATGGTGCAAGGCGGGGGCTTTTGTGCCTATGGTGCGCCGTATCCGCCACCACCCGGTGTTTCAACTGTGACGCAGTCGCCGGGGCTAACCTCCGCCGCATCTGACGCCGCCAACGTCTGTTCGCTGCCATCCTTACGGGTGACAAATGTTGCCCCGGGCTTGCCTGGTGCGCCGCCGTTCAATCCGGGCGGTCCGTCTGACCGGTGGCCGGACAGGATCGACACTTCCATGTCTTCAAGAAACCGGATGGTCCGGACGGCACCATTGCCGCCCGTGTGAGCGCCAGCGCCGCCACTGCCGCCCCGGATGCCAAAGGTTTCGACCCGCACGGGATAGCGCCACTCCATCACTTCCGGGTCGGTCAGGCGGCTGTTGGTCATGTGTGACTGGATCGCATCCGTGCCGTCAAAGGTGGGTCCGGCGCCCGTACCACCTGCGATGGTTTCATAATATTGATGCCGGCTGTTGCCAAAGGTCAGGTTGTTCATGGTGCCCTGGGCCGCCGCCATGGTGCCTGCCGCTAAAAACAGGGCATTGGTAACCACCTGGCTGGTTTCCACATTGCCGGCCACCACAGCCGCGGGCGGCGTGGGGTTCAGCATAGAACCTTCAGGGACAATCATGTTGATTGGCTTCAGGCAACCGGCATTCAGCGGAATGTCTTCGCCTGTCAGCGTGCGGAACACATAGAGGACCGCCGCTTTGGTTACAGCCAGAGGCGCATTGAAATTGTTGTCCTGAACAGGGCTTGTGCCCGTGAAATCAACCGTTACCGTGCGGGCATTGCGGTTAGTGGACAGGCGCACACACACCTGTGCCCCGCAATCCATCGGGTAGGTGAAGCTGCCGTCTTTCAGCCGGTCAATCACCCGGCGAACGGCTTCCTCGGCGTTATCCTGGACGTGGCCCATATAGGCGTCCACCACATCTCGTCCGAAATCGATGGCCAGTTTGCGCACCAGGGCCACTCCGCGTTCGTTCGCGGCCACCTGCGCTTTCAGGTCCGCGACATTCTGATCCAGATTGCGCGACGGGTATGGGCCTTCACTGAGCCTGTCTCTCAGATCCGTCGTGTTGAAGCTGCCTTCTGATACCAGCTTGAAATTGCTGAAACGGATGCCTTCCTGGTCAATCGTTTTCGAATTTGGCGGCATGGATCCCGGCGAAATGCCACCGATATCTGCGTGGTGGCCGCGCGACGCAACATAGAAATGTGGCTCTGCGTCACCTTCAAAGAATACCGGGGTGATAACCGTGATGTCCGGCAAATGCGTACCGCCGGCGAAGGGGTCATTCAGCATGAACACATCGCCAGGCTTTATGGTGCCCTTGCGCGCCTCAATGATGCTGGTGACGCTTTCGCCCATGCTGCCCAGATGCACCGGCATGTGGGGGGCGTTGGCGATCAGGTTGCCTGCCTTGTCAAAGACAGCGCAGGAGAAATCCAGCCGTTCCTTCACATTCACCGAATGGGCTGTTTTCGCCAGCACACCGCCCATTTCTTCGGCCACCGACATAAAGAGATTATTGAAAATCTCCAACATGATCGGGTCGGGCTTCGATGTATCGATGTCGCGCCTTGAGCGCTCTGCCGCACGGTGCAGCAGCAGGGTGTCATCAGCCTTGAGGCTTGCGGCCCAGCCTGGCTCAAGAACCGTGGTGCCGCCGTTTTCCAGAATAACGGCCGGCCCCATGATTTCATGGTCAGGCTTCAGGCGCTCGCGGTGATAGACGGCGGCGTCACGCATCTCGCCTTCACTGAAGAAGCGGTAGCTGCCTTCCGGCTTGGTGTTGTCACTGTTTGCTGTGAGGTTCAAGGCGGTTGCCGCCCCGCCGCCCACGGCCTCCGCTTCAACAGCTTCTACAAAGATGGCTTGGTCGGGTTCCGTGAAGCCGAACTGGGTTTTGTGCGCCACTTCAAAGGCGGCTTTGGTTTCGTCGCGGCCTGACAGCGGAACCGATAGTGCGGTGTCGGTGCCCTGGTATTTCAAACGGACGCGGACTGCTACCTGCTGGTCGTTTTCCTTGATGCCCTGTTCTGCCAGGCGCGTTTGCGCCGAGGCGCGAACCTGGTCTGCCGCTGCGTTTATGGTGTCCAGGTCCTCAAGCGGGCTTTCAAGTGCCTGGTCGGTGATCACCCTTTGGTCAGCAAGTCCCATCCCAAGGGCTGAGAGAACGCCTGAGAAGGGTGGCACGATCACATGGTCGATCCCCAGCGCATCTGCCACAAGGCAGGCGTGCTGACCACCAGCACCGCCAAATGTTAGCAGGCTGTATTTCTTGATGTCGTGGCCGCGTTCGACTGAGACGCGTTTGATGGCGCGCGCCATATGTTCCACGCCGACGGCCAGAAAACCTTCTGCGATCTCTTGCACGCTGAAGCTATCGCCTGTTTCGGCCTTGATCTGCTTTTTGATGGACTTGAAACCTGCCTCAGTCGCGGCTCTATCCAGGGGTGATTTGCCGTCTTCGCCGAACACGGTTGGGAACAGGTCTGGCGACAGCTTGCCCAGCATGACGTTACAGTCGGTCATGGTGATAGGGCCGCCTCGGCCATAGGCAGCGGGGCCCGGGAAGGCACCCGCCGAAGCCGGGCCCACAAGGAAGCGTCCGTCTTCAAACCTGCAGATAGAGCCGCCACCGGCTGCGACGGTGTGGATATCCATCATCGGTACGGTCATGCGTACGCCAGCCACCACCGTATCGAACACGCGTTCATAGGCGCCGTCATAGTGGCTGACGTCCGTGGAGGTGCCGCCCATGTCGAACCCGATCAGTTTGGAGAAGCCTGCTCGTTCGGCTGTTTTGGCCGCGCCCACAATGCCGCCTGCGGGGCCTGAAAGCACTGCATCCTTGCCCTCAAAGGCGTGTGCTGCTGCGAGGCCGCCGTTCGACTGCATGAAATAAAGCGGGCAACCGGTTGTGGCTTGATCAACCTGATTCACATAGCGCTTCAGAATGGGGGACAGGTAGGCATCCGCCACCGTGGTGTCGCCGCGCGATACCAGTTTCATCAGTGGGCTGACCTTGTGGCTCAGCGATATCTGGGTGAAGCCGATGTCTTCCGCGATCTTGCTGGCTGCAATTTCGTGGGCCGGGAAGCGGTAGGCGTGAATGAAGGCAATGGCCACACTGCGCAGCCCCTTATCATATGCCTTCTGGAGCGCTGCTTTGCAGGATGTCTCGTCAAACGGTGTAATGACGCTTCCGTCGACGGCCATGCGCTCATCGGCTTCCACCACATCTGTGTAAAGGGGGGCCGGGCGCTCGGGCTTTAGGGCGAAGAGGTCCGCCCGGTGTTGTTGGCCGATCAGAAGCGCATCCCTGAACCCCTTTGTGATCAGAAGCAGGGTGGGCTCGCCGTCACGCTCAAGGAGTGCGTTGGTCGCAACCGTTGTACCCATCTTGATGGCGCGAACGTCAGAGGCAGGGAAGGGTGCATCTGTGTCCACGCCCATGATATCGCGCATGGCATGGACAGCGGCATCGTCATACTGACCGGGGTTTTCGGACAGGTACTTATGACTTGAAAGGCTGCCGTCCGGGTGGCTTGCCACCACGTCTGTAAAGGTCCCACCCCGGTCAATCCAGAATTCAAATTTGTTCATACATCAGTCCCTCGCTTTGCCTATGCATACTGGTCTTGAAAGACCAGTTCAATGCGAGAGCGATGTTGGCAGCTATATAAATAAAAATGGCACCACTCTGGGAGAGAGTGGTGCCGGGGCGGCCCCTCGAGCTGAAATGGTGCCAGGGAAGGTCGGGGCCTGGGTGTCGGGAACCCAGAAGGCTGCAACCGTCAGGACTGCATCTCCACTCCTTCACCTAATAAGGGTAAAATTAAAACCAATGATTGTCAATTGCGTTCGTTGCTACTTTTTTCCGGCTGCATTTCTTTGAAGTGTGTGGCCAGTCCTTGATAACGGGCACGCATGTTGCTGCCCATGCCTTTGCAGAAGCGGGCTGTGCCAAAATCGGTCAACAGTGCATCAAACAAGCCGCGCCGACGGCCGATCTTGAACATCAAGACATTTGATGACACATCGGCAATCAGTGTGATGCGGTCTTTCCCCTGCAACTCGCCCATCGCGTCCGTGATGGCCTCTTCAATCGGAGACCCTTCAACCTTCAGGGCAATTTGCAGCGTGCTTTCTGCGGCAATCTTGTTCAATGTTGCCGGGTCAAATGACGGATCCTGGCAAACCAGACTGAAGGCCATAACCTGTGCGGCGTCGTCCATCAGATGCAACTCGTCTTTGTCGCGGTTGTCGTCGATATAGATCAGGTGCTGCGCGGACAGCATGCGCACCAATTCTGCGCGCTTCAGCAAATATTGTATGGATCTAACCGTTTGGTCCTGCTGGGAAGGCTGGGAATTTTCCTCTTGTGCAGCGGCGGATAAGGTCAGCGCCATGCATGCGGCGAAGGCAGTGGTGATCAGCTTTTTCATGGAGAAACCTTTCCATATCTTATTGTTCATAGTGTCATAGCATTGTTTTGCTGGGGCGAAACATGCTAATTCGCACCGGTGGCTTTACCCAATGCAGAGAGTAAGAGTGCATGGAAATATTTGTGGATGCGGATGCCTGTCCCGTGAAGGAAGAGGTGCTCAAGGTTTCCTACCGGCATGACATGAGGGTTCATCTGGTCTCCAATGCCTGGCTGCGTCTTCCTGTGGGGGACAATGTCAAGAAAGTGGTCGTGGGGGATGCTTTTGATGCCGCGGATGACTGGATCGTGGAGCATGCGGCAGCGGGTGATATCTGCATCACAGGCGATATCCAGTTGGCCGCCCGGCTGATTGAAGCCGGTGCAGTGGTTCTGGGCCATAACGGCAAGCCGTTTACAACAGATAACATCGGCATGGCGCTGGCCATGCGCGAGCTCAAATCCCAGCTGCGGGACATGGGTGAGGATCGGGGCTTCAATGCAAGCTTTTCCCAAAAGGATCGTTCCCGCTTCCTGTCTGCGCTGGAACTGGCGGTACAAAAAGGCAAACGCAGCTGAGCACCCGCAGAGTTTGAATGGCAAAAGAAAACGGCGCAGGCCATGAGCCGCGCCGTTTCCCCGACATATGCCTAACCCCTTAGACTTTGATGTCGATCTTGAGGCCTTTACCATTGATGGTGTGCGGCGCTTCAAGTTTTACCTTGCTCTGAGGTACGTCATTGAGATCCAGCTTGGCGCCGCCACCATTCTTTTGTGGTGCGATGCCCGCTGTATTTAGCTGCAGGGCAGGGCCAGATGAAATGCTGCTGATCATAAAGTACTCCTGAACCGAATCCGATGATTTTTTGTGGTTACAGGGGCCTTATTGCCAGATGGCGTTTCCTTTGTGAAGAGATGGATAAAATTTTATCCAGATTGCTGATTTTATTGACCTTTTGGTAACCAATCGGACAGGAATCGAATACTGTTTTGGCCCATCACCATGCGGATCACATCTTCTGAAACACCACGTTTCATCAGGGCCTGTGTGATGGCCCCGGTATCGGCGGCAGTGATGGCCTTGACCGTGCCGTCCCAATCGGACCCCAGCACCACATGATCGGCGCCGATAAGGTCAATGCCGTAGGCGATGCTTGCAGCAATATCATCAGGTGTGTCACCGCAGGCCGCCTTGTCCCAGAAGCCGACAGCAATCAGGCCGCCTTTGCCGGCAATTGCCTGCATCAGGTTGTCCGGGAAATTGCGGGGGGTACTGCAGTGTCCGCGAAAGCCGGTGTGGGAAACCACCACTGGGCGCGTCGCAATCTTGAGCGTATCCCAGGCGACCTGCTCAGATGAATGGGCTAGGTCAATGATAATTTCGCGTTCTTCCAGGCGTTCAACCACCTGCTTGCCAAAGTCTGTAAGGCCGCCTTTCCCCGTGCCATGCAGGGAACCGCCGAGTTGGTTGTCGAAAAAGTGCACCAAGCCCACCATGCGGAAGCCGGCATCGTACATCCGGTCGATGTTTGCAATGTCCCCTTCCAGCGGATGGGCCCCTTCGGTGCCCAACAGGGCACCAAGCGGCGTGCCGGACGATTGTGTAGCGCGGGCGTCAAGATATTGCTGAAGCTCGGCTTGCGTTCGCACCCACATCATGCCGCCGCGGGAACGCTCGATGGCGCCATCAAGCTTTTCAGCCTGATAAAGCGCTCGCTCCAGCAGGCTGCCCCATGTCCTGATCGGCCAACCCTGGCCAATGGCAAGCAGGGTGATGTTGTCGCTTGAAGCGTCGTTTGTGCTCAGGTTCTGGCCGCGCGGCGTTTTTGTGACTGTGGTGAACATCTGCAGGCCAACATTGCCTGCCTGCAGGCGCCGCAGGTCTACATGACCCTGATCATTGTGGGCCAGCAGATCGCGTTCCCATAGAAGCGTATCCGCGTGCCAGTCCATTACCAGAAGCGACTGGTGGAGGACCGCGGCGTCAGCATTCAAGCTATAGGGCCGGTGTGCGACCTGTTTGTTCATGGTGCGGTCGGCCATGGGTGCTGCGATCAGGCGCAAGCCGACATAGCCAACCAGAAGCACCAATAGCGCGATGGTGGCAGTGATTTTGAGAACACGAGCCATAAAAAATCCTCCCCTAAATGAAATATAGGGGAGGAAACCTGTTTGGCGAGCCCTGATAGCCCGTGCTGGACTTTTCTGGCTAGATGCTAGCTTGCGATTCGGCCTGTACCGCCAATTGATCAGCAATAGCATCTGCCATGTAGGCCGCAAGCTTGCTGAGGCCACTGGTCCAATACTGGTCAGTGTTTAGGCCATAAGCGCGATAGTCAGAGCCGCTATTGATGGTGTCTACCTTAATCGCACGGTATTGGTCGCTGTTAGGGTCCTGAAACTCAACAATTGCTGTCATGACCCCCTTAGGAGCTCCAAGAGCACCTTTGCGTCCGGCTGACGAGATACGGCTGTTCAGGGCAGAGATAGAATGATCAAGCTGTATGGACGTTATGGTTACCCGGAAGTCTGGAGCTTCAACACCGCGGGCTTTCAGGCCACCATCAATCATGTGCTGCATCATGGCCAGCAGATCATATTCCTTGAGGCCACTAAAGGCAGGGTGGCGGATGATGCAGTTGCGTTTGCAATTCTTGCCTTCGATCAGGTTAATGCTGTCTTCATAGCGCGACAGGTGGTCACTGTATCTGATCTTCTCTGTGGCGCCCAAGGCAAGCGCAGCCTTCGGTGTGACTTCCCTGACCTTTGTCTTTTGGGATGCGGCAGGGGCGTCGTCGGAATCTGTGACCTTTGTCGCTATCTTGACGCCCCAAGTGCTGCGGCCAGTTGGCGAGACCTTGGTCTCGCTCCCTGACGGCAGGTCGCGCACGCGGATTTCGGCCACCACCTTTGTATCGTCAGTCGACAGAAGCTTGCGCTCATAGTCGGAATCGATGCCCGCGACAGCTTTGCTGAAGGCTTCCTGTATCTTCTTATCTTCAGGGAGCAGCGGTTTGATTTCGCTTAGCACCAGACGCTTGTCGTAATCGCTATCGATTGTGGTAGCGGTTTCAATTGCGGCCAGCCAGTTCTGGTTGTCAAACGCGCCGTGGGAAACAACGGAGCCAAGCGCCAGGCGTTTCTCATAGTCGCTGCTGATCTTGGCGATTGCCTTGATAACAACGGTTGTCGCCTTGCGTGACTGGCCCAGTTGCTCAACGAAAGAGCTCAGCAGCAGGCGGAGTTCATAGTCGCTTTCCATCTCGCTCGCAGCCACATTGGCAAGGCGCTCCAGATTGTTATCGCTCAGCGACTGACCGCTGACTGCCGAAGACAGCAGGAGGCGCATTTCATAGTCGCTTTCAATCGAACGAGCGACGTCGATCAGGTCTTCCATTGTCTTGTTGTCAGCGCCGAACCGTGCGATGTAAGGCGTCAGTAGCAGACGAAGCTCATAGTCGCTGTCGATCGCGCGAGCGGCCTTCATGATCTTAGGCATCACGCTTCTGTCCAACTCTGGTTCATCAAGCAACAGTGACAGGGCCAGGCGCATGTCATAGTCGCCGTCCATTTTGGCAAAGCGGTCGGCCAGGTCTTTAAGCTCGCGTCTGGAAAGGTCGGCCATATTCACCAGATGGGACGCATACACGCGGGCAACATAGTCGCTGTCGATCTGCTCGATCTCTTTCACGACGCCGCTGGTGCCTTTGGTGTTCATGATGCGGGTAATCCGGGCTTCGGCATTCAGGCCCACTTCCCGAACAAGTAGCAGCAGGGTTTCAGCCAGCCATTTTTCGCCTTCCTTGTCGAAGCCGGTTTTCTTGCCGTTTTTCCAGAAGGTGGTTTCCAGCTTGCCGTCCGGGTTTTCAATGCGTGCCCGGTATGTCTTGCCGCCGGATTTGGAGCGCAGGTCCAGCATAGCGCCTTCTGCCATGGACGCGACGGCCTCGTCGTTATCTGTCAGGGTGAAATCGCCATCCCAGCGGACCTTGATCTCGCGCTTGCCGTCGTTCCAGGTCATCATGCCATTGCCGTCTACGTCTGTGATGTGGCGACGCACGTGGCCATCATCGTCATGGGAAGACATCTCAAAGCCGAACGAGTCTGCACTTTCTGCAATCAGGCGTGCTTCTTCCGAGACTTGAGCCTCTGCCTGGGCAATGGCAACGCGCATTTCTTCGGCGATCTGTTCCTCAGTTGGCGCGTCCGGGTGGTCCGTTTCCTTGGCTTCTTTTGCCATCACACGAGCCCGCTCAGCCACCTTGGCCCTTGCTTCTTCAATAGCGCGCCGCATCTCGGCCTCGATTTCCGCCGGGCTTGGTGGTGTGTCAGGGTGGGCTGTGCTGCTTGCCATAAGGGATGTCGGCATCTCGGCAGAAAGCGCGCCCGCAAACTGGATGCTGGGCAATCCCAGCGTGATGGCCAGAAGGCCTGTGGCTACGGCACCTTTGGCCGCCATGCCGGATTTTCTGAAAGGTTGGCCGGTAGCGCCAATAAGGCGTTCGACCCTGAATTTTAACATTGATTTGTCACCAGCCATTGCAAGTCCCCACTGTATTTGTCGTGTTTGATGTATTTTTGTGGCGCAGGTGTAGAGGGCGGCTGCAACGGATTTAGCGTCAGCCAAATGGGTTGCTGCCCATTCATCAGCGGAAAGTTCCGCGATGTCAGACAACCGCTTGCGCGCCAGAAGGAATAGCGGTTGAAAGAAAAACAGTCGTGACAAGGCCTGCATGATCATCAGCATAAGCGGGTCGCGGCGCACCATGTGTGCAACCTCATGAGCCAGCAGGCTGTTGAGTTCGCTTTCCGGCAGGTCGTCAAAGGCCCAGTCAGGCAAACAGATTTCACGCCGCGGCAGGCATACCGGACTTTTGATGTCGCTTGACCGGCTAAGGTAAGGCACATGCTTGATGCCCGCTGCGGTACAGATTGCCCGCAGTGCTTTATTGGAATCGTGCTCTGGCGGGACCCGCAGGCGGCTGCCAAGGCCTTTGATAGCGAATGCATACCCGCCGAGGAGCAGCAGCAGGGCAACGCCCGCCAGCATGGCCCATGTCAGGGCCGCCAGCTCCTTGGTGCGCAGGGTGCCAAGGAAGTCCCAAAGGGTTGTTTGACGCGGCAGGGCGCGCTGGCTTGTCTGCAACGGTTGGTTGGTCGCAGGCAATTGCTGTTCCTGCGGCTGCTCAACTATAGGATCAAGCATTTCCTGTTGAGATGGGGGCAGCCTGCGGGCAGGAAGTGCCGTGCGTTCGCCTTGTATATCCTGTGGCAAGGGATCAATCATGGGTACCATGCCAGCGAGCGGTCGCCCTTCGTTGAATTCTTCAACCAGGGCGGATGTCTTTTCATGCTGAATGGTGATGGGTTTGGATATCCAGTCCCCGATGGGCAAAAGCGCGACGAATGATCCTGCAATGGCCAGCTTCCAGGCCATATCTGCAAGATCAGGCGTGTTCAGCAGTCGTGTTTTTTCCATCAGCCAGACCGCGCCAAGAAGGACGCTGCTGGCAACCATGAATTTCAACACCAGCGTCAGGGCCGGCATGTCAAAGAAAAGATCAAACATCAGCTGTTCTCCCCATCGATCAACTGCTTGATTTGGTCCAGTTCGGTTTTTTCGATTTCCCCTTCATTGACCAGATGCGCGAGGAGAGCCTTGCTGTCGCCCTTGAACAGGGTGGATACCAGCGATGAAACCATGGACCGCTTCACATCGCCTTCGCTGATCAGCGGTCTGTAGACACGTTCACGGCCCCGAGTTTCCGAAGCCAGAACGCCTTTTTTCTCCAGTCGGGACAAGATTGTCCCGACTGTTGTATGTGCGAGGCCCAGATTATCCAGCTTCGCCTGCACGTCCTTGGCTGAGCCTTCGCCCAGCTTCCAGAGTGCTTGGACGAGCTGATATTGTTGATCTGATAGTTTAATGTTCGCTGTCATGTCTCGGACCTTCTACTACATGTGTAGAAGTTTGATTACTACAGCTGTAGTAAGTCGTCAACCAAAAGAATCTGAAAAGCCTCACGCAGGCGGAAAAGTACCCACCCCCGAAAAGGCGGATTTGATTTTTTGTATTGATGGCATAAGGTGTTGCCCGAGCTGGTATCACATTGGGGGAATCATGTGGCCCTAGACCTATCGTCATTGACATTGGTGACAGTCCTGATTTTGGCTGTGTCGACCTTTGTGCTGGCGGCACATTGGGTGGCGAACTTCAGCTTTGCGGGTTTGGGACGGATTGCGGTCGGCATGGGCATGGCAACCGCGGGGGTCGTCATCTTCATGATGGCGGCGGGACCATCCAAGCCGCTTGGGATTCTCCTTGGGGATCTCCTGATATTGATGGGGCACCTGTGGTTCTGGTTGGGCATAGCGGATTATTGGAAAGAACGGTCCCGGCGTCTGACGTATCTCGCCGGCTTCATCATGGTCTTTGCCATCATCATACTGGTGAACAACGTGATGCAGGGTGGCACGCCGGAAAACCGGGCGGCACTGTATTCTTTCTTTGTGGCGGTCTTTTCGACCGGGGCTGCGCTTTCGGTCGTGCAGGCCCTTGGTGGGCGGGTCGGCCTTTATAAGGGCATCATCAAACGCAAGACCATCGGCACAAGCACCATTGCCGGCGTATTTTTCGCCCACGCTGCTTTCAATGTGTATCGCGGTATCGTTCTGCAGTCGATGACAGCTCCGGGGCCGGGGGGTGACCAATCGGCTCTTGCATCGATAACGCAAATCGAAGGGACGCTGTTCGCGCTTGCGCTGACGGTTTCGATGATTGTCTCAACGGCAGAACGGGTTCAGGCGGACCTTCGCATTCAGGCCATGATGGACCCGCTGACGCACGCGCTGAACAGGCGCGCCTTCATGACGGTGATCAAGACAGTGCTGGCGCGGTCCCGCCGTCTCAGTGAGCCTGTTTCGTTGATCATGATGGATATTGATAAATTCAAGCGGATCAACCTGAAGCACGGACACCTGGTGGGGGATGCTATCCTCAGGCAGTTTGCCGATGGCGTCATGGAAGGCCGTCGGGCGCAAGATGTATTCTGCCGCTTTGGCGGTGAGGAATTTGTGCTCTTGCTGCCTGGCACGTCGGAAGAGGGCGCAGAGCTGGTTGCCCACCGAGTTCGGGACGCCGTAACCGGCTACCCATTCCAATATGGCAAGAAGGATATCAGCCTGACAGTCAGCTTCGGTGTAACCACAGCGCGCGGCGATGATCTACTGCCGGACAGCATACTGGACGCGGCCTACAAGGCACTGCGCGAAGCCCAAAAAGAAGGCAGGAACCAGATTGAGGTGTCAGGCAGCGGGAGCGTGAAGCCTGGATAACGCAAGGGTGACGGCAAATAAAAACGGCCCGGATCATTGATCGCGGGCCGTTTCTTTATTCTAGAGCCATGTGGTGGCTAGAGCTTTTCCACCAGCAGGCTGCCGATTGAATAGCCCGCGCCGAAGGAGCAGATGATGCCCTTGTCGCCGACTTTCATGTCGCGGTGGTTTTCATGGAAGGCCACGATGGAGCCCGCGCCTGCCGTGTTGCCATACTGGTCCAGCACCGTTGGGGCTTCGTGCTCCTCCGGTTCGCGGCCAAGCAGCTTCTTGGCGGCATACATATTCATGTTGATGTTTGCCTGGTGCAGCCACATACGGCTGAGGTCTTCAACTTTCAGGCCGGCATCCTCAAGCTGGCTGGAGATAAACTCGGTCACCAGTGGCAGCAGTTCCTTGAACACCTTGCGGCCTTCCTGCATGAAGAACATGTCCTTGCGTAGCAGGCTGTCGTCGTCAAGGCGGGTCATTGGGCCATAATGTGTACGGATGTTCGAGGAGAACTGGGTCTCGGCCTTGGTGCCGGTCACTTTCCAGAGGTCATCGCCCTTGGCAACCGACGCGTCTTCAAGCACAACGGCTGAGGCGATATCGCCAAAGATAAAGTGGCTGTCGCGGTCGCGGAAGTTCACCATGGTGGAGAAGATTTCCGGGTTCACCATCAGCACGCGCTTTGCGGTGCCGGATTTGATGGCATTCACGCCTGCGATCAGGCCGTAAGTGGCGCTGGAGCAGCCCATCACCATATCAAGGGCACTGCCCTTTGTGCCCAGGTGCTTCTGTACTTCGATCCCGATGGCCGGGAAGAAGCGCTGCACTACTGCGGCCGAACAGATGATCTGGTCAATGTCTTCAGGTTCCAGGCCGGCGTTTTTTATAGCCTCCTTGGCTGCTTCAATCGCCATGTGGGCCTGGAAGCAGGGGCGCTCGTCGTCGCCGTGGCCGCCTTCCGGCATTTTGGACATCATGCGGTCGAGGTCCATCACGCCCTCAACATCCACCAGGTGGCGGGCTTTGATGCCGGAAGCCTTCTCGATGAACTCAGCACTGGAATGCTGCTTGGCTGGGATCAGGCCGGCGTCGATATCGGCCTTGTTGCGGGCGTTGAAATCGTCAACATATTCGTTGAACGTCTTGACGAGTTCCTCGTTGGTGATTTTGTGCGGCGGCACATACAGACCCGTTCCCGAAATTACTACATCAACCATACCAAACAGTTCCTTGTTTTTCCGCCTTGCCTTACGCCGATTTGTGACAGGCTTGTTACATTGGGCGCATAGATATACTGCCTTTTTCCCCAACATCCAACCAATCATTCCGGGAATATCTGCCATGCAAAAAATGGCTTAGTTTTCTGTAGGATAGCGCTTGGGGCTATGCTACCAAACGGATATGTCGATTTGGGGTAAAATTATTGGTGCTGCAGCTGGGCTGGCCTTGGGCGGGCCCATAGGGGCCCTTTTAGGCGTTGCGGCAGGCGCCGCGGTGGACGCCGGCGTCGCGAACCGAACGGCCGATCCTGACGCCACAAAACAGATCACCTTCACCATTGGCGTGATTGCGCTGGCTGCCAAAATGGCCAAGGCCGATGGGCGCGTGACCCGCGAGGAAGTGGACGCCTTCAAGCAGGTGTTCCGTGTGCCCCCCGAAGAAATGGCAAATGTTGGCCGGGTGTTCGATATGGCGCGCCGGTCCACCACCGGCTTCGATGCCTACGCCAAGCAGATCGCCAGTCTGATGCATGATAATCGCCCGGTGTTGGCCGACCTTCTGGAGGCGCTGTTTTTCATTGCGAAATCCGATGGTGAAGTACACCCCAATGAACTCAATTATATCCGCGCTGTAGCAAAGATCTTCGGCTACCGGCAGGCGGAAATTGAGGCGCTGGTGCACCGGCATGTCGGGGCGGACCCGGATTGTCCATACAGCGTGTTGGGGGTTGACCCCGGCATTGACGATGCGGCGCTGAAGTCCCACTACCGCAAGCTGGTGCGGGATAACCACCCTGACCGCCTTATTGCAGCGGGTGTGCCGAACGATTTCATTGCGGTCGCAACCCGTCGGGCTGCGGAAATCAACGTGGCTTACGACAAGATCAAGGCCATGCGAAACAGTGCCGGGACGCGCACGGAGCAACGCGCATGAGGACCCGGGATATCCTGTTGGTCATTCTGGTGACCCTGGTTTGGGGACTGAACTTCATCGCCGTGAAATGGGCAGTTGAGGACCTGCCACCCCTGGTGGCTAATGCCACCCGCTTCATTGTGGTCGTGGTCGTTCTGCTGCCATTCCTGAAGATTGTGCCGGGCCGTATGAAAGACCTGGCCATAGCTGCCGTCAGCCTGGGGGTCATCCACTTTGGTGCGGTGTTCATGGGCATGCAGCTCGCAGGCGGTGTTGGCGCGGTGGCGATTGCTTCGCAGCTGAATGTGCCCTTTTCTACCATCCTGGCAATCATCGTTTTGCATGAAACCGTTGGCTGGAAGCGGGTGGTTGGTATTGCGCTCAGCTTCGCGGGAGTTCTGGTGCTGGGGTTTGATCCAAATGTATTCGCCTATTGGGACGCGCTTCTGATCATCGTGTTTGCCGCCTTCATGTATTCTGTGTCGGCTGTATTGATGCGGCGGCTCAAGGAGGTGCGCGCCGTAACCACCCAGGCCTGGGTGGGTGTGGCTGGCATTCTGGGGTCTGCCGTCCTGTCATCAATCTTTGAAACCGGGCAGTTCGAGGCCCTTGCCAACACTGGCACAAAGGCCTGGATTGCCGTTGTTTACACGGGTATAGGGGCATCTGTTATTGGCCATGGTGGGGCGAACTATCTGCTTCGTAGATATGAAGTTTCCGTGGTGTCGCCATACTTCCTGATGATGCCGGTTTTTGCTGTAGGCGGCGGCATCCTGATCCTGGGCGAGGAGTTCACCTGGCGTATGGCCGTGGGCGCAGCGCTGACGCTATTGGGTGTGATGGTTGTTACGCTCCGCAATAGTGCGCGCGCCAAGTCGCTGGCGGTGGCGGAGATCAAGCCTGCAACAGAGGAAGCGAAGGGCTGAACAGATGATGAAGGTCATCGAACATCCTTCTCCAAACTGGAACGAGCGCCCCGGTGGGCAATCCCCGGATATGGTAGTGATACATTATACCGGGATGCGGACGGGGACCGAGGCGCTGGAGCGCTTGTGTGACCCAAAGGCCGAAGTGTCCGCCCATTATCTGATTGAAGAAGATGGCCGTATTTTCCGCATGGTGCCTGACGACAAGCGCGCGTGGCATGCTGGCGTGTCATCCTGGCAGGGACGCGAGAACCTGAATCATTATTCCATTGGCATCGAGCTTGTTAACCCGGGACACGAGTTTGGCTACCGCGAATTTCCGGGTCGGCAAATTTCTTCGCTGCTGGACCTTCTAACAGACTTAAAAAAGAGGCATACTATCCCCGTGGCGCATTTCATCGGGCATAGCGATATCGCGCCTGACAGAAAAACCGATCCAGGCGAGCTGTTTCCCTGGAAACTGCTGGCCAAAAATGGGTTTGGTTTATGGTCAGATGCCGATGGAAGCGACACCGAAGCTATCGCACGGCGTGGGGACACCGGCGATATAGTTGGTAACCTTAACAAACAATTAGGTATCGTCGGATATCCTTTGAATCACACCGGAAGTTTTGACGCTGCCACTGAATCTATCATCCGTGCCTTTCAGGCACATTGGCGACCCGAAACAGTATCTGGGTGCTTTGACAAGGGAACAGCCGCCAGGCTTGCCGACATTGTCAGTCAGATACGCATAAATGGGGAACGTTTATGAAGAAACTGCTCTTTTCCACCTTCCTGACAGCAATTGCGATGCCAGCTCTGGCACAGAATGACTCTGTTTCTACTGAGCACCGACCGAACGAGCACACCATGGCATGCCTTGAGGCGCCAACGCGGGACTGTGCCTTCACATCAGCGCTCCAGACAGTGATCGGTGAAGAGTTCGGGATCGAGCGCGCAAAGGTGTTGATCGGTGTGGCTCGCGCTATGATCGAAACCGGGCAAAAGGATCAGGCGATCCAAACCCTGATGCTGGCGCTGGATGAAGCAAGGTCGGTTCGCCTGACATTGGTAACCCAGGAAAAAATTACAGTCATCGCACCGCTCCTGGCACGCGCCGGGGACGGAGCAGGCGCGCTTGCGCTTGCTGAAGAATTACAAAATGACGGTATTCGTGACGCTGTGCTGGCAAAAATTTCGGAAGAAGCCATTTCAGCGGGAAAGCTGGCAGATGCTCGAGTTGCTCTGGGGCAGATGTCCAACCAGGTAAAAGCTTTTTGGCGTGAGCTGTCGCTGTTGCCGCGGGCACCGCGTGAGGCCCTGGCCACTGTTGATATTGCCGGTCTGGAAACCAAAGTGCGTGCAATTGAGGTTCCAGATCAAAGGTATCAGGGCATGGTGCAACTGGCTATCCTCGCTGACCGCATGGGGCGCCCAGGCGACCGAAACGCTTATCTTGCAGAAGCGGATGAGCTGTTCAGCTCAGTTGTCGGTATTTCATCCCGTGCCACCATCGCGGCCCAGCGCGCCCGCAGCATGTTCGAAGCGGGCATGAATGAAGCATTCGTTCAGGAAAGCTATGAACTGGCTCTCTTGCATGGCGGGCGTGTCAGGAACACCATGGGCTTGGTCGATTTTGCCAAGAAGGTTGGTGTGATTGAGGCTGCACGCGGCGACTTGGAAACTGCCCTGTCTCGGCTTGAATTCTTCATCGCGGTGGACGAAAAAGCGCAATATCTGGCGTCTCTAAGGGCTGGCTCTAACCAGAGCATTTTCGCTGCAGAGATGCGCGAGCTACTCAATGAAGTGGGAGAGCTTCAGGGCGCGTATGAGCGAGACCTGGTGCGATTGACGCTTCTTGAAGGGGCGCTTGGCAATTCTGATATGTATCTGGCCCGCCATGTGGTTGAAGCCATGGAAGATGATGATAACCAGGCGCTGGCCCTCGCGTTGATGGCGCCGCTTCTGGAATAGGTTTCGGGGCAATCTTGCCTGAGTATAGAAAAAGGCCGGTCCATTTGGGCCGGCCTTTTCCGTTTGGTGCGTCTTGTTTAACGTCAGGTCTCGGTCGACGCACTCACCGGAACCTGTGGTTCTCCACCTGGGGCTGTCACTGGCTTGTAGCGCGTGATCCACAGGAAGGCCGCGGGGGCGAAATAGAAGCTCACGATCATGGACAGGAATGCACCGCCTGCAATGGCCACAGCAAAGGGTGGCCAGAAGGCGCCGCCGGCCAGAATAAGCGGCGTGAAGCCGCCCACTGTCGTGATGGTGGTGGAAACAATATGTCGCCCGGTGCTCATCACACCTTCAACCACTGCGTCAGCGTCGCCGGCGCGGGCCGCTTCCCTGCCTCTCAGCTCAGACTGGATCACGATTGTAGCGTTGATCGCGAGGCCCACAAGGCCCATCAGGCCGAAGATCACCACGAAGCTGAGCGGGAAGTTGAAGAACCAAAGCGAAAACAAGCCAAGTCCGGCAGCCTGAACCGCCGCGGCAAAAGTTACGAATGCCATGCGGAAACTGTTGAAGGTCAGCACAATGGCCAGCAACATCAGCACCATCAACAAGCCCACAGTGCCGAACAGTTTGGTCATGGCCTCATCGCGTTTTTCCGACTCGCCACCGAATTCGATTTTGTATCCCGGTGGGATCTCAAGGTGCTCCTTCTCAAGCGTCTTCTTTAGCGCTTTGAACGCTGTATCAGGCAGCACGCCAAAATCCAGGTAGGCCTGAACTTTGTTCATGCGGACGCCATCATGGTGCTCGATCGTACCAACCTTGGTAGTCAGCTCCACGTCTGCAACGGCAGAAACGGGCAGGTCTGTGAGCCCCCGGGATGTTGTGCCCTGGACGGGCCGACCGATCAGGCTCATGTTGGCGATGGAGCTGATATTGGACCAATTGGCACGGTCTGCGATCAGGCGTACCGGTACCTGCTGGGTTTCCTCGATGACATGGGTTGCCACGATGCCGCCGGTGAGCGCCTGCAATTGGGCCTCCACCTGGCTGAGCGTCAGGCCGGTAACCGATACATCGTCCTCCCGTGCCTTCACGTTGATCATGGGGCGACCGGCCTTCAGCGTGGTTTTGGTGAAGGTCACGTTCGGCAGGCGGCTGATTATGGCGCGCATGTCTTCGCCCAGGCTTTCGAGAACGGCCAAATCCGGCCCCTGGATACGGACCTCAAGCGGGGCGGCAATCGGTGGGCCGGTGCCTAGTTCGCGCACCAGCACCGTGGCTTCCGGCAACAACAGCGTCAGTTCATCCTGAAGGCGCGGGATAAGGCCTGGGATCTGGTCGAAATCCTCAACCGTGACCACAGCTTCCGCGGCATTCACCAGGCCATCGTTCCGGGCCATCATGCTGTAATAGAATTTCGCGGCCCGCGTGCCGATAAACCAGTGGGTCGTCTGGATTTCAGGGTTGGTGCGCAGGTCCCGGTCAAGCTGCTCAACCACACGGCGGGTCTCTTCAATGGATGTCTGCGCCGGCATCTGAATCTCGACCCGGAACTGGTTCCGGTCGCTTGTCGGGAAAAACTGCTCTGTCAGTTGACCTGCCAGGAGGAAGCCAAGCATGGGGATCGCTGTTGCGAGGACCATTGAGCGAACAGGACGTTTTACCGACCATTCCAGGCTTTTGCGGAAGGGAACGGAAAGGGCTTTCCCTTCAATGCCGTCACGCCACCAGACACGCTTGATTGGCCCGGCATTTGGCGCCCGCCCTTCGACCACGCGCCCGGCGACAGCCGAGATGATGGTGAAGGCAATCACATAGGAGGCGATCAAGGACGCAATCACTGCGGCAGGCACACCGATCAGGAAATCGCCCGCATTGCCCGGCATCAGCACGAGCGGCATGAAGGCGATGATGGTTGTGAGTGTGGACCCCATCAGAGGTAGCCAAAGCTTGCGTACCGTTTTGGCCACCGCAACTGATCGGCGCTCGCCCATGAGGCGCAGGTGCTGGATCTCGTCCGTGATCACGATGGCGTTGTCCACCATGATCCCAAGCGCCACGATTAGGCCAGTAACCAGGACCTGTTCGATCCTCAGGCCCATGGCGTCCGTGATGGCGAGGGATGCCAGCAGGGTCAGAGGCAGGATAGACGCGGATACCAGCGAGGCGCGCCAACCAAGGGAGACCAGAAGTACGAGTAGCACCACCAGTGCGCCTTCCGCCAGATTACCCATCAGACCGTGCAGGCGCTCGTCAGCGTAAACGCGCTGGTCGAAAATGCGTTCCAGATGCACACTTGAGGGCAGGGTTTCCTCAAATGTGCCCAGAAGGGTACCCAGCTGTTCGGACCAGGCATCGATGCGGTAGTCTTCGAACATGCGCGCTGCAATCACCACGCCATAGTGGCCGTCCAGATAGGTCAGGCGGCTGGGCGGATTCTCGAATGCGCGTTCTACCATCGCCACGTCTCCGAGCCTGAGGCTCGCGCCCGATGCATCAAGCCCGAGCGGAATGCGGCGGATGCGGTCAAGGCTGTCGAGCGCGCCGGAGACCTGCACCACCATGCGGTTTTTGGCGTCGGACACCACGCCCGCGGCGCCGCGCGCATCGGACCCGCGAATGCGGGCAGCGACATCTTCCATGGTCAGGCCGTATGCCGCGAGTTCCGCATCATCGATGCTGACGCGGATTTCTTCCTGCGGCAGGCCCAGAACATCCACGAAATCGGTACCGGCCAGGTTCCTGATCTGGCTTTCAATCTCGCGCGCATGGCGGCCAAGAATGGCATAATTGATTGGTGCATCAGCATGCCATGTCAGCGCCATGATGGCGGAGTGGGCATAGATGCGGGTATCGGAAAAATCGGGTGCCAGGGCGCCTGCAGGCAGATCTGTGACCTCAGAGACCTTGTCGCGAAGGCGGGCGGTGATGGGTTTGGCGTCATCGACGCGGTCTTCCAGCTCTACCGTAATCAGCGAAACCCCTGGGTTTGATACGCTCCAGACCTCTTTCACTTCCGGAATTTCGCGCATCTTGCGCTCCAGTTTTTCCGAAATTTCGGCCTCAACCCGCTCGGCGTCCGCGCCGGGATAGAAGGTCGTCACCTGGATTACCCGGCTCTGCATGTGCGGGTCTTCGAGGCGCGGCATGGTATAAAAGCTGTTGAAGCCGGCGATCACGATCAAGAGGAGGATCAGCCAGACCACGCGCGGGTGGTTATAGAGGGAACCTTTCATCTGTCGCCTCCCTTAACCGCGCGGCGCAGGATTGGAAGGCAGGATGGTCACCCGTTGGCCTGGGGCCAGGCGCTCGATCCCGTCGGCAATAACGCGGTCACCATCTGAAATGGTGCCGGTGACAAAGACCCGATTGTCGTCTGTATAGAGAATTTGGACATTTTCAAACCGCACTTGCGGGCCATCAGGGCCGTCCACAATCTTGTAGACGCGCCAAAGCCCACGCACGTCAGACGATAGGGCGCGAAGCGGCAACCATGAGCCTTCAGCTTCCTGCCAATCCCTGACCACAGCCGTTACAAGTTCGCCGCGGGCGGCCGTGCCGGACGGTAAGTCGAAGGTGACCATCATGGTACGGGTCTGGCCTTCAATGGCGGGTACGACCGAGCGGAGTGCAGCACCACTGATGACATTGCGGCGACCATCGCGTAGTTCAATTGGTGCCCCCGTTTTGGCTGCTTCAGCATACTGCGGCGGCATGCCGATATGGGCTTCCATTCGGTTGTTCTCTGATATCTCAAGAATAGCGGTGCCAGCCCCCACAACGGTGCCTTCGTCCAGGAAGCGGGCAGTGATAATGCCGCTGAAAGGAGCTGTCATGTGGGATTTCGCCAGGTCCACATCGAGTGCGCTGATCGCCGCTTCCAGGCGTTTTTCATTGGCGCGCAGGGAAATGGCGTTTGCTTCGGCTTCATCCAGTCGCTGGGCCGAAGAATGGCCCTGGCTATAGGTTTCCTGGGCGCGCCCCAATGTCCGCTCTGCCAGATCAAGCCGGGCTTTCACTTCTTCGCGCTCCGCCAACAACTGCGCACGCTGGGCTTCGAGCCGGGCGGTATCCAGCGCGGCGAGCGTGTCGCCTTTTTTTACGGCTGTGCCCAGGTCAACATGAATGGCGCTGACGCTGCCGCCAAGCTCAAACGCCATCTGGCTGATGCGGCCAGGGACGGCGCGGCCGGTGAATGTCCGTTTGGCGTGATAGCCATGCTCCAGCGTGACTTCAGTGGTGCGGACGGGCAGGGACCGGCTTTTGCCGCTTTCCGGAACGCTCTGCGCTGTGATGCGGGCAGCGAGAATGCTGCTGAATACACCCACAGCAGCCAGGATTCCGACTGCCTTGAAAATTTTCCCACGCTGTACTGTCATGTTGTGTCCTGCTGTCGCCACTCGGGCGTTTTCTTCTGCGGGCCAGCTTGGCCTGACTTTTCTGCTTGTATATATAAACTGGACTGTATAGTCTAGTAAATTATCGAAACAATGGTTCCGTAACGTAAATTTGTTGCCGCTGCGTTTGTTGGCTTGCATATAAGGCATTGTGTTTGATATTTGTAGACTTGTGAGTCTAAAAAATATGCATAGCTGACTTGTCAGAAATTTGCATGTTGGTGAGGGACAGGCTATGGAAGGCCCCCTTGGATCGTGAATTCGGAACAGAAATAAAGGCTGAAAAACGTGTCGAATACTGCAGTTGCACATCAGGACGCTGAAGACGAGAACAAGCCCGCACGCGGTCGTCCGCGTGACGTGGAGAAGAACAGCGCGATCATTGATGCGGCAAGTCAGCTGTTTCTGGAAAACGGTTTTGACGGCACCAGCATGGATGAAGTGGCCAAAAGGGCCGGTGTTTCCAAGCAAACTGTTTACAGCCATTTCTCGTCGAAAGAGCAGCTTTTTGCGGACTCGATCCACATCACCATTGAGAAATATTTCCCGGACCAGGCCCTGCAGGGGCTTGAGACTCATACGCTGGAGGGTGATCTGACGGTTGTGGCAACCAAGTTTGCCCGCTTGCTCATGAGCCAGGATGCCATGGCGATGCACAGGGTGCTGGTGGCAGCCGCGGGGCGCGGGCCTGCGCTTGCAAAAATCTTCTGGGAAGCGGGTCCTGCAGAAATGATCGTCAAGCTTTCAGCCTTCCTGAAGGTCTGGGTCGACCGAGGCGAGCTGGATATCGATGATCTTGAAAAGGCTGCCGGGCGGCTGGTCTCCCTGCTGAAGGGCAAGCTGCATTTTGAAATGTCGATTGGCTTGTTCGATAGTGTCAGCGACGACGTGCTGAAGGCTCATGTTGACGATGTGGTGGACTGTTTCCTGCAGCTTTACCGCAAGAAATAGCACCGGCAATTTCAGTCGACCCAATAAAAAAGCCACTCGTTCGAGTGGCTTTTGTCATTTCCGACCTGGAGACAGGAGGATGCCGAGCTATTCAGTCCCGTCCGTTGACTCCATGCCGGCGCCTTTCAGGTTCTCGCTCGAGTAGCGGGCATTGTCGCTGTCGCCTTTCAGTGTGGAAGGCAGTGATTCTACCTGTGCTTCCGTCCGTGGGCCAAGCACTGTGTCGAACACGATTTCGTCGCCATCGCTGGAGCAGGCCGCCAAGGCAAACAGGGCTACAGCCGGGATCAGTTTTTTCATGTTTATATCCTCAATCATGATTTGAGGCGGACTTTGCCCTAAAATTATGGCGTCTTCAAGCCCGCGTGTATGCTTATTTTCTTGACCCCGGAGGGTGCGAGTGGTTCAGTGCCGCCCGGCAGATGGCTGGATGGCCGCCGCTACCTCAGGGTAGGGGAGGAAAGTCCGGGCTCCACAGAAACACGGTGCCGGTTAATGGCCGGCGAGGGCGACCTCAGGGAAAGTGCCACAGAAAGCAAACCGCCTATGCCCGAATGGGCAGGTAAGGATGAAAGGGTGCGGTAAGAGCGCACCGCGGTCCTGGTAACAGGACTGGCAGGGTAAACCCCACCGGGAGCAAGACCAATAGGGATGGTTGCCTTAAGTGGCAGGCGGGTTTCTGCGCCACCGTCCGGGTCGGTTGCTTGAGCGGCATGGCAACATGTCGCCTAGAGGAATGGTCATCACCAGTTTACTGGTACAGAACCCGGCTTACACGCCATCTGCCACTATTTTCCTTGTTATAGTGTTGCATAAAATTACTGTTTTACGATAATTTATCGCGCCCTGTGCACGGTTTGTCGCAAAGGATTGTGATTTGTCGCTGGCTTGCACTTTCGTTGCTGCGGGGCCACGCGCATGAACTTTCTATGTAAGATGTTCTGTCGGGCGTGGACTAAGAATAATAGCCAACACCAATAACGCGAGGATACCAAAATGAAATTCAAGTCTGTTGCCCGAAGGGCTCTCACGGGGGCCAGCATGCTGGCTCTGTCTCTCTCCCTTTCAACCGGTGCGTTTGCCGAAACGTGGGTCGAGAAAAGCAATGAATACTCTCAGCAACTGCTGAACCTTATGGGCAAATATCAGCCCGAGTTTGCCGCCCAGGTGGGCGTGACGGGTGTGGAAGCCAACGTCTTCGACCTCAAGGAAAATGTGGTGGACCGCTACCGTGCGGACTCGGTGGAAATCATCGCAACCCTGAAAGCCCAGATGGCGAACGAGACCGATCCTGCGCTTCTCCAGGATATGGCCATCATGGTGAAGGCGCTGGAGGACGGCGCACGGTCGCTTGAGCTGCAAAATAGCGCGCAGCTGCCGTATTATAATGTGCCGCAGATGATCTTTGGTGGCTTTCAGGCCCTCCTGGGGCCAGGCAGTGATGCCTCGCGCCACGCACAGGCTGTAACACGGTTGAAGCGCTACGCTGGGCTTGAGGAGGGGTATACCCCGATTGTTGAACTGGCTATGGCCCGCACGCGTGAGCGTATGGGCAATGAGGCACTGAAGGGCCCTTACATCAAGGAAGTTGAGCAGGACCTTGAGCGCATGCCGACCTTTGTCGCGGGCATCGACAGCCTGTTTGAAGGCGCGGGCCTTGAAGGCTGGCAGGATGCTGCTGCGACGCTTAAAGGCCAGTTGGCTGACTACCGCACCTTCATTGAAACAGAGATCAAACCGCGCGCCCGCCAGACGGCCCGACTGCCGCGCCCGCTTTATGAAGACGCGCTGAAGGCCACCTGGGGTGTGGATGCAAGCCCGGAGGAGCTGATCGAGCTGGCCACCCTCGGCTATGCCAACATCAAGAACGAAATGAAGGCCCTGGCGGTTCTGGTTGCCGCGGAGAAGGGTTACGATAGCCATGATTACCGCGACGTGATCAACCAGTTGAAGGAAGACACCATTCCGGGCGACCAGTTGAAGGCCTACTATGAGGACACCATCCAGAAGCTGGAAGAAATTGCCATCCGGGAAGGTCTGGTGACCATCCCTGAGCGCGACACGCAGGTGCGCATCATGACGGCGGCGGAAACGGCGCAGCAGCCTGCGCCGAACCTGCAGCCGCCACGCTTTGTGGGTGCAGGTGAAAAGGAATATCCAACCTTCCGCCTGCCGCAGCTGAAGAAGGACGAGAATGGCGAGTGGATCAAGACAGATGAAACCTTCCGTGCCAACGCCTGGACCCTTTCGGCCCACGAGGCGCGCCCGGGCCACGAACTTCAGTTCGCCTCCATGGTGGATAATGGCGTGTCGCTTGCGCGTCAGTTATACGCCTTCAACAGCACCAACGTTGAAGGCTGGGCGCTGTATGCCGAGGCCATCTCCAAGCCATACATGCCGCTGGATGCTCAGCTCGTGTCCCTGCAGCACCGCCTGCTAAGGGCCGCGCGGGCTTTCCTTGACCCCATGCTGAACCTGGGGCTGATTGATGCCGTTGAGGCCAAGCGGATCCTCACAGAAGATGTGATGCTGTCTGAAAGCTGGGCGCAGAATGAGATCGAGCGTTACACCTACCGCATCCCGGGGCAGGCGCCGGCCTATTTCTATGGCTATTCGAAGCTGCAGGCGCTGCGGACGGAAGTCGAACTCGCGCTGGCTGACAAGTTTGACGCCAAGGCGTTCCACGATTTCATTCTGGCGCAGGGCCTGTTGCCGCCAGCACTGATGCGCCAGGCGGTGATGGAGCGGTTCGTGCCGTCGCAGCTTTAATAGGGCGAAGCTATCAGGAATTCAGGAAGGGGTGGCCTCTGGCTGCCCCTTTTTGCTTTGGTTTGACACAATTGTATACAATCTGGCGGATTGGCCTTCCAATTTCGGTTTCGGGCGCTACAGTCACTTGCTGATAAAAATACCAATCCGCAGGGGGATGTATATGCGCCGATATTTGAAGCTGATGGTTGGACTTGTTTGGATGGTGACTTGTTCGCTGCCGTCGGCTGCAGCCGACTTTGCCGAAGAAGTCAAAGGGCTTGAACATAAGCCTGGCCTCGTGGACTTGTATGTGGATCATGCCAAAGCCCGGGCGCTGTTGGCGCTGGATGCGCCAGATGATGACGGCTTGATGGGGCGGTATATTTACGCCACCTATCTTACAGGCGGGCTGGGGTCGAATCCCTTGGGGCTGGACCGCAGCGTACCGAACGGCAATGACATCATCCAGTTCCGTCGGGCGGGTGCCAAGGTGATGGCCATCATCGAGAACAGCCGTTTTCGCGCGACTGCAGACAGTGCAGCTGAGAAGCGCGCGGTGGAAACAAGCTTTGCCAAGTCTATCATCTGGTCGGGCGATATCATCGCGACAGACGCTGAAACTGGCAAGGTGCTGGTGGATATTGGCGGCCTGCTGATGCGCGACGCAACGGGTGTGGCTGCAACGCTCGACAGCACAGGGCAGGGCAGTTTTTCAATCAATAAAGACAGGTCCTACATCGACACTGGCGCGGCCTTCATGTTCCCCATCAACGGCGAATTTGACGCTTATGTCACCTTTGTGGGCTCCAAGCCCGGTCCTGAAGTGCGGGCTACCACACCTGTGCCCGAGGCGGTAACCCTGATCGCGCACACCACGCTGCGTGCGCTGCCGGATGATGGTTTCAAGACGCGCCGCTATGACGCCCGGGCCGGCGTGCTGGGGCTTGATTATATTGATATGTCAGCGGGCCTGGATGAAGACGTTGTGACAGTACTGGCGCGGCGCTTCCGGCTGGAAAAAGATGCCAGCGGCAAGGTGATCAACCCGATTGTCTTTTATATCGACAACGGCGCGCCAGAGCCGATCCGCAGTGCACTCAAGGAAGGCGCCAGTTGGTGGGCGGACGCCTTCGCGGCTGCCGGTTTCCCAGGTGGGTACAGGGTTGAGATTTTGCCGGAAGGCGTTCACCCGCTGGATGCGCGCTACAATGTGGTGAACTGGGTGCACCGGGCCACGCGGGGCTGGTCCTATGGTGCGGCGCTTTCCGATCCGCGGACAGGCGAAATCCTGCGCGGTGTTGTGCTGCTGGGCTCCTTGCGTGTACGGCAGGATATCAAGATTTTCGAAGCACTCGCGGGGGCCGCGAAAACCGGCACGGGTGACGCGGATGATCCGGTTCAGATTGCCCTTGCGCGTATTCGCCAGCTGGCGGCGCATGAGGTCGGCCATGCCCTTGGCTTTGACCATAATATGGCGGCCAGTACCTATGGTGGCCGCGCCAGTGTGATGGACTATCCTGCCCCAGATGTGCAGGCGAACGCCGACGGCACGCTTGATTTCTCAAACGCCTATGGTGTTGGTGTGGGCGCTTGGGACAAATGGACGGTGAACTTCCTCTATGGTGACTATGGCGCACAGGATGACCGTGCGGCGCAGGCCGAATTAGTGGCGGCGGCTGACGAGGCAGGCCTGATCTATGTGTCGGACGCGGATTCGCGCTCCGTTGCCACAGGCAACATTCGGGGTGCCTTGTGGGACACAGGCGAAGACGCGCTTGAAAGCCTTGCGAACACCATGGCGGTACGCCGGATCGCGCTGGACCGCTTCGGTGATGGCAATCTGCGCGCCAGTGAGGACGCGTCGGCGCTCCAGACCAAATTTGTGCCGCTCTACCTCTATCATCGGTACCAATTGCAGGCAGCGGCCAAGCAGATTGGTGGGGCAGAGTTCGCCTACCGTGCGGAAGGGGATGGCCGCGCCCGGCCGGTTCGCGTGGCATGGGAGCGTCAGCAGCAGGCGATTGATGCCCTTCTTGGCACCATAACGCCAGAGGCACTTGATGTTGCGGAGCCGGTACTGCTGGCGCTGTCACCACTAGGCTACGGTGAAGGGGACCCGCAGTTCGACCGCGAGACATTCGCGCCATCTACACGCCCGATGTTTGATCTGATGGGTGCGGCATCTGTTGCTGCGAACCTCAGCTTTGATGCGCTTCTGGCGCCACCACGGCTCGCGCGTCTCCATCAGCAGGGGCTGACAGCCGAGTATCCGGCGCTTGAACAAGTGATGGCGGACCTGACGATGGATATTCTGGGCAAGCCGCGTAAGAGTGCGCGTTATGAAGCGCTCAGGCAGTTGGTCATTGGCCAATATGCTGAACGGCTGATTGCCCTGACCCTCGGCCCTGATGTGGCGGTAAGTGTGCGGCAGGCCAGCCGTGCGGCGCTGATGACGCTCCGCAAGCAGGTGGAACGGGCGCGTCGTACTGATGCGGCCTTCAGCGATGGTCTCGTGGCACGGATCGATGACGCCCTGGCACGGGCGCGCACGCCAGCCGTGGGGCAGCCCGAAGCACCGGCCATTCCGCCTGGTAGCCCGATCGGTGGGGCGGAGACCTGCTGGCACTGCGGGGTTCAGGAATAAAGGGTAGAAAGGGGAGCCGGTTGGCTCCCCTTTTTTGTGTGTATTCTAATTCTGGCAAAAATCCCAACCTTCTGGGCAGGCAAGTTCTTTGAATGGCCCGGTCGAGGCGTGGATGAGGTCTTCTCGGCTGAGTATCCGCCCGCTATGGGCTGCGGCAAAATGTTGGGTGTCCAAGCCATAGCCTTCTAGTGCAGTTCTGAACTGGGCATACATTTCAGCGGGATCGGGCGCGCCGGTTTCCTTGAATGTGAAGAAATGATCAGCGCTGAAAACGATCTTTGCACCTGGAATATAGGTGACCAGGTTGTGGTCAGCGTGCCAGCTTGCGATATCGACGACCTGCACCAACCCGTTTGCATACCAGTTATTTTCGCCCGCAATCAGGAAGCGTTCGTCGGGCAACTCAGTGTGTGCGGCTGCGCGAACCGCTTCCACATGGTCCTCCGCGACAATGAAGGTGACGCCAAGGTCAGCCACCTCCCGGAGGCCCCCGATATGGTCGTCATGATGGTGCGTCACGATCTGATACCGGAGTGGTTTGGTGGTCCCAAGGGACGCCTGCACTGCATCAAGGCGGTCTTTCAGGCCGTGATATCCCCCGGATGCGATCAGATAGTCCCCGGCGTCAATGAAGATCGAGAAGGCGCCGCCCTGGCCCACATGATAGACATTGTCGGCCAGTTTTTGGACTGACATTTCTGCAAAATCCAGCATCTTTGGAGGGGTGTCATATGTTGCAGGCACCGCGTAGGCTGCATCAATATCTATATTGAAATCAAGGGTGCGGGTTGCTGTCAGGCTGTCGGGCTTGCCGCGTCGCATCACATAGGTGTCTGCCGCAAAGGTAAAGCCATCCTGTTTTTGATAGTCGCTGAAAACATAGACATATTGGCCACCGTTTTCGGCATCAGGTCGGGTCATCTTGCTGACAAGACCGGTATCCTCATCAATATGAAGTGTGAACTCAGGATACCCTTCCGGATGAAAGCTGATGAGCTGTTGGGGCTTTCCGCAGTGAACGCCTGTGCCTTTGTAACTGGCATCTGCGCGGGCTTCCGACAGAAGTTTTACCAGCGCAATGTCCAGCCGCCAGGAAAGGCCTCGGTCAGCGCGAGAAAATCCCAGGCGTGGTCTTTCTGCGGCTGTCTTGGCGGAATGATGCAGTTGATAGCCTGTGGCGCCATCATAGAATGAGTGTTGGACATAGAGGCCTTGTACATAAACACCGCCAATCGATTGCGCACTTTTGCGGCGCTTCCCATAGTCGATAGTGGTGCTTGTTACATAAGTGACCTGATCGGTCTCTGATGGGCTCCTGCTTTGGCCCCGGCGGAAACTCTTGTAGGTGTCATTAACCCGCAGGGTTTGCAGGTTCAGGAGTGCTTCGCCGCCATAGGCCGCGATTGCTTTCTCAATCAGTGCCTCTTCTCTGTCTCCAGCAAAAGCCGGCATGCTGGATAAAGCGATCCACGTAGCGGTTACCGCCCATAAGTTTTTGGCTAGCATAACTGTCCCTTGGTCGATGATGTTGACTGACGCCTTCCGGCGCGGCCTTGATGCTCGCGCACCCTATGCAGCTGGGCCTTCGCTGCAATTTCTTTGAGGTGAACCGACAGGCAAGGGCGACCAATGGTGGCGCGCCACATGACCGGCCAACCGCTAATGTGTGGCGTCAGGCTCCATTATCTTCTGGCACCTTTCTGGCGGCCTTGAACGCGACCTCTCGCCAGGGCGTGGCCAAGCTGGTTCTTCATGGGCCGGTATGGGCCAGGCGGGGGCCTTCTGAAAAAAACCAGTTTTCCGCCGTACTCGGGTGGGTCTGTGTGCTGGCTGAGTGGACACTTGGCCAGTCTGCAGCTACGGCGTGCCAATTTCCCAAATTGTTTTGCATCCGGAACAAAAGATAAACAAACGTCATTAACGAATTGTTTTGATTTGATTTATTGGGTTGAGTCGGACGTTTCGGGTGCCCAAGAAACTTCACTTGCTCCCATGTAATCCCATTGACCAACCATGTTTACCCATGATATCCCAAATAGGTTCGGATGACGATCCGAATGCCTGTCTATCGTTTGGCGGCGTGCGGCGGGGGGAGAAGAACGGGGGCTGATGGGCAATGGCATTTTTCCTGTCCACATTCAAAAACAAGGTCGACAAGAAGGGACGTGTGTCCGTTCCTGCGCCTTTCCGTTCGGCTGTTTCTGGCGGCCATTTCCCTGGTGTTGTCGTGTATCGTCCGCTCAATCTTCCGTGCATCGAAGGCGCGGACATGTCCTTCCTTGAACAGCTGTCTGACCGGCTCTACGGCGACTTTGGGCCCTTCAACCCCGACCAAATGTCTGTCGCCACCGCCATCCTCGCCGGTGCCAGCCAGCTTCAGTTCGACCCCGAGGGCCGTGTCATGTTGCCGGTTGAGCTTCGCGAGTTTGCGGGGATCGACGGTAGCGCCACCTTTGTTGGTCTGGGGCGCAAGTTTCAGATCTGGGGCAGTGAAGCCTATGATGCGCACCGTGAAGAACAGTTGGCGCTGGCCTCCGAGACCGCGCCCAACTTGCCGCCCTTCGGCGGCGGGGGGCAGGCATGATTGCCGCCTCCAATAACGCTAATCATCACACCGGACATATCCCTGTTCTATTGAACGAAGTTGTTGAGGCGCTGGCGCCCCGGGACGGTGACGTATATGTGGACGGCACCTTCGGGGCCGGTGGCTATACGCGCGCCGTATTGGCTGCGGCCAACTGCAAGGTCATCGCGATTGACCGTGACCCGGATGCGATCAGGCGCGCCGAAGCCTTCCGGGCTGAGTTCGGTGACCGGTTCGATATCCTTGAAGGCTGCTTCGGTGACATGCGGTCGCTGCTTACAGATGCGGGTGTGGAAAGCGTTGATGGCGTGATGCTGGATATCGGCGTGTCCTCCTTCCAGCTTGACGAAGCCGAGCGCGGCTTTTCCTTCATGGGAGATGGCCCGTTGGATATGCGCATGGGCATGTCAGGCGAAAGCGCGGCCGATGTGGTCAACACCTATGAAGAAGAGCGCTTGGCCAACATCATTTATGAATTTGGGGAAGAGCGGAAGTCGCGCCGTATTGCAGCGGCGATCGCCAAAGATCGCGCCACGACCCCCTTTACTCGCACCAAGCAGCTGGCCGATATGATCGAGCGGGTCATTGGCCGTCCGCCCCAGCGCAAAGGGCAGAAGTCGGTTCATCCCGCTACGCGCACCTTCCAGGCGCTTCGCATTCATGTGAACGACGAGTTGGGTGAGCTTGAGCGAGGCCTTGAAGGCGCGGAACAGGTGCTCAAGCCGGGTGGCCGCCTGGTTGTTGTGTCCTTCCATTCGCTTGAAGACCGCATGGTCAAGAATTTCATGGCTGAACGCAGTGGTCGCGCGAGCGGTGGTAGCCGCCATATGCCGGGGCCGGTATCCGCAGGGCCTGCGCCCACATTCGAGCAAAAGAACAAGGGAGCGGTGAAGCCGGGAGGCGCAGAGCTGGAGGTTAATCCACGCGCGCGCTCTTCCCGGCTTCGCCACGCTATCCGTACCGAAGCCCCCGCGCGGGTGCCGGTCACGAAGGGGAGGGGCTGATGCGTCGGATGATCACCATTTGTGCGGCTGTAACGGCGTTGGCGTCTGGCGCGGCTGTCCTACAGTTGAAGCTGGCGGTGCAGGAAAAAGCCGAAGCGGTCGAGGCACTGGCCCAGAAAATCCACGAGGACCGGGAGGCGATCCGGGTTCTGGAGGCCGAATGGGCGTTCCTGACCACGCCGCGGTCGCTGCAGGAAAAATCCATCCGCTTCCTGGCCTTGATGCCGCCGAATGCAGAACAGGTGGTGACGGATATCACCCGTATTCCGTTCCGTCCTAAGGGCGTTGAGGCGGGCGAGGATCCGGGCGTGCTGCTGCCAACCCGGGCGAAGCCTGAAGAGAAACCGAAAAACGACAAAGCTGACGAAGACAAGAAAGGACAAAGTTTGTGAGTGCGACGACGGCATATCAGCGTCTGTCCCTGGAAGGGGAGCGCAAGAGCGCGCTTGATGTTGCCCGCAACCGGTTGATGGTTGCGGTTCTGCTGTTTTTTGCGGCCTTCGCTGTGATGGTGATCCGCACCGTCGAGCTTGGGTTGTCGACACCTGAAACCAAGCAGGTGGCGGAGCGCCAGATTGTGATTCCGCCTGTGAAGGTGGCTCGTGCCGACATTCTGGACCGCAACGGTGAAGTACTCGCGACAAACCTTGAAACCTCTTCACTGTATGCCAACCCATCTGAGATCAAGAATCCGGCAGATGTGGCGGCGCGCCTTGTTGCGGTGCTACCGGACCTCAGCCTGTCAGAGGTCGAGGAAAAGCTGTCGTCGGATCGTAAGTTCGTTTGGTTGAAACGGAAGCTCAGCCCGCGCGAAAAGTGGGAAGTGAACGCCCTTGGTGTTCCGGCCTTCCAGTTCCAGCGCGAGGAAGAACGAGTTTACCCGCACGGTCGCTTGGCGGCCCACGCACTCGGCTATGTGGATGTGGACGGAAACGGCCTTGGCGGCGTTGAATATTTCTTCAATGACCGGCTGAATGACGCTGGGCGGACTGATGAGCCGATCAAGCTGGCGCTCGATATCCGCGTGCAATATGCGCTGACGGATGAGTTGGAAGCGGCGATGAGCGCACACCGCGCCATCGGTGCCGCCGGCATTGTGATGGATGTGAACTCAGGCGAGGTAATTGCGCTGGCGTCACTGCCGGATTATGACCCCAACGATATCCGGGGCGTGGCCAGCCAGCAGCGCTTCAATCGCGCAACGCAGGGCGTATATGAGCTTGGCTCCACCTTCAAAACCTTTACTTTCGCGGCAGCGCTGGATCAGGGTATCGCAACCCTTGAAGACGGCTATGACGCGACCAAGCCACTGCGGATCGCACGCTTTACAATTCGCGACGACCATCCAAAGGCGCGCTATATGTCGCTGCCTGAGATCTTCGCTTATTCCAGCAACATCGGGACGGCGCAAATGGCGCTGGACATCGGGGCGGAGCGTCAGCAGAAATTCCTGCGTGATTTGGGCTTCCTGGACACAACAAATCTTGAGCTTGCGGAGGTAGGCAGCCCTATCTATCCGGCAACCTGGCGCAAGTCCTCGACCATGACAATTTCCTATGGCCACGGCATTGCCGTCAGCCCGGTTCAGTTGGTCAACGGTATTGCCGCAATGGTGAACGGCGGGCGGCTTATTCCTGCCACACTCACCCACAACGATGACAATTGGCGGCAGGGGCAGCAAGTGATCTCCCAGAACACAAGCCGGAAGATCCGGCAGTTGCTGCGCCTCGCCGTCACCAAGGGGACCGGCGGCCGTTCGGAGGCTGTTGGATACCGTGTTGGTGGCAAAACGGGGACGGCAGAGAAGGCCGTTGCTGGCGGGTATGACAGAAAAGCGCTGATTTCTTCCTTTGTCGGCGTTTTCCCAATGGACGATCCGCAATATGTGGTGTTCGCGCTCTTGGACGAGCCGCGCGGCACGAAGGAAACTTTTGGCTATCGCTCGGGCGGCTGGGTCGCGGCACCTGTGGTGAAAAATGTAATTTTGCGCTCCGCCCCTCTGCTTGGGGTGGCGCCGAAACGGGAAGATGAAGGCCTGTACCAACAGGTCGCCCTTATGATCGAAGAGGACTAGGGAAGGGGCAATGACAGTAACGCTTGCACAACTGTTGGGCGGACGCCGCGTGGCCGGGGATGTAACCATCACCGGTATGACCGTGGACAGTCGCCGTGTGCAACCGGGAGACCTGTTCGTTGCATTGCCGGGCTCAAAAGTTGATGGGCGCAAGTTCATCAACGACGCAATAAAGGCGGGTGCATCCGCCATACTGACGACCGAGGGAGCATCGGTAGAGGGGGGAGGCGTCCCCATTATAGACGACGCTAACCCCCGCCGCCGCTATGCTGAGTTGGCGGCGCGATTCTATGGGGCGCAGCCCGCAACGCAGGTGGCGGTTACTGGTACCAACGGCAAAACATCAGTCGCTGATTTCACGCGCCAGATCTGGCAGGCGATTGGATTCGAGGCGGCCAGCATTGGTACGCTGGGTGTGCGCTCAACTTCCGTGAAACGCCCAGGTGGCCTGACAACACCGGACCCGATGGCTCTTCATGAGGTGCTGACTGAGCTTGCAAATAAGGGCGTGGATCATGCGGCGATTGAAGCTTCAAGCCACGGTCTGGACCAGTACCGGCTGGACGGTGTGCGCTTGCAGGCGGCGGCTTTCACCAACCTGACGCGCGACCATATGGATTATCACCGTACGGAGCAGGGCTATTTTTATGCCAAGGCGCGCCTGTTTGGTGAACTTCTGGCGCCTGGGGCGGGCGCCGTGATCAATGTGGATGATCCCTGGGGGCTTATACTGGAAGACATCGCCTGGGCGCGCGGCCTGCGTATCCTGACGGTTGGCTTCCACGAAAAAGCGGTATTGCGCCTTCTCAGGCAGGACGTGACAGCAACAGGGCAAACCATCGACGCCTTGTTCGGCGGCAAGGAATACAGGGTTCACTTGCCACTTGTGGGGGCTTTCCAGGCCCAGAACGCGTTGGTGGCTGCAGGCCTCGTGATTGTATGCGGCGGCGACGCCGACCTGGTCATGAAGGCGCTTGAGAGCCTTGAAGGTGTACCGGGCCGGATGGAACTGATCGGCGAAAGTGCCACAGGCGGCGCTGTGTTTGTAGATTATGCCCATACACCAGACGGCCTGCGCACGGTCCTGAAGGCCGCGCGGTCACATAAACCAAATAAATTGAAGGTCGTATTCGGTTGCGGTGGGGACCGCGATGCCGGAAAACGGCCACAAATGGGGGCCATCGCCACTGAGCTTGCGGACGAGGTGTATATCACCGACGACAATCCGCGCAGCGAAGACGCGGCCGCCATCCGGTCCGAGATCAAGGTTGCCTGCACATCAGGCATTGAGATCGGCGACCGGGCAAAGGCAATTGAAACAGCAATCCTCTCGCTTGATGCGGGCGATATGCTGATTGTTGCCGGCAAGGGACATGAGGAAGGCCAAACGGTTGGGGAGATCGTGGTGCCTTTCTCCGATATCATGACGGTCAGGGAAATCCTGACCGCTCAGGGTGCAGGAAGCGGGGGCTGAGAGAGTGTTTATTAAAGAGCCATTATGGACATCGGCGGAACTGGGAGCCATGTGTGGCGGCCTGAATGCGCGACCATGGTACGCTGACGGCGTGCAGACAGATAGCCGTGAGGTGATGCCTGGTGACCTGTTTGTGGCACTGAAGGGCGAGTTTGAGGACGGTCACAGCTATCTGGCAGACGCATTTGCCCGCGGTGCCGTTGCAGCGCTGGTGAGCGAAAGCGTGGATGGTTTTGACTTGGGCGACACACGCCTTGTTCATGTGGCCGATACGCTGGAATCGCTGCGCCTGATGGCAGCTGAAGCTCGCCGCAGGGCTCCAGCAAAGATTATCGCGGTGACCGGCAGTGCCGGGAAAACCAGTGTGGTACATGCGCTCAGGAAATCGCTTGAACGGGTGGACAGCACGCACGCCAGTATCAAAAGCTACAACAACCATGTGGGTGTGCCCTTGTCGCTTGCCCGCATGACCCGCACCAGCCGCTTCGGCATTTTCGAGCTGGGTATGAGCGGGCCGGGCCAAATCCGCCACAATACAACTTTGGTGCGCCCGCATGTGGCGGTTGTCACCGGTGTTGGCGCCGCACACACAGAGGCCTTCTCGAACGTTGAAGCGATTGCCGGGGCCAAGGCCGAAATTTTTGAAGGTCTGGTGGATGGCGGCGTTGCTGTTATCAATATCGACCACCCCTATGCGCATACGCTTGTCGAGCTCGCCAAAAAAACAGGCCATGAGGTTGTTACTGTTTCGGTGACTGGGGATGCGGATGTCCGTCCGCTTCGTATGACGGAACACCACAATTGTACCTGCCTGACCGCAGAGATCGCCGGTACACCGATCACCTATAAAATCGGCCAGGCAGGACGCGAATGGGTGCAGAACAGCCTGCTGGTGCTTGCGGCTGTCAAGGCAGCCGGGGGTGACTTGGGCCATGCAGCGATGGCGCTGGCCGCTCTGGAGGCAGAACCTGGGCGCGGTCGCACGCACACCCTGAAACTGCCTTACGCGCAGGCAACCTTGCTGGACGACAGCTATAATGCCAACTCACTGAGCATGAAGGCCGCCTTGCGCCGCCTGTCCCTGGTGCCGCTCAGCCAGTTCGGGCGCCGAATTGCTGTGCTTGCTGATATGCGCGAGCTGGGCGATGAAGCCAAGGCGGTCTATCAGACACTGGCCAAGGACATCGAAAAGTTTGGTGTGTCCAAGATCTATTCTTTCGGACCAGAGATCACAAATGTTGCCAAGAGGGCCGGTGTTGACGTAGTCGCGTGCAATTCTGTTGCTGAGGGCGTCAATCAACTGGTGAACGACTTGCGGGATGGTGACGCTGTCATGGTTAAGGGTGCCAACAGCGCTGGCCTTACGAAGTTCGTTGAATTGCTGCTGGAGCAGAATAATCAGGAAATCCGGGAAGACGCCACGCGAGTGGCGGGAGTAGCCAATGCTTTATAATCTGCTTGCCCAATACGCCGACCAGGGCGGCATTTTCAACCTGTTCCGCTACCTCACGTTCCGGAGCGGCGGGGCCGTTGTGACCTCGCTGATCATCTGTTTCATCTTTGGCCCGATGATCATTCGCTGGTTGAAGACCAAGCAGAAAAAGGGGCAACCCATCCGCGAAGACGGCCCGCAGAGCCATATTGTTGCCAAAGCGGGTACGCCCACCATGGGCGGCTTCATGATCCTGTTGGCACTCGGGATTTCCACCTTCCTGTGGGCTGATCTTTCCAACAAATATGTTTGGGCCGTTATGATCGTAACCCTCGGTTTTGGGGCGATCGGCTTCGTCGATGACTACCTCAAGGTAACAAAACGCACCACCGGTGGCGTGTCAGGCAAGGTCCGCCTTCTGCTTGAATTCGCAATCGCGGGCGGTGTGGCCTGGTGGCTCTCTTCATCCGACGGGACGGAACTTGCGCTGCCATTTGCCAAAAACTTCCTGGTGAACCTGGGCATTTTCTATGTGCCTTTCGCCATGCTAGTGATGGTCTGGGCCGGGAATGCCGTGAACCTGACTGATGGCCTTGATGGTCTGGCGATCGTACCGGTGATCATTGCCTGTGCCGCCCTTGGTTTTATCGCCTATATGGTTGGCAGCACGGTTTATGCCGACTATCTCGGTATCACTTATGTGGGCGGGGCAGGGGAACTTACCGTTCTGTGCGCTGCCATGATTGGCGCGGGCCTCGGCTTCCTGTGGTTCAACGCGCCGCCCGCCATGGTGTTCATGGGTGACACAGGCTCGCTGGCGCTTGGCGGCATGCTGGGCAGCATTGCAGTGGTGATCAAGCATGAAATCGTGCTGGGCATCATCGGCGGCCTGTTCTGGCTGGAGACCATTTCGGTGATTGTCCAGGTGATCAGCTTCAAGCTGACAGGCAAGCGGGTTTTCCGCATGGCGCCTCTGCATCACCACTATGAAGAAAAAGGCTGGGCGGAACCAACCATTGTGATCCGCTTCTGGATTATTGCCATCGTGCTGGCTCTTGCGGGCCTGGCCACGCTGAAACTGAGGTAAGGGCGACTTGATTACGGCACCAACATATAAGGACAAGATAGTTGGCGTGTTCGGCCTGGCCCGAACCGGTATCGCAGCTGTTGACGCCCTTGCGGCCTCTGGCGCCCGCGTCCTTGCATGGGACGATACGGTGGAACGTCGCGATCAGGTTGGCAGCTTCGCAAAAGACCTGTACCGGGCGGACTTCACTGGCATGTCCGCGCTGATGCTGGCGCCAGGTGTGCCGCTGACGCATCCCAAGCCTCACGCGCTTGTGGAGAAGGCAAAGGCTGCAGGCGTGCCGTTGATCAGCGATTTCGATATTTTCCAGGCAGCGCGGGAAAGCCTGCCGGCTCACCGCACCGTGGCCATCACTGGCACCAACGGTAAGTCCACGACGACGGCGCTGATTGGCCATATGGTGGCCAGCTGCGGTCTGCCGGTCGCCATCGGCGGCAACATCGGTCGTGGCGTTCTTTCGCTTGATCCACTTGAAGAAGGCGGCGTGTATGTCCTCGAAATGTCGTCCTTTCAGTTGGGCCTGACGCAGAACTTCCAGGCTGACGTGGCAATCCTTCTGAACCTGACACCCGATCATCTGGATCGCCACGGTGATATGGCCGGCTATACGGCTGCTAAGAAACGCCTATTTGATATGCAAGCCAAAGGCGCCGTTGCGATTGTCGGGCAGGATGATGCTGCCACCATAAATATGGCAGAAGCGCTCGCAGCGCCTATCGTGCGCATTGCTAGCACAAATGAGATGCCGGGTGGTGTCTATGTAGCTGACGGCAAACTGGTGGATGACACAGGTGGTGACCAAAAGATTGTTGGTGACCTGACACGTCTGCCCACATTGAAGGGCGCCCATAACTGGCAGAATGCGGCGGCGGCATATGCAGCAGGTCGCGCACTTGGCCTGGCAGCCCGTGACATCTTTGAGGCCTTCAAAAGCTTCCCTGGCCTTGCCCACAGGCAGGAGCTGATCGGGGAAGTTGATGGCGTGCGGTATGTGAACGATTCCAAGGCTACCAATGTGGACGCTGCCAGTCGCGCTTTGGCGTCCTATCGTAGCATTCGCTGGATTGTGGGCGGCCGGCCGAAAGACAAGTCTTTTGCGGGGCTACTTCCTTTTGTCGGCAGTGTGAAAACAGCTTATCTTTTGGGCGAAGCTGCTGACGCGCTGGTGCATGACCTCGGCGAAACTATCCCATATGTGGATTGCCGCGATATGGCTGACGCTGTCCAGAAGGCCGCAGCAGACGCTGAGCCGGGTGACGTTGTGCTGCTGTCTCCCGCTTGCACGGCCTTTGACCAGTTCACGGATTTTGAAGCCCGGGGCGAGGCTTTCCGCCTTGCGGTGCATGCGCTAATGCAGGGAGATGCCAAATGATCGCTTTCTCTCGCACCGATAATTCCGTCCTGTCCCGCTGGTGGTGGACCGTTGACCGCTGGATGCTGGCCCTTGTGCTGGCACTTGCCGGTGTGGGTATCTGGCTTACACTGACGGCAAGCCCGGCAGTGGCAGAACGCCTTGGCCTGGATGCCATGCATTTCGTCAAACGCCAGGCTGTGTTCATGACGTTGGGGCTCGGGACCGTTTTTGTGGTGTCGCTGATGTCAGCTACCATGGTGCGCCGCATGGCGGTGATTGGCCTGCCGGTGATGCTGGTGCTGATGCTTGCAACGCTTGTGATCGGACCTGAAATCAAGGGTGCGACCCGGTGGCTGCAGATTGGCAGCTACACGCTGCAGCCCAGTGAATTCATGAAGCCGTTTTTCATCGTTTCCACAGCATGGGTGCTGTCCTCACATTTTTCGGACGAAAAGATTCCAGCTAAGCAGGTTGCTCTTGGTTTGTATCTGTTGGTTGTCAGCCTCTTGATCCTGCAACCTGACTTTGGACAGACAATTCTGATCAGCACGGTCTGGTTCGCCCAGATGGCACTCGCGGGCCTGCCCATGATGTGGATGGTTCTGACCGGGTGCGTTGGTGTGCTGGGCCTTGGCGTTGGCTATGCGCTGTTGCCACACGTGGCCAGCCGGATCGATCGTTTCATCAACCCTGCAAGCGGTGACACATACCAGACCGACAAGGCCATGGAGGCCTTCGAGGCTGGCGGCATGCTGGGCAAGGGGCCGGGCGAGGGCGCAGTGAAGCTGCACCTGCCTGATGCCCACACGGATTATATCTTTGCTGTGGTCGGCGAAGAGTTCGGGGCGATTGCCTGTGTGCTCTTGTTGGTGTTGTTTGCCGGTATTGTGGTGCGCGGCCTTGCACATCTCCTCGAAGAGGAAAACCCATTCCGCCTGCTGGCGGCGGCGGGACTGATCATGCAGTTTGGCCTGCAGACGCTGATCAATGTGGGTGTGAATTTGGCACTGTTGCCTTCAAAGGGCATGACACTGCCATTCATTTCCTATGGTGGGTCCTCGATGCTCGCGCTTGCCATCGGCATGGGCATGATGCTGGCGCTCACGAAACGCAACCGGTTTATCCGGCCGGGGTCTGACCCCATGGGGTGGAGGGCTGCCGAGTAATGTTGATGCGCGCTCCAAATATCGTTCTCGCAGCTGGTGGCACCGGCGGGCATATGATGCCTGCGGAAGCCGTTGCTGACGTTCTGGTGCGCGATGGCTATCAGGTGTCGCTGGTGACAGACACCCGCGGTAACAGTATTTCAAATGCACTCGTGGACGTGGACCGCCATGTGCTCAAGACCGCGAGCCATATGGGCGGCGGCATCTTTGGCAAGATCAGGTCGGTGCTGAGTATCCTCAAAAGCACGCTGCAGATGCGCCGCCGCTTTAAAAAGACCCAGCCAACTGTGGTGGTGGGATTTGGCGGCTATCCAAGCCTGCCTGCCGTTTTGGCGGCACGCAGCCTGAAAATCCCGTTTGTGCTGCATGAACAGAATGCAGTGCTGGGGCGAGTGAATCGTTTTGTTGCTGAAGATGCCCGTGTGCTGGCGCTTTCAGTTCAGGATACGGCCAAGGTGCCAGTAGGGGCCTATACGGAAGTCACAGGTAATCCAGTGCGCCAGCTGATCGCCAAGCTTTCAAACATTGCCTATGCCGTACCGCTTGGGTTCGGTGATGTACGACTTCTCGTGATCGGCGGAAGCCAGGGTGCACGCATCCTGTCTGACGTTGTGCCTGCCGCTCTCGCGCTGCTACCGGAAGATATTCGTCAGCGGATTGAGATGACACAGCAGGCCCGCCCGGAAGATGTGGGCCGTGTGATTGCGGCTTATGAAGATATCGGCGTGCGTGCCCGTGTGCAGGATTATTTCGAGGATGTCGGGTCGCTTCTGCTCAGGACGCAACTGGTAATCTGTCGGTCTGGCGCGTCCACGATTTCCGAACTGGCGGCCATGGGCCGCCCGGCCATCATGGTGCCGCTTAAAATCGCCGCAGACGATCATCAAAGCGCAAACGCAGCTGCGATTGCAGAAGCAGGTGGTGGCTGGGTGATGCAGGAAGATGATTTCACGCCGGAAGCGCTGGCAAAAAAGCTTGAGCATCTGTTGACAGACATGAGTGACCTGAGGAATGCGTCCGAAGGTATGCGCATGGTTGCCCGCCTGGATGCTGCCGAACGCCTGGCTTCCATTGTTGTCAGTATCAGTGAAGAAAGTGAGGCGCCAAAATGAAGGGCATTCCGTTCGACATTGGCATGGTTCATTTCGTAGGCATTGGCGGGATCGGCATGTCTGGCATCGCAGAAGTGATGCATAACCTGGGCTATAGCGTGCAGGGGTCAGACATCAGCGAAAACGCCAACGTCCAGCGCCTCCAGAAAATGGGTATCACCGTCAAGATTGGCCAGTGTGCCGAAAACGTTGAAAACGCTCAGGTTCTCGTTGTCTCAACCGCCATCAAGGCCGACAACCCGGAAGTCATGGCCGCGCGTGAGCGAACGATACCTGTTGTGCGTCGGGCCGAAATGCTGGCGGAACTGATGCGCCTCAAGTGGTGTGTGTCTGTTGCGGGCACGCACGGCAAGACCACCACAACTTCGATGGTGGCAGCTGTCTTGGAAGCGGCGAAGGTTGACCCAACAGTGATCAACGGCGGCATCATCAACAGCTACGGTACCAACGCGGTACTGGGTGAAGGTGACTGGATGGTCGTTGAGGCGGACGAAAGTGACGGAACGTTTGTCAAGCTGCCGGCTACAATCGCGGTTGTCACCAACATGGATGCTGAACACCTGGATTTCTACGGCACGTTCGAGGCTGAAAAGGAAGCGTTCAAGCAATTCCTTGACCGTGTGCCTTTCTATGGCGCGGCCATCCTGTGTGTCGACCACCCGGAAGTGCAGGGGCTGATCAGCCACCTTCAGGGCCGCAGGTTTGTAACCTACGGCATGTCGGCACAGGCAGACGTGCGGGCAGTGAATATTTCTGCTTCAAAGGGCGTGGCGGCGTTTGATGTGGCGGTACGCGACAGGGCAACGGGCGACGTGCATACCATAACGGGCTTCAGCCTGCCGATGCCGGGCAACCACAATATCCAGAACGCGCTGGCGGCTATTGCCGTGGGGCTTGAGATGCAGGTGGACGAAGAGACGCTTCGCCTTGCCTTCAAAACATTTGGTGGCGTCAAGCGGCGTTTCACCAAAACAGGCGAAGTGGGCGGTGTGACCATCATCGATGATTATGGCCACCACCCGGTTGAGATCGCAGCCGTTCTGAAGGCTGCACGCGAAAGCTTCGATAACCGTGTTGTGGCTGTGGTGCAGCCGCACCGCTATACCCGCCTAAAAAGCCTGTTCGAAGAATTCTGTACCTGCTTCAACGACGCCGACACGGTGATCGTAACCCCGGTTTATGAAGCGGGTGAACAGCCCATCGAAGGGGCTGACCGTGACAGTTTGGTGGAAGGCCTGCGCGTGCACGGCCATCGCCAAGTGGATTTCATTGATGGAGAAGGCGACCTTGCCGCAGCCGTCAAGCGCCACGTTTCGGCGGGTGACGTTGTCGTGTGCCTTGGGGCTGGCTCCATCAGCAAGTGGGCCAACGATTTGCCAACCGCACTAAAAGCGCTGGAGACGTAAGATGATTGCTCAGGAAAAACATATGCCGTTCATCGATAACCTGCCTCATGTGAAGGGCAGGCTGGTTGAAAATGCGCCATTGTCCCGCCTGAGCTGGTTCCGAACCGGTGGTCCAGCGGATGTCTTGTTCGAGCCCGCTGATGAAGCTGACCTAGTGTCTTTCCTTCGTCATGTTCCGGGGTTCGTGCCGATCACCGTTATCGGTGTTGGCTCTAACCTTCTGGTGCGTGACGGTGGTGTTGAGGGGATTGTTATACGGCTTGGCCGTGCCTTCGCGCAGATTGACGTTCGCGCTGACGTGGTGAGAGCCGGCGCGGGTGCCATGGATGTGCATGTTGCACGTGCGGCCCAGAAAGCTGGCCTGACAGGCCTTGAATTCATGGTCGGTGTACCGGGTACTGTAGGCGGTGCGCTGCCGATGAACGCAGGTGCGTACGGTTTTGAGATCAAAGACGTGCTGATCCACGCCCACGGCGTGGACCGCTACGGCCACCAACACGAGTTGCGCGCTGACCAATTCCATTTCGGATACCGGTCGTCAAACCCGGAGACCAAAGACCTGATTTTTACCCGCGCATCCTTCCAAGCGCGCACAGGGGATCCTGCGAGCATTTTGGTGCGAATGGAGGAAATCTCGGCAGAACGCCAGGAAAGCCAGCCGATTGGTACGCGCACGGGTGGCAGTACCTTCAAGAACCCGGAAGGCATGAAAGCGTGGGAGCTGATCGACCAGGCAGGCTGCCGGGGCATGCGCATCGGCGATGCCCAGGTGTCGGAAAAGCATTGTAATTTCCTGCTGAACCACGGCACGGCAACAGCGGCCGAGATTGAAGAATTGGGCGAAGCTGTACGCGCCAAGGTGCTGGAAGAAACCGGCGTCCAGCTGGAATGGGAAATCCGGCGCATAGGCCGTAAAGAAGGGGAGCAACGAACCGCATGATGACCGTCCTTGTCCAGCGCAGAAAACTGTTGTTAACGCTCGGCTTCCTTGCGTCCGCAGTGGCCTATGGCACCTGGCTGGCCCCTATGGTTGAAACCTGGGTGGTAGAGCGCTCACGCGATGCGGGCTTTGTCCTCAGTGACTTGCAGATTTCGGGGATCGAACGCAGCAAGCGCGCTGATGTTTTGGCCGCCCTTGATGTGGATGACGGCGTGCCGCTGCTGACCATGAACCTCGAGACCATGCGCCAACAACTGGAGCTGCTGCCCTGGGTCAAGGAAGCTAAAGTTACGCGGGTCCTGCCTGAAGGCCTCAAGGTGATGTTGACAGAACGCCAGCCATACGCGCTTTGGCAAAAGGGTGGCAAGGTTAGCCTGATTGATGAAACAGGTACCATCATCACCCAACGTGGCCTGGTGGAATATTCTGACCTGATGATGATCGTAGGCAGCGGTGCGGCAGACTATATTGCTGAGCTGCAGACCCTCCTTGATACTGCAGGGGCACTCTCGTCCCGGGTTCGCACAGCGGTACGCGTTGGTGATCGCCGCTGGGACATGATTTTTGACAATGGTATCCGGGTAAAACTCCCGGAGATGACAGCCAAATACAGTGCTTCTGAGGCATGGCAGAAATTTGCGTCACTGGAGGCTGAGTATCACTTGCTTGGACGTGAAGTCGATGTCATTGATATGCGCCTGTCTGACCGCATGGTGCTGAGGGTATCACCGGAAGGCCGCCGCCGTATGAGCGGCACCGGTTGGGCAACATAGTGATGTTGAGAGTATAAAAAACATGAAAGCAGTGAACGGCACACAGGAAGGAATGATCGCAGCGCTCGATGTCGGGTCCGCGAAGATTTCCTGCCTTATTGCTGAAGTGGATGCTGATGGAAACATGCGGGTTCGCGGTGTTGGCAATCGGGCCTGCCTGGGCGGCGTGTCTGCGGGCGCTGTGGTTGATATGGACGCGACGGAAAAAGCCATCCGCGCGTCGGTTGACCAGGCCGAAAAGATGGCCGGTGCCACCATCAGCGATGTATTCCTGTCCTTTTCGGGCGGTGAGCCCACAAGCAATGTGATCGAAGTCCAGGTGGATGTTGACGGTCATGCTGTCAGCCAGTCTGACATTGACCGTGCGGTTGCCAAGGCGCGTGAACAGGTTGATGTCGATGAAGACGAAATCCTGCATGCATTCCCAGCAGCTTTCGCAGTGGACGGTAATTTTGGCGTCAAGGCGCCTACGGGTATGTACGGCAAGAAGCTGAGTGTGGCACTGCATGTGATCACGGCTTCGAACGGCCCACTGCAGAACCTGCAGGCATGTGTACGCCGGGCGCACTTGAATGTGGCAGGCGTGGTGTTGACCCCATTTGCCTCAGGCCTGGCTACCCTTGTGGCGGACGAAGCCAAAATGGGGGCCGCAGCCATTGATATTGGCGCGGGCACCACCAGCATTTCCATTTTCGCCCAGGGTGCGCTTGTGCATGCTGAAGTGCTGCCCATCGGCGGCGCCCAGATCACCGAGCAGGTTGCCCGGTCTCTGCTGACACCGTTCGAGCATGCCGAGCGCCTGAAGACTTTCAATGGTGCGGCCGCAGTTGATCCTGCAGACGAACGGCTCGAAATTGAGGTGCCTCAAGTGGGCGAAGGCGGCGATGACGCCATTGCCCGCCAGCCCAGAAGCGCACTGACTGGCGTTATCCAGAAAGAACTGGAGCTTTTGTTTTCCACCATCGGCAAACGCCTGGATGCATCCGGCTTTTCTGGTGTGGCCGGGCGCCGTGTGGTGCTGACAGGCGGTGTGGCACAAACGGAAGGTATCCGGGACCTGGCCAGCCGGGTATTGGGGCGCCAGGTTCGGGTCGGACGGCCTGAACTGATTGACGGGCTGCCAGCAGCGGCGCAGGCCCCAACATTCGCGGGGGCCGTTGGATTGCTGCTTTACGGTGCGCGGCGCCCGGTTTTGGAAACCATGAAAAAGAAACAAGAGAAATCATCAGTACCCACGCGGGGGGCGTTTGGCCGCTTTTCGCGCTGGGTTCGGGACAATTTTTAACGGGCAGAAACGCTTGCAGGCTGGCCAACACAGCCGTCGCAGGATACAAAGATATCAAACGGAGGTATTGGGCAATGTCTATCGATTTTGAACACACAGAACTTACAGAGCTGACACCGAAAATCGCGGTTGTTGGCGTTGGCGGCGCGGGCTGTAATGCCGTCAACAACATGATCAGGGCGCAGCTGCAGGGCGTTGACTTTGTCGTTGCCAACACAGACGCACAGGCGCTTGCAAACGCTGAAGCCGACAACCGTATTCAATTGGGTGTGCAGATCACCCAGGGCCTTGGCGCCGGCGCACAGCCGAAAATCGGCCAGGCCGCAGCAGAAGAAGCGCACGACACCATCGACGAGATGTTGAATGGCTGTCACATGGCCTTCATCACTGCCGGTATGGGCGGCGGCACGGGTACAGGTGCAGCGCCAGTGATTGCCAAGCGGGCGCGTGAACGCGGTATCCTGACTGTGGGCGTTGTTACCAAGCCGTTCCAGTTCGAAGGTGGTCGCCGCATGAAAATTGCGGACGCCGGCATCAGTGAACTGGCGCAGCATGTTGATACGCTCATTATCATCCCGAACCAGAACCTGTTCCGGGTAGCGAACGAGCGCACGACCTTCGCTGACGCCTTCAAGATGGCGGATGATGTGCTGCACTCTGGTGTGCGCGGGATTACCGACCTGATGGTTATGCCTGGCTTGATCAACCTCGACTTTGCTGACGTCCGCACCGTGATGTCCGAGATGGGCAAAGCCATGATGGGGACGGGTGAAGCCGAAGGCGAGAACCGGGCGCAGGAAGCTGCTGCAGCGGCTATCTCGAACCCGCTCCTTGAAGAGGCAAGCTTGCAGGGAGCCAAGGGCGTCATCATCAACGTTACGGGCGGCATGGACATGACGCTGTATGAGGTTGATGAAGCCGTGAATATGGTACGCGACCTTGTGGATCCGGAAGCGCTGATCGTATTTGGTTCCGCATTCAATCATGACCTTGAAGGCAAACTGCGCGTTTCTGTGGTAGCCACCGGCATCGAAGGCGGCGAAGGCGAATATTCGGTACCCGTGCCGCGCCGGACGGAAGAGCCGGTTTCTGCAGCACCAGTGGTGCCCGAGGCCGCAGTTGAGGCTGGCCAGGAAGAAGCAGTGACACAGGAAGCCGCTGAGACTGAGGCAGAGCCGGTCGAAGCGGAAGCGACCGAAGATGAAGACAATATCATCACGGCTATGTCGTCGTTGAAGCAATCGATGGAAGCTGCCGAGGACCCGGAGGTTGATGATGAAGATGACCTGGTGCATTCCATGTCTGAACCATATGAAGAAGTGGAAGAAGACATCGAAGCCAAGGCGGTTGCGGCGCAAGGTGAGGATACCTTCATTGCTGACGCGCCAATGACGCCGAAGGCCAGCCCTCAGCAAATGCGCCAACCGAGCGCATACCAGGAAGCGGCTTATACAAATGCGCAAGAAGCGAAGCCTGAGCCAGCGCCAGAAGCAGCCAGGCCCACCACGGCTGAAGATGCCGCGCCCCAGAAGCGCAGCCTATTCCAGTTGATGACGTCTGGCCTGCGGTCTACTGACGAACCGGTAGCACCGGAAGTACCATCAAATGATGCAGGTCGTCAGACGGCAGAGGCTGCACCGGCGGCGGAAGAAGCTGCTCCTGCTGTTGGCGGCGTTGACCCGGACGAGCGGCCTGCACCGAAAGTGGCCACAGACCAGCTTGAAATCCCAAGCTTCCTGCGGCGTCAGAACAACCAATAAAGACTGGTATCAGCCAGAACAGGAAAGGCCGGGACATCCCGGCCTTTTTCTTTGACGCCTGAACTCGCGAATTGGGGGGAGCGTCGGGAAGCCTACTTCACTCGCCGGTAGGCAAACAGCACATCCCTTTCAACCTCGCCTTCCTTGATCCGGACATACATGTTCATGGTATCGTTGCTCACGCGCTCAATGGTGAAGCCATCGAAATACAGCGCAGTTTCAGTCACTTTCACCAGCGGGAAGTCGACGGTTTCATCCTTCTCTTCCCAGCCCCTGAGGTCGCCGTGGAAATGCTTGAGTTGCAATATCAGCGTGTTGCCGACTTCCCGGATGACTTCAAGTTCATAAAAATCCACTTTGCCGTCCGACACCAGTTTGAAGGCGCCGGCCATACTGTCGCCAAGCGGTGGGGACCAATTTTCTTCCACCTGGCCACCGAACGCTTCGCCGCGCCACAAGCCTGCGAGCCAAGCTGCATCTTCGAGGGTGGCGGGCGGTGACGTCATGCCGTCGGTGAAGGTAAGGGTTTGACCTTCCGCCTTGGCAGAGGGACTGGGGTAGGCAAGCAATAACACGAGAGCAGTTATTATAAATTTCATTCCAGCCTCCACCTGTTCCGAATTTCTAATCCCAGCGCTTGAGAGCGTCTGTATCACTTTCCTTCGCATCGACCCATTGGCCGCCATTGTCGGTTTCTTCCATCTTCCAGAAAGGCGCCCGGGATTTCAGGAAATCCATCAGGAAATCAGCGGCCTCAAAGGCAGCGTGCCGGTGGGCACTCATGGTGATGACCAAGACAATATTGTCGCCAGGTTCCAGCCGACCATAGCGGTGGATGACACGGCAGCCCACAAGCGGCCAGCGTTTTTCCGCTTCATCGGCTACACGGCCGAGTTCGGCTTCGGTCATGCCAGGGTAATGCTCCAGCGTCATGGCCTTCAGCTCACCCGTTATATCGCGAACGGTGCCTGTGAAAGTGACGATGGCGCCCATGTCGGTACGGTCACCCCTCAGAGCCGCGATTTCGTCAGCGATCTGGAAGTCTTCTCTTTGAACCGAAATGCGGGCCATGGTCAGCCCCCGGTTACAGGCGGGAAAAAAGCCACTTCATCAGCATCCGTGACCGGATGGTCCAGGTTTACGTGGGTCTGGTTGACCGCCACCCGAACGACAGACTTATTGCCAAGCGCGGCCTGGTAGACCTCATTGATGCTGCATAGGTGATCGATCAGGTCATCCACCGTTTTCACATCACCCGGCAGTTGCATGCTCTCTTCCGATTTGCCGACCCGTTCGCGGATCCATGAAAAATAAACAAGCTGCATGGTTACACCATATGCTTAAGACCAGCCCGCAGATAGTCGTAGCCGGTATATAGGGTTAGGATAGCGGCCATCCACAGGAGGCCAATGCCGAGTTCATGGGCCGGAAGGCCAAATTCTGGCGCCCCTTCGGACCACACGAGCGCGCCGAGCGCAAACATCTGAACAGTGGTTTTCCATTTGGCCAGCATGGTCACCGGTACGCTGACCTGGGCACCCGCCAGGAATTCCCGCAGGCCGGAAACCAGAAGTTCGCGGCACATGATGATGACGGCGGCAATAACATGAAGGCCTGATACCCAGCCGGCAAAGACCACCATCACAATTACAGCTGCAACCATTAGCTTGTCAGCGATCGGGTCCAGAAAGACACCGATCTTGGAGACGCTGCCGGTTGCGCGCGCCAGATAGCCGTCAAAGAAATCCGTTATGCCCGCAAGGGTAAAGGTGGCAAAAGCCACATGGCTGCCCAGCGGCTGGTCCATAAAGAAGGATGCCACGAGAACCGGTATCACGAAAATCCGCGACATTGTAAGAATGTTAGGCAAAGTCCACATGGGCTGTCCTGTGCTTGCGGTGATGCCGCCACAATAGCGCAAACCGCGGTGGCGTCAATGATTGCGCGTGTAGTTTAATCAATCCCTGAAATGGTCGTAAATCTGTTGGGCCATGGCACGGGAAATACCGTCTACGCCCTCAAGGTCACGTACGTCTGCGCCCGCCACGGCCTTGGCCGAGCCGAAATGGTGCAACAAGGCTTTCTTTCGTTTGGGGCCAATGCCCGGCACGCCATCCAGCGGGGATTTCTTGATGTCACCTGACCGGCGCGCCCGGTGGCTGCCGATGGCGAACCGGTGGGCTTCGTCCCTTAGCCGCTGCAGGTAATAGAGCACAGCATCATTTTCCGGCAGCATGAAGGCGTCACGGCCGGGCATGTGGAACTGCTCCCGTCCCGCGTTTCGGTCAGGCCCTTTCGAGATGGCGACCACACACACATCCTCCGACACGCCGAGGTCTTCCAGTACTTCCATCACGCTTGAAAGTTGCCCTTTGCCGCCGTCAATCAGCAGCACGTCAGGCCAATGGCCACGGCCTTTGTCTGCATCTTCCTTGAGAAGGCGGCTGAAACGCCGGCGCATGACCTCGCGCATCATGGCAAAATCATCGCCCGGAGCTGTCTCGTCGGACTTGATGTTGAATTTGCGGTAGCTGTTTTTCATGAAGCCGTCAGGCCCGGCAACAATCATACCGCCGAGGGCGTTGGTTCCCTGGATGTGGCTGTTGTCGTAAACTTCGATCCGCTCAGGCGGGGCATCCAGCCCAAACAGGTCCGCCACACCGTGTAGCAGCTTGGTCTGGCTGGCGGTTTCCGCCAGGCGGCGCTCAAGTGCCTCGCGGGCGTTACGGCGGGCCTCACCAATAACCTCTGCTTTCTTGCCTCTGGCGGGTACAGAAATGGCAACCTTGCGCTCCATGCGGGCTGTCAGGGCGTCTGAGAGCAGTTCCTGGTCCGGAACCTCATGTGACAGCAGGATCAGGCGGGGTGCAGGCTTGTTGTCGTAAAACTGGGCAAGGAAAGCAGCCAGCACATCTTCAACAGTTTCGCTTTTGTCATGCTTGGGGAAATAGGCGCGGTGGCCCCAGTTCTGCCCCGCACGGAAAAAGAATACTTGAATGCCCACGGTTCCGGCGACTTCCTCTGCCGCGATCACGTCGGCTTCATCCACCATCGCGTTCACCATGGCCTGGTGGCTCTGGATGTGGGTGAGGGCGTTCAGCCGGTCACGGAACACCGCGGCTACTTCAAAGTCCAGCACGTCGCTGGCTTCCTGCATGGCGTTAGCAAATTTCTTCTGGATGCCGGACGTGCGGCCTTCGAGGAAAGCCCGGGTTTCCCCGACCATATCGTCATATTCCTCGCGGCCAACCTTGCCGACACAAGGCCCGGAACAGCGCTTGATCTGATAAAGCAGGCAAACACGCGTGCGGCTTTCAAGTGTGACGTCAGAGCAGGAGCGAAGCTGGAACACCTTCTGTAGCGTGTTCAGGGTGCGGTTCACTGCCGAGACGCTGGCGAAGGGCCCGAAATAGAGGCCTTTGTGCTTGCGGGCGCCGCGGTGCTTGGTGATCTGCGGCCATTCATGGTCCTGACGCAGCAGAATATAGGGGAAGGATTTGTCATCCTTCAGGAGCACGTTGAACGGGGGCTTGAACCGCTTGATCAGCGATGCCTCAAGCAGGAGCGCTTCGGCCTCCGTGCGCGTAGTGACGAAAACCATGGCCGTAGTGGCAGAAACCATGCGCATCAGGCGAACCGTCAGGCGGTTTTCCTGCGTGTAGCTGGTAACACGCTTTTTGATGTTTTTCGCTTTGCCGACATAAAGGACATCACCATGCGAATTTAGCATGCGGTAAACGCCCGGAGCGGTGGGTGCCGTCTTCAGGTGTTCCTTGATGGTGTCGATGCCAATTTGCAGCGTTGTTTCAACCACGAAAACTATATTCCCTAATGTTCACCTTATGGACTTGTGCCGGAATGAGACAGGAGAATCAATGACATGATTTTGTCATTTTGATTCGTCTAAAAGATTTCCACCGAACCTGTGGATAAGTTTGTGGGAAAAACCGTAGATGCAAGTGCAACATCGCTGTAACACTAGGGTTTCTCCTTTTTGCCTAATTTTTGGGCAAAAACGCTAAGTCATTGATTTATAATGAATGTGGACCAGTCAACCACTTAATTTTCACCATAACAATTTTGTCTTGTTGTTTGGTGGCAGCCATTATGGCAGCTGTTGATTCGATGTGCAAAACTCACCCGTGCGATGGGCACGCATGAGGCGAAAAAGTCCAATTGTTACTAATTGGTTAAGGATGTTTGTGGCGTTCGATTTCAACGCCGACGCTCGCCGCACCTTCGACCGCTTCAAGCTTTTCAACCTTCACTCGGGCAGCGATAACCTGGTCGTCGCCAAGCGCCATTTCGGCAATTTTCTCAGCCAGAGTTTCAACAAGGTTGATATGGCCAGTTTTGATGATGGCCTGGATCTTGTTCACGATGTCGTTATAGCAAACAACATTCGCCAGTTGGTCGTCGTGATGCTCGGCTGTTTCGGCAACCGAAAGGTCCACATTGATGCGGACTGCCTGGCGGGTATCCTTTTCATGTTCCCAGACGCCGATCTCGGCCTGGGTGACATAGTCGCGGACAAAGACATGACGAACAGAGCGGGCTGCATCCGCAAAGGGCAGGTGCAGTATGTTGGATCGTACCAGCGCGTCATCGTGCGACATTACTCAGTCCTCCAGGATATCCGGCGTACGCCAAGCCAGGTGCTGGCCACCGTCCAAAGCCAGCATTTGCCCTGTAATCGACGGACTCTCAAGCAGAAAACGCACGGCGGCGCAAATTTCTTCCAGGTCCGGACCACGTCCCAGAGGGGTGCTTGTCGCTTCTTTTTCAAAGATTTCAGCGGTTTGGCGCGTATTCTTGAGTGTCGGGCCAGGGCCTATGGCGTTGACCCGGATGTTTGGCGCAAAGGCCTGCGCCATGGTTCGTGTCAGGCTCCAGAGGCCAGATTTGGATGCCGTGTATGAAAAATACTGAGGGTTCAGCTTCAACACGCGCTGGTCAATCATGTTGATAATCGTGCCCTTGGCTCCTTCAGGAAGCCGCTCTGCGAAGGCCTGCGCCAGCATGGCGGGTGCGCGCAAGTTAACGGCCTGATGGGCATCCCATGCTTCAGCGCTGAAGGTTTGGGCCTCGTCTTTCTCAAAAAGGGACGCGTTATTGACCAGGAGCGTCAGTGGTTTCCCAAGTGCCTCTTCAGCCGCAGCCACCAGCCCCGCTGTTTCGGACGCATCCGATAGGTCAGCCTTCACGGCGACAGCTGTTCCGTCATAGGCCTCGATATTGGCGACAACGTCTTCGGCTTCCTCCTCTGATCCGTGGTAGTGCACGGCCACATCAAAACCATAAGCGGCCAAGTCCATGGCTATGGCACGCCCAATGCGGCGGCTGGCACCGGTAACAAGGGCTGTCCTTGGCGCGCGCATCAGAGGGTCATGCCCATTGCGCTGGCACTCTCAGCCGATTGCGCAAGATAAACCACGTAGGAAACATATAGCAGCACCATCACGGCGCCGGCCTTTTTGCCCACATGGGACCGGGCGCGGGTAAATGGCACCAGCAACAGCGATGCGCCAAGCATCACCCAAAGGTCTACCTGCAGGAAGCTGTCGGGGACCGGAATGGGGCCCACCAATGAGGCGACACCAATGATGGACAAGAGGTTGAAGATGTTGGAGCCGATCACGTTCCCCACAGCAACATCGCAGTGGCCGCGCACGGCGGCGACAAGGGCCGTGATGAGCTCCGGCAGGCTGGTGCCCAAGGCAACCAGTGTCAGGCCGATGACGGCTTCTGATACGCCGAAGTCGCGTGCGACTTCAACCGCACCTGCCACCAGCAAGTCTGCGCCAAAAATCAAGCCGACAAGGCCAAGGACAACGAAGGTGGTCGCCAGGCGGTAGCTGTCAGGCTTTTGCTGAAGCTCTTCCATTTCCTCAAGCTCTTTGGCGGCTTCAATGGGGCAGGCTTTCCGCCGGGCAATCGAATAACCGATAAAAAGGGCGAGGAAGGCTAGAAGGATAAGCCCTTGGGTCCAATCAAATACACCGCCAAAGGCCATGGCCATGAAAATCACGGTGGAGAAAAGCATGAAGACAAGGTTGCGGCCAAGGCGCGGCGCAGAACAGACCATTGGCGCGATCAGGGCAGGCAGGCCAACCACCAACAGCACGTTGGCGATATTGGAGCCGACGACGTTACCGAGCGCGAGGGTTGGCGCGTCATTCAGTACCGCATCCACGCCAACCACCAGCTCAGGCGCAGAGGTGCCGAAGGCGACGATCGTCAATCCGATAATCAGCTTGGAAACGCCGGCACGGCGGGCAAGCGATACGGAGCCACGCACGAGATAGTCGCCGGCAACTACCAACAATACCAGTCCGGCAACAACTTGAATGTAAGCCATACGGTGATCGAATCCTTTATTACCCGGCCCCAAACACGCCGTTTCGGCTTATATAGGGATTCATTTCCCCAAAAGAAAGTCAGTAACCGAGATTTGTATCCAGCAAATTCTCCGGCTCTTCCCCATTCTCTATCCGTTTGATGTTCCTGAGAACATAATCCGCTGCCGTATCGGGGCGGGTGATGGCTGCGCTGTGAGGCGTGATGATCACTGTGTCATAGCCCCACAAGGGGTGATCGGCCGGCAAGGGCTCTTCAGGGAATACATCCAGCGACGCGCCCGAAATATAGCCACTGTCCAGCAGCGCCATCAGGTCATCCAGCACGATCAGGCTACCGCGCCCCGCGTTGATGACGCTTGCACCTTCAGGCAGGCGTGACAGGCGGTCAAAGTCCAGGAGGCCCTCGGTTTCCTTGGTTGACGGCAGCAGGCCTACAAGGATATCCGTCCTTGCCAGAAAGTCATTGAGCTGGTCCATGCCAGTGAAGTGGGTGACCAGCTCATCGTCTTTCGGGCTGCGGGACCAGGCGGCGATATTATAGCCGAGCGGCTTAAGGGCTTGGGCCGCCCGTTGGCCAAGTGCACCGTAGCCCAGGATGCCCACGCGCACGTCTTTTGCCGCAAGCGAAAAGACCCGCTTCCAGTGACGCTGCCGCTGGGCCGCCAACAGCTGCGGCGTTTGCCGGTGATGCATCAGCACATTCATCAGCACATATTCGGCCATGCCTTCCTTGAGGCCTTCATCGCCCATGCGGATGATGGGCATGCCCTTCGGTAGGTCGGGGTCCCGCGTCAGATGGTCAACCCCAGCCCCCAGGGAAAAGACAGCTTTGATGTTGGGGTAGCGGGCGATCAGGCCGGGTTCGGGCTCCCACACGAAAGCATAGGCATCGCCATCATCGGGGCTGCCCCAATCCGGGTTGCCCATAAATTCGACCGTGGGATCAATGGCATGGATGCACTGGCGCCAGATATCGTGGGGATAGTCGTCCAGATAAAACAAAATGCGTGTCATTGGTCTTGCTTGCTCCTAGTTCGCTTTGGTCGCCAGCGTGTCGTGGTGGCCCACAATCAGCTCCCTCAGGTGGAAGCTGATATCCGCCCTGTTCTTGAAGCCTGCTTCCACGGCTGCCTTTTCAAATGCTTCCACAGGCAGATCGGGGGTTTCGGCGAATGTCTTCAGGCTTTCATGAAAGCCGATGGTGAAGGCGTCCACATCTGACCCCATTGTTACAGTGAAGATGACATTGGTCACTTGTCCGGTTTTGGCAAGATACTCATTTTCCATCCGACGTTGGCGCAGGAGGGCTTCGTGTTTGCCTGCTGCGGCGTTGAACATCTCAATGTGGTATAGGCCAGCGCCCTTGTTCTGCTCCAGGATCATTTCCCAGTTGGTGCCTGAACGCGCAGTGAAGCGGTGTTCGAAGTCCACCAGCGCTGCGGCCGTATGATTCAGGCTTTCCTGCATGGTTTGGCAGGGCGCTTGCTTTTCGCACGCCGGGTTCAACTTGGTCAGCACCATCAGGTCCCAATGATTGCCCTGACTGTGACGCATCAGGATTGGCCGGCTGCCGTTATAGAATGTCAGGTCGGTCGTGGTGAACAGGTCCAAAAGGGCAGGGAAGTTGCCCGGTGCTGCGCGGTATTGTGTGACCAGATAGTCTTCAGCCACCACTGGTTGGGCCAGCCCTGAAGCCATAATTATTGCTGCCAGAAGTATGCGCATGGTCAGTCCCCTTAATTCCCTAACCCTCAATTAGGTCATAATATTGAAAAGTCCGCTTGAAAAGCATTGGGGAATCAACTATTTGTGCGCCCAAGCAAGGCCGCTTTCGAAAAGTTGCGTGTTTTCCTTGCATTTTGTAGGCGCTCACCTTATGTTGCGCGCCTCGAATCAAGGTGTTCACGGATTTCGTGGGCCCGAACGAACAGCCCGGCAGTGCCATCCGTTGGCCCCGGCGAGTGAAAAGGTTAGAAAAATGGCAGTTCCAAAGAGAAAAGTTACCCCGTCTCGCCGTGGTATGCGTCGTTCGCATGATGCCCTTAAGGCGGTTAACTACCAGGAAGACTCGCACACTGGCGAGTACAAGCTGCGTCACCACATCGACCTGAAAACAGGTATGTACCGTGGTAAGCAGATTCTGGAGCCTAAAGGCGACTTCTAAGCCTTAGCTTCCTCCTGAAGAAAATAACCGGCCCCTCAGCATCTGAGCGGCCGGTTTTTCTTTGCCTGAAATCCTGATGTGAGAAGCATGTCCTATCGGGTTCTGCCGCGATTCAGGACGACTGTGAATGACAACAGGTCATGCGGGTAACGACCGCCTGCGATCCAGCTGCAGATGATAAACGGCCAAATCACCGCGGCAAAATCCGAGACCGGATTGCCCCACTGGTCGTTGAGCCATTGGAGCCCCCATATGCAGCCCGCCAGCACAAGCGACCGCCAACAGGCATCAAAGAAGCTCATCTGCATCAACTTGCTGGTCAGTGTTTGAAGGCCCATGATGCGTTTGCCGATGGTCGCGCGCCATCGGGACGCCTCAAAGGCGGGGGCCAGCGCAAGATAGACAATAAATGCGACCTCTGTGTGTTCGGCTTCAGTTTTGAGCCCGGACAGCTTGGCAATGACAATCATTGGTACGGCTATGATGGCTAAATCGATGGCCATGGCAGCCAGGCGCATAAAGGGGTAGGTGGGACCCGACTGTGGACGGTGCGGGTCACGCGGTTTGCGCTTGTGCAGCTTATTGCCCCCTTTGATGCCGAATGCCTCAGTCTTGGGCTGTGGCGGGGCAGCGGGCAGGTCACGCAGAAAGTCTATCTCGTCATAATCGAACTTATTCAGAAGATCATAATAGCGGTAGGACCAGCCAAACTGCCGATTGAGGTAGGCGAGGATCGGTTCGCCTACCTTGAGGTGCCATTGGTCACCCCGCAACTTCATCTGGGCCGCCTGATGTTTGATGATGTGAGCCAACAGCCTGTCGCCAACCTCAGCCCTGAAGCTCTCATCCAGCATCTGGGGCTCTTCTTCAATGAAGCGCCACTTTGCAAGTTGGTGGAGGTCCGGGTTGGTAGACAGCAACGCCTTCGTCTCCTCCATCAGTTTGGTGGCAGCAGCCTCGTCGATGGCAGGTTTCTCTTTCTGGGCCGTAACGGCAGCGGGCTGGCCGTTCCCGCTGTCATGAGCATCAACCGTTCTTACAGGACCTTCGGCTCCTTCAGTATCAAGTTCAAGTGTTTGTCGGTCGGCCTCTTGCCCCAGCTGCGGGACCTCATCGCCGCCATCGAGCGTATCCCAGTCCCAGTCGTCTTCCGGTGCATCGCCGAGCTCAGCCAACTGCAGAGCTCGTTTGTAGGCGTCATGAAGGGTTTTGAACGCCTCTGGATGCTCATCCGGTCGGGTGCTCTTCAGCCGCTGCGCATAGGCTTTCTTGATGTCACGGGTGTTTTCAGTGGGTTCAATGCCCAGGTTGGACCAGGGGAATGTCATAAAATGCTACCCGGGTCCAGCTGGTCTAGGACCTCGCTGAACCGGTCCCGCGCCTTGGCAATCTCCGTTTCTTTCTGGGTGTCGAGCACACTCTCGAATTCAGACAGGTAGCGCCCAACCAAGGTCCGCATTTCGCCAAGGGATGTAAGGTAAAGCTTTTCCGCACGGGAAATCAGGACCAGATTTTCCTCTTTCTCGCGAGGGTGAAACTTGAGGCCTGCCAGCCGTGCCCGCGATTTCTCAACTTCTTCCTGCGACAGAGCGCCGGGCGACTGCTCAATCACATGGTTGATAACCTGACCCGTGCTGTTAACCTTGACGTCTACCTCCAAGAGTCCATTCATGTCGTAGCTGTAGCGCACATCAATGGTCTGCTCACCCGCAGCGCCTTTTGGTACGGCTACGGAGACGGAGCCAAGAAAGACATTCTGTTCCACCAGCCGGTGTTCGCCCTGAAAGACGTTTACCTCCATACGCTGCTGGTTTTTCGAGACAGTCATAAGGGTCTCGACATGGCTGGTTGGGACGACGCTGTTGCGCTCGATCAGTGGCAGGAAAAAGCCGGGTTTACCGGACCCGGATGGGTCAACCACCTCAGTCCCCAGCGTATAGGGGCAGACATCAGTCAGAACCACATCATCCAGCGTCTTGTCACGCGCTTTCAATCCGGCCTGCACAGCCGCGCCCATGGCGACCACAAGGTCAGGGTCAAGGTGACCTGCTGGTATCCGCTTAAACAAAGTACCAACCATGTTTCTGAACACAGGCATGCGGGTGGCGCCGCCAACCAACAGCACTTCAGTGACGTCGGCAACGCGCAGGTTCGCATCACGCAGTGCCTGCTCGATGGGATGGCGCACGCGCATCAGTTGCGGCAGGGTGCATTCCTTGAACCATTCCGGTGTGGCCTCGAATTGCACCTGCTTGCCGCGCAGCTCCATTTCCAGCAGCATGCTGTCCTGCGTGTGGATTTTCCTTTTTATCTGCTCAAGGCGATCATAAAGCTGCTGCAGCTCAGACTTTCCAAGCTTGTCTTTATCGACATCCACGGCTTTACAGAAGCTGACAACCATGGCCTCCAAAAAGTCTTCTCCGCCCAGGAAGTTGTCGCCTGCGCTGGCATGCACTTCCATGATGCCGTCAAAATATTCCAGAATGGAGACGTCAAAAGTACCTCCGCCCATATCCAGCACGACAAACATGCCTTCCGCCCGCTCATGCAGTCCATACGCCAAAGCAGCTGCTGTCGGTTCATTGATCAGGCGGCGCACGGTCAGGCCCGCGATTTCACCAGCCTGTTTCGTGGCATGGCGTTGGTTGTCGTTGAAATAGGCCGGGACACTGATGATGGCCTCGGTCACTTCCTCGCCCAGATGGGCTTCTGCATCTTCCTTCAAGGCCTTCAGGACAAAGGCTGAAAGCTCTGTTGCAGTGAAGCGTCGTTTGCCAAGGCTCACCTGATGATTGGTGCCCATAAGGCGCTTGAAGACACCCACTGTATTGTCCGGGTGTGTTATCAACCGGTTTCTGGCAACCTTGCCCACAATGACGTTATTGTTGCCGTCCAATCCCACCACCGACGGTGTCAGATAATCCCCACTTCGATTGGGAATCAGCCTGATTTCACCATCCTGCCAATAGCCGCAAGCGCTATTGGTGGTTCCCAAATCAATTCCGATAATTGTCATACGAGCTTCACAACCTGTTGTTTCAGGGATTAGAGTGGGCCAAAGCCATGGGCATAATGTCTGGCATAGTGTTTTCACGACATCTGCGTGTCAATGATCGTGTGTGATAATGCTTCAAACAACCAAGGCGGAGGACAGCGAAATGAAAATGATCAAGGGAATGCTATTGGCGACTGGCCTGTTAACAGCGTCAGCCTGTATGACCACCAACGAAGTAACCGGCAGGTCCCAATTTATCATCATTCCGCCCAGCCAGGACGCAGCCCTGGGGCTTGAGGCGATGAAGGAGGTCAAGAAGTCGGCCTCGGTCCAAACCAGTGGCGCGTTGGCTGAACGCGTGCAGCGGATCGGCCACCGTATCGCTGCCATCTCCGACAAGCCCGACCTCGACTGGGAATTCGTCGTGATTGACGAACCGGTTTTGAACGCCTGGGCGTTGCCAGGGGGCAAGATCGCCATCTACAAGAAAATGGTGGACAGCTTCACGTCAGACGAAGAACTCGCGGCCGTTATCGGGCATGAGATTGCGCATGCGGTATTGCGCCATGGCGCGGAACAAATGAGCAGGGCGCAGATGCAGAATCTGTTGATTGTAGGCGCGGGTGTGGCTGTTGGTGCCTCCACAGAGGACCAGGAAACGGCCCAGATGGCTGTTGGGCTGGCGTCACTTGCCACGGCTGGCTTCGTCCAGTTGCCCCACAGTCGCAAGATGGAGCTGGAGGCGGATCACATTGGCGCCATCTATATGGCAAAGGCGGGCTATGACCCACGTGCTTCTGTTCGCTTGTGGCAGCGCATGAAAACCCTGAAGGAAGGCGGTGGCCAACAGCCAACCTTCCTGTCCACGCACCCATCGGACGACAAGCGTATCGCCCGCCTCGAAGAACGCATGCCAGAGTATCTTTCACACTATCGAAAATGATAAAAGTTTAATAAAAACAATTCGTTAACTTGTCTGTTTGGTAATCTTTTGTCACATTTTGGGACAGGGAGTGCAGAACGCGCGTAGTGGCGCCCAACAGGCAGGGCATTATGACGGAAGAAGACATCCACCAGCTGGCTCAGGACTACATGGGCTATTTCACCCGTGGTGCAGATGCCCAACAGGCGCAGTTCCGGGCGGTGGAAACCTTGTGGCGACTATGCCGTGACGATGCCGCGCTCGGTTTCAAGGTGATCTGGGAAGCGGTAAATCTGGTTGAAGCAGACAATATGAAGGCGCTGGCTTTTCTGGGCACAGGGCCCCTTGAAGACCTGATCAATTTCCATGGTGGCGAAATGCTTGGCAGGTTGATTGAAGCGGCGCGCGAAAATGCCAACTTCTGTGTGGCCCTCTCATGCGTTTGGCGCAATGCGGTCAGCGAACAGGCCTGGGGTACACTCGACGGCGCCTTGCCAGAGATCCGGGCATCGCACGGCAGGGTGCAGGCGCTCTAAAGGTCTATGTTGGTTACTTCTTGCCCAACCGGGCGCAGGCCCACCAAGGCATCATACAGTTTTTCATTGTCGATCGGCTTGCCGACGACTGCCTGAAACCCGGCTGCATGATAGCCTGCTATCTGTTCGGGCAATGTGTTAGCCGTTACGGCTACCATTCGCGGTGGTGTGTGGTCGCCAGCTTGCTCAAGGATCGCCCGGCATGCCTCATCGCCCCGCATCTCCGGCATGTTGATATCCAGAAGGATCACATCAAACCGCATACGTGCTGCTTCGGAAACAGCTGACTTGCCGTTATCGACGCTCACCACGTGGTGACCTTCGCGCTCAAGTAGCCTGCTCAGGATTATCTGATTCACTGGATTGTCTTCAGCCACCAAGCATTTCAGCCCTGCCGATTTATCTTGAGCAGTTTCATCAAGGTTTACTGGGGTTGTGTCAGGCTTTTCGGCTTTTTCTACGGGAATCGTTACGGAGAAGGTGCTGCCCAGACCCCGTGTGCTGACAGCGGTAAGTGTTCCACCCAGCTGTTTGGTTGCCGCTCTCGCATACGAAAGGCCTAATCCCAGACCGCGCGCCGTCTGGCCGGTTCTGGCCGCGGCCTCAAACGCGTCAAAGATGGTATCAAGCTCGCCTTGGGGAATGCCTTGGCCTGTATCGGCAACATCGATCTTCAAACTGAGCCAGTCGGCATCTTCCTCTGTCAGTTGCGATCTGACAATCACACGTCCCTCGGTGGTATATTGAATAGCGTTATGCAGGAGTTTGGTCACAATGGCGGACAGGATGCCTTTATCGACCTTGATAAACCAATCGTTGGGTGCGGCTGCATCGTCGCTTTGGTGATAAAGCACCAGATTTTTCGCTCGAGCCTGTGGCGCCAGCCGCTCAACCAGACCATCCAGAAATACGTATAGATTGATGGGTTCAGGGCGCGGGGCATTCATGCTGGTTTCAAGCGATACATAGTTCAGGACCGCGGTAACAGAATTAGCAATATCATCACAGCCACGATTGATCCTGCTTAATTGTTCCATGACTTCCGGGCCGACCTTTTCAGGGGGGATGGACGCGACGGCATGCATGATTTCGCCCAGCGGGGTTCGCAGTTCGTGGCTAACCGCATCAAGCACCAACTGTCGGTCGCGTGCGGATTTATGCGAGGCTTCTTCTGCCTTAAGTACACGGTACATAGCCAACTGGACCCGTTTCACGGCGGGCCGAAAGATAACAAAGGCCTCGGCCAACAGCAGTAGCAGCGTAAATATAAAAACAGTGGCTTCAATGGTTTCGAGGTTCTGGATGGCGCTGCGGCTTTCTCTCGCGAAACTGGCGACCGCACTATCCAGTGCATTCAAAAGCGGACCAGCGGCATCCGTATTGATATCCTCGAGCACATCAGCGTCGATGATGCCGGAAGCAATTGCTTGTGACAAAGCTGTCCGGGCCAGGCTGATAAAGGTTCGGGTGCGTTCGTCCAGTGCAATGTCGCCAAAGTAGATGTCTCGTGTAGGTACGTGCGTGAGGCTTGGCAAGTCGAGATCCGCGTCCCCCAAAATAAGACCCCGGTGAGAGGTCTCGAACAAATCGATTGTTTTGCTGGTCTTTTGCTGCAAGGTGGCATCGTTTGGCTGTGCTTGCAGTTGATTGATGAATAGCGCAATTCTTTGGGACAGCATCCGTTGCCGGCCGGCTACATTAATGACGGTGGCCGCAGTTTCTTCCCGCTTGATAGAAAAATAGAGGGTCAGGAAGCCAGTGGTGGCCGCAGTTGCGACAAGCAGTAGTGCCACAATATAACGTCGCGTCAGCTGTCGGCTGGAATCCAGTGGTGTTTCAGTGTGTCGTGTCCGGGCTTTTAGCATGTATCTCGCGCGCATATCGCCCCCCAAAGCGTGTAGACACACGCTAATGGGAAAACCTTACTCGCGCCTTAACGCTATGCGAAATCCAGACCGATATCGACGGCGGGCGCGCTTTGGGTCAGGCGCCCGACAGAAATATAGTCCACACCGGTTTCCGCGATTGAGCGGATGGTATGCAGGTTGACGCCGCCTGAGGCTTCGCACGGAATGGCACCATCCACGATGGCACGCGCCTGCCGCAGCATGGCTGGCGGCATGTTATCCAGCAGCAGGCTGTTGGCGCCTGCCGATACCGCCTCGCGCACTTGCTCAAGGGTGTCGCATTCAACCTGGATGTCATTCCGGCCTGCGGCTTTTGCGCCCGCGACCGCTTTCTCAACCGAACCCGCAACTGCAATGTGATTGTCTTTGATCATCACGGCGTCAAACAGGCCCATGCGGTGGTTTTTCGCCCCGCCCATGGCGGTAGCATATTTACCAAGTTTCCTGAGGCCAGGAATGGTTTTTCGGGTGTCCAGAAGGGTGGCCCCGGTGCCCTTGATCTGGTCGACATATTGACGCGTCAGTGTGGCGATGCCTGACAGGTGCTGAACGATATTCAGTGCCGTGCGCTCGGCCGACAGCATGGCGCGGGCCTTGCCTTCCACCTTCATGATAGCAGTGCCGGGGTCAATTTTGTCGCCGTCCTGGGCGAAGAATTCGATGGTGCAGTCAGGATCAAGGCGCCGGAAGATGGGCGCGGCGAGCGGCAAGCCAGCCAGCACCATAACCTCACGGGCATTCATGGTGGCCGTCAGGCGCGCGTCCTCAGGGATTACCGTCTCGCAGGTGACATCGCCCGTGGCGATGTCTTCCGCGAAGGCGACATCGATGAAGGCATCGATTTCCGCCTGTGAAAGTGGAAAATCGGTCATGTGCCTTGCTCCCTGGCGTAGTGGCTTATGCGCCGATGGCGGACAGGTCTTTGCCGGTGTTGATGGCTGCGCTGAGGTCCAGCATCTTGCGCAGTGGCTTTTCGGCCTCAACCCGGGTGTGTTCATCCAATTCGATCTCAGGGCCTTCGTCACGCAGGCAAAGATACAGCTTTTCCATGGTGTTGAGCGCCATGAACGGGCAGGTGTTGCAGCTGCAGTTGCCGTCGGCCCCCGGTGCACCGATAAAGGTCTTGTTCGGCGCGGCCTTTTCCATCTGGTGGATAATGCCGGGCTCTGTCGCCACGATGATCGTGTCGGCTGGATGCTCGGTCGCGAACTTGAGGATAGAGCTGGTGGAGCCCACGTGATCCGCATGCTGCACGATATTGTCCGGGCACTCAGGGTGCGCGGCCACGGGCGCGTCCGGGTGCTTGGCCTTCAGCTTGATCAGCTCTTTTTCGCTGAACATTTCGTGCACAATGCAGGTGCCTTGCCACAAAAGCATGTCACGGCCCAGCTTGCGCGACAGGAAACCGCCCAGGTGGCGGTCCGGCGCAAAGATAATTTTCTGGTCCTGGGGGATCGAGCTGACGATATGCTCAGCGTTCGAACTGGTCACGATGATATCGGTATGGGCTTTCACGGCAGCTGAGCAGTTGATGTAGCTCAGGACCATATGATCCGGGTGCGCCTTGACGAACTCTTCGAATTCGTCTGGCGGGCAGCTGTCTTCCAGGCTGCAGCCTGCCGCCATATCCGGCAAAACCACCTTTTTCTGTGGGCTCAGGATCTTGGCCACTTCAGCCATGAAACGCACACCGCAGAAGACGATCATCTCGGCGTCAGTTTCCGCGGCCTTGCGCGAAAGATCGAGGCTGTCGCCCACGAAATCGGCAATGTCCTGAATTTCACCGGCTTGGTAATAGTGTGCGAGGATAACCGCATTCTTTTCCTTGCGCAGACGCTGGATCTCGGCCACGAGGTCGAGGGTCGGATCAACAGCGGTGCTTGTTTGCATGTTCATGTCAGTCTCCTGCACGTATACTCAAAAACCTATTGGTGCGGCATAGATAGCCGCCAAAAGCCCTATTGGCAAGGCTTTGGGGGTAGGCGATATTCGCTTACGAGCGTCGCTGGCCCATCTGCCTCAACGCGGCCCTCTTCGACAAGGGCGATCAGGTGCCCCAGCACAGACCTCGCGGCCGCAGGATGCAACGCCTTGTTCACATCCTTATACATGCGGCTGACCATTATATCGATACTGAGCGGGCCATCTTCAAGATGCTTCAAAATCTGGCCTTCGCGCATGCGACGGTGGGTGATGATGCCGCGGACGAAAGGTTCAGGGTCCTCAACTGCCGGGCCGTGGGTCGGCAGCAGGCGTGCGGGCTTTTCATCGATCGTGCGCCTCAGGCTTTTAAGGTAGGCACGCATATCGCCGTCAGGCGGGGAAATCACCGTAGTGGCCCAGCCCATGATATGGTCACCGCAGAACAGGGCCTGTTCCTCTTCCAGCATAAAGCACAGGTGGTTGGCTGTGTGGCCAGGGGTGTGGATGGCGCGCAGGGTCCAACCGTCGCCCGTCACCCGGTCGCCGTCTTTCAGCTGATGATGGGGCTGGAATGCATGATCCGCACCCGCTTCCACCTCTTCGCCTTCCAGGCCGCCTTTCCGGCCCGCCCCGTGGGGGCCAAAAGCATATATAGGGGCACCCGTTCTTTCACTGAGCCACGCGCTCAGGGGCGAATGGTCGATATGGCTGTGGGTCACCAATATATGGCTGATGGTTTTGCCTTTGGTGGACTCAAGGATGGCTTTGCCGTGCGCTTCCATCATTGGGCCGGGGTCGATAACGGCCACATTTGGGCCCGTGCCCACAACATAAGTGCCAGTGCCTGTATATGTGAAAGGACTGGGGTTTTCGCACAGGACACGGGTGATCAATGGCGAAACGGGTTCGGCTTCACCGTAAGGGGCGTGCAGGTCATGGATGAATTCAGCGCTCATAAGCTCTCCAAAGGGTGTCCCAATGGGTAACCTGTGTCGCTATCGCTGAAAAGCAAAATGACGGAAGTCAGATTAAATGGGGGAGAGTGGTTCGGAGCCGACCGCACCAAAGCGGATTGAGGTGGGGCAAGAGGCGCGGCCGACTCCAATGGCTGGGTCTTCAACAAATTGGCAGCTGCGAAGACCCGAAACTCAGGAACCCGGTATCTGGTGGCAGCCGGAGCACCAGGTTCGCCTCCATATTCGCAATCTATGTGCCAGAAATGAGTGCCAGGGATTTCAAGGGCTTGGCCGAACACGGGCTGCAGGATAGATCGTTTTGTACCGCCTTGGGACAATGCTGTTTCAATTTGAGACATGTCGGTATGTGCCAATTTGAACCAGAATCGTGCGGGGGCAGGCTTTGGTGCTCCCCAGTCAGACGACGTAGAAAAGCACTAGGTGCAAACGCTTCTTTCCTTTAGGCTTTTTTCGGGGATCAGGGAGGAAGATCTTATGGGGGACTACCAAACCCGTCGTGTGATGGGGTTCTGGCGCACTTGGGGGCTTTCTGTCGGTATGATGGTGGGCTCGGGCGTTTTCATGCTGCCAACTGTCCTGGCACCTTTCGGGGCATACGCGCTTGCAGGTTGGCTGGTGACGGGGCTGGGCACGATCGCGCTTGCCTATTCGCTTTGCTATATGGCCAAACGGATAACCGCAACCGGCGGGCCTTATGCCTACAGTCGGGCGGGGTTTGGTGACTTCGTCGGCTTTCAGATGGCGTGGGGCTACTGGATTTCGCTTTGGATTGCTGTTGCGGCTGTCACCGTGGCTTTTGTCGGGTACCTGTCGGAATTTTTTCCGGTACTTAAAACATCGCCCACCCTGTCGCTTGTCGCCGGCCTGTCGCTGATCTGGATACTGGTGTTTGTCAATTGTCGCAGCGTGCGCGGCTCAAGCGCGCTTCAGCTCATTACAACGCTGGCCAAATTCCTGCCGCTTCTGTTTCTCGCCCTTGTAGGGCTGGTGAGTGTCGAAAGCACAAACTTCTCCGCCATGAAGGAACCTGCGGATGGGCTTGATGCGACCATCGCCGCCAGTGCGCTGGCGATGTGGGCCTTCATTGGCTTTGAGGTTGCGACGGTGCCGGCCGGCGAAGTGCAGGACCCGGCCCGCACCATCCCTCGCGCCACCATGATGGGGGTGCTTGCTGTTACTGTTCTTTATTTCGCTGTCACCGTGGCAGCGTTCGGTCTGTTGCCAGCTGATGAACTGATGAATTCTACGGCACCGCTTGCGGATGCTGCCTCTGCGCTTGTGGGGCCAGGGGGCGCCACGGTCATCGCGATCATTGCACTGGTCGCGACCAGCAGCGGCGTGAACGCCAACCTGTTCGCCGCGGGGCAGATGCCCATGGCTGCGGCTCTTGACGGCCTGTTCCCGAGCCTTTTTGGCATGAAAACCAAGTTCGGCACGCCGGCTTGGTCGTTCATTATCGGAGGTATCCTGTCTTCGGTGGCGCTGGCGCTGAATTTCGTCAACGGCCTGGTGGTGGCTTTTGAATTTCTGATTTTGCTGTCCACGGTGACGGCGATCCTGCCTGTGGCCATGTCTGCCGCGTCGGCTTGGCTGTATGCAGTCCGTGATCCGCATGCGTCACGCGGCGTGCATCTGCGGGACACCCTTGTGGCGGCCATCGGGTTTGGCTATGCGGTATGGATCATCGCCGGATCGGGGCGTGACAGCGTTTATTGGGCCTTCCTGCTTCTGCTTGCAGGCCTGCCGATTTATGTTTGGGTTACAAGACAAAGACGAGAAGGGGCAGAATGAAGACACTATCCGGTTTGAACGAATATGGGGCGCTCAAGGTTGTGGCAGTAAGGCCGCCCGAGCATGCCTATGTCAGTGACGAAAAGGTTGCGGATGAATGGGAGCGCCTGCGCTTCTATTCCGCGCCCAAGCTTGGGTCTGCGATCGATGAACACAAGATTTTCACCGACAAGCTGCGCGCCTCTGGCGCCGAAGTGATCATGCTTGGCGGCGATGACGCGCTGACCCTTGATTCCATTTATGCCCGCGATGCGGTGCTGGTGAGCCCAAAAGGCCTCATCCTGTGCCATATGGGCCGTGCTGGGCGCCGGGGCGAACCAGCGGTGAATGCGAGCGCCTTTGAAGCCGCAGGCTATCCGGTATTGGGCACTATTGAAGCACCGGGCACTATTGAGGGCGGCGATATCATCTGGCTGGATGATCACGCGTTGGCTGTGGGTGAAGGCCCGCGCACCAACGCGGAAGGCATCCGTCAGCTCCAAGGCCTATTAGGGCCCGATGTGGAAGTGCATACAGTGCCGCTACCGCCCCCGAGCCATCCCGAAGACGTGTTTCACCTGATGTCCATGATCAGCCCGCTCGACCACGACCTGGCGCTGATCTACCGTCCGCTGATGCCGGATAGTTTTATCAACTGGTTGGAAGCGCGCGGTATTGGGTTTGTTGAGGTGCCTGAGGAAGAATTCATCCCCATGGGCTGCAATGTGCTGGCACTTGGCCCCCGCAACATCCTGATGCTGGACCGTCTGCCTGAGACCAAGGCGCGGCTGGAGGCTGCAGGCTGCACGGTCGATACCTACAAAGGCGACGAAATCAGCCGCAAGGGCGAAGGCGGGCCAACCTGCCTGACGCGCCCGCTGGTGCGGGGCACCTGACATGACAGCGGCGTATGAAAGCCTGCCGTCCTGGGCCTATTATGACGAAGCCTATTTCGCGCGCGAGATGGAGGCGGTGGTCCGCCCGGCATGGCAGCTGGTGTGCCACCAGAATGATGTGCCGAATGCGGGTGACTATGTCACGCTGGATATCCTCAATGAACGCCTTGTGGCCGTGCGCGGTAAGGACGGCAAGGCCCGCGTGTTCCATAATGTTTGCCGCCATCGGGGCTCGCGCCTTTTGGAAGGCAATGATGGATCATGCCCCGGGCGTATCCGCTGCCCCTACCACGCCTGGACGTGGGACCTTGAGGGCACGCTGGTGAACGTGCCCTACGAGCGCGATTTCGAAGGTTTTGACCGCGCAGACCATTTCCTGCCGGAGGCGGAAAGCTGTGAGTTTCTCGGGTTTATCTGGGCACGCCTTGTGCCTGGTGGGCCCAGCATTGAGGACCAGTTCGCGCCCTACGTTGATGAGCTGAGCCGCTACAGGATTGAAGAAATGCAGCCGCTTGGGCGATTGACGCTCAGGCCCCGTGCGGTGAACTGGAAGCAGATCGCGGATAATTACGCCGATGCGCTGCATATCCCCGTCGCGCACTCCGGCCTTTCGGGTCTTGTGGGCAACACTTACGGCATGGAAGTGAAGGGTGACATCCACAAGATGTGGGGTGACGTAATGGAAACCCGCAAGGACAGCTGGTCGACACGGCACTATAAATCGCTGCTGCCCAAAGTGGATCACCTGCCAGAGCACCTGCAGCGCCACTGGTGCTATTATCGGCTGTGGCCCAATGTGGCCTTCGACGTGTACCCCGACCAGATCGATTTCATGCAATTCATTCCGGTCTCGGCCACAGAAACGCTAATCCGCGAGGTGGCCTATGTGCTGCCGGATGAGAGGCGAGAGATGCAGGCCGCGCGGTACCTGAACTGGCGCATCAACCGGGAAGTGAATGCCGAAGACACGGTGATCATCAACCGGGTGCAGGACGGTATGGCATCGTCAAGCTTCAGCACGGGGCCGCTTGCCAAAACAGAAGTGTGCCTGCTGGATAGCGTGCGCCGCATCCGCGAGGCTTTGCCCGAGGATTTCGGGGCGAAAATCTAGTCCTTCTGGGCCAGCAGCCAGGCTTCAACCCCAAAGCTGTTCCATGTCAGGATTGTGCGGCTGCCGAAGCTGAAATCGTCATAGGCCGCATAGTCCTGCATCAGTTCGCTAACCATGGTGCCTCTGGCCTCACGGGTCAGACGGCCATTGGCATCGAGCGCACCTTTCGCGGCCCGTGCAGCCTTCACAGCATCGATGAAACCATTGATATAAGCAATCTGCTTGTCTGCGCTTCTGACCCGGCTCGCATCATTGTGGCCCGGCAGAACGTAGGTGTCGGCATCAAAGCTGGCTTTCAGGAATTCAAGATGTTTCAGGGCCCCATCGATATGGCCTTCGCCAACATAATAATGGGTGAAAGGATAGAAAGTGTCGCCCGCAAACACCACATTCAGGTCCTTCTGGTAGGCGATGATATTGTTGGCGGCTTCACCGGCGCCCAGGTCGTGGATTTGGAAATCGATCCCGGCAATAGTGATTGTCTCACCATCTTTGATGATGTCGGTTGGCATCACAAGTCGTTCGTCCAAGGCTTCGCCGAAGGCATTCGGCATCTTGTATGACGCCAGCATCTGCTGGAGCGTGGGCGCAAAGCCGTCAGCCGTGCCCTGAGTGGCGTAAATCGGAAAGTCACCGAAGGCATCTTTCAGAACCGGCAGGCCGCCGAAATGGTCTGAATGCGGGTGGGTGATGATAACGCCTGCAAGCGGTTTACCGCTGGCCTTGATCTGGTCCGCAAGGCGCCTCGCGTCCGACGGCAGCAGTTGGGCGTCGATAAGTGCGACGCCGTCGTCGCCTTCAATCCAATAGCTGTTGGTGTTCCAGCTGATATGGTTGGATACGTATCTGTGTAGAGCCGTCGGTCCAAGGTCTGCGGCCATAGCCGCCATGTTGGTCGTGGCCGCAAGTAGCGCAGCGATGGCTAATCTGATCATCTGTTCCTCCCCAAGAGATGAAAGGATCAGATCATCAGTTGATAAGCGCGTCAATTGGCTGAAGGCTTAGAACATTGGATAGAAATTGGTCGGGGAGACAGGATTTGAACCTGCGACCCCCGCCTCCCGAAGACGGTGCTCTACCAGGCTGAGCTACTCCCCGATACGCCGAACCGAAAATTACGGCAGTTCAGGCGCAGGAACAAGGCCTTGCAGGCCATACAGTTACGCGATATCTGTTACATAGGTTCGTGTGCACTATACAAGGCGCGATATTGGGGGATAATATGAAAAACGTGACCCGGTTTTTGTTCTTGGCCGTTCTTCTTTCAGGCTGTATGGGCGGCGATAAGAAAGACATTAGCTACTTGGCCCAAAGGGACCTTGGCCTAGTTGTCATGAAGATAGACTTCAAGGGTATGGTCCGTCCCGAACTCAAATTTCGCAAATATGACCCTTCGACCGGGAAAGCTTTCAAGGAGACTGTGTCTGTGAGCGCTCCAAAGGGGTCTGTCAAATCGGGCCCATACGGGAAGATGCCGACAGGTGAGTATTTTGTTGAAGCCACGTTCGAGCCAGGTCATTGGTTTCTTGAGGAAATTGTCGCCTATTCCTTGCGCGGCTATAATGCCCGTACAATTTCTTATGACAGCTATTCTGAAGGAGCGTTTGGATTTGAGGTGGTGCCAGCAGCGGTGCATTATGTTGGAGCATTTGACCTCGGCCGTGTGATGACCGTTGCCGAATGGGCAGACCTGCCAGCAGGTTATGTGTCAGCAAACTTTAGCTACCAGGCATCCATGGTTCAGGCACAGCCAGCCTATTTTGTGACGTTTGAATGTCCCCGGGAAATGGCCATCATTGGACGCCCAGGCTGCGACCTTGGGCGCATTACGCGCCGTGCGGGAGAGCCCATTGAGCTTGCTGTGGTGAGTTGGACACAGAGTGGCTGGGTGCGACCTGTCATGAACCACAACGGACAGCTACCAATAGAGTAGGCGCCCTAGTAGGCCCGCATCACACAGAAATCGACGATATCGATCAGCGCCTTCTTGGCTGGGCTGTCGCGGAAAATTGCCAGCGAGTCCTTGGCCATGTTGCCATAATGGCGGGCACGTTCGATGGTGTCATTCAGTGTGCCGTGCTGGTTCAGAAGGTCGATGGCTTTTTCCAGATCACCCTCGGCCTGTTTGCGGCGCTCCATGGTGGATTTCCAGAATTTCTGCTCTTCTTCACTGCCGCGGCGGTAGGCCAGAATGGTGGGCAGGGTCACCTTGCCTTCGCGGAAGTCATCGCCGATTTCTTTGCCTAATGTCGCTTGCTTGGCGGAATAATCCAGCGCGTCATCCACCAGTTGGAAGGCGATGCCCAGATAGCGGCCGTAGGCTTCGAGTCCACTTTCAACCTCTGCGCCCTGTTCGGACACCACACCCACTACTTCACAGGCGGCGGCGAACAGCACGGCCGTCTTGGCGGTGATCACCTCCAGGTATTTTTCCTCTGACGTGGTCAGGTCATTGGCAGTAGTCAGCTGCAGAACTTCACCTTCAGTGATAACGGCAGCGGCATTTGCCAGAATCTTGAGGACGCGCAGCGAATCGCTTTCCACCATCAGCTCGAATGACCGGCTGAAAAGGAAGTCACCCACCAAAACAGTCGGCTGGTTGCCCCAGATAAGATTGGCGGTTTTCTTGCCGCGCCGCATGTTGCTTTCGTCCACCACATCGTCATGCAGAAGCGTGGCGGTGTGGATAAATTCAACGGCGGCAGCGAGGCCGATGTGGCGCTTGCCTTCATAGCCAACAAGCTTGGCGGAAGCCAAGGTCAGCATGGGACGCAGGCGTTTTCCGCCTGAGGAGATCAGGTGTCCGGCCAGCTCAGGAATGAGGGCCACGGGGCTGTCCATGCGCTTCAGGATGGTTTCGTTTACCAACTGCATGTCATCAGCGGTCATGGCCTGAAGGCGGTCGATTGCCTCCTTATCGGCGGCTGGTTGCTTGTGATCGCGCATATTTACAACGTTGCTGGACATTCGATCCCCGCTTTCATTTTTATATTTAGCGCGCGGACATTACTGCCTGACATCAGGGCTGGCAAGGATTTGCACGCATTTTAGGTCAATTGACCCCAGATAATTTCCACGTACAATTAAGCGTATCAAATAAACAAGTGGTGAACGAAACCCCGTGGACGATCAAGCCCGAGACAATAGCGCGCATCTCTTTCCCGCGATCCCACGCCTGGGTGAAGGGGAAACGGTCGATGATTTCCTTGGTGGCGCCGTAAAGCTGATCCAGCCCAAGTGCGGCTATCGTGTGTCGATGGACACAGTGATGCTGGCCGCCTGCGTGCCTGCCAAGGCTGGCGAGCGGGTGATTGAAGGCGGTGTTGGGTCTGCAGGCGCGGCCCTTTGCCTGGCGCGGCGGGTTCCCGGCGTGTCTGTTCATGGCATCGATATTCAGTCGGACATGCTTGATTTTGCGCGCCGCAACATCGCTTATAACGGCCTTGAGGGCAGGGTGACCGTTGATGAGGGCAGTATTACGGACCTCAAACAGGAAGACGAAGCCACCTATGATCATGTGATGGTCAATCCGCCCTATTTGGCCGACGGCAAGGGCATCCGACCCCCAGCGGAAACCAAAGGCCTCGCGCACATGGACCTCAGCGCCGGCGTGCGCGACTGGGTGAAATTCTGCATTCATCTGGTGCGCAACAAGGGCACAGTATCCATTATTTACCGGGCCGACCGGGTGGATGAAGTGATTGCCCACCTGCACCGGCGTGTGGGGGAGTTAAAGATCATGCCACTCTGGCCGCGCTACGGCTCTCCCGCCAAGCGGGTGATCATCCAGGGGCGCAAGGGTATGCACGGCACAGCCAGTATTCTGCCGGGGCTTGCCTTGCACGGAGAGGTGGAACGCTATACCCGTGAAGCCGAAGAAATTTTGCGTGATGGCGCGGCTCTTGACCTGAAAGCCTTTGCGCATCCGCGTCAAAGCCGCTAATCAGGGGCAGAATGATTATCCAAAGTAGCAACCATGGCTAACCGACTGTCCAAATTCTTCTATGAACTGCGTCGCCGCTTGTTCGGTGATCCGCCACCTGTTGTGGCGGTGGTACGGCTCTACGGCGTGATTGCTCCGGGCCAGCGCTTCAAGCAGAATCTGAACATGGCGTCCCTGGCTGAAACGCTTGAGCATGCTTTCACCATCCCAGGCTTGTCTGCTGTGGCGCTGCAGATTAACTCGCCCGGCGGATCACCTGTGCAGAGTGCACTGATTACCAAGCGCATCCGCGACTTTGCGCGCGAAAAAGATGTGCCAGTGCTTGCATTTGCTGAAGATGTTGCAGCATCAGGCGGCTATATGCTGGCGCTGGCGGGCGACGAGATCTACGCGAACGAGTCGTCGATCATCGGCAGTATTGGCGTGATCGCGAGCGGATTTGGCTTCGATAAGGCGATCGAGAAATTGGGCATTGATCGACGCCTTTACACAGCAGGCGAGCGGAAAGCCATGCTGGACAGCTTCTCGCCAGAGAAGGAAGAAGATGTGGAACGCCTGAAGGAAATTCAGGAAGAGGTCCACGAACATTTCAAATCCCTGGTGCGCGAGCGCCGGGGCAAGCGCCTCAAGGGGCTACGTGGGCGCTTGTTTTCCGGGGATGTCTTTACGGGTGCCGACGCCGTCAAAATGGGTCTTGTGGACGGTTTGGGCGACGCACGTGAAGTTCTTCGGGACCGGTTCGGCAAAAAGGTGCGGCTGCGCCTGATTGGCGAACGCAAACCCCGCCTGGGGTCGATCCTTGGCCTTGGCCGCGGCAGCGACACCCAGCATACAAGCGGGATCGGCCAGATCGAAGATATGCCGCATGGGCTTTTGGCGGCGATCGAGGAACGGCTGTTTTGGAACCGTTTCGGGCTATAGGGCCCTAAAGTATACTTTACGGAGGAAGCGCTTTGACAAGCGAACAACACGAGACCCAGCTGAATGCCTACCGGGAGAGCATCGACAATATTGACGCGGCGTTGATTTTCATGCTGGCCGAACGCTTCAAGATCACCAAGGCGGTTGGTTTCTACAAGCGCGAGCATGACCTGCCGGCGGCTGACCCAGGGCGCGAGCAGAAGCAGATCGAACGGCTGCGCACGCTGGCGAATTCCGCCAACCTGGACCCGGAATTCAGCGAAAAATTCCTCCATTTCATCATACGGGAAGTGATCCAGCACCATGAGCGGATCAAAGAGAAAGGCGAGCTTTAGGGCATGACTGTTGACGGGCCGGACCAGCTTGAAAAGCTGAAGGAAATTGGCGCTATCTGCCGCGATGTGCTGGCTGCCATGGGCACAAGGGTAGTGCCCGGTGTGACCCCGCTTGAGCTGGACACCATGGCGGGCGAAATGCTGGCAGAGCGCGGCGCGACATCGGCGCCCAAGCTGGCCTATGATTTCCCCGGCTTCACCTGTATTTCCGTGGGTGACGCGGTCGCGCACGGCATTCCGAACGACATTCCGCTTCGGGAAGGCGATCTGGTCAATATCGATGTGTCGGCTGAGAAGGACGGCTTTTTTGCGGATACCGGCTCCAGCTTCGCGGTGGGCACCATTTCGCCTGACCTGCAGACCCTTCTGGATGCCACCAAGGCAGCGCAGCGGAAAGCCATGTTCGCGGCGCGTGCCGGTCAGCCGCTGAATGCCATCGCCAAGGTGGTGGAGCGCGAAGCGGCCAAATATGGTTTCAAGATTATCGAGGGCCTGAACGGCCACGGTGTTGGTGGCTGGATTCATGAAGAGCCGACGGTGTCGAACATCTATTATCCGCGTGAGCGCGAGCGCTTGCACGAAGGGCAGGTGCTGACCATCGAGCCGTTCCTGGCAACCCACAGCGACCAATATTATGAGGACGAAGACGGCTGGACCCTCCGCCTGGCTGATGGCGGCTTCGGAGCCCAGTTCGAGCATACCTTTATCGTCACAAAAGGCGCGCCAATTATCCTGACAGCGTGAGCCTTGAAAATCTTTGCTACGCCAAGGGATTCTCTTGCTTGACCCCATGGGGTCCGCCCGTTAGTTTGCAGCGCAGCAATTCCGAGTAACAGATTCGATTTTTTAAAGCGGTCATTCATGACAGACTCTTCAAGCACTGCAAAACGCAATCCGGACGCCATGCCGTTCCAGAAAATGCTGCTGACGCTCCAGAATTACTGGGCCGATCAGGGCTGTGTCATCCTTCAGCCATATGACATGGAAATGGGCGCGGGTACATTTCACCCGGCGACCACCTTGAAGGCGCTTGGCCCAGAGCCGTGGAAAGCTGCTTATGTGCAGCCCTGCCGCCGCCCGACCGATGGCCGGTACGGTGAAAACCCCATGCGGCTGCAGCATTATTACCAGTTTCAGGTGATCCTGAAGCCAAGCCCTGCGAACATGCAGGAACTGTATCTTGGCAGCCTGAAAGCGATCGGCATCGATGCCGAGTTGCATGACATCCGTTTTGTCGAGGACGACTGGGAAAGCCCAACCCTGGGCGCCTGGGGCCTTGGCTGGGAAGTCTGGTGCGACGGCATGGAAGTCAGCCAATATACCTACTTCCAGCAAGTGGGCGGCTTTGACTGCAAACCGGTTTCGGGTGAGCTGACCTACGGGCTGGAGCGCCTGGCCATGTTCGTGCAGGGCGTCGACAATGTGTATGACCTTGATTTCAACGGCGCCGGCGCAACATACGGCGACGTGTTCCTGGAGAACGAGCGCCAGCAGTCTGCCTACAATTTCGAGCACGCCGACACCGACAAGCTGTTCGCGGACTTCAAGAAGGCGCAGGAAGAATGCGCCAAGCTTCTGGAAGCCGAGTTGCCGCTTCCGGCCTACGAGCAGTGCATCAAGTCTTCCCACACCTTCAACCTGCTGGATGCGCGCGGTGTCATTTCGGTAACGGAACGACAGGCCTATATCGGCCGTGTGCGGGACCTGGCGAAGGGCTGCTGTGAAGCCTGGATCAAGAAAAACGGCTGGGAGGTATAAGTCATGAGTGACCTTCTGATTGAACTCCTGTCCGAAGAAATTCCGGCACGGATGCAGAAAAAAGCGTCTGAAGACTTCAAGGAAATGATGACGGCTGCGCTGAAGGAAGCGGGCCTTGCGTATGAGATGGCTGATGCGTTCGCGACACCGCGCCGCCTTGCGCTGACCATCAGCGGCATCCCTGACAAAACACCTGATATTTCCGAGGAGCGCCGTGGCCCCCGCGTTGACGCGCCGGAAAAAGCGCTTGAAGGCTTCATGCGCGGCGCGGGCGTAACCCGGGACCAGCTTGAAGAGCGCGAAGAAAAGAAGGGCACTTTCTTCTTCGCCAAGATCGAAAAGCCGGGGCGCGCGACGACAGAAGTGATCGCCGAAGCGCTTGAAGCCACCGTACGCAATTTCCCATGGCCCAAGTCCCAGCGCTGGGGCGATGGCAGCCTCCGGTGGGTGCGCCCGCTGCAATCCATCCTGTGCCTGTTCGGCAGCAATGTGGTTGAACTGGACATCGACGGTATCAAGGCGGGTAACACCACGCGCGGTCACCGCTTCATGGCGCCGGACGCCTTTGAGGTGACAGATTTCGCTGACTACCGTACCAAGCTGCAGGACGCCAAAGTGGTGCTGGACCCAGCGATGCGCAAAGCCAAGATCGCTGAAGCCGCGAAGGCCCTTGCTGACAAGCAGGGCGTTGAATGGGTGGAAGACAAGGGGCTTCTGCAGGAAGTGGCGGGCCTCGTTGAATGGCCTGTGCCGCTTCTGGGCAGCTTTGACCCAAGCTTCATGGAAGTGCCGGAAGAAGTGCTGATCCTGACCATGAAGAAGGACCAGAAATATTTCGTTACCCGCGACAAGGAAACCGGCAAGCTGGCACCGCACTTTATCACGGTGTCGAACCTGGAAGCCAAGGATGGCGGCGCGGCTGTCGCAACCGGCAATGGCCGGGTGATCGCCGCACGCCTCGCAGACGCAAAATTCTTCTGGGAACAGGACCTCAAGGGCAAGCTCGAAGACAATCTGCCGCAGCTCAAGGACATCGTGTTCCATATTGAACTGGGCCGCATGTCTGACCGTGTGGCGCGGATGAAAGCGCTGGCGGGCTTCCTGGCTGAATATATCGAAGGCTGTGATCCGGCAGAGGCAGAGCGCGCTGCAGAGCTTGCGAAAGCTGACCTGGTTTCCGGCATGGTTTACGAATTCCCTGAAGTGCAGGGCATCATGGGCCGCTACTATGCCAAGGCACAGGGCGAAAGCGACGCGGTGGCCGATGCCATTCGTGACCATTATGCGCCTGCCGGTCCGTCGGATGATTGCCCTAGTGCACCGGTATCTGTTGCTGTGGCTCTGGCAGAAAAAATCGACACGCTTGTTGGTTTCTTTGCGATCGACAAACGTCCGACAGGCTCCAAGGACCCTTATGCGCTGCGCCGCGCAGCCTTGGGTGTCATTCGCCTGATCACAGAAAACGGTATCCGCTTGCCGCTTGAGCATGTGCTGGGCCTGGCTGCCAAGCCGCTCAAGCCGTATCTGGAACTGCACGCCGAAGGCGGTGAGGACGCAATCCTCAAGCATCTGGAAAGCATGTTCGAAGAGCATCTTCTGCCGTTCTTCGCTGACCGCTTGAAAGTGCAGCAGCGTGACCTTGGTGTGCGGCACGACCTGATCGACGCCGTGTTTGCCAAAGGCGATGATGACCTGGTGCGCATCCTGAACCGGGTTGCAGCCCTGTCGGCTTTCCTTGAAAGCGATGACGGGTCCAACCTGCTGGCGGGCTACAAGCGGGCCGCTAACATTCTGAAGATCGAAGAGAAGAAAGACGGCAAGTCCTATGACCAGGACGTTCACGAAGCCGCCCTCATTGATCCGGAAGAGGAAGCGCTGGCGGTTGCGCTCACCCGCGCGGGCGCCGACGCGGAGCATGCGTTGGCCGCGGAAGATTTTGAAAAGGCGATGGCCGCTCTATCTACACTGAGAGCGCCAATCGATGCCTTCTTTGACAAGGTAACGGTGAACGCCGATGATGAAGCGCTGCGGGCCAACCGCCTTGCGCTTCTGAGCCAAATTCGAGCCGCGGTGAATACCGTGGCCGATTTCAGCCTGATCGAGGGCTGATCATAAAATGGCCGGGCAACCAGATATAAAAACTGCCCGGCGCCCTTCTGAAATCTGCGTGCCTTTAAAGGGGACCCGGGCACGCGACAAAGGACTGTAGAGCATGACCAAATGGGTATACAGCTTTGGTGATGGCGCGGCTGAAGGCCGTGCAGATATGAAGAACCTCCTGGGCGGCAAGGGTGCAAACCTGGCCGAGATGGCCTCGCTGGGCCTGCCGGTGCCTCCGGGGCTGACGATTACCACAGAAGTCTGCACCTATTATTACGCCAACGGCCAGGAATATCCCGACACGCTTGAAAGCGAAGTCAACCAGGCCATCGCAGCAATTGAAAAAAGTGTTGGCGCCAAATTTGGCGACAAGGAAAACCCGCTTCTGGTGTCCGTGCGGTCTGGTGCACGGGTTTCCATGCCAGGGATGATGGACACGGTCCTGAATCTGGGCCTGAATGACGAAACGGTTGAAGGTCTGGCACGAAACAGCGGCAACCCCGGCTTTGCCTGGGACAGCTACCGCCGGTTTGTCCAGATGTATTCTGACGTGGTGCTCGGGGTTGATCACTATCACTTCGAAGAACTGATCGAGATCCACAAGGAAGAAAAGGGTGTCGATCTGGACACCGACCTTGACGCGGATGACTGGAAAGATCTGGCGCAGCAGTTCAAGGCCAAGACGGAAGAAGAGCTTGGCAAGCCGTTCCCACAGGATGTGCGTGAGCAGCTTTGGGGCGCTATTGGTGCCGTTTTCTCAAGCTGGCAGATTGAGCGTGCGAAGGTATACCGCAAGCTGAACAATATCCCGGAAGACTGGGGCACGGCCGTAAATGTGCAGGCCATGGTGTTCGGTAACATGGGCGACACGTCAGCGACGGGTGTGGCCTTCACGCGGGACCCATCCACCGGCGAAAACGAATATTACGGCGAGTATCTCATCAACGCGCAGGGCGAAGATGTGGTGGCGGGCATCCGCACGCCGCAGAATTTGACGAAAGCAGCCCGTGAAGCTGCAGGCGCAACGCTGCCGTCGATGGAAGAAAGCATGCCTGAAGTGTTCGCAGAGCTTGCGGCTGTGTTCGAGAAGCTCGAGAAACACTATAAGGACATGCAGGATATCGAGTTTACCGTTCAGCGCGGCAAACTGTGGATGCTGCAGACCCGCGCCGGCAAGCGGACCGCGAAAGCGGCCCTGAAGATCGCCGTTGAAATGGCGGCTGATGGCCTGATCGACGAGAAAACAGCCGTGCTGCGGGTTGAGCCTGCAGCCCTTGACCAACTGCTGCACCCAACGCTGGACCCGGATGCCCCGCGTGATGTGTTGACACGTGGCCTTCCGGCGTCGCCTGGCGCGGCCTCTGGCGAGGTGGTGTTTGACGCAGACCACGCCGAAGCAGCCGCCAAGGAAGGCAAAGCTGTGATCCTGTGCCGGGTTGAAACCAGCCCCGAGGACATTCACGGCATGCACGCTGCCAAAGGCATTCTGACCGCCCGCGGCGGTATGACCAGCCACGCGGCTGTTGTGGCCCGCGGCATGGGGCGGCCCTGTGTGTCTGGCGCTGGTCAGTTGCGCATCGACGGCAAGGCAGGTGTGATGTCCTGCGCGGGCCGTGAAGTCAAGGAAGGCGACATCATCACCATCGACGGCGCGTCGGGTGAGGTGATGATCGGCGAAGTGAAAACCCTGCAGCCTGAGCTCGCGGGCGATTTCGCCAAGCTGATGGAATGGGCCGACAGCTACCGCAAGCTGAAGGTTCGCACCAACGCCGATACACCGCATGACACCTCGACCGCTCGTGAGTTTGGCGCGGAAGGCATTGGCCTGTGCCGCACGGAGCATATGTTCTTTGAAGGCGAGCGCATCATTGCCGTGCGTGAGATGATCCTGGCGGATGATCTTGCGGGCCGGAAAGCCGCCCTTGAGAAACTGTTGCCGATGCAGCGCAGCGACTTTGAAGAAATCTTCAAGATCATGCGCGGCCTGCCGGTGACAATCCGACTTCTGGACCCACCGCTGCATGAATTCCTGCCGCGTGAGGAAGACGAATTCGAAGACGTGGCCAAGGCCATTGGCGCGGATGTGGACCACCTGAAACGCCGGGCGTCTGAACTGCATGAGTTTAACCCGATGCTGGGTCACAGGGGTTGCCGCCTCGGCATTACTTACCCGGAAATCTATGAAATGCAGGCGCGCGCCATCTTTGAAGCGGCGATCGCGGTTGAAAAGGAAACCGGCGAAACGGTTGTGCCTGAGATCATGATCCCGCTGGTGGCCACCCGCAAGGAACTGGGTATGCTGCGCCAGGTGGTGGATGCCGCTGCGAGCCTGGTGTTCAGCGAGCAAGACCATAGCGTCGAGTATCTGGTCGGCACCATGATCGAACTGCCGCGCGCTGCATTGCAGGCTGGCAAGATTGCAGTTGAAGCTGATTTCTTCTCGTTTGGCACCAACGACCTGACGCAAACCACCATCGGCATCAGCCGGGATGATGCAGCACGGTTCCTGGACGAGTATGTGAAGAAAGACATCTTCGCGCAGGACCCATTCGTTTCCATCGACCAGGAAGGCGTGGGCGAACTTGTGGAAATCGGCGCCGAGCGCGGCCGCTCCACCAAGCCTGACCTGAAGCTGGGCATCTGTGGTGAGCACGGCGGCGATCCGGCGTCGGTGGAATTCTGCCACCGCACGGGGCTGGATTACGTGTCCTGCTCGCCGTACAGGGTGCCGATCGCCAGACTCGCGGCTGCACAGGCCGCCCTGAAAGACTAAATTTCTGAGGGCCTTCGGGCCCTCTTTGCATTTGGGGGAAGTATGAAAAAGGTTGGTATATTTATTGGGCTGTTTTTCTTGTCCGTGCTCGTTGGCGAGATGTTGAGCAGCTTCGTCCTCCGCCACGGCATTGTACTGGGATGGGTTGCGTTTGATCCAGAGTCTGTGGATGAGGTTGCTGTGATGATGGCTGCAACCATCATGGATTTGGGTGGTGCGCTGCTGCTCGCGGCAATCGCAACGCCGCTTGTTTTGATGATGCGGCGCAAAAGGACTGTGAAAATTGCTGCAATCCAGGTTGCAGCTATGATTATCACGCCCCTTTTCATTGCAGCGGCCTTGTCGGGCGATGCCTTTGTTCCCAGAAAAGTGGTCGGCTTGTTGCTGGTGTTCCTTCAAGGCTTTGTCGTTGCCTATGTGGCTGCGAGTGTTTGGCCAAAGCGCGATGTGAATGTTCGACAGGTATTCGAATAGCCACAGGGCTTTTCTTTTCTCGGAGTGGGGCTATCTTTTTCCCTGTAGGGGGATAGGCCATGAACCACGCTGACATTATCGAGATCATCAAGGACCGCGGCTATTTCATCATTGAAAACCTGATGCCGCATGAAAAACTGGATGCCTGCCGCGCGGTGTTGGACCCGGTCTTCGAGGGCCAGCGTACGGGCCGCAACCAGTTTGAAGGCTTCAAGACCCAGCGCATCTACAGCCTGCCCAAATATGGCCCGGCGCTGTGGCCCTTTTTTGATAACGAAGATGTGTTGAAGATCATCAAGCCGCTATTGTGGGGTGACTGTTTGATCACGGCGGCGCTGGCGGCCAATGTGCTGCCGGGCGAACAGCCGCAGGCCTTCCATACAGATGACAGCTTCTATCCCATCCCGCGCCCCCGACCCGCCTTCTCAGTGGGTGCAATTTGGGCGATGGATGACTTCACGGCGGAAAACGGCGCCACACAGCTGATCCCCTACAGCCATACCTGGGGCGACGATGAAAAGCCCGAGGGTGTGTTGGAAACCTATGACGCGTTCCAGATTCATGAGGCCGGACAGGCGGACGGCTGGGCTGCACCAAAAAACGCAGAGATCGTAACGGCGGAAATGCCGCGGGGGTCGGTGCTGATTTTCCTGGGGAACCTGTGGCACAGGGCAGGGGGCAATGTGACCGACCACGGCAGGCTTGGGCTGTTCCCGCAGTATTGCGCCACCTGGGCGCGCCAGCAGGAAAACTTCTTCCTGTCCATCCCGCGTGAGGATGTGGCGAAAATGCCTGAAACGATGCAGTCGTTACTTGGCTATCAGATTCACCCACCCTTCATGGGCCATGCGGGTGGCCGTCATCCAGCAAAGCTATTGGCTGACTAGTTGGCCAGTGCCAGCACGATGATCAGGATGGAGGCGACAGCGGCGCCCAACACAAACAGATTGTGCCGCTCATGCGCCTTGTTCTTTTCCTGAGTGCGTTGTTTTTTGCTCTTGGTCATAGCCCTTCCCCGTTTGTCCAATGGCACCACAAGCGGGGAAAAAAGACAAGACTATTAGTGTGAGTGCGTCAATCTGTGCGGGTTAGCAGTTCCTGATGCCAGAGGCGCCAGTATTTGGCTTCCTGGCCGGGTGGCATCAGCCAGAAGGCGTTGGCATTGGTGAACTCATCTGTTTGCCGAAGACTGGAGAGAATTTCATTGATGCGCGCAATCACCATGCGTCCTTGGGGCGTGTCATTGCAGACAATGCCGCCCATGCCAAACTCATTCTCATGTTCCAGGATCGGATAATAGCTGTAGTGGCCGCTGTTGCCTTCGGTCAGCTGATGAAATCGCAGCATGGCATAATAGTCGACAAAATAATCGAAGCGCCCGGCATCCATCATTTTGAACATGCTTTGGGTCAGGCTGGTGCGCCCGGACCAGCGAAACATATTCCCCGTGTTTGGATCATTCGCGAAAATGTCATTGAGCCAGCGGCTGTAGACACGGCCCGGCTGGAAGGCACCTCTGGCAGCTTTGTCTTCAATCAGTCTTTTGAAGTCGACTCGTCCCTGATCGGCGTGGGCCTGAATAACGGGCAACGCCTTCTCCTGGGCAATGATGCCATGATAGAAGAACAGGAACGTTGGGGCGCTGAAAACCAGGCCGTCTCTCTGGTCTGGACTCAGGTCAATGCCGCGGTAGGGCGCGGTTGCAAAGCAGGCCTCCATTGTCTTGATGACTGTGTAGATGCGGACATTCACAACGGATTGGTCGGCATGATCGAATTCTTGCAAGCGGGCCTGCAGCATGCGTTCACCAGCCTGCGCATAGCCTTTACCTGCCCAGGGGCCCGAATTGATCCAGGCGGGCTGCCAATCAAGCTTTAGCCAAGTGATGGTGGGTTTGTTTTCAGCATGCGCGGGGACGGCGCTGACAATAAATGCCAGTAAAAGCCCAGTCACACCCCGGATCAGTCCAGTGCGCACGCAAAGTCCCCGTCTTGATTGTTACACGCAAAGACCAAGACTAGATTGCGGAGGTTAAAGAACTGCAAATGCAATAATTATAACAGGATCACCGGTTTGCCGTCGCATGTGAGCGTTGCGGCTTCGTGCTCCAGCCGGAAGTAGACGAGCGCAAACTCGCCGTTTGAGGTGCGAACGGTGCCCGCTGCCTTGCCCTCTACTGTCTCAATGACAGCACCTTCTTCAGGCGCGCCGCCTTCAACGCGTACGGGGCGCAGCATTTTCTTCAGGTTGGTGCGGTGTTTCATGCGGGCGGTCAATTCCTGCCCGACATAACACCCCTTGGTGAAGGATACGCCGTTCAGCCGTTCGGCCGCCGTTTCCAGCCAGAAATATTTTTCAATTTCCATGTCGCGGCTGCCGTCCGGCACACCCAGCCGCAGCCGGGCCTGTTCATAGGTGTCGCGCTCCAGGGCGGGGGCATCCGGCTTTTCTGCGGTTACAAGCCGCCAACCCAACATTGCGTCGCGAGGGTCAGGCACTGACACGCCGTTTGCGCTTGGCTGTTCCAGCGATACCCAGACACCGAGGTCGGTCTCGTCCGTGATCGCCACATCCGCCCGAAGCTTATACATCATCAGGCGCCGCATCAGGTCTGTCTTTCGTTCTGCCTCAATATCCAGCAGCAGGTCATCACCATCGGCCATGATGATCATGTCGTACATATATTTCCCTTGCGGGGTCAGCATGGCAGCGTACACGGCTTTGCCGGCCGTTACAGGCATCACGTCGTTGGTCACCAGCCCCTGCAGGAAACTGCGGGCATCCGGGCCCTTCAGACGAAGGATGGCGCGGTGATCGAGGTTCAACAGGGCGGCTGACATAAAATTCCTATCTGGTGCTGATATTCACGCTACACATAGCCACTTTATTGCGGCTTTCAAGTTGTAAGGCGCAGCGAAGCCCGTTACAACAGCCCTCACGTAGGTATGAAGTAAAAACAGGGATACACCAATGAACGCGCCCGCTTCCCAAACCCATGACGCAACCAAGGATCGCCTTGTTATTCGCCAGCCTGATGACTGGCATGTCCACCTGCGGGACGGTGCCATGCTGGAAACGGTGGCGGCCTACACGGCACGCCAGTTTGCCCGGGCGATCATCATGCCGAACCTGACGCCGCCTGTGACAACCGTGGCGGCCGCGGAAGCCTACCGGGACCGTATCCATAAGGCGGTGCCTTCTGATCTCCAGTTCACGCCGTTGATGACATGCTACCTGACAGACAGCATCGATGCGGCTGAGGTCTCCAGCGGTTTCACGTCAGGTGTGTTTACCGCCTGCAAGCTCTATCCCGCGAACGCCACGACCAACTCAAGCTTTGGTGTCAGCGATGTAAAAAACATTTATCCGGTGCTGGAAGAAATGCAGCGCATCGGCATGCCGCTTCTGGTGCACGGCGAGGTCACAGACAGCCATGTGGATATTTTTGATAGGGAAGCCGTGTTCATTGACCGGGTGATGAAGCAGGTCGTTGCCGATTTTCCGGGCCTGAAGGTGGTGTTTGAGCATATCACCACTGCTGATGCGGCAGCTTTTGTCATGGAAAGCGGCGATAATATCGGCGCAACCATTACGCCGCAGCATCTGGCGTACAACAGGAACGCCATGCTGGTGGGGGGGATCAAGCCGCATTTCTATTGCCTGCCGGTGATCAAGCGGGAGGAACACCGTCTGGCGCTCAGGAAGGCAGCGACATCCGGCTCAACAAAGTTCTTCCTGGGCACAGATAGTGCGCCTCACACCAAGGAGGCCAAGGAAACGGCCTGCGGCTGTGCCGGCGTATTCAACGCACCGTTTGCGATGGAAAGCTATGCCAAGACCTTCGCAGAAGAAGGCGCGCTGGATAAGCTTGAAGCCTTCGCGTCCGAAAATGGCCCGAAGTTTTATGGCTTGCCACTCAATGAGCGCCGTATCGTGCTTGAACGCGCACCAGTCACCGTACCGGAAAAGGTTGAAGGCGGGGGCAACGAGCTGGTGCCGTTCCTGGCCGGCGAAACGCTGGAATGGCGGTTCGCGGGATTTGAAGACGCCTGAATAAGTGCAGGTGGGGGGTAAATACTGGTGATTGGTGGGCTGGAATATGCTTTGTGGGGCGTGGGATTTGGCTTCGCGCTGTCCGCCCCCATCGGCCCTGTCAACATTATCTGTCTGCGCCGCAGTCTGTTCGGACGTGCGCGCGACGGGTTTGCAATCGGTACCGGTGCAGCCTTTGGCGATGCCTTTTATGCCGGGCTGGCAGCGCTCGGGCTCAACGCATTTCTTGCGATCATTGACAGTTATGACACACTGCTGCGTCTGGTTGGCGCCGCTATCATGCTTGTTTTTGCGGTGCGTATCTGGCGGGCCCATCCGCACCTGGACCGCGAACCCATGGAAGGCGGGGTCAAGCGCGGCATGTTGGGTGCTTTGGTTCTGACGCTTACTAACCCTGGTGTTTTCTTCGGTTTTCTGGGCATGTATGCCCTTGCCGGGATTGGGGACTTGGGGGCTGCCTCTGGGCATGCGTCGAGCGATGCCATCATGCTGATTATGGGCGTGTTTCTGGGCAGTTGTTCCTGGTGGGGGCTGTTGGTGGGGATTGGCCGGTACCTTCGGGACAAGGTAAACGACAATCTGCTCACCATGATTAACCATGTGTCCGCGGCAATTATTGGGCTTTTTGCGCTTGGGGCCCTCGTCAGCCTCCTGCCGATTTGATCAATCATGACATTTTTGTGAAAATTCGGCGGAAATTTCACGTCGAAACAAGTATTTGAGCTATTTTGATTGCTTGATTGCGAAAGATTCGCGTTCTATAGTTGCCACGAACTTCAGGTGTCGCTTACCAGCTTTCTAATAGGGGGAGGCCGGGCGAGCGATGACACATGTATAAAACGCGGGGAACCCCCGCTCCGTTGGAGGGAGCAATAATGAAGTCCGAGCGCCTGGGCAAAAATATCGCCATCATTTCCGCGGCTGCACTGATTCTGGCAGCCTGTTCATCCACCCCTGAGCCAGAGACGGATACATCCTCCACGGATACGTCGACTGACCAATCGCAGACAGATACAGGCCAGCCGAGCCAGCCTGATATGGGCCAGGTTACGCAAGATACGTTGGACCCAATCGAGGTGCAAGGTCAGGAAGGCCTGACAGCTTACGCTGGCGACCGTGTTTTCTTCGAGTATGACAGCTCTGAGATTACGGCAGAAGCGCGCGCAACTCTGTCGAAGCAAGCGGCATGGTTGGGCCGTCACCCACGTGTACGCATCACGATTGAAGGTCACTGTGATGAGCGCGGGACCCGCGAATATAACCTCGCGCTGGGCGAGCGTCGTGCAAGCGCTGTCAAAAATTATCTGATCGCCCTTGGCGTTCCGGCTTCCCGCATGAACACCATCAGCTACGGCAAAGAACGCCCTGCTGTTGTTGGTAACGGTGAAAGCACCTGGAGCCAGAACCGTCGCGGTGTGCTCCGCGTCCAGTAAGCCTTAGGCGCACTCAGGACAAGTGGCCCCGTGCCCGGATTGCCGGTGCGGGGCTGTTTTTTTATCGGACGCCCCTTTGGTGGGGTGCGGCGCAGCCATTATCGGGCCGCATTTAACAACTATACCTGTACTCGTTCCAGTTCTGAGCGGGCCTGTCAGTTAAGGAGAACCAGGATATGATCTGGCGTGTTGTTGCCATCTGTATTCTCACTTTGTCTGTAACCATTGAGGTCGAAGCCCAAAGTCGTGCGGAGCTGGCGCTCAAGGTTGAGCGGCTGGAACGCGAAATGATCGCCCTTGAAAATCGGCTGCGTGGCGGGGCTGCGACCAGCTCTGCTACCGGCGCATCAGCTGGTGCGCAGGGTAGTCTTGATGACAGGACGCTGTTGGCGGATCTAGCAGCCAAGATCGGAACGGTAGAGCGCCAGATGCGCGCCATGACCGGCCGTATGGAAGAGCTTGAGCATAAGCAGCGGCAGTTGGACGAGGCGCTGGACCTGCTGCGTCGCGAATTGCAGCTGCAGCAACAGGAAGCCGCCGACTATCGCGCCAGCCAGGCGGCACAGCCAAATTCCCAGCCGGTGACGACGCCCGCCGACACAGCACCTGCCGCCAAGGTCGATGAAGCACCCAAGGAGCCGGAAATTTCATTGCCTGAAGGAGAGCCTTCGGATCAATATCAATATGCATTTGGCTTCATCCAGAAAAATGACCTCGATAGCGGGTTCAAGGCCATGGATATGTTCCTCAAGGCGCATCCCGATGATTCCCTTGCGGGCAATGCTAAATTTTGGTTGGGGCGTATTCACCTGCTGAAAGGGCGCCTGCCGCAGGCAGCACAGCAGTTGCTGGCGCTGATTGAGGAACATCCCAATCACGGCAAGCGCGCAGACGCGCTTCTGGATCTGGCGGATGTACTGATTGGCCTTGGCAGCAAGCCGGACGCCTGCAACGCCTTGGCGGAATTTCGCCGTAGCGCAGATAACGCATCAGACCGCCTGAAAGCTCGGGCCGAGCGGACGGCTGCCGAAGCCGGCTGCGCGACCTAGCGACAACCAGACAGGCGGATGCTTTGGCACAGCGGCTAACATCAACAGACCTGAAAGAGGCGCTTAGCGCCTGTGGGGTGCCCGATGGCGCCCCACTTGCTGTTGCAGTATCCGGTGGGCCTGACAGCCTGTGTCTTGTTCTGCTGGCATCTGAAATTGCCAATGTCGTCTGCCTGACAGTTGATCATGGACTGCGGCCAGAATCCGCAGCAGAGTCGGCAACCTTGGAAAAGCTGATGGCTGATAAAGGCATTCCCTGCCACAGGTTGGTCTGGCAAGGCAAGAAACCTGAAGCCAACATCCAGGCCGAGGCACGGATTGCTCGTTACCACTTGATGAACGATTGGTGCGTAGCAAACGGGGTTGGGTACCTGCTGACGGCCCACCACCAGGATGACCAGGCCGAGACACTGCTGCTTCGCTTGGCGCGGGGCAGCGGCGTATACGGCCTGGCTGCGATGCCGCCGACATCAAACATGCCGGGCACAGACGGGCGGATCACATTGGTGAGGCCGCTCCTCGGGGTTCCGAAGAAACAGCTTATGGCTACGCTTGAAGCCATGAAGGTTGGCTGGCTTGAAGATCCCAGCAACAAGGCCATGCAGTTTGACCGGGTAAAAGTGCGCTCGTTTCTGGAGAACCCGCCCCTTGAAGGGCTGCGGGCTGACCGCCTGGCTGCAACGGCGGGGCGCCTCAGGCGTACCCGGGATGCACTCGAATATTATGAAAACCGTTGGCTTACGGAGAACGTAGAATATCGGCATGACGGTACGCTGATGTTCGACCCTGCCGCGTTCGATTCGGTGCCTGAAGAAATTATGCTGCGGGCGATTGCCAGCATGTGTCGGACAGTCAGCGGTGAACGCTATGTGCCCAGAATGGAGAAGTTGGAGCGCGCCGCTGATGCGATGCGCGCACCAGGCTTTTCAGGGCTAACACTTTATGGTGTCCAGTTTATTCCTGTGTCGGGCACGCAAGTTCTGGCAACGCGGGAGCTGCGCGCAGCGCAGGGGCGAGTGCCCGTGGCAGAGGGCGGCAGCTGGGATAACCGTTTTGATATTTCAGCCAAGGGTGATATTGCAGGGCTGGAAATTGGGCCCCTTGGGCAAGAGGGGTGGAACAGGGCGCTGAAAGCGTGGCCGGATATCAGGCAGACAACCCTGCCGCTTGCGGCTCGGATCGTGTTGCCGGCGGTGTTCGACGGAGAAGATCCGTTGGCAGTTCCACACCTGGAAGTAGCCTTGGGCCGTGGAAATGCGGTAAGCTTGTCGCTTAAATCCCACGGTTGGCCGAAAAAGTAGCTTTATTGGCCGGTTCCCCCTTGCATGGAGGGTGGCCACGCTTATCTCTTGGGTAAGCATTTTTAAAGGAAGAATGCAGGATAAATGCATCTGACGCAGTCGCCGCCATAGGGGCGACATATGAAAGGCAGTTATAGTGAATGGTTTTATGAGAAACGCGCTGGTCTGGGGATTGATCATCCTTCTGCTGGTGACGCTTTACAATCTGTTTCAAGGCAATGCCCCGAAGGCGCCTGAGCTTGCCTATAGTGAGTTCGTGCAAGCGATAGAACAGGGCCGTGTGGACCGCGTTGAAAAGCAGGAACAGGATATCGTCGGCACCTATAAGGGGTCAGGCGAGAAATTTACCGTCACTGCACCTTTCATGATTGACGATAGCCTCTTGAGGCTCGCGATCGACAACGGCGTGACCTACAGGGAAATCAAACGTGAGGAAAATGGCCTCCTGAACGCGATGATCGGTTGGTTGCCGTTCATCCTGCTGATCGGGGTATGGATTTTCTTCATGCGACAGATGCAGGGCCGGTCCGGCGGTGGCGGGGCCATGGGCTTCGGCAAAAGCCGTGCACGCCTGCTGACGGAAAAACAAGGCCGGGTGACGTTTGAAGACGTGGCGGGTATTGAAGAAGCCAAGGAAGAGCTCGAGGAAATCGTGGACTTCCTGAAAGACCCGCAAAAGTTCCAGCGTCTGGGCGGCAAAATCCCGAAAGGTGCACTGCTCGTAGGCCCTCCTGGTACGGGTAAGACGCTTCTGGCGCGTGCCATTGCAGGCGAGGCAAATGTACCCTTCTTCACGATTTCGGGTTCTGACTTCGTTGAGATGTTCGTGGGCGTGGGCGCAAGCCGCGTGCGCGACATGTTCGAACAGGCCAAGAAAAACGCGCCTTGCATCATCTTCATTGACGAGATCGACGCTGTCGGTCGTCATCGGGGCGCGGGCCTTGGCGGCGGTAACGACGAGCGCGAGCAGACCCTGAACCAGCTCCTTGTTGAGATGGACGGCTTTGAAGCCAACGAGGGCATCATCATCCTGGCAGCGACCAACCGTCCAGACGTGCTGGACCCTGCGCTGCTGCGTCCGGGCCGCTTTGACCGTCAGGTTGTGGTACCAAATCCGGATATCGATGGCCGCGAGAAAATCCTTGGCGTGCACATCAAGAAGGTGCCACTGGCACCTGACGTGGATATCAATGTGATTGCGCGCGGCACCCCCGGTTTCTCAGGCGCTGACCTGATGAACCTGGTGAACGAAGCTGCACTTCTGGCAGCCCGCCGCGGTAAGAAAATTGTCGCGATGCAGGAATTCGAGGACGCCAAAGACAAGGTGATGATGGGTTCAGAGCGTCGCTCCATGGTCATGACTGATGACGAGAAAAAGCTGACAGCCTTCCACGAAGGCGGCCACGCTCTCGTCACGTTGCACTGTAAAGCGTCTGACCCGATCCATAAGGCAACCATCATCCCGCGCGGTCGTGCTTTGGGTATGGTGATGCGCCTGCCGGAGCGGGACGAATATTCCCAGAGCCGTGAGAAGATGCACGACAATCTGGCGATTGCCATGGGTGGTCGTGTGGCTGAGGAAATCGTCTTCGGTCACGACAAAGTCACCAGCGGCGCGTCAAGCGACATCCAGTATGCGACCAAACTGGCCCGGGCCATGGTGACCCAGTGGGGAATGTCAGACAAGCTTGGTCCGCTGCAGTATGCTGCCAACGAACAGGAAGTGTTCCTTGGGCACTCTGTGGCGCAGCAGCAGAATGTATCAGAAGCAACAGCTCAGATGATTGATGAAGAGATCAAGCGGTTCGTTGGTGAAGCCAATGATCGGGCCAAGAAGATCCTGACCGAACATCGTGATCATTTGGATATCATCGCCAACGCGCTTCTTGAATATGAGACGCTGTCTGGTGACGAGATCAAGAAGCTGATTGCTGGCGAAAAGATACGGACCGAACCAAAGAAGCCTAGCGGCAGGTCTGACGTGCCACCAGCGTCGCCTTCGGCTGTGCCAAGCGCCGGTATTGATCACGGCGAACCGCAGCCTGAAGGCTAACGGCCGGTGACGGTTGAAGCTTTAGAAAAATTGACCGACGGGGCGAGAGCATATCTCGTGCCCGTCGGTGCCGTTTGGGGGACCCTCCATGGGTTCAGTTCCGGTATTCCCGGGCTGTCTTTCCCGTCCTTCAGGCTGATCGTACGGGAAGGCGCCAAAATACAATTGGACCATACGGTACCAGCCGATAGCCTGGCGTCAGCGCTTGCGCCACTTCCTGAGGCCGTGCGCTCGCTGGCGGAAGCCCAGCTTGAACGCTATGCCGCACCGCGCCCACCCATGGCGCTGCCCGGCCGGGATGCACCGCTTGGATTCAGCCGTCCCCTGGTGATGGGAGTTCTCAATGTCACACCGGACAGCTTTTCTGACGGCGGCAAATTCCTGGACACGGACGCGGCCATAAGGCGCGCGCGCCAGATGCGGGCTGAAGGCGCCGACATCATCGATATTGGCGGCGAAAGCACGCGTCCTGGCGCAACCCCGGTATGGGAAGGCGAGGAGGCTGAGCGGATCGTGCCTGTGATCGAAGCGCTGGCAGCTGACGGCATCCCGTTGTCTGTCGATACGCGGCACTCCACCGTGATGACAAAGGCAGTGGATGCGGGCGCCCACATCATCAATGATGTATCGGCCCTGACGTATGACGGCGACAGCATGTCAGCAGCCGTGGCGACGGACGCACCGATCATCCTGATGCATTCCCAGGGCACCCCGAAGACCATGCAGGACGCGCCGGACTATGACAATGTGGTGCTGGACGTATACGACTATCTTGAAGACAGGATTGAGGCGTGTACCGCTGCTGGAATTGACCGCAGCCGATTGATCGTTGATCCGGGTATCGGATTTGGTAAGCGTGTGGTGCAGGATAACTTGGCCCTGATGAACGGCCTGGCCTTCTTTCACTCGCTGGGATGCCCGGTTCTGTTGGGGGCTTCACGCAAACGCTTCATTGGGGCGATCACGGGCGTCGAGGAGGCGGCTGAACGCATGCCGGGCTCGCTTGCCGCTGTGCTGAAAGGTGTTGAACAGGGCGTCCAGATTGTCCGGGTTCATGATGTGACCGAAACAGTTCAGGCGGTCAGGCTCTCGCAGGCCATGCATGATGCGGCCATGATGGGGGCAGGGGGATAACGCCTGACTAAATCGCCTTCCGAGTGGACGCTTGGGGCCGAACTGGTTACAATTGCCTTCAATTTTAAAATTCCATTCATTTGACTATTAGGGACTTGGGTATGAGCCGGAAATATTTTGGCACAGATGGCATGCGGGGTGAGGTCAACCAAGGCTTCATGACGCCCGATGTTGCGATGAAGGTGGGCCTGGCTGCAGGCCGGGTGTTTCGCCGTGGGGACCATGTGCACCGGGTGGTGATCGGCAAGGATACCAGGCGATCCGGCTATATGTATGAGCCAGCGCTGGCGGCTGGTTTCACCGCCGCCGGGATGGATGTGATCATGGTTGGTCCCATGCCAACCCCCGCGATTGCCATGCTGGTGAAAAGCTTGCGCGCGGACCTGGGTGTCATGATTTCCGCCAGCCATAACCCACACCAGGATAACGGCATTAAATTCTTCGGCCCTGATGGTTTCAAACTGTCGGATGAAACCGAGTTGGAAATTGAAGCACTGGTAGACAATGGTTTCCACAAGTCTTTGGTGCCTTCCGAAAAGCTGGGCCGGGCAACCCGCCTTGAGGACGCCCGCGGGCGCTATGTGGAATTTGCCAAAGCAACGGTTCCCAACGGCGTAACCTTCGACGGGCTGAAGGTGGTGGTGGATTGCGCCCACGGCGCGGCCTACCGAGTGGCCCCGATGGTGCTGTGGGAGTTGGGTGCAGATGTGATTTCAATTGGCGTTGACCCGAATGGCTTCAACATCAACAAGGAATGTGGTTCGACCCACCCTGATGCAATGTGCCAACGGGTGGTAGCTGAAGGCGCAGATCTTGGCATCGCATTGGACGGTGACGCAGACCGCCTGATCCTGTGCGACGAGACCGGTGCCATAGTGGACGGTGACCAGATCATGGCGCTCATCACACGCAATTGGCACAAGCGGGGCGTTTTGAAGGGCGGTGGGCTTGTGAGTACCGTTATGTCCAACTTGGGGCTCGAGCGCTTGCTGGAGGGCGAAGGCCTGACGCTGGAACGCACCAAGGTGGGTGACCGCTATGTGGTGGAGCGTATGCGCGAAAAAGGCTTTAACGTGGGCGGCGAACAAAGCGGCCATATTGTGTTAAGTGACTTTGCCACTACAGGAGACGGCCTGATTGCTGCCCTGCAGGTGATGACGGAAATTAAGCAATCTGACCATAAAGCCTCTGAAGCTTGCCGCCAGTTCCAACCTGTGCCGCAACTGTTGAAGAATGTCCGCTTCAAGGGCGGCGATCCGCTTGCAACTGGCCCGGTCAAGGCCTCTATAGCTGCCGCAGAAGCCGACCTGAACGGTACCGGGCGGTTGGTGATCCGTAAGTCGGGCACCGAACCGGTAATTCGCGTAATGGCGGAAGGTGATGACGAAGCCGTTGTGAACCGGGTGGTGGACCAGATTTGTGCCGAGATCGAAGCAAGCGCTTAACAGGAAGGCCAGACATCATGGAGCAGAGACCAAAGCAGATGGGCCGGGTACTGATTGTTGCCGGATCAGACAGCTCCGGTGGTGCAGGCCTGCAGGCTGACATCAAAACGGTGACCATGCTGGGGCAGTATGCCGCAACAGCCGTGACGGCTGTGACCACGCAAAGCACTAAGGGCGTGACAGACGTAGAGGCCATGGCGCCGGGTATTGTGGCCTCGCAGATGCGGGCTGTGCTGTCCGACATCGGCGCGGATGTAATCAAGACCGGTATGTTGCACGACAAAGCAGTGATTGAGACCGTGCTGGCTGTGATTGATGACGTGGCCTTTGATGGCGACCTGGTTGTTGACCCCGTGATGGTGGCGACAAGTGGTAGTATGCTGTTGCAGAAGGACGCTGTTGCATCGTTCAAGACACTGATTGCCCATGCTAGCCTTGTCACACCCAACGCCAATGAGGCGGAAGTGCTGACCGGCCGACTGATCAATACGGTGGACGACATGATCGCGGCTGCGAATGATATTCTGGATACAGGTGCAGAGGCTGTCCTGATCAAGGGCGGGCATCTTGAAGGCGCAACTTCGACGGATGTACTGGTGAGTGCGAAAGGCGAATGCCGTATTACAAGTGATCGCATCGACACCACAAATACCCACGGTACTGGCTGCACGCTCGCAAGCGCTGTTGCCGCGCTTTTGTCCGCAGGGCTGACCCTGGAAGCCGCTTTTGAAAAAGCTCACACCTTCGTCCATATGGCTATCAAGGCCGCGCCTGGCTTTGGCGGTGGTCATGGCCCGCTTGGGCACGCACGCGTACGTCTGGATATTGACTGATGGACCTGTTCTACCGGACGCGCGGCGACGGACCACCTCTTGTGATGTTGCATGGCCTTTTCGGGTCAGGGGACAACTTGGGCGGCTTGGCCCGCGCGATGGAAAATGAGTTCCGCATGGTGATGGTGGACCACCGTAACCATGGCCGCAGCCCCCATGTGCCCACCAACAGCTATGGCGAAATGGCCGAAGATATTCTTGACGTGATGGACCGTGAAGGCATCGATAAGGCGCACGTTTTTGGCCATTCCATGGGCGGCAAGGTGGCCATGCAAATGGCGCTGCTTGCGCCGGACCGGGTGGACCGCATGGTGGTAGGGGATATCTCGCCTGTTGCCTATAGCCACCACCATGACACCATTCTTGAAGGTATGGGGAAAGTGGCAGATGCTGCCCCGCAAGACAGGGCCGGGGCCGAGGCCATTTTGACCTCTTATGTTCAGGAACCTGACGTGCTCAGTTTCCTGCTGACCAACTGGCGACGTGGGAATGATGGCACCTGGCGCTGGCGCTTGAATATTGATGCCATTCGCGATGACTACGGTTCAATCAGCGCAGCTGTTGAAGGGGACCCGGTGGATACGCCAGTTCTGTTCCTGCGAGGCGGCGACTCCGATTATGTGACGGCCGAGCATCGGGACGCGATCCTGAAACTTTTCCCTAAAGCCACTGTGCGCTCAGTGGAAGGCACGGGACACTGGCTTCATGCAGAAAAACCTGATCTGGTGGCGCGTGTGATAACACGTTTTTTGAAAGATGAACTTTAAACAGGAACTGGGTGTGAAACGTCTGAAGGCAGTAATTCTCGGCGGTATTTTGGGGGCAGCTCTTTTGGGTGGCATGGCTGGCGCACAGGCTGCCGGCCTGATCCCGGACTTTGAAAAAGAGTTCCTGAACGAGGTGGAAACCAACAAGGTGCCCGGTGCGGCTTACGCGATTATCAAGGGTGGTCGCGTGGTGGCCGTGAAGGTGTATGGCACGCGTGCGGTGGACGCTGATTTGCCGGTCACCAGCCAGACAGTATTCCGCCTTGCGTCTGTCTCGAAGACGTTCGCGGCAGACCTTGCGGCAATTCTGGCGAAAGAGGGCAAGCTTGACCTTGAGGCACCCGTGACAAAGTTCGTGCCCGCACTTGAATTCAAATCAAATGGGTTTGCCAACAAGGTAAAGCTGAAGCATCTTTTGAGCCACAGCGCCGGTATCACCCCAAATGCCTATGACAATATGCTCGAGGATGGCTGGGCACTTGATAAGATTGTTCCCCGGTTTGACCGGATCGAGCCCATGTGCCAGCCGGGGGATTGTTACGGCTATCAGAACATCCTGTTTAGCTTGATTGAGCCGGCCATTGAGCAGGCGACAGGTAAAAGCTATCCGTCGCTGGTGGAAAGCAGACTTCTGAAGCCGCTCGGCATGCAGCATGCCTCGCTAGGGCTGGAGGCTTACCTTTCCACAGCGAACCGGGCTGAACCCCATATTTTCACGCGCCGGAACGGTTGGATCAGGGTGATGGTGGACCGGAATTATTACCGGGTGGCGCCAGCCGCCGGCGTGAATGCCAGCATCGAAGATCTGGCTAAATGGGTTGTGGCCCAGATGGGGTATAACGACGCGGTGTTGCCGACACCTGTCCTTGAAATGGTGACAGAGAAACGCGTGGATACATCGCGTGAACTCAGGCGCCGCGGTTGGCGTGGCAAACTGACAGACGCACATTATGGTTTCGGCTGGCGCATCTATGCCGTTGATGGCCATGATGTTGTGCTGCATGCAGGAGGTGTGAAGGGGTTCAGGACATTCGTATCCTACTCAAAAGACCTGGACCTTGGCTTTGCTATCATGGCGAATGCGCAGACCAGTGCAGTTGAGCGTCTATCTTCCCGCTTCTGGGTGGCAGCGCTTGATGAATTTGAGACTTCTACGAGTCGTTAGTCATGACAAAGTCGGTTCACCTTGTTCCCCACCGCACCAGCTGGAAGGCTGCTTTTGATGAACAGGTGCCGGTAATTCGGCATGCGCTGGGGAACAATGCCGTGTGCATTGCCCACATAGGTAGCACGGCAATTCCAGGGATCTTGGCCAAGCCCATTATCGATATTCTTGTTGAAGTGGCTGATGTTGATGCTGTTGACGAAGCAACGCCTGCAATGCTTGAGGCCGGGTTTGAAGCCAAAGGCGAATACGGCATACCGGGACGTCGCTATTTCCGCCTAACGGACGGAGAAGGGCGCCGTACCCACCATGTTCACGTGTTTGAAAAAGGAAGTCATCATGCTGTGCGGCATGTCGCCTTCCGTGATTTCATGCGGGCACATCCGGAAATGGCTCAGGCCTATTCAGACCTGAAGGCCAACCTGGCTGAAATGCCGGGCCCGGCCTATCAGGACGCCAAAAGCGCATTCGTTGAAGAAATACAGGCGATCGCGCTTAAATGGGTGGAAGTCCTGGAAAGCTAAATTGGAGTTGATTCAGGACAGAGCTTTTTAGTATTCTGAGGTGCTAGCCAGGAGAATGTTATGACTAGCACTTTACCCAGCCAGCACGTTACTTTCATTGAGAAAGCACGTGAATTCTTTTCCAATGATCATAGATTTGAGGCCTTGTTAGGCGGTGGCTCCCTTGTGCATGGAGGCTTTGACGAGCATTCTGACCTCGACTTGGTCATTATTGTCAAAGAAGAGTTTTATCCGGAAGTGATGGAGAGTCGAAGGGCTCTCGCAGAATCTGTTGATGTCCTTGTGTCCGCGTTTACGGGCGAGCATGTGGGCGAACCCCGGCTTTTGATATGTCTCTATCAAAACGCTCTTCTCCATGTGGATATGAAGTTTGTGACCGTGTCCGACCTGGATGCCAGGATTGAAATACCAGCCGTTCTGTGGGCGCGTAACATGGACCTTATTCAGCAAAAACTGGATGCAGCCATTATTGAATGGCCTAACCAGTCGCCGCAATGGTTCGAAGACCGGGCTTGGATTTGGTTGCACTACGCAATAACGAAGGCGATGCGATGCGAGTTTTATGAAGCGATCGGCATGCTTTCATTCTTTCGAGATCAAGTGTTGGGGCCAATGATTCACCGTCGCCATGGGCAAAACCAACGTGGCGTTCGGCGTATCGAAGAAATTGGAGGCGCTATGCTTGCCGCCACAGTCCCCGCTTGTTGCGCGAAGTCTGTGAGGAGTGCCATTCATGCCTCAATGGAGCTGTATCTGGAGCTGAGAGAGGACCAGGTGCCGGAAAAAATAACTAACGGCATGCCGGAAGGCCTGTGTGACCTGTACCCCTTACATGCGGTATAATAACTGGGTGTGACGTCGGGGCGGCCAGTTTCCTTGGCTGCCCCACTATTTGCTTAATGCTTCAGACTAATCCCCGGTAACCATAGGGCCACCACCTCGGGGTGCGCGACCGCCTTTACCGCCTCGGCCGCCTGGGCCACGGCCTTCAGCGCCGCCTGCGCCCATCTGCATGTCACGCATCATAGCCATGGCTTCCGGCGGGCTGATATAGCAGTCACCGTCATTATCCGCATTCAGGAACTGGCTGTGGGGCACGGCCACCAGTTCTTCCAGTTCCACGGCAGCGGTGCCGTTTGTATCCACGCGCAGGAAATCGAAGAACATGAAACTTTTGTCTTCGAATTTCGCGTGGCGATACTCACCTGAGACCAGCTTGCCGTCTTTGTTTTCGTCCAGCACGCGGAACAGGCGGCTGCGCTGGACATTGATGTCTTCGCAGGTGGCTTCGCCGTCCCCGTTATAGTCCCAGCGTTCAACATACTGGCGGTAAACTTGTTGCACCCGTTCTGCATGTGCTGCTGGGTTCATGTCCATCTGCGGCGGGCCGCTGCGACCACGGTCCGGCCCGCTTGCACAGGCACCGAGGCCAAAGGCAGCTCCAAAGATGATGAAGTGAATGGGGCGTACGCGCATTGTTTTCCTCCAACTGATTGTGACCGGGCAGGGCCGGCGGTTGAAGGTGATACGGGGCTTGGACGCGAACCCTTCGAAAGGCGGAAGAAAACAAGGGGCCGATGAAGGCCCCTTGTCAGTCTGATTAACGTCCTGTAAATATGTAGACGATATATTTGACTATATCTTGAATGAAAGAGAGTGGTTTCCTTGGCTGGGGGCTGCTCTCTTTTTCGTTGACTATCACAGTTACGTTAATCGTCCTCTCTGGTTCACTCATTACAGTTTCCTTTCGTCTCGGAACCGAGAACAAAGATACCATAAGCGTAAACCAGTCTGATTAAATTCTCATGAACAGATTCGCACCTCCAAGAAGTGCTAGAGCTTGCAGCTAGGCTCACTGGCCTTGATCGTTTAACCCTTCGGAATCCTGACTATTTTTCAGGCGTGAAATATCGTTACAAAAACTTCTGTGTCCTGACACAAATCTTTCGTTGACTTTGGCGCCTATATCGCTAGTTTCCGGCCTTGGTAGTTCCCCCAACTGGGAACCAGCTGTCTGTGAGGTCGGCATAAACCCTTGGGACACGCCTCCCCAACGAGGCGCTTACTATCTGGAAGGATAGCGATATGACAAAGCCTATCACGGCACCTGCACGGCCTGAGTTCAGCTCTGGCCCATGTGCAAAGCGTCCAGGTTGGAGCGTGGACGCGCTTAATGACGCCCTCACAGGGCGGTCTCACCGGTCTAAGCCTGGCAAGGCCAAGCTGAAATACGCCATCGATAAAACTCGTGAAGTTCTGGGTGTACCTGCGGACTACCGCATCGGTATTGTGCCCGGTTCCGACACCGGCGCCGTTGAAATGGCGCTCTGGTCGCTTCTGGGTGCGCGCGGCGTTGATATGCTTGCCTGGGAAAGCTTTGGCTCTGGCTGGGTAACAGATGTTGCCAAACAGCTGAAACTTGAAAAAGTACGCCTGTTTGATGCGGATTACGGCAACTTGCCGGATCTGGACGCGGTCGATTTCGACAATGACGTTGTCTTCACCTGGAACGGCACCACCAGTGGTGTGAAAGTGCCAAACGGTGACTGGATCGACGACGACCGCAAGGGCCTTACCATCTGCGACGCCACCTCGGCCGCTTTCGCGATGGACCTGCCTTTCGACAAACTCGATGTTGTAACCTACAGCTGGCAGAAAGTGCTGGGCGGCGAAGCAGCCCACGGCGTGATCATCCTCAGCCCGCGTGCTGTTGAGCGCCTTGAAAGCTACACGCCTGCATGGCCGCTGCCGAAAATCTTCCGCCTGACCAAAGGTGGCAAGCTGATCGAAGGCATCTTCGTGGGCGAAACCATCAACACCCCATCCATGATCTGTGTTGAAGACTATATCGACGCGCTTGAGTGGGCCGATGGCCTTGGTGGCCTGAAGGGCCTGATCGCCAAGTCCGAAGCCAACCTGAAGGTTCTGGAGGACTGGGCAGAGCAAACCGAATGGGTTGATTTCCTGGCGGCTGACAAAGCCACCCGGTCCAACACCAGTGTGTGTCTGAAGGTTGTGGACCCATGGTTCCGGGGCCTGGATGCAGAAGCGCAGGCGGCTGTGCCGAAGAAGCTGGCCTCCATTCTGGACGCTGAAGGCGTGGCCTATGACATCGGTGCCTACCGCGATGCCCCTCCGGGCCTTCGCATCTGGACCGGTGCTACAGTTGAAGCCGCAGACCTTAAGGCCCTGACCGCGTGGCTCGATTGGGCCTACGCGGAAGCCAAAGCAGCGCATTCGTAGAAGATTTGTATCCGGGGCCCGGCAAGCGCCGTGCGGCCCCGGCTGTTTCCCAACAGAGAAAAGACATCAGAGAAGGACCAATCATGCCTAAGGTGCTGATTTCCGATAAAATGAGCCCACTTGCCGAACAGACTTTCAAAGATCGCGGCGTGGAAGTTGACTATAAGCCCGGCCTGGATAAGGACGAGCTTCTGAAAATTATTGGTGACTATGATGGCCTGGCCATCCGGTCTTCGACCAAAGTTACCCCGAAAATCCTTGAAGCCGCCAAGAACCTGAAGGTTGTTGGCCGTGCCGGTATCGGTGTGGATAATGTGGACGTGCCAGCCGCCACCAACGCCGGTGTGGTGGTGATGAACACGCCTTTCGGTAACTCCATCACGACAGCTGAGCATGCGATCGCCATGATGATGGCGCTGGTGCGCCAGATCCCGCAGGCCAATGCATCCACGCATGCCGGCAAGTGGGAAAAGTCCAAATTCATGGGCATGGAAATCACCGGCAAGACGCTTGGCCTGATCGGTTGCGGCAACATCGGTTCCGTGGTGGCAGAGCGTGCACTGGGCCTGAAGATGAAGGTTGTTGCCTATGATCCGTTCCTGGCGCCAGAGCGTGCGGCGGACCTGGGCATCGCCAAGGTTGAGCTGGATGACGTGTTCGCCAAAGCGGACGTGATCACGCTTCACACCCCGCTGACTGACCAGACGCGCGGTGTTGTGGGCGCTGAAGCCTTCAAGAAAATGAAGGACGGTGTTCGCATCGTGAACTGTGCCCGTGGTGGCCTGATCGACGAAGCAGCGCTTCTCGATGCGCTCAACAGCGGCAAGGTGGCTGGTGCCGCCCTCGACGTGTTCGAGGTTGAGCCTGCAACCGACAACCCGCTGTTCGGCCATGACAATGTCATCTGTACGCCGCACCTTGGCGCAAGCACGACCGAAGCACAGGTCAATGTGGCCCTTCAGGTTGCTGAACAGATGTCCGATTACCTGCTGACCGGCGGTGTCACCAACGCCCTCAATATGCCGTCGCTTTCCGCTGAGGAAGCACCGAAGCTGAAGCCCTATATGGCGCTTGCTGAACAGATCGGTGGTTTCGCTGGCCAGCTGACAGAACATGGCCTGAAGCGTATCATGGTAGAATATGAGGGCGCAGTTGCCGAGCTGAATACCAAGCCACTGACGGCTGTTGTGCTTGAAGGCCTTCTGTCGCCGCTGATGTCCAGCGTTAACATGGTCAACGCGCCTGTGATCGCGAAAGAACGCAACATCCAGGTAACGGAAGTGAAGCATGACCGTGAAGGCGACTATCACACGCTGATCAAGCTGACGGTTGAAACCGAAAAGCAGACCCGGACCGTAACCGGCACGCTGTTCGCCAACCACGCACCGCGGATTGTGGAAGTCAACGGCGTGCGCCTTGAAGCTGAGGTCGAGCCAAACATGCTCTATGTCATCAACGATGACAAACCTGGCTTCATCGGTGCGCTGGGGTCGCTTCTGGGTTACAACGGTGTGAACATCGCAACCTTTGCGCTGGGCCGTAAGATCGAGGGCGAAGAGGCCGTGTGTCTGGTGTCGGTTGACCAGCCGGTTCAGGATATTGTTCTTGACCAGGTGACCGCGCTCGCGCATGTACGGCAGGCAAAACGTCTGACGTTCTAAAATTAACGAGAGGGGCCACGTTTAGTGGTCAATTGACACGTGAATGGTCCAATGAAACAGATGGCGGGTGGTGCATACGCCCGTCAGGCACTTTTGCCGGAAGGCTTTCGTGATCAACTGGCACCCAAGGCTGAACAAGAAGCAGCTTTGGTGCGCGGTCTGGTGGATACATTCCTGTCGCATGGATACGACCGTGTGGCCCCGCCTCTTGTCGAATATGAAGACAGCCTGCTGGTTGGTGCAGGGAAAACCCGCGCCAAGCAGATGTTCCGTCTGATGGACCCGGATACCCAGCGCATGATGGCAGTGCGGGCCGACATGACCATGCAGATGGCACGGCTTGCCAGCACGCGACTTGCGGATGCACCGCGCCCGCTCAGGCTTGCCTACACAGGGAATGTGCTCCGGACCAAGGGCAGCCAGCTTCGCCCCACCCGCCAGTTTGTGCAGGCGGGCGTTGAGCTGGTGGGCAGTCCCAGCCTTGAGGCTGAACTTGAAGTGATCGCAGTTGCCGTTGAAGCGCTTGCAGCTGTCGGCATTGGTGAGCTGTCGCTGGACCTGACGGTTGCGCCCCTTGTTGCCATGATGTGTGACCAGCATAGGCTTGCGGGTGACGTGCGGGAAGGCGTGATGGCAGCCCTTGAAGCCAAGGATATCGGTGGCCTCGCGGTACTGCCTGATGCAAGCCGGGCTGCGTTTGAGAAACTGCTGCAGGCCGCGGGCCCAGCCAAGCAGGCGAATGAAATGCTTTCTGGACTGGAGCTCAAGGGCGACGCCGGCAAGCTTGTTGCCCGCCTCAGCCGCCTGACTGAAATGGTCGCTGACCGGTTGCCAGACCTGTCGCTGACAATCGACCCGTGCGAAAGCCATGGGTTCGAATATAAAAGCGGAATCGGATTCGCGCTCTTTGCCAAGGGTGGCGAGGGCGAGCTGGGCCGCGGTGGGCGCTACATGGTGCCCCATCCTGACGGCCATGAAGAGGAAGCAACAGGATTTTCTGTCTATCTGGATAGCCTGATGAAGGCGCTGCCAGCAGCTGAAAAGACCGATCATGTTTTCCTGCCTTTTGGCACAAAATCCAGTGATGGCAATAAGTTGCGCGTCGAGGGCTGGCGTACGGTACAGGGCCTTGATGCGGGCGCTGACCCGCTTGTGGAAGCAAAGCGCCTTGGCTGCAGCCATATCTTGCTTGATGAACGGGTTCGACCCGTATAAAAGCTCTGTTTTTAAGAGACCAGTAAAGGGGATTTCGCATGGGCAACGTTGTTGTCGTCGGTAGCCAATGGGGCGATGAAGGCAAAGGCAAGATTGTCGATTGGCTTTCAGAACGCGCTGATGTGGTGGTGCGCTTCCAGGGCGGGCATAATGCCGGCCATACGCTCGTAATCGACGGAAACGTCTACAAGCTGTCCCTGCTGCCATCCGGCATTGTCCGCGGCGGCAAAACAAGCGTTATCGGTAACGGTGTGGTTGTTGATCCTTGGGCGCTCCTCAAGGAAATGGAAACACTGCGCGGGCAGGGCGTTGATATCACGCCTGAATCGCTGCAGATTGCAGCCAATGCTACCATGATCATGCCGTACCACCGCGAGTTGGATGCCATCCGTGAAGACGCCACCAAAGGTGTCAAGATCGGCACTACGCGCCGCGGCATCGGCCCAGCCTATGAGGACAAGGTTGGTCGCCGTGCGATCCGTGTGTGCGACCTTCAGTCCCGTGCGATGGTTGAAGCCCGCCTTGAAGTCGCTCTCACGCACCATAATGCTGTTCGTCGCGGTCTTGGCCACGAAGAAATCGACAGCAAGGAAATGGCTGACGAGCTGATGGCAATGGCGTCTGAAATTCTGCCATACGTAACCAATGTCTGGCGCACGCTTGATGACGCCGACAAGGCGGGCAAGAAGGTGTTGTTTGAGGGCGCGCAGGGCACGCTTCTGGACGTTGACCACGGTACTTACCCATTTGTGACGTCATCCAACACGATTGCAGGCCAGGCAGCTGGTGGCTCCGGCATGGGCCCATCGTCACTTGGCTACGTGCTGGGGATTACCAAAGCCTATACGACACGTGTTGGCTCCGGCCCGTTCCCAACAGAACAGGAAAACGAGATTGGCCAGTATCTGGGCGAAAAGGGCCATGAGTTTGGTACTGTAACTGGTCGGTCCCGTCGTTGTGGCTGGTTTGATGCAGTATTGGTGCGCCAGAGCCTGACGATTGGCGGTGTCACGGGTATTGCCCTGACCAAGTTGGACGTTCTGGACGGTATGGACGAACTGAAGGTCTGTGTCGGCTACAAGCACAAAGGCGAAGTGATCGACTATCTGCCATACGGTATGGAAGATCAGGCCGACGTTGAGCCGGTTTACGAGACGCTTGAAGGCTGGAAAGACAGCACGTTCGGCGCGCGCAGCTGGGCCGACCTCCCTGCGACAGCAGTGAAATATATCCGTCGTATTGAAGAATTGATCGGTGTGCCAGTGGCACTCCTGTCTACCAGCCCTGAGCGCGACGATACAATTCTGGTGCGGGATCCTTTCCTGGACTAATGCGATTGCAATAATCAGCGCTTAAGCAAAAAAGACACAAAACGCCGCTAACTCCCCGGAGCAGCGGCGTTTTTTTTGTGAATATGTTGCATCTTTGAGCAATATGATTTTAATTTGTTAACTGTATTCCTGCATAAGGGGTACAGGAATTGATTGTGGCGCTGCCAAGGGGCACGGGAGCGCCGCTGTTTGCGTGCTAAGGGGAATTTGGCTTGAGCGGTGATAGTGCACCAGTTCCGAGCGGTCAGAGCGCTTTCGGTGACCGGTACGACGTCAAGACGTCGGCACCGTTGCCGGAGTTCACCACCTGTGGCGGCGATGCCTTCATGGCTGTCGACAAGGAACGCCCTGGCAAAGACATATATGCATTGGTACAGCACCCCACCATTCCGGTCCGGAATGAAGTTTACAAAAGCCTGAAAAGCCGCCCCGTTGCGAATGTGGTAAACCCCATCGACCGGGGCTTGATGAATCTGGACCTGAAAGGCCAGAAACAGCGGCTGGTCACCATTTTTGAACGACCGACAGGCGGCGCCCTGTTTGGGCCGGACGGCAAAGTACATCCGCGGGTTAACACAAATAAGCTCAGGCAAAGTATTGTTTTGTCTGCCTTGAAGGCAATCGCGGCAGTTCACAAACGCGGTTTCACGCACCGCAGTATCATGCCGACAAATCTTTTTTTCGCGGCCCCAGATGGCGATGAGGTCTGCATCGGCGAATGCTACAGCGCGCCGCCGGGCTACAAGCATCCCTTTGCCCTTGAGCCGCTAAAGCTGGCGCTTGCGGATGAAACAGCCCGCGGTGAAGGGGACATCGAAAGCGATTTCTATCAGCTGGGTGCCTGCCTCCAGAGCCTTTATTTCGGTGAAGCCCTGTGGCGCGGCAAGGACCGCGACAGTTTGCTGATGGCACGGGTGAACCAGAGCTCATTCTGGGCCCTGAGTGGAGGGCGTGAAATTCCCGGGGCGCTCGGCAACCTCATCCGGGGTCTGATGGCAGATGACGAGGACGAGCGCTGGGGCGCCGAAGATATCCTTGATTGGTTCGAGGGGGTGGGCAAACCAAAGCGCACCAGTATGAAGGCCTGGTCCATGAACCGGCCGACCAGTTTCAAGGGTGTTGCTTATGTGGACCGTCGCCTGCTGGCCGATGCCTTCGCCCGCGATCCGCGGGAAGCCGCGAATTTCCTTAAGGGAATCGACTTTCCTGCCTGGGTTCAGCTCTCGTTCCGCGATGAAATTCTGACCGAGCGGCTTGAAGCCACACTGAATGTCGTGCCTGGTGGTGGTCTTGGTGGCACGCGGCCCGACGACTATAAAATGGTGTCCCGCGTCTGCATGTTCCTGCACCCAACGGGACCGGTTCATTTCAAAGGCCACTCCTTCTTCCTGGATGGCTTGCCGTCGGCACTGGCCGATGCATTCTCGCGCGATGACCGTGACCTGATCGGTGTCATTCTGGATCTGTTTGATGAACGCTTCCTCAATGCCCTTGCTGAGGTCTGCGCCGAACGAAACGATAGGTTCATGACCCAGGTTCGTGGCCTGCGTCCCATCATGATCCACGGCAGCAGCAAATCGCTTGGGCGTGGCATGGAACGGGTGCTCTATGCCATGAACCCGATCCTGCCCTGCGTCAGTCAACGTTTCAGCAATGTCTGGATCGGGTCCATCAAACAGATGATGCGCGCGCTTGATCGAATGGCGGCGGTCGGGCCACTGAAGAATGTGCTGCTGGATCGCCATATCGCTGCCTTTTGTACCGCCCATGGCAGTGATCTTGAGCGCGATTTCAACAAGATTGCCGCCGCACAGAATGACCCGGTGCGCCTGAACAGCCTGAGCGCCGAGTTTTTCGGTATGCTGCAGCGCCGGTTTAAGCTTGAGCCGCTCCATAACCTGACCGAGAAGCTGGTCGATGGATTGTCAAACACCGTGAAGGCGCTGAAGAACAAGAAGCGCCGGGAGCGCGTGACAGCCTTGCTTGAAAAAGTGAAGAAAGGCGGTGATGTTCATAAGCTGACAACAGAACTGAACATGTCGCGTATCCAGGTCGAGGATTCAAGGGAGTTTGCCCAAGCCCGTAACGCGTTGATGAAACTGGACCGGGAAAAGGCCAAGCTGGGGCGTAAAATACTGCCAACTGACTCTGACGCGCGTACCAAGGGGTTGCGAGGCAGTAGGCTGGTCGCATTTGTCGTCATGTTACTTGTTGGGTTCATGGCATTTTTCCCTGCATAAGGGTTGAGTGCACAGGGATCTTTGGAAAGAAGAATGGCAAAAAAGAAGAAGCAAGCTACACCGATGCGGATGCGCCGCAAGATCAACAAACGCCAGGAAATGAGTGCGTTTGGGCCGCTTCTTGTCGCCGGCTTGATTGGCCTTGGCATCGCCAGCCTCAACGCGGTCGGTGTTGCCATCGTGGGGTTGGCGCCGACGATTGTTCTCAGCCTCACTGCCAAAGGTATTAATAAGGCTGAGCGCGTTCAGTGCGTCGGGTTCATGAATATCGCTGGCGTTCTACCGTTTATCGCAATGGTCATGGATCAACCACGGGAACTGATGTTTATCCTGTTCAACCCAATTAACCTGGCTACCATGTATGGTGCGGCGGCAGTCGGTTATGCCCTTGTCCACGTGGGCCCCATGCTTGCGGCCATCGTGCTGCAAAGCCTGGCGCAAGAGCGCATTAAAACGCTGAACCAGCAGCGACAGGCCCTGATCGAACAGTGGGGGGCAGATGTGATCGGAGACAAGGACGGTCCCGAAGAAGAGCCTGGCTGGGCACAAGGTCGGCGTCCAAGCGCCTGACCCTTAATGCTGTTGTTTACCGGGATTGCCCAGGCCAGCTTCTGATGCCGCAAGCCGCATCGCCTTCTGGACTTTTTCAAAAGCACGCACTTCAATCTGGCGTACCCGTTCACGGCTGACGCCGTATTCCTGGCTGAGTTCTTCCAGGGTTTTCGGCGGCTCCGCCAAACGGCGTTCCTGGAAAATATGGCGCTCACGGTCGTTAAGGTCACCCATCGCATCCGACAGAAGCTCCAGGCGCTGGTCCCGTTCTTCCTTGTCTGCCACCAGAGTTTCCTGGTCCGGGTTTTCGTCAACCAGCCAATCCTGCCATTCGCCTTCCGCGTCAGCGCGCAGGGGCGCATTCAGCGAGTGGTCCATGGCGGCCAGGCGACGGTTCATATTGACCACATCGTCTTCCGGCACATCCAGCTTTTTGGCGATCTTGGCGACATGTTCGGGTGTCAGGTCACCTTCCTCGACAGCAGCAATCTGACCTTTCATGCGGCGCAGGTTGAAGAACAGCTTTTTCTGCGCAGCGGTGGTGCCGATTTTCACCAGCGACCAGCTTCTGAGGATATATTCCTGGATTGCGGCCCTGATCCACCACATGGCGTAGGTGGCAAGGCGGAAACCTTTTTCCGGGTCGAAGCGTTTGACCGCCTGCATCATGCCCACATTGCCCTCAGAGATCAGATCAGCCACGGGCAGACCATAGCCGCGGTAGCCCATAGCAATCTTGGCAACCAGGCGCAGGTGGCTGGTGACAAGCTTATGGGCTGCGTCCCGGTCCTCGTGTTCGGTCCAGGCCTTGGCCAGCATGTATTCCTCTTCCTGCGCGAGCATCGGGAATTTCCGGATGTCCTGCAGGTATTGGCTGAGGCTGCCTTCAGGCGACAACGTTGGTAAGTTGCTTGGAGTCGACATATTCCTATCCCTAACCGCTTTATTGTTTGCCGCTTAGTTTACTGCGGCTTTCTATTCTTCGTCAAACACGCAAAAAGAGGCACTTACACCCGGTAGGGTGCCAGTGTCTCCAAAAGCTCTTTCATATCATATGGTAAGTCGCTCTCGAATTTAAAGGTTTCGCCGCTGACGGGGTGGCGAAAACCCAGAACCCGGGCATGAAGTGCCTGGCGTTTGAAGGATTGGAGCGCTGCGCGGGCCGCACCTTTTATGCTGCCGGGCACTGCAGATCGGGCATAAACCGGGTCGCCGACCAGTGGGTGGCCGATGTGGGCCATGTGAACGCGCACCTGATGGGTGCGGCCTGTCTCCAACTGGCATTCGATGAGGCTGGCGATAGCAACGCCATTTTGCGCGAAGTGAGTTTGCGAGCGGTAGTGCGTTGCCGCCCATTTGCCGCCATGGTCTGTAACGGCCATGCGCTTCCTGTCCACCGGATGGCGCGCGATATTGCCTTCAATCCGGCCACTGGGCGGCACGGGGTGGCCCTTGCACACGGCAGAATACAGGCGTTCAATGGAATGGTCCGCGAACTGCTCGGCAAGGCCATTGTGGGCCTTGTCATGCTTGGCCACAATCAGAAGCCCGCTGGTGTCCTTGTCAATGCGGTGCACGATGCCCGGGCGCTTGACGCCGCCGATGCCGCTCAAAGATCCGTGGCAGTGATGCAGCAACGCATTCACAAGCGTGCCGGACGGGCTGCCTGCCGCCGGGTGCACCACCATGCCAGGCGCCTTGTTGACCACAATCAGGTGCTCGTCCTCAAACACGATATCAAGCGGGATATCCTCGGCCTTTGGTTCTGGGTCCTCTGGCTCGGGCACATTGATATGGTATGTTTCACCGGCTTTGACTTTGCGCGACGCGCTGATTTTACCGCCCGCTTGCTGCTCAAGAACCTGGCCATCATCGATCAGTGCCTTGAGGCGCGAGCGCGAAAAGTCTGGCATTGCGTCGGCAAGCACTTTATCAAGGCGGCTGCCGGCAAGCTCTGGCTCGATATGAATTTTGAATGTGTCGCTCATGGAGACATCTTATGATGCCACAAGACGAAAAAGTCACGCCCCAGAATGAAGGCGCTGCCGTTTCTGGTGGTGACGACGAGGCAGTGCCCAGCCATACTGGCATGAAGGTGCTGGTGATCGGGCTGGGGATCGCCATCCTCGCGATGGTGGGGTTGATGGTCTATAAGATCTCCGAACGTGCGGCACAAAGCCTGATGGGTGAGGGTGACACCGAGGCCGTGGCCACGGCGCCTGTTATGGCACCGGCTCAATCTTATGGTGACTATCAGATCGAACGGCCAGCGGGCGCCACGCTGGTGTCCGTGACCGGCCAGGGTGCCGAATTGGTGTTCCATTTCCGGTCGAATGCCGGCGATACCATCATCACACTCAACCGTGTGACGGGTGAACAGGCCAAAGTGGACGTTCCGCTGGTATGGCAGGACAAGTAAACGTCCGGCTGAGCGCCACCCTCCTTGAAATGCTGGAGCGCACGGCCTGGCAGGCGGAGCCGCATGAGGCTTGCGCCTTGTTGCTGGGCGAGGTCGGGGGTAGTGAAGTCAAACTGACGCAGGCCGTTGTCACCGACAATGTTACCGAAGGTAACCCCGAAACCAGCTTCGAGATTGACCCTGGCATGCATATCCTGATGCAGAAAGCAGCACGGGCTGGTGGGCCCCAGATTGTGGGTGTCTGGCACAGCCATCCGAATGGGGTGGCGTGGCCGTCGGACACGGACAGGGCACAGTCTGTCGAACCCGGTTGGGTTTGGCTTATTTCCGGTGTCAGGGACGGTATGTGTGAGCACGGCGCCTTCCGGGCAGGAACAGGCGATCCGCACCAGCTTGATGAGTGCATGCTCAAAGTCTCGTCAGACTAGCGAAAAAGCGCCACAAAGCGTTTGAAAAGCCCCGTCGCAGACCTATAGTCAATCAGACGCCTGAATGTACCGCTGTTTGGGAAGGCAGCGGCGTTTTGTTTTCGATTATGGGGAGAAGTGCCTGTGCTGGGACAGATGCAAGACTGGCCTTTGCTGGTATCCAAGTTTCTTGAGCATGCCGAAGTAAACCATCCACGCCGCGAAATTGTCGGCCTTCTGCCGGAAGGCGGGAAGTTTGAATATACATACGCCGACTGTGCTGTGCGCGCCAAAAAGTGTGCGCAGGCGCTTGGACGCCTGGGAGTGGAAATGGGCGACCGGGTGGCGACACTTGCCTGGAACAGCCACCGACATATGGAAATCTGGTATGGTGCGTCCGGCATGGGCGCTGTGACGCACACGGTGAACCCGCGCCTGTTCCCCGAACAGCTGATCTACATCATGAATCACGCGGAAGACAAAGTGCTGATGCTGGACATCACCTTCGTGCCGCTGATCGAAGCCATTCAGGATCATCTGAAAACGATTGAGCATTATGTGATCATGGTCGGGCGTGAGCATATGCCCGAGACCAAGCTCCCGAACGTGCTGTCGTACGAAGAGCTATTGGATGCTGAAGACGGTAATTACAGCTGGCCGACATTTGATGAGAACACAGCCTGCGGCCTTTGTTACACGTCCGGAACAACCGGCAATCCGAAAGGGGTTCTCTACAGCCACCGGTCGAACTTCCTGCACACGCTGCTGGCAATCTCCGGTGACACGCTGGGCATCACGTCGCTGTCGACCATCCTGCCGGTCGTGCCGATGTTCCATGCTAACAGCTGGGGTATTCCGTATGCTGCGGCGGCCACGGGCGCCAAGATTGCCTTCAATGGCCCGCACCATGAACCGGATGTGCTTCATAAACTGATCATCGACGAGGATGTCACGGTGACAGCGGCTGTGCCGACTGTCTGGTCCGGCATGCTGAAGTATCTTGAGGCAACCGGCAAGGACATGGGTAAGCTGACGATCGTGACCATTGGTGGATCGGCAGTGCCCAGGAGCATGATCCAGACCTTCCAGGAAAAATACGGTGTCCGGGTGAACCATGCCTGGGGCATGACGGAAACCAGCCCTCTTGGCAGCCTTGGCAGCGAAAACGCAGCTGTGGCAACGCTGCCCGCCGAAGAAAAACTGGATGTGCAGACCAAACAGGGCCGCTCGGTCTTGGGTGTTGAGATGTGCATCAAGGACGACGACGGCAACATCCTGCCGCGCGACGGTGAGACCTCTGGCCGGGTGATGGTACGTGGCCCGTGGGTGATCGACACCTATTATAAGGGCGACAGCGGCAAGATCCTCGATGACGACAACTGGTTCGACACCGGCGATATCGCCTGTATCGACGAATATGGTTATATGCAGATCACAGACCGCGCCAAAGACGTGATCAAGTCTGGTGGCGAATGGATCAGCTCGATTGACCTTGAAAATGAGGCTGTCGCACACCCGGATGTGGTGGAAGCCGCAGTGATTGGCGTGCATCACCCTAAATGGGATGAACGCCCATTGATGATTGTCGTGCCGGAAGCGGGCAAGACGGTCTCGACCGAACAGATGAATGCCTTCCTTGAGACCCGGGTGGTCAAATGGTGGCTACCGGATGACGTGGTGATGGTGAGCGAGATTCCGCACACCGCCACAGGAAAGATTTCGAAGAAAGACCTCAGAGACCAGTTCAAGGACTATAAATTCCCAGGCACCTGATGGATTTGGGAAAGACCAAAAAGGAAGCCGCGGTGTTTTGCACTGCGGCTTTTCTTTTGGCGTGGTGCCTATTCGGGCTTTTTGCCGCCCATCCAGTAGATCAGCTTCTTGGCGGGCCAGATCCACAGCAGGCCGGCGATCAGGTAATAGACTGTCTGGATCGCGACCGACCATTCCGCCATCATGCCGCCAATGGCAGCCGCCAGGAAGGCATAAGCCATCAGGCCGAAAATCAGGGCAAGCATCCCGATCGCGCTGCGGGAGGATGGTTTTTCGTCGGTCATGTCTGTCTACTTTCTTGCGCTGTGGTTGGCCCAGTTGCGGCCCTATAAAAGCACGGCCAGGAAGGTGTGGGACGCTGCCTGACTGCTGCCGCGACCTCTTCTCTACATGGAATAGACTGCAATTAGCAATCAGTAGATGCCTGATCTATGGCCCACATGTGAAGCTTTCATGCCTGAACATTCCCGGTTTCAAAGCTGAGACAGGTCGGCATAGACGAGATAATCGCTAATTTCTCCATCCTTCAGCGTCAAGACTGTCGCGAATGTGGCTGAGTGCGCACTGCCATCCAGCCTGACGTAGTCAACCGTGCCATTGCATATGATGTCGTTACCATGAGGCCAGATATTGTCGATGGTATGGGCCATGCTACTAATGCTGCAGAAAAAAGCGTGATTAGCGTCCAGAACTGCCTTTTTCCCCTTCACGGGATCATGGTTGCCGATACGGAAGCGCACATCTTCCGCCAGGAAGGGGGCAAGCTGGGCTGTATCCATACCGTCAACCGCATTCTTGTAGAGGTCTGTTATAAAGTTTGTGCTGTTCATTGCGGTTATCCTTAAATTGCTGTGCTGACGCGGGTGATCCCTGATGTTTCCCCGCCATACATGTTTTTTTCTTCCGGCTTTTGGCTCAGATATTCGATAAACTCGAACTCAAAGCCGGCCGGATCGATGAAATAGATGGTTTTCCTGAAGGGGTGATCGGCGCCAATGGTCGCTATTTCGTATCCCTTGGCTTGGAGCCGGTTTGCGACGGCTTCCATATCATCAACGATAAACCCGATATGGGCGAGACCTGGCAGATGCCCTTTGAGGTCGCGGTTGCTGCCGGTGCCCCCATTGTTCAACGTGATGTAATGGTCATCGGTACCAACGTGCAGCCACTTTCGTTTTGTGCCGTACCAGTCGCCTTCGCCTGTTCCGCGCACCCGCCAGTCTGGAAACGCAGTCAGGATAAAATCCAATGTCGCGTCGAGGTCTTTGACAACCAGATTCACATGTTCCAATCGAGCCATTGTCTGCTCTCCTTCTGTAATGACTGTACCCAGACAATCTATTGCGTTTCTGAATGGGTGATAATATTGTTGTTTTGAAAAATATTGTTAACTTATAGGAAACAGTTGGGCGTCATGCAGGATATTTCCGCAATTCCAGTTTTCACCTGTGTGGTTGAAGAGGGCAGCTTCTCGAAGGCGGCCGGAAAGCTTGGCATTACCAAGTCGGCGGTGAGCAAGAGGATAAGTGGGCTGGAAGGTCAGCTGGGCGTTAAATTGCTGCAGCGGTCGACGCGCAAATTAAGCCTGACCGAAGCGGGTGCACGCTATTTTGAACATGCGGTGCAGGCATTGAATGCCGCGCAGGATGCCCAGAATGCGGCGATGGAATTGCAGGCGACGCCGCAAGGGACGCTGCGCCTCAGCGTACCAATGTCATTTGGGCGCCTTCACATTGCGCCGATCATCCCACAATTCTTAAAGCAGTATCCGAATGTTAAAATTCATATGGATATGAGCGACCAGACCCGTGATGTCATTGCGGAGGGCTTCGATGTTGCGTTAAGCGCAGGCGACCTGCCGGATTCGTCGCTTATCGCCCGGAAGCTGGCGCCGCTCCATAGCGTTCTTTGTGCATCTAAGGATTATATCGCAAGGCACGGTATGCCAAAATCGCCACAGGACCTGATACAGCATAATTGCATCCTGTTTACGTATCACACAGGGGTACCTGAGTGGGTGTTTATCAGGAACGGTGAGGAAAGCCGCGTTCGGATAGAAGGCAATTACCAGGTGAACAACAGCGAAGCTTTGCATGAGGCATTGCTGCAGGGCCTGGGGATTGGACGCTTGCCGACTTTTGTTGCCGGGCCGGATATTCAATCAGGGAAACTGGTGCCCATATTGTCTGATTATGAAATGCCGCATAAGGCGATATATGCGGTTTTCCCGGAGAAGCGCTATCTGCCTGAAAAGGTACGTGTCTTTATCGATTTCATGGTCACTAACCTGGGCGGCAATATACCGCATTGGGACCGCTGGAGGCATGGAGATGAGACATGAGCGGCTGTTCTATGCAACAGTTAAAGCGTCGCCAATTTCTCCGCCGCCAAGGCAATGATACGCCGGGTTTCCGCCCATAGCGGCAGCGCAAGGGCTTCCTCAAGAGGGAAAAAGCGTGCATCGACCGCATCAGTGCCAGCAACCGGATGACGATCGGTGGTCAGGGCAAGATAATCGATCAAGGTATAGTGAAATTCGAGCGATCCATCAGGCGCCCGGTCAATATAGTCGACAACGTCTAACAGGCAGGTTGGCTGGATCGTAAGGCCTGTTTCCTCGAACACTTCGCGCGCAGCGGCCTCAAACGCTGTCTCCCCCAATAGCTGAGCACCACCAGGCAGGCTCCACTCATTCTCCTTGGGGGGCTTGCCGCGCTTGATCAGAAGAACATTGTTGCCGTTCATCACCACGGCACCAACGCCCACGACCGGACGCGTCGGATTTTGCCGGTGATCCGGCTTTTCACTTGCCTCTGTCATAAGCATGCTATTTCTTTGCACATAAGCCCCACAATGGGAGTGGACGACAAAAGAGGCAAGGGTTTATGTGTGGACGTTATTTGATGACATCGCCAAAGGATGCAATGAAGGCATTGTTTGGCGTGCGCGCAGATGCTCACATACCGCCGCGATACAATATTTCCCCCGGTCAACCGGTGCTGATTGTCCGCAATAACGAGAGCGGTTTGGCTGAGCTTGCCGCAGTCGAGTGGGGGTTGGTGCCAGAGTGGAAAAAGGAACTGGGTGCCAAGCCGCTGATCAACGCACGCATGGAAACCGTGGCTGAGAAGCCTTCTTTCCGGTCTCCGATGAAGCGGACGCGCTGCCTGGTGCCTTTTGATGGCTGGTATGAATGGAAAACAGTGAATGGACGCAAGCAGCCTTTCCTGATCACCCCCGTCGGCGGTGGCCTGCAGGCCTTTGCGGGCATCTGGACCACCTGGCATGGCCCGGCAGGCGAACATTGGCTGGAAACCATGGCGATCCTGACGGGGCCGACCAACGGGCCGATGCGCAGCCTGCATAGCCGGATGCCGCTTGTTGTAAAGCGGGAGCAGTATGGGGCTTGGCTCACACCCCACGACCCGCTACCCCGCGGCTTCCTGGAAAGTTTCGATTTTATGCCAGAGACTGCATTCGAGTGGCGCGCAGTTAACAGCCGTCTCAATGATGTGCGGTTTGACGCGCCGGAATGCCTGGAGCCGCCAGAGCAAGAACGCCAACACACTTTGTTTTAAGGAAAGCAGACACGAATGACTGACCTGAATGATCGCCAAAGCCCTGTTTTCCTTGAAAAAGTTGGTCCCATCGGTCGCTTGGTGCTGAACAGGCCGGAGAAGCGCAATGCCATGTCGGAAGCCATGTGGGCATCAATCCCAGGCGCTGTAGCGCGGCTTGATGCGGACCCGGACGTGCGCGTCATCATTGTCTGCTCGTCTACGGAAAAAGCATTCTCCGCTGGGGCAGACATTGCAGAGCTGGAACAGATTGCGACGTCGCCGGAGCGGCAGGAAAGTAACAGGCTGGCTATTCGGGAAGCCCAGCGGACGCTGGCACGGGCGAAGAAGCCAACCATCGCCCAGGTGGCAGGGGCCTGCATGGGCGGCGGCTGTGGCCTTGCCATTCACTGCGACATGCGCTTTGCCGCCAACACAGCACGGTTTGCAATCACGCCGGCCAAGCTGGGGCTGATCTATCCCCTCAATGACACCAAGCAGTTGATGGACCTTGTGGGGCCAGCGAAGGCCAAAAGCATGCTGTTTACCGGCCGGGTGGTGGACGCCGATGAGGCACTGCGCATTGGCCTGGTGGATGAGCTGTTTTCCCTAGATGAATTGACGGAAAGGACCCAGGCATTTGCGCAGCAAATTGCCCAGGTCTCGCAATATTCGGTGCGCGGCATTAAACAGACCATTCGCCTTATCCTTGACGGCCAGCATGACGATGACGACCAGACCGCACAAATGTTCAAGGATGCCCACACAGCCGAGGACGCGACTGAGGGTGTCAGGGCGTTTCTTGAGAAGCGTAGCCCTGCCTTCCGCTGGAACGGGGGCAGTGAGGCCTAGTTGGGGCGAAGGTCGCGAAAATCCGGTACCTGATAGAGTGCCGCCACATGCAGTGCTGATGTCAGATACACCACAAACCCTGACACGATCAGGCCCATGCGGGGTTCAAACGATTCCGGCACCAGGCTTAAGGCCAGGTTGCCGATGACCAGATAGAATATCGCAGCAATCAGAAATAGCAGCCCCAAGGAAGCGGCAATGGGTACCATGAAAAGACGGGCTCGCATAAAAGCTGACGGTAGTGTTTCGCGCCGGTCGCGGGCTTCTGCGGCGATCGCCAGATGGGCCGTGCTAGTCAGGACAATCGACATCCAGATCACCACGCCGCCGCCGACCATGGCAAGTGCGTTGGCCAGTGGCCCCAAAGCTAACGCGAGCCCTGCTGTAAGCGACAGGACAAAGAGGCCGACAAGAATGGTGATACCGTTCACCGCGACCATATGGAGGAACGACCGAAGGCCCCGTATCAAAAAGGCCTTCAATCCACCTGCTGACGGCACTAATTGCCCCGGGGCCGAGGCCCTGGCAAATGGCACTAGAAGGAAGGTGGATACGGCTGTGGCTGCCAGATGGCCAAGGAGTAAGATGGATGCTCCATCGTTGAAGGCGGCGGCAAATTCGGCGCTCTTTTCGTCTGGTGTGCCGGTTTCCTGCTGAATTTCGATCAGCCCTTCAAGCACTGCAACGGCTGGGGCATAGACAATGCTGCTGCCAATGCCGGCCAACAGGCCTAAAAGCACCAGCAACTCAAAGCGGGCTTTTGCGGCTTGAATGGCGGCCTTTATAAGGCCCGCAATTGTCGGTGTGTGGAACTGCATTGGGTTTGCTCCGATCACGCTCAACCTAAGGGAAGGGGATTGTTTTGAAAAGGAAATTCACCGTTCTTTGATAGCACGGCCAGTTGAAGCCAAAAGCTTTCGGTTTATTATCACCGTCAAGATCATATCGGGAGAATATCATGTTTGAGGGTCAAACCATTTGGATTACTGGCGGATCGTCAGGAATTGGCGAAGCCTTGGCACACCAGTTTGCCAAAGAAGGCGCGAAGCTCATCCTGTCTGCCCGCCGCGCAGAGGAACTGGAGCGCGTCCGGGAGGCCTGTGTCAGCGAGGGGGCAGACAAGGGTAACATTCTCGTCCTTCCCCTGGACGTCACGGATGAAGCAGCGCTTGAAGGAAAGGTTGCCGAGGCCAAGGCCTTCACCGGCCGGATCGACATGTTGATCAACAATGCTGGCATTTCGCAGCGGTCCCTGTGTGTGGACACGGAAATGGCAACCTACCGTAGGCTTTTCGAAGTCGACGTGTTCGGCCAGATCGCCCTCACCAAACTTGTTTTGCCGATCATGCTGGCTCAAAAAAGTGGCCATCTGGCGGTCACAGCGTCGGTGGCTGGCAAGATCGGTGTATCCCAGCGGACGGGCTATTGCGCTGCCAAACACGCGATGATGGGCTTTTTTGACGCCCTTCGGGCTGAAGTGGCGAAAGACGGCATTCATGTCACCACCATCACGCCTGGCTTCATACGCACCAATATCGCCAAGAATGCCCTCAAAGGCGATGGCTCCGAATTTGCCAAGGTAGACAAGAATATCGCCGGCGGCATGGATGTGGACGCCTGCGCGCGGGTCATCATGCAAGGGTTCAAGAAGGGCAAAAAAGAGATTCCGGTGGGCGAGGGCAGCGAAATGAAAGCCCTGTGGGTGAAGCGCTTTTTCCCCAATATGCTGTTCAGGATGGTTGAAAGAATGAGCTGAAGATTGGCCTGAAGATTGGCCTGAAGATTGGCCTGAAGATTGGCCTGAAGATGGTCAGGGAGCATCAGTGCACGGATTTACATCTGCGGCACCTGTCTCCCGACCATCCTCCAGGAGGATTCTCAGGCGTCAAGATACTCATCGCTGCCTGGCCGTGGCCTTGACGGCATGAAGCGGTCCCACCAGCGCGTTTCAGGTTCGGGTCGTGGCCTTGGCGCTGGCTTTTCAAACGTCACCTGTGGCTTACCGCGTCCCAAGTCCAGGAATTCCAGATTGGAAACTTTCTGGTGATCCAGCATCAGGCGGTCATTGATCCGGCCATACCGTGGTTGCTTCAGATAGACCGAGCAGCCGATAATAAAGGTTGGCGTACCGTCATCGTCGGCCAGTGGCAGATAAAGTGATTCCACTTCAGCACTGTCGCCGGTCCTGCGCCTGACGGTTTCCTGCATCTGTACGCCGCTGGGCTGGTCCAGAATGGCTTCATACAGGCGGGCTGTATTTTCCCGCATGTTCGGTGTTGTCAGGTCAAACGCGTTTATGCCTGCCATTGGTGCCTGCCAGAGGGCATCCTGTGACGTGCCAATCATGGACACCTGCACGTCATAGCGGTCTATGCGTTTCATCAGCGAGATGCGTGGCAGCAGCTCGTGTAAATCTGTTGGATGCAGCACACATTTTCTGGGCATGGCCGCGCCTGCTTCGCGCGGTAAAGTGTGCCAATACTCAAGTAAACGCCCCAAAACACCGGAAACGGGCATACACGCCTCCTCTTCCCTCAATTGGAACCCCTTTGGTCGGGAAATCATGAGGCGCGTTTGCTACTGTTTCAAGACAAGGCTACTGACCTATTGTTGGCCTGCTTTTTGCCCCGCTTCAAATGCCTGAATCTGCTCGGTGATTCCCTTCGCCAGGTCATTCGGCAGTGGGAAGGTCAGGTGGTACTGTGAAATCTTCCAGCCGTCATTTGTGCGAATCAGCACGCCGGTGCCCCGGCTGGTGCCATACTTGGTGTTATCCAGAAGCTCATCGAACCAGGCGGTGTTGCCGTCCGGTGTGAAATTGACGTGTCGCTCGCGCACCGTGTAGGTCCAGCCCTTGGTTGGCAGGGCATAAGCCTGAAAAGTGGGCTTGTCCCAACGCTCTGACGCATCGGTGCCCAGGAAGATGGAATCCTCGGTCAGCAGCGCGAAATAGGTATCCCAATCTGCATCAGATGCAGCGCCATGAAAGGTGTCAAGCGTGCGGTTCACCCCTGCCAGGTCCTCATCATCGGCTAGGACGGGCATCATAAACCCGAAGATCAGGATAAAATATACAATTAGTGTGCGCATGGTCTCTCTCCGAAAATAGATGCGGCGCCGACAGCCGTCAGCGCCGCCAAAAAGTTAGCTGTTGGCTTTGATCGCGCCAGACTTCAGGCGCGCCAGATAGTCTTTCAGGTCTGTTCTTAACTCGGTCGCCATAAACGCTATGCCGATCAGGTTTGGTACGGCCATCAAAAAGAACAGGCTGTCCATGAGCTTGTATACTTGGTCTGCAGTGAAGGCGGCCCCTGGCACCAACGCGACACAAAAGATGATCTTGAAGATGTTCATTGATTTATCGCCGCCGCCGAAAACAAACTCCCACACTTTTCCAGAGTAATAGCCCCAGCTGATAATTGTTGAGAAGGCAAACATAAATGCGGCTGCAGCAAGTACCAACGGGAACCAGCTGATGACGCTGCCAAATGCTGCAGATGTCATTGAGATACCTTGGACTTCCTGGCCAATGGTGTAGTTGCCGGTAATAACGATTACGAGCGCTGTCATGGTGGAGACGACAATCGTATCAACAAATGGTTCCATCAGGGCAACCATCCCCTCAGATACAGGCTCTTTTGTTTTGGCAGCTGCGTGCGCCATTGTCGCTGATCCGAGACCTGCTTCGGTGGAATAAACTGCACGCCGCATACCGATGATGATAACGCCGATGACGCCGCCTGTTGCAGCATCCGGGTTGAAGGCACTTTCGAAAATGGTGACAAAGGCAGCTGGTACTTCTGAGGCATGCCCCAGAATAATGACCAGGGCACCTGTGATATATACAGCAGCCATTAGGGGTACAAGTTTTGATGTAACACCAGCAATTGACTTGATGCCCCCTATGATAACGATGGCGGTAAGGATGGCGATGACTACGCCAAAGCCCCATTGAGTCGTGTTTGTATCAATTCCCGTAACAGCTGTGATTGCTTCATAGGATTGATTGACTTGTGCGACTTGGAGCAATGTTGGCACCGCTAGGATCGCGTAGCTCCAAGCCAGAATCTTCCCAATTTTTGCCCACCCTTGACCGCGTTTCTTTAAACCGCGTTCCAGATAATACATGGGGCCACCTGCCACGGTGCCGTCCTCGCGCACGTCGCGGTATTTTACCCCCAGCGTACATTCAGCAAACTTTAGGGACATGGCGCAGAAGCCAATGATGATCATCCAAAAGGTTGCGCCAGGGCCGCCCATGGAAATGGCGACAGCAACGCCTGCAATGTTGCCAAGACCTACGGTGCCGGAAAGGGCGGTAGAAAGCGCCTGGAACTGGGTGACTTCGCCTTCCGCCTTTTCGTCGTGATAGTCGCCTTTCACAATTCGCCAAGCCCGCCTGAAGCTTGTAACATTTACAAAGCCAAAAAGAATGGTCAGCGAGACCATTGCGACCCCCATCAGGATAACAATCCATTCGACATTGTTGCCCGCAATGGGAATAGTCTGGAAGACAAAGCTATCTAACTGGTTGATGAGATAGACAAGAAAACCGACAAATCCGGTTTGTTCACCATCTTGTGCCAATGTCGGTGCGGTGATTGCGAGGGCAGCCATGAAAGCTGCCAGAATACGCTTGAACTGAAACACGTCCTCTCCCCAGAGTTATCTTGTGTTATTTGCCGGGCAGAGTAGGCGAGGGGGCACCCGGATGGAAGCCAAAAATTGGTTGAGCGACTTCAAACGGCGGAATCCCGCATGAAATTCTGATTCCAGTCTTCTGTGCGGGATTTTCTTTTTCAGGTCCGTACCGCTGCTAGCTGGCGTGTTTACGGCTGTGTTGTCACCGGACCGGCGAATATAGCGGGATTTCATTGCCGCCCTCAGGGCTGCTTCAGCGGAGTGAGTAAACGAAACGGTATTTTACCCCCGCTGTGTCTACCGGCTGGCCGTTTTCGTGGCGTGCGGAGTACCGAAATTTTCTGGCAGCCTCGATAGAAGCCTTGACGAAGTCATCGGGGCCATATCGTTCCATCACACGAAAATCACTGGTGCGCCCATCCTTGGTGACGGTCAGTTCAAGCACCACTGTGCCCTCAAGGCCTCGACGTTGTGCGGATACAGGGTATTTGGGCTGGGCAAGAAACAAGGGTTCGTAGCTTTCACCCGTCTCCACGGGGTCGCGGTTGGCTTCCTTGATGCGGCCAACGGCTTGACAATGCTTGGTCGCCAAGTCGCTTTCGCCCATTTTTTCATAGGTTTCTACCAATAGGGTATGCATGCGTTGCGTCAGTCGCTCGTTCGGTGCGCCGCTATCGTAGACCCGCACTGCGGCTTCCAGAAATTCCGCTGCAGCATCATACCGCTTATCCAGCTTTTTCAGCTCGCCAAGGCGATAGCTTGCCAAGGCGGTGCGTCCATGATTTTCGCCCAGTGTCGCCTGAAAAATTTTGTAGGCTTTTTTGAGATTGCCGACTGCCAGATTACGTTTTCCTGCGCCCATAACCAGTTGCTGTTCGGCCATCTCATAATAGAGCTGGCCGACGAGGGCGGAGTCTTCCCCTTCTAGTTTTTCAGCTATTTCAATTGCGCGCCGATAATATTTGCCGCCGGTTGTCCCGCTCAGGAACTTTGTCTCTGCATGGCCGAGATCCATCAGTGGATCAATAACCTCTGGGGCATCATTGCCATACTGGTTCTGAAAAAGTACCAAGGCTTCCTCAAGGATTTCTTCCGCTTGATCGCGCTTATTTACAGACAAGAGCAGGCGACCATAATTCAAGCTCGCCTGTGCCAGATTTTTGGCATGCCTTTCGTCTTGTGCCGCCGCCTCTTTGAGTAGGGAATAGACGCGGTGCGCGTAAGGTTCGGCATAATAACGCGACTCTTTCTTCACCCATTCCTCATAGGCTGCATAGGCTTCGCGCACCGTCATGGTTTGCGCCCGTGCCTCATGTTCCTCAAGGCTGAGACCTGCAAAAGCTGGAGTGGTAATGCCCAAGGACGCGGAAAGAAGCAGTGCCGCAGCAAGATGACGTTTCATGACAACAATCCCCCAAACGAAAGTCTCAAGGATTTGTATCAAATACAATTACTGATGGCAATTGTGCAAGGCGCTATTTCTCGCCGTAGCGGGGCATCATTTCCACGAAATTGCAGGGGCGGTAGCGATTATCGAGCTGCGTGACGAGAATTTTGTCCCAGGCATCTTTCACCGCGCCGGTTGAACCGGGCAGGGCGAACATCAGGGTTGTTCCCGCAAGGCCGCCGGTGGCGCGGCTTTGGATCGTGCTGGTGCCGATCAGGTCGTATGACAGCATGCGGAACAGCTCGCCAAAGCCGGGGATGGGCTTTGTATAAAGCGCTTCAAATGCTTCCGGGGTGACATCCCGCCCGGTCAGGCCCGTGCCGCCAGTGGCGATGATCACGTCAATACCCGCATCAGCAATCCAGGCTTTGGCCTGACTGGTGATCGATGGGATATCATCCTTGATGATCTTCCGGTCCGCCACTTTATGTCCGGCTTCCTCAACGCGGCTCGCCAGCGTATCGCCTGAGCGGTCGTCTTCAAAAGTACGAGTATCGGAAATGGTCAAAACGGCAATGTTTACCGGAATGAACGGGCGGCTTTCATCAATCTTCGGCAAGGGTTCTTGTCCTTGTAACGGTTCGGGTTTGAGCACGCTTCATGGCAACAGCGGTCGCTTCTGTATCCAGGCGTTCCAGCACTGGCCAGGCGCCTGAGGCTGCAGCGTCCAGGCTTGGCGTCTCCTGGCCCAGGCGCATACGGTAGAGCCACAAGTTGGCCATCACCCGTTCGATATAGCTGCGTGTTTCATAAAAGCCAATGGATTCGATAAACAGCAACGGGTCCTGCTCGTAAATCACTTCCTTCTGCCATTCCATCAGGCTACCGGGCCCGCCGTTATAGGCGGCAAGCGCCATGAACAGGTTGCCTTCGGCATAATCGGAATCGATCAGATATTCGATATATTGCTGCCCCAGCGCCATGTTGAATTCTGGCTCATACAGCTTTTTGCGGTCCCGGCGCAGGCGACGGTTCTTGGAGATGTAGCTGGCCGTTGCCGGCATAACCTGCATCAGGCCGCCAGCGCCGGCGTGGCTTCTGGCGCGGATACGGAAATCGCTTTCCTTGCGTACCATGGCAAAGATCAACGCCCTGTCGACGGTGAAGCCGCCCGCAGGTTCCCAGTCCGGCAGCGGATAGCGCACAGCCGTTGAGGCCGGGTGCCCTGTGCCGCCAACGCGGCCCAGTCTGATCTGGATGTTTGGCAGGTTCAGCTTGGCCGCCAGCGGCAGCAGGTCGTCCTGCACGGCGGTGCCTTCACGGCCCCAAAGAAGGCGCAGCTCTTCGTCTGCAATATGGTGCCAGCCCACTTCGGCCAGGGCGATGGCTCTCCGTGTTGCAGGGTACTGCATCAGATTATCAAGGGCGTCGCGCTCCAGGTCCGGTACTGCCCAATCGATTTTGGGGCGAATGCCCAATTGGCGTGCGGCAATCATGCCGTAGAAGGTTTCCTGAAAGCTGGCCGCCGTGCGCAGGTGCTCTGTTGCGGTGATCGGATCACCCATCTGATAGGCTGCGCGCGCGGCCCAGAACTGCCCGCCAGAGGCCAGCCAGTCACCGGCGCGTTCTGCTTCACCGACATATTTGAAATGCCGGTAAGCCGTCGCATAATCGCCATCCCGCCAATAGGCAAGGGCTGCGATCCAATCGGCATGGGGCTCGATTTCCCGGGCAAACTCTGCGGCCATTGTCGACAGGATGCGCGCCTTGCTGTTGTTGGATTTATAATAGTAGCTCGACGCAATGCGCTCCAGCGCTTCGGCCTTTTCATAGGGTACCAGAAGCCCACGCGCTTCCATTGCCCAATAGCGCTTCTCGGCGCGCTCCGGCAGGCCGTTGCGAACATACCGGCGTACGTTGGCGAAGAAGCGGGTGATGGCAGTGCGCTCGAGCCGGGTGCGCTGGGGCAGGGGCGGCTTTGGTGCTGCGGCCTGGCCGGTCACGCCAGGATAGCGGGTGTCAATCGGGCGCCTTGGGGCCCGTGCATTGCCCTGCCGCTTGCGCGCCAGGCGGTAAACCTGCCATGCATTGGGATGATCCGCGTAGGACTTGAGCCACCCTGCCAGCTCCGAATAGCTGCTGCGGTATCCGGTGGGGTGCATATAGCGCTGGAACCACACATGCCCCATCAAAATGGGGTCCTCGACATATTTGATCATGCGGTCCGCTTTTTCCCAGCGGGCCTGTTCCTGAAGCTCAAAAATTCTCTGGTAACGATTGATATCTTCCTTGCTGAGCACATCCGGCACATCGACGTCGGCCCGTGCAGTTGCGCTGAGCGCAGCAGTGGATAGCAGCGAGAAGGCGAACATCAGACGGAACACAGCACGGATACTCATGACAGGGACAGTTTCCTCTTCACAGACAGGATATCGCGCCAGGCATGGCCCTTGAGCGCGGGCTGGCGCAGCAGATAAGCTGGGTGATAAACAGGCAATGCGGCGATTTTCTGGCCGCCGATGTCAAGCTCTTTCCAGCGGCCGCGAAGGCGCGTGATGCCTTCCTCCGTGCCCAGAAGGGCCTTGGCGGAAACGCCACCAACCATCAGAATTACCTTCGGCTTTGCAAGCTCGATATGGCGCTTCACGAACGGCATGCACATGGCGATTGTCGCCCCGTCCGGTGTGGCGTTGCCCAGCGGACGCCAAGGCACCATGTTGGTGATATAGACGTTTTCAGTGCGCGAGAAGCCAGCAGCCCCCAGAATTTTGTCCAGCAACTGACCAGATACGCCAACGAAGGGCTTGCCTTCGCGGTCCTCGTCTGCGCCGGGAGCTTCGCCGATCACCATGATGGGGGCTCCAGGGGTGCCGTCCGCAAATACGGTGTTTTTGGCTGATCGTTTCAGAAGGCCGCCATCGAAGGCTTCCATGGCAGCTTTGAGTTCCTCAAGAGTGCTCGCTTCCGCCGCAACGCTGCCAGCGGCCTCGGGGCCGGCGCCAACAACGGCCTGCACAGGCTTCGCAGCCACAGGTCTTGGACCGGAAGGCGGCGCGGGCTTCTGTGCCTGCGGGTGCTGCCGGGCAATAACCGGGGCTTGTACTTCTGTCGTGAAACGGTCGATCGGATCAATGTCGATCGCCTCGTCCGCGCCCATGGCGATGTGCCATGCCAGAAGGCTTGCCGGGTCCATATGTTGGGGCTCAGGTGAACTCATTTTTAACCAATGTTGTTAGTTGTCAGCCTCTCGTGTGCACCACTATAGTCAGACAGAGGTAAAAAATGCATTGAAATTTTGCTCAAACTTTCCGCTTTCAGGTCACATAAAAAAATCCTGCCTGACGTCGCGTCATCAATGACTTATGTTGCAGTGCGAAAAGAATCTGCTTTCAAGCGTTTGACGTTTGCTACTGCGCACGGCATAAACACTTGAAAATGATTGTTTTCGGTCCAGTTTGGGATTGAGGCCGCATGCAAGATGTGGCGAAGTTAGGCACCGGACGTTAGGGAAGTTTGAAGGAGCGCAACATGGAACGTGAATCCATGGAATTTGATGTCGTGATCGTGGGTGGCGGGCCAGCAGGTCTGTCTGCGGCGATCCGGTTGATGCAACTGGCCCAGGAAAAAGACCAGGAGCTGATGGTCTGTGTGATCGAAAAGGGCTCGGAAATCGGGGCGCATATCCTGTCTGGCGCCGTTGTCGACCCCATCGCGCTCAATGAGCTGATCCCTGACTGGAAAGAAAAGGGTGCACCGCTCAATACGCCGGTGACAGACAACCAGCACTGGGTGTTGTCTGAAACCGGGAAGTCTTCTCTGCCACACTTCATGATGCCGCCGCTTCTGTCGAACAACGGTATGTATACGCTGTCGCTCGGTAACCTGACCCGCTGGCTGGCAGAACAGGCCGAAGCACTGGGCGTTGAGATTTACCCGGGCTTTGCAGGTTCTGAGGTGCTCTATCATGAAGACGGGCGCGTCAAGGGCGTTGCCACCGGCGACATGGGCGTTGGCCGTGACGGTGAACAAAAGGCTGGTTACACGCCGGGTATGGAGCTGCACGCAAAATACACGCTGTTCGCGGAAGGCTGCCGTGGCTCGCTCTCGAAGGAGCTTGAGGCCAAATTTGCCCTTCGGGAAAACTGCCAGTTCCAGACATACGGCATTGGCATCAAGGAATTGTGGGACATCGACCCATCGAAGCATGTGCCGGGCCGGGTGATTCACACCCAGGGCTGGCCGCTTGGCAACACAGCGGGCGGTGGCTTTATCTATCACCAGGAAAACAATCAGATCGCCATCGGATTTGTTGTCACGCTGGATTACGAAAACCCGTATCTGTCACCGTTTGATGAGATGCAGCGTTTTAAGACGCACCCTGAAGTACGCAAGATTCTCGAGGGCGGTCGCCGCGTGGCCTATGGCGCTCGGGCGATCAACGAAGGCGGGCTGCAGTCCGTGCCGAAGCTTTACTTCCCTGGTGGTGCGCTGATCGGCTGTGCGGCGGGCTTCGTGAACGTACCACGCATCAAGGGCACCCATAACGCCATGAAGTCAGCCATGTTGGCGGCGGAAAGCGCATTTGACGCCATCGCTGCGGGCTCGAACGGTGAAACTGAGCTAAGCGGCTACGAAGACGCCTTCAAATCCAGCTGGATTCACAAAGATCTTTATAAGGTCAGGAATGCCCGGCCGGCACTTGCCAAGTTCGGTGCCAAATGGGGCACCATGTATGCCGGTTTCGACATGTGGATGAATACCATTGGCCTTGGTTTCCTGATGCCGACGCTGAAACATGTCCACAAGGATAACGAAGCCACCAAAAAGGCGGCCGACTGCCAGCCAATCGATTATCCGAAGCCGGACGGGGTGATCAGCTTCGATAAGCTCTCAAGCGTGTTCCTGTCGAACACCAACCACGAGGAAGACCAGCCGATTCACCTGACGCTCAAGGATGAAAGCATTCCGGTGACAGTCAATCTGGCTGACTATAACGGCCCGGAACAGCGCTATTGCCCCGCGGGGGTGTATGAATTCGTGGGTGAAAACGGCGAAGAAAAGCGCTTGCAAATCAATGCTCAGAACTGTGTTCATTGCAAAACCTGTGATATTAAGGATATTACACAGAATATTAATTGGGTGGTGCCTGAGGGCGGTGGAGGCCCCAACTACCCCAATATGTAACGTTTTGAGCACAAAGGGCAGGCATGCAGCCTATCAAATCACTGGCTTTCGCCTTGGCGCTTGTGGGATGCGCGGGTCAGGGTTCCGACCCTGCCACGCTGGCCCCGGCGCCATCGACGCTTCATAGCGAATTTCGGGCGGTGGACGCGGACAATACCATGTATGGTCCGTTTGTCGCCGCCACGCTTGCCCAGCAGAATGAGCAACACGCCTCTTCAGCCCACTATTTCCTTGAAGCCCTGAATGCTGACCCGGAAAGCGGCTTTGTCGCTGATCGTGCTTTCTTCCAGCTTGTGTATGCCGGCCGAATGGATGAGGCGGCCTCGCTCGCCGTCAGGATGCAAGGTTCGGAGGAGCCGGTCGATGATGATCTGGTGCACCTGATGTATGTGCTTGAGGCCTACAAGCATGAAGATTGGGCAGCTGTACGTGAACGGTTGAGCGAGCAGGAGGGGGCTGGCTACGGTTTCCTGATTACGCCGATCCTCGGGGCCTGGAGCTATGCAGCGGAAAATGACCTGGTGGCCGCCAGCAAGGCGCTTGCGCCGCTTATCAATGACCCGCGACTGGGTGTGATCGGGCAGGAGCATTACGCCTATATCCTTGATCACCTCGGCCGGTATGACGCGGCATCCAGTGCCTATCAGACCCTGGCGTCCGATGAGCGCCCGGCATCTCTGCAGCCGCTTGTGGCCTACGCTGACATGTTGACGCGCACAGGCAAGGAACAGCAAGCGCGGGAATTCCTGGGCGAGCAGACCAAGCGCTTTGGCGACAACCGCTTCCTGCTGCGCGAAGGCATGCGCATCACGGGCGGGTTCGGCCCCAGCCAGGACGCCACCAACCCGCGCGGTGCGGCGGGGCTTGTGTTCTACCGTTTGGCCACAGAGTTTGCCCAAAGCCGGTCGCAGCAAGCTGCAATCATTTATTTGCGTGTGGCTTCTTACCTGACACCTGAGGTGTCCGAGATTTATTTCCTGCTGGGAAACCTGCTGGAGCAGATTGATACCCCTGAATCTGCCGTGTCAGCATACGCTGCTGTGCCGCAAACCAGCCCGCTCAAGCCGTTGGCGGAGCTGCGTCGCATTGGGGCGCTCAGGTCCGCTGGCCGGGACGGCGAGGCGGAGGCTCTGTTGCGCGCTGCCCTGAGGGACGCACCAAATTCGAGCGCTCATCTGTCTGCGCTGGCGGATCTCCTGCGGGATGAAGAGAAATTTGAAGAAGCCGTACATTATTATACGCAGGCGATTGGCCAGATTCGCTCTGCGCAGCAATCTGACTGGTTCATCTTCTTCGCCCGTGGTGTCTGTTATGAGCGCATGGGTAACTGGCAGCAGGCCGAGGCCGACTTGAAGACCGCGCTCCAGCTCAACCCGGGAGAAGCCAGTGTGCTCAATTACCTGGGCTATAGCTGGATTGACCGGGGCGAGAACATTGATGAAGCCAAGGCGATGATTGAACAGGCTGTGGCCGAACAGCCAGATGATGGCTTCATTGTCGACAGCCTGGGCTGGGTTCATTACCTGACAGGCGATTACCTGGCCGCAGTCCAATATCTGGAAAAAGCCGTGCGGCTCGAGCCCACAGACCCCACAATCAACAATCACCTTGGCGACGCCTATTGGCGCGTTGGCCGTAAGATCGAAGCCCGCTTCCAGTGGCGGCACGCCATGGACAACAGCCCCTCGGACGATGAGAGAGAATCCCTCAAGGAAAAGCTCGAGCTGGGGCTTGAAGAGCCGTCATGAGCATGCCCTTGTGGGCAGCCCTGCCGCCTGTCAGCGTGACGGCGCCGGCCAAAGTGAACTTGTTCCTGCATATCACAGGCCGCCGCGCTGACGGCTATCATGAGCTCGAGAGCCTGTTCGTATTCACTAAAGGTGGCGACAGGGTCACTGTGGCCGCAGCACCAGAGTTTACCTTTACACTGGAAGGCCCGTTTGCGTCGGCTCTCGAGGCATTGGGTGGGGCAGGCGAGGGCAACCTGGTCTCCAAGGCTGTCATGCTGCTGGCGTCTCATGCGGGGCTTGAGCCAAACGTAGCTGTAACGCTTGAAAAGAACCTCCCAGTGGCAGCGGGCATTGGTGGTGGGTCATCTGACGCGGCCGCGGCGCTTCTGGCGCTGAACCAGTTCTGGAAGCTGAAGCTGCCCATGAGTGTGCTTGAGGGAATCGCGCTTCAGCTGGGCGCTGACGTCCCGGCATGCCTGCATCAGGTGCCTCTGTTGGTGCGCGGAATCGGTGAAGAGCTGAAGCCTGTATCGCTTGGTTCGCACGCCGGTATTGTTCTGGTGAATCCGATGGAGCCGCTCTCGACCCCGGCGGTGTTCAAGGCTTATCACGTTGCGGCAGCGGCCTTTGATGCACCGCTTCAGAATGCTGAAGTGTTATGCGCCAATGTGCATGACCTTGCAGCCAGCAGCCGGAACGCGCTTGAAGGCGCGGCGCGGTCGATCTGTCCGGCGGTTGCGGATGTGCTTGATGAATTCATGTGCCAGGACGGTGTTACACTGGCGCGTATGTCCGGCAGCGGGGCCACCTGTTTCGCCCTTTTTGAGACGGCGGAGGAAGCTGAAGCCGCCGCCCGAAAAATTGGTGAAAGCCGCAGGAATTGGTGGGTTATGGCGGACTATCTGGGGGCTGGAGGCGGCTGAAAAAGATGCTTGAAATTTTGTGAAGTTGATCCGTCATCGAAATCCAAAAAAAAGTACAAAAAAAAGTCTTTACAGTCTCGGACGGTTCTACTAAAACCGCGCCACGAACCAGTTGGGGCGTCGCCAAGCGGTAAGGCACCGGTTTTTGGTATCGGCATGCGCAGGTTCGAATCCTGCCGCCCCAGCCAGTTCTCCCTTCTTCAGAATTTTCATGAAATTTATCCTGACATGCAGCGCTAATGCGTTGTGTCCGCTTGTTTTTTCTGCAACTGTGCGGTCCATGGACAGTGACAAGACATTGCATATCCGCTGCGGCAGCGACATTCAGGCGGCGCTTGAGGCTGCAGGCATCAGTGGCGCGTTCCTCGATTTCTCCGACCCCTTCTGTCAGGGGCCGGTGCTGGACCTGCCGCAGGAGAAGTTCCTTGAAAGCCGGCTGGATTTCATTACCGGCGCCTATGGGCTGGACCCTGCGCAGGCCTTGAAGAAACAACGGCTTAGGTATGCCCGGCTGGCGAATGCTGCCGCCTATGAGCGGGTTGTTTTGTGGTTTGAGCACGACAGCTACGACCAACTGATCCTGATGTATCTGCTGAAGCATTTCGGTGCGCTCGAAGAGCGCCCGGCGCTTGAGCTGGTGTGTGTCGGTGACTATCCAGTTGAACCCCGCTTTATTGGCCTTGGCCAACTGGCTGGGGATGACCTGGCGAAGCTTTTTGAAGCGCGCGTTCAGGTGACGGACGGCATGCTGAAACTGGGCGCGGAGGTGTGGACGGCACTGACGGAGGGCACACCGCATAGTCTTGTTCGCATCGCACAAAAGGGCACACCCGATGTGCCCCTGTGTGCCCCGGCCATCATGCGGCACCTCAAGGAGTTGCCGGCTAAATCAACAGGCCTCAGCCTGACAGAGGAATTGACCCTCAAAATCCTCGCTACAGGCAACGAGATGCGTGCAGGTGACCTGTTCAAGGCGCTGACCCATGAACACGAACCGCTGCCGTATCTGGGTGACCAGATGTATTGGTATGACCTGAAGCGGCTGACGGACGGCGGTGCGGTTACAGCTGTTGGTGATGCATGGCCGGAAATGAACTTCACCATCACCGACCTTGGCCGGGCCTGCCTTGAGGGGCGAGAAGACTGGATGACACATGTTGGCGCCGAACGTTACGTGGGTGGCATCCAGGTGGCGCCAGACGGGAAAATCTGGCGCCGGCAGGGCTAAGGCTAGGTCACGGCGCCTTTTTCATTGAAGCGGGCTTCCTTCCAGAAGCCAGTTTCGAAGATATCAGCCATGATCTCAACGGCGCGGTAGACATCCTCGAAGCCCAGATAGAGCGGGGTGAAGCCGAAGCGCATGAAGTCTGGCGCGCGGAAATCACCGATCACGCCGCGCTCGATCAGCGCCTGCATCACCGCATAGCCGTTCTCGCACTTGAGTGACACATGGCTGCCGCGTTTGCCCGGGTTTTCGCTGGTGGCCAGGCCAACGCCGTGGTCTTTCAGCTTCTCGCGGCAGAGCGCGATAAACAGGTCCGTCAGCGCCTGGGATTTCTTCCTGACCACCATCATGTCCACGCCTTCAAACGCATTCATGGCCTCATCCAGTGCACTGGCGGCCATCACACTTGTGGTGCCCACCAGCATCCGGCGGATATCGCCTGCGGGTTCATAGTCATCGAGGAACTCAAACGGTGTTTTGTGGCCGAACCAGCCGGTGAGCGGCTGTTTGACGGCCGCCTGATGGCGCTCTGCCACATAAAGGAAGGCTGGCGCGCCCGGGCCGCCGTTCAGGTATTTGTAGCCGCAGCCGACGGCGAAATCGGCGCCTGCTGCGTTCAGGTCCACCGGTACAGCGCCGGTTGAATGGCTGAGGTCCCAGACCATCAGTGCGCCTTTTGCGTGCGCGGCCTCGGTGACAGCTTTCATATCGAACATATCGGCGGTGACATAATGCACGTGCGTGAGCACCACGACAGCCGTGTCGTCATCAATGGCTTCAATAATCTGGTCGCGGTCGACCACCTGGAGTGCCACATCGGGGCCAAGGAAGTCCGAGAGGCCCTGCAGCATGTAAAGGTCGGTCGGGAAATTGCCGGGTTCCGTTATGATTTTGGTGCGGCCCTTGTTCATCCGGCAGGCGGCGGCGGCTACCTTGAACAGGTTGATCGACGTGCTGTCGGCCATCACGACCTCATTCGGCTTGGCGCCAACAAGGGGGGCGATTTTCCTGCCGACCCGGGCAGGCAGGTTAATCCAGTCCGCCGTGTTCCAGCTTTTGATCAGGTCCTGGCCCCATTCTTTTTTGACAACGTCAGCGATGCGGGCGTCCACGCCCTTTGGCAGCACGCCAAGGCTGTTGCCGTCCATATAGATGACGCCTTCCGGCAGATCGAAACGATCTTTCATCGGAGCCAGCGGGTCGTTGCGGTCTTGCTCCTGGCACCAATCAAGTGACGTTGGGATCATGGGATACTCCTCAATACAGCACGTACGGGGCTGCCGTCGGCGCCCTCAATCTTCAGTGGCAGGGCGATCAGCTCATAGTCGCCCGTTGGAACATTATCGAGCACAAGCCCTTCAAGGATGGCCATGCCTGTGGCATCCACCTTGAAATGGGCGTCCAGCGTTTTGCTGTCCTGTGGGTCCAGGGACGGCACATCAAGGCCGATCAGCTTGCAGCCCCGGTCCGCCAGCAGCTGGATACTGTCCGGGTGCATGGCGGGGAACTTCGGGTCCCAGCCTTCGTGCGGGAAACGATCAAACAGCTTGATCAGCACACGCTCGACCCGCGCGGGCAGCTTGCCTTCCAGATGCCGGGGCTCCACAAGGCCGCCAGACGGCACCTCAGCCGACAGGTCAATCAGCGTGGCGGGGCCGATATAGGCATCAAGCGGCGTTTCGGCACAGTCCACGCCCTTGTCATCGAAATGGAGGCGGCTGTCTGCGTGGCTGCCTGTGTGGGTGGACATGACAAGTTCGCTCACATTCACCGGGCAGCCGGGCTCAATGTTCCAGGTGCGGTTAAGCGCAAAGTCCCTGTCACCGGGCCACACCGGGATGCCCGGGCGAATGGTCTGGCTGATGTCATAAATCCTGGTCACAGGCTTGTCCTGAGCGTCCAGAGTTCAGGGAAGAAGCGGAGGTCCAGCGCCTTCACCAGATAAGACACACCGCCGGTGCCGCCGGTGCCTTTCTTGTAGCCGATGATGCGTTCAACGGTTTTCATGTGGGCGAAGCGCCAGGCGTGGAAGTGATGCTCCAGATCCACCAGTTTTTCGGCGAGCTCATAGAGATCCCAATATTTGGTGGTGTCCTGGTAAATCTTGAGCCAGGCGTCTTCAACACCTTTCGAGGCTTCATAGGGCTCACGCCACTTGCGCTCCAGCTTGTCGGCAGGGATGTCAAAGCCGCGCCTCGCCAGAAGCTGCAGGCACAGGTCATAAAAGCTGGGGCTGTCCAGCACCTCCTGCAGGTGGTTATAGCGCGCGGGCGAGGCCTTGTGCGCTTCGGCCATGCGGGCGTTCTTGTTGCCCAGGCGATACTCAATCTCGCGGTACTGGAAGCTTTGGAAGCCGGAGCTCTGGCCCAGGTCGTCCCGGAAGGCGGCATAGTCGGCCGGTGTCATGGTCGAGAGGATCTCCCACGACTGCTGCAGGTTGGCCTGAATTTTGGCAACGCGCGACAGCATCTTCTGCACCGGGCCAAGATCATCGGCCGCCAGATGGTTCATCGCCGCGCCCAGTTCATGGATGCAGGCCTTCATCCACAGCTCTGATGCCTGGTGGATGACGACAAACAGCATTTCATCATGTTTGGTCGACAGCGGGTTCTGGCATTCCAGAAGCCGATCCAGCTGCAGGTAGGAGCCATAGCTGATGTCCTGGTTCCAGTGGATATCCTCGCCGGTTACATCAACGGACGTTGCGGGGCCCTGGTCTTCTTTGCGGTCGGTTGCCATTCTCTCACCTGCATTTATTTTAGGTCTAAACTAAATGCATCATATCGCATAAATTTGGGGAGTTCAATAAGGCTGGCTGCTGTTAATTTCGGGCCACGTCATCGGCCTTTTTCACCACATCTTTGGTATCAGCCGCCAGATCGACCACTTTACCAGTCACCCTGACAACTGTTGTGGCTGTATCCACAGTGGTTTCCACAGCGGTTGCGGCTACCTTGATGGGCGTGGTGACGACGGTGCATGCGCAAAGCCCAGTCACCATTATGAGCGCCAGCAGTATCTTCACCCAAATGTCCTCCCCGATTTGTGTTCTTAGATTGGCTCAGCTTGAATCGCAAAGGCAAGGACATAAATTGTCAAAGTGGGGTGGCCTGCTTGCAGCCGGCCGCCTGTCAGGGTAGGGTGCCGCCCGAATTGCTGTCCCAAGAGGTATGGGGCCCCAAGGAGTATAGGATGTTAAAAGCGCAAATTGTTCCGGTAACGGCTTTCCAGCAGAACTGCAGCATCATCTGGTGCGATGAAACCATGGAAGGCGCGTTTGTTGACCCGGGCGGGGAAGCTGAAAAGCTTCTGCAGGCGGCCAAGCAGCTGGGCGTGGACGTGAAGCAGATACTGCTTACCCACGGCCACCTTGACCATGCTGGCGGCGCCAAAGACATCAAGGAACAGCTGGGCCTGCCGATCATCGGCCCGCACAAGGACGACAAATTCTGGCTCGACGGCATCGAAGAACACGCAGCCAACTATAATATGCCGGGCCTCAGGTGCTGTACCCCTGACCAGTGGCTGGATGACGGCGACGAAGTCACGGTAGGCAATGTGACGCTGCAGGTGATTCATGCCCCCGGCCACACGCCGGGCCATGTGGTTTTCTTTGAACCCACCCACAAGGTGGCATTTGTGGGCGACGTTCTGTTCAAGGGCTCCATTGGTCGCACCGATTTCCCGCGCGGCAATATGGATGATCTCGTGAATGCCATCACCAAGAAGCTCTGGCCATTGGGGAACGAGGTGACCTTCGTGCCGGGGCATGGCCCGCTGTCCACCTTCGGCGCAGAGCGGCAGTCCAACCCATTTGTCGGGGACCAGGCGCTAAGGAGCGCCTGATACCACAGCCCCATTTGGGCTGGCGCCTGAAAAAGTCTTTCTGTATAAGGGCTTTAAGGGGCTGGCATTATGAAAAATCTAATTCGCAAATGGATATTGCATCTTAAGCGCAAGCGCTATCACCGGCATTTGCGCGAGGGTGGCAACTATAAAACGCTGGAAAACTCCATCAAGGAGACCGGGTCGCTTTGCAGTAATTGCAATGCTCCGCTTACCGGTCCCTTCTGTCACATTTGCGGCCAGAAAGATGACGACCTGAAGCGACCGATCTGGACCCTGATCAGGGAAATTCTGGATGATGTGATCTCAACCGACAGCCGCCTTTTCAAAACATTGATCCTGCTTGTGCTGGTACCTGGTGGTCTGACGCGGGCGTTCAGGGACGGCAGGCGGGCGCGCTTTGTGCCGCCGCTTCGGCTGTATCTGGTGATATCGATCCTGTTTTTCGTGATCTTGAAGGTGGCCGACATCCTCATCCTGGATATCCATGTCACACCGATTGACCGGCCAGACGTTGTCGAAGCACCTGCTGACGTGGCACCACCAGAGGGGCAGACGCCGGAGGTTGCGTCTTCGGGGCTCGCGGAATCTGATCCGGCCAGCACGACCGAGGGCGGCACTGCCGCGCAGGATACCAAGCCAATTGCCAAGGAAGGCCTGTCCAAAGAGGACCTTGAAGCGATTAAAAGCCCGGACCTGACACCGGAAGAAAAGGTGCGCCTTGTTCTGGGGGACGAAGGCTTTGAACGCCTGCCGGAGGAAACCAAGCAGGCCATCCGGGAAGCCAAGGACGGTAAAAACGTCAAGATTGACGGTGATGACCTGATCCGGTCGCTGATGGGAGGTGGCGACCCGGGCGGCGCGGGTGGCGATGTCAGGATTGACACCGATTGGCCTTATGATGTGGAAATCGCCATGTTTGTCAAAAACTCCAACGACCCACGGGAAGGGTTGAAACAGGAGGATATTGACGAAATTCTCAATGATCCGGAAAACCCGGCCTTTCTCAAACGCGCGACCAGAGGCTTTTCTGAAGCCCTTCAGGACCCGGAGGCGTTTAACGAGCTGTTCAACGACTGGCTGCCGCCGGCGCTATTTGTGCTGATGCCGATTTTTGCGTTCATTCTGCGCGTGTTCCATTGGGGCAAGGACCGCGTGTACCTGCAGCAATTTGTCTTTTCACTGCATTTCCATACCTTCCTGTTCCTGCTGATGACGGCCATGACGGTGATCGTGCCAACCTATGGTGGCGACTTGAGCATCACCATCTTCTGGTGGGTTACGTCGATCTATCTGATTATTGCGTTGAAGATCGGCCAGGGGCAGGGTTGGCTGAAGGCCTTTTTCAAGGCCGGGCCCATCTGGGTGTCCTATTTTGCTGTGATGATGTTGGTGATGCTTTTCATCGTATTTGCTGGCCTCGGGGAGATCGACGTTATCGACCTCCTGATGGGGGACACCTCGGCCTTTACAACTGACGCATGATGGCGCGCACCATGTGATGGGCGCCGTCTGTCATGCTTTACGCCGCAAGCTTTAGTGTGTTTGCCGCGGCTGTCAGTTCACCATCTGCCTTTGCAAGGCTGGCTTCGGCATCCACAGCCATCCTGTCAGCGGCAATGATTGTCACATCCGTAATGCCAACGAACGCCAGCGCGTGCTTCATATAAGTGGTGGCGAAGTCGATATCACTGCCAACGCCTGTGCCGCCAGACGCCACAAGCAGATAGGCTTTCTTGCCGGTCAAAAGCCCTTCGGGGCCGTTCTCGGTGTAGCGGAAGGTGACGCGGGCGCGGGCAATCAGGTCAACCCACGCTTTGAGCCCGGCTGGCACGCCGAAATTATAGATGGGCAGGCCGATTGCAAGAACGTCCGCAGCCTTCAGGTCCGCAATCAGGTCGTCGGACAGTTTCAGCGTTTGCTTCTGTTCGGCTGAGCGGTCTTCTTCAGGCGTGAAGTTGGCGCCGACCCAGTCTTCACCAATCAACGGCAGCCCCTTAGCCAGGTCATGGCGCAGAATGGCGACATCATTGCTTTCAGTGATGGTCTCGATGAAGCGGGTTGTCAGGTCACGGGTTACGGAACCATTGGTGCGGACGCTTCCGTCAACGCGCAGGATGGTGCGGGGTGCTTGCGTGGTGCTGGTCATTTATCTTTCCTTCAATAACGGGCATAGGATGCTGCGTTTGAAGGAAAGATAGGGTTGTGCCAGGTGGTTAGATAGATCGATAAATCCCAAGCCTGCGTTGCATATTTGCGAACGTTACTTGTCGTGAGGTTCCAGTTTCAGGGACGCACTGTTGGTGCAGTAGCGGAGGCCCGTGGGCTGCGGCCCGTCCGGGAACACATGGCCCAGATGGCTGTCGCATTTGGCGCACAGGATTTCGGTGCGCACCATGCCGTGGCTGGTGTCTGTTTTTTCCGCGACTGCGTTTTCATCGATTGCGTCCCAGAAGCTGGGCCAGCCCGAACCGCTTTCATATTTGGTGTCGCTTGAAAACAGTGGGGCACCACACCCGGCGCAGTGATATGTGCCGGGTGTTTTGGTATCCCAATATTCACCCGTGAAGGGCGCCTCGGTGCCGCCACAGCGGCACACGGCATATTGTTCAGGCGTCAGTTCCTCGCGCCACTCGGCGTCCGTTTTCTTGACGTCAGTCATGGCTATTCCACCTTGCACAAGAGGCACAGCGCATAGCTGGCCATCGGATCATTGAAGTTCAGCAGCATGTCGGCTTCGCCTTTCAGCTTCATGGTCGTCTGCATCACCGGCGACAGGCTTTGGGATGCTTGCGACTTGAAGTCGATGCCCAGGCTGGAATTCAGGATGTCTGCGATCATCTGGTCCCATTTGCTTGGGAAATCGCGGTAGAAGACAACGTCATAGTCTTCAATGCCGGCTGCGGTTGCCGCGGCAGCAACAGCGTCACCAAAGCCGCCCAGATGGTCGACAAGGCCCAGCTCTTTGGCTGTGGAGCCAACCCAGACACGTCCCTGGGCAATCTTATCCACGTCTTCAACTGTCATGTTGCGGCCTTCTGCGACCAGCGACAGGAACTGGCTGTAGCCATTCTCGATAGACTGCTGGATCACATCCTTGGTCATGTCAGACAGCGGCCGTGCGGTAGAGAAGGCGCCTGCCATCTCGGTGGTGCCCACGCCGTCCGTATAGACGCCGGCTTTCGCCAGTGTATTCTCGAACGTCGGGATCACGCCGAAGATGCCGATGGAACCGGTGATGGTGGAAGGGGCAGCCCAAATTTCGTCAGCGGTCGCGGAAATCCAGTAACCGCCTGAGGCTGCAACGGGCCCCATGGAGGCGATAACCTTCAGGCCTTGTTCCTGTGCCGCGACCAGCTCCTGCCGGATCAGTTCGGATGCGAAGGCTGACCCGCCAGGGCTGTTGACCCTGAGTACAATCGCGGCAGTGTTCGGGTTGTTGCGCGCGTTGCGGATATAGCCCACAAGCGTTTCAGCCGCGCTTACGGTGATCGGGCCATCGCCCATCACAATCTGGCCCTGGGCCGTGATCACTGCGATCTCATTACCGCCACGGCGGCTTTCCTGCTTGGCCGCGAGATAGCTCTGATAATGGATTTGCTTGAAGGTGTTGCCGCCGCCTGGATTTTCGCCGAATTCCTCTTTCAGGGCATTCCGCCAAACTGTGCGCGGCGCCAGCTCATCCACCAGGCCGCCGTTTTGCGCCAGCTTGGCAAAATTGCCTTCCGCTTCCCGCAACCGGTCGGGCAGGTTGTTGATGCTGTTTGTCAGTGCACCAGCCTCAAGGCCGCGCGCTTCCACAACGGCACCCTCATATTGTTCCCACAGGCTGCCGAGGAACGCCAGGTTGGCTTCCTTTGCCGCCGGTGACATATCGTCCCGGATGAAAGGCTCAACGGCGGACTTGTAGGTGCCCACACGGAACACATTCACATTGGCCTCAAGCTTTTCAAGCAGGCTTTTGAAATAGGTCGGATAGAAGCCATAGCCGGTCAGGAACACGTTACCCGCCGGGTTCATATAGACCTTGTCGGCTTCAGCGGCCAGCAGGTAGCTGGCCTGGCTGTAGGCGGTTGAGAGTGCATAGACCTTCTTGCCGCTTTCCTTGAAATCGCGAATGGACTGGGCGATCGTATGCAGGTGGCTTGGGCCGATGGGGCCGAGCGAGTCGGTGATCAGTGCCACAGCCGCGATGCGGTTATCGGTTTTTGCCAGCTTGAGCGCACCTGTGATGTCATGGATGCTGGTTTGGGGCGGCTCGCGGTTGAATTCGGACGCAAAGACCGCATCGAGCGGGTCTGGATATTCAACCTGCTCAACAATCGCGCCGGCTGGATCAAGCACCATCACGGCGCCGTTCGGCACGCTGACGCGGGGTTCGCCCCTGCTTGACAAGGCCAGGACGATCCCGAACATGGCGAAAAGGGTCAACATCCCGAGGGTAAGGGTACCCAGTCCCTGGATGAATTTGAAAATAGTCTTAATGATTTCCCACACGCCCTTCATACGGAGCTTCTCCAAACCTTGAAATATGCCAGCAAAAATGCCTTCTTAAGTATGAAAGTGCGACCTCAGACCGCTAGCGTCAAGGGTGGCTCGCGAGAATGTGCCCGCTTTTGAAGAATTAATGAGAAAAAACTAAGGAAGACAGCAAATGACCAGTCATGTTCCAGAGGTTCCTGTAAGCCATCATGCCCGGTCGGCCAGCGTTGCCGACGATGTGGATTTCGAGATCAAGGGCCACGAAATGCAATTTGTGGAGGTCGAGCTGGACCCGGGTGAATCCGCCATTGCCGAAGCCGGCGCCATGATGTTCAAGGACCAGTATATTGGCATGAGCGCTGTGTTTGGCGACGGGTCCGGCCAGGACGGCGGCTTCATGGGCAAGCTCCTGGGGGCAGGTAAGCGCCTGCTGACCGGGGAAAGCCTGTTTACCACGGTGTTTACTCATGAAGGCGGCGGCAAGGCGCGTGTGGCGTTCGCGGCCCCATACCCAGGGAATATCCTGCCCATCAAGTTGACGGACTATGGCGGGCGGCTGATTTGCCAGAAGGATGCGTTTCTGGCGGCGGCGCGCGGTGTGCAGGTGGGCATCCATTTCCAGAAGAAAATCCTGACCGGCCTCTTTGGTGGTGAAGGCTTCATCATGCAACGGCTGGACGGTGACGGCTGGGCCTTCATTCATATTGGCGGCACGCTGGTTGAAAAAGAGCTCAAGCCCGGCGAAGTGCTGCATGTGGACACTGGCTGTCTGGCGGCCATGACTGATACAGTCGACATGGATGTGGAACGCGTCGGCGGTATTAAGTCCATGGTGTTCGGCGGCGAGGGCGTCTTCTTTGCGCGCCTCCAAGGGCCGGGCAAGGTATGGCTGCAAAGCCTGCCATTCAGCCGGCTAGCAGGCCGCGTTCTCGCCTGCGCGCCCCAGCATGGTGGCAAAGACAAAGGCGAAGGGTCTATCTTGGGCGGTGTTGGGCGTATGCTTGACGGCGACAACTTCTAGGGTGGCTTCGGCGGTGGGCCTGCGCATTCAGGAACATAGGACCCTTTATCGGGACGAGCGCTTTTTCGCAGCTTTCCCCTGTGTTGTGACCTTGCCGGACGGTGGGGTAATCCTGTCTTTTCGCCGTGCGCCGGATCACCGCTGGATGCTGGGCGAGCATCGTGATGAGCATTTCGACTCTGTCGATCATCTGCATTTCCGCTCGCACATAGCCTGCGTGAAGCTGGATGAAACGCTTGCGCCAATTCAACCGGTCAAAATCCTGCCCCCTCATGCCGAAGCGGCGGATCAGGACGCCAATATGTTTCTGACCAGCACAGGCCGGCTGATCCAGTATGGTTTTCTCTGGTATCCAGTGCCGACTGCGGATGCGAACCGACTGATGGACCATGGGTTGCTGGGGTTCAGACGACCGTCAGAGGATGGCGAAGCCTATCTCAACTGGGGTGGCTACACGCGGTTCAGTGATGATCTCGGAGCCAGTTGGTCTGATCATCAGATGGTGCCGGTGGATGATAAAACTTTCGATTTCGGCTATCGCCATCGCCCGGGCGGTGCAGCGCTGCGCGGCAGAATGATTGAACAGGGTGACGGCACGTTGATGGTCGCTGGCTACCAAGGGCGTCTTGAAGGTCGACCATATACCGCGCTCAGGGTTTTCAAGTCGTTGGATATGGGGGCGAGCTGGCAGCTGAACCCTGATGTTGTCGCCATGGATGATATTGGTTTGCAGGAGCCGGCCCTTGCCCCTTGGCCTGCAGGCGCGATATCCGTTTTCAACCGAACCTCGGAAAATGACGACAGGCTGGTTACAGCCAGATCGGACGACGGGGGCGCGACGTTCGGCCCCCCGCAGACCGTGGAGGTCAAAGGTCATCCTTATGACCCGTTCGTGCTGCAGGATGGCCGGCTTTTGTTGGTATATGGCTACAGGCACGCCCCCATGGGGGTCAGGGCCCGTTTGGTTGCGCCCGGGCAAGCGATTGAGGACGCATCCGAGGTCATTGTCAGGGACGATAGCCCAAGCCGCGACACGGGTTATCCGTCGGCAACCCAACTCGCGGATGGACGAATTGTAATTGCCTACTATATCACGGACGAGAGAGGCATACGCGGCATCGAATGTACGGTGCTGGAGATTGATTAAGGCGGGGCTTTATGACCATTGAAACAAATGATGATCTTGTGGCTGCAGGATACAGAACCTGGGGCGACGTGGACCCGTTTGAGGACCTGATCGGCCCCTTCTACCTGAAGGACAATGGCGACGGCACACACCGGTCGGCCTTCGTGGCGGAAGCCGAACGGCACTGCAACGCGGGCGGCATGCTACATGGCGGCCTGTTGATGAGCTTTGCGGATTTCGCCCTCTTCGCCATTGCGAAGGAAGCGCTGGGCGGCTTTGGCGTCACGGTTGCTTTCAACAGCGAATTCGTTTCCGCCGGGCAGGCGGGGGAATTGGTCGAGGCAACAGGCGAGATCACACGTGACACGCGGTCGCTGATTTTCGTGCGTGGTAAAATCTTTTCCGGTGACCGCACGATCATGGCCTTCAGCGGTATTATCAAGAAGGTCAAGGGCAGGGGCGAGCATAAAGGCTGATCGGATTAGCTTTCGGCAATCCGCACCATTTCGCCAATGTCTGTTAGTTTTTGGCGCGGAGCACCTTCTGCGGCCATGGCTTCTTCTGATGCTTCGATCTTCTTCCAGTCCTGAAAGGTTACAATGTGCAGGTCTCGTTCCTTGACAAGCGCATCCAGACCTGCCCGTCCCGGGCGGCCTGCGGGCCTGACCTCAGCGAGAATCTTTTGCGCGACTTCAGCGCCGTCCGGCTTGTTGGTGCCGATAGTGCCGGTGGGGCCGCGTTTGGCCCAGCCGACACAGTAAAGGCGCGGGCCTATCAGGCCGTCTTCATTTTCAAAGCAGCCATAGCGTTCGTCGTAAGGCACATCCGGGATCGGGCTGGTGCGGTAACCGATGCAGGGCACCACAAGGCCCGTTGGCAGAACTTCGGTTTTGCCGGTGCCAACGCATTTGCCGTCTTCGACCTTGGTTTCTTCCAGCCGCAGACCGCACACGCACTCGTCGCCCAACACCGCCATGGGGCGCAGGAAGAATTTCACATGCAGCCGCACAGGTTTACTTTCGGGGTCCGCTTGCGCCATCTGTCGGAGCGCCGCCATATTCTTGCGCTGGGCGCCGGTCATCATGTCGTCAATGTCTTCGCTTGGCAGTTGGTTGCCGTCCACAAGGGCCACGCAGTTTTCCAGCTGGTTCAATTCGCCCAGTTCCTTGGGCGTGAAGCTGGCCTCAAGCGGCCCTCGACGACCCAGAATGTAAATGTCGCGGATGGGAGAGCCATGGATTGATTTGGCAGCGTGGGGGGCAAGGTCGGTTTCCGCCATTTCGCTGGCAGTCTTGGCCAGGATACGGGCCACATCAATCGCCACATTGCCGTTGCCGATAACAGCCACGGATGCCACCCGCAGGTCCGGGTTCAGGTCTTTGAAATCGGGGTGGGCATTATACCAGCCGACGAACGGGCCGGAGCCGATCACGCCCGGCAGGTCTTCACCGTCAATACCCAGCGAGCGGTCCTTGGCGGCACCTGTCGCCAGAACAACAGCGTCATATATGTCGCGCAGTTCGGCCAGCGTGACGTCACGCCCCAGGGAAAGGTTGCCAACGAAGCGGACATTTTCACGCTGGTTGGTGGCTTCATATCGGCGGGAGACATTCTTGATGGACTGGTGATCGGGCGCGACGCCCGCGCGGATCAGGCCGAAGGGGGTTGGCAGGCGATCGATAATATCGACCCGGACATTGGCGTCATTTTTGGTGAGCGCCTCTGCGGTATAATATCCCGCTGGGCCTGCGCCAATCACAGCAACCGATAGCGTGTCTGATCCATTCGCTGCGCCTTCAGTCACCATATGTCCCTCCCTTATATTTGAGGAAAGCATGCCATGATTTCCTGCGTGGGCCAAGAGGCCGTAGCAGGTGATTTGGCCCCCACTTTCTGGTAAGCTCACTCGGGGTTCAACCTGATGATAGGAAATCGGGGCCTATGAAGGGCCATAGGGGGAATTATGAAGTCATTGATTGCACCAGCGGTGTGCCTTGCCGCGATTGCGGGCGTTCACACCTTGCTGCCCACAACGCCGCTTGAGGACGGCGTCAGCTTTAGCTTCAATCCTGGCGAAGTGCGCCAGAATATCTGTGGCCCGATCGGGTCCAAGCGGGGCAGCCTGTTCCGTCCGGATATTGCCCACCTGATCGCGAGCGCCGTGCAGGCCAGCGATACGGCTGATGCATCTGTGCCGTTGATTGCGGGGCTGGATCACCGGGCATTCCCCATCTCAAGCAAAAGCGCCGAAGCACGTGCCTATTTCAGGCAAGGTTTCGCACTTCTTTACGGCTTTAATCACTGGGAAGCCATCCGGGCCTTCAAAACGGCCCAGATGCTGGACCCCGATTGTGCAGCTTGCTATTGGGGCGAAGCCGTGGCCTTGGGGCCCAATATCAACGCGGGGATGGACGCTGACGCCAACGAAAAGGCCCTGACGGCCATCGCGCAGGCCGTTGCGCTGAAAGATAAGGCCGATGCGCGTGAACAGGCATTGATTGATGCGCTTGCTGTGCGCTACCGGGCGGGCATGGATGTGGACGCGCAGGGATACGCAGATGCCATGGCGGCTGTAGCGGCCCAGTTCCCCGATGATCAGGATGTGGCGACCCTTTATGCCGAATCTCTGATGGACCTGAGCCCCTGGGATTATTGGGAGCGTGACTTCACCACGCCGAAGGCGCATATCAGGACTGCGCTTGACCAGATTGAAAAGGTGCTGGGTGCCAACCCGGACCATTACGGTGCCATCCACCTGTATATTCATCTTTATGAAGCCAGCACGATGGCGACAAAGGCGGAACCCTATGCCGACAGGCTGGCAGGGCTTGCGCCTGGTGCCGGGCATCTGGTGCATATGCCGGGGCATATCTATTTTCGGATTGGCCGCTATCTGGACAGCCTGGATACCAACATCGATGCGGTGGCGGTGGATAAGGCCTATCTGGACAGTGTGAGTGGATCGATGCTCTACCGGTACGGCTATTACCCGCATAATGTTCATTTTGTTCTGGTCTCGGCCCAGATGGCGGGTGATGAGGATGTGGCGCTGGATTATGCCAGCCGTCTGGACCCATTGGTGCCCACAGAAGTGCTGGCCCACGCCGAATGGATCGCGCCGATCAAAGCAGCACCCTATTTTGCCTATGCCCAGTTTGGTGACCTGGATGAAGTATTGGCACTGCCGGACCCCGGCGATGCGGTGCCGTACCTTAAGGCCATGTGGCACTATGCCCGCGGCGTGAAGCTGGCCGAAGCAGGGGACGCACGCGCAGCCGTTGAACAGGCCGCGATCGATGCGCTGATGAGCCATGAGAAGATTACCAGTGCGGGTATTCCGGCCGCGAGCATTCTGAAGCTGGCCAGCCTGACCATTGCGGGCAAGTCGGCAATGAAGGCGGGCACGCCAGATGCGGCTGTCGCACTCTTCACTGAAGCGGTGAAAGTGCAGAACAGCATGGGCTATACCGAACCACCCTTCTGGTACTATGCTGTGGAGCAAAGCCTGGGCGGTGCGCTTTTTGAAGCCGGACGGCTGGATGAGGCGGAACAAGCCTTCAAGGCCAGTCTGGTGCGCCATCCGAACAGTGCCTGGTCGCTATACGGCCTGATGCGGACGCATGAGGCGCAGGGCCGTAATGCCGAAGCTGCCGCGATCGAAGCGTTACTGAAAAACGCAAGCCGTGACATGGAAGGTGTGGCCCCAATTCGCCTCTGACACGCAGAAAATATGGCGTTCCCAAAGGGGCCTGCGGGCCTCTTTTTTGTGACCTGAATTAAATATATGCCAACTTTGGTTGATCTCAGATTTATCTGCTGTAGGTTGTATCATTAACTCTTTTTTAACCATGGTGAAAAGCCCCAGCCAATCGCTTTTTACCGTATACAAGGGGGATACCTTACATGCCGATTGTTATCGACAGTGACGTAAACGGAAACTTGGAGTTTGACGAAGGTGATGATGACATCACCGTTGTCTCGGGCGTGACCGTTACTGGCTATATGAACCTATATCTTGGCGACAATGATATTCTGACCAACAATGGCACCATCTATTATGCGGGTGATTATGAAGGTCTGCCAGCGGTGCTTTCGGGCGCCAGCGATACCTTTACCGTCTTTAATAACGGGTCCATCATTAGTGACCTGATGATCGATTTCGGTGAGCCGGTCCGTTGGGATGCCGGGCTGGCATCCTACCGAGGCGACATGGTGCTGGTGAACAGCAGCGAAGGTCTGATTTCCGGCGGGCGTTTTGGCGTCGAAATCAGGGTCGACTGGGATGAAAATGGCGTGGAATACACGTCAGCTCACGCCAGCATCACCAACTATGGCGAAATCATTGGCGGCGACGACGGTATCCGCATGCATGGTGGTACCGTCGATAATTGGGGAACAATCCATAGCGACGGTTCCTTTGATCTCTCTGTAATTGGCTCGGTGTTTGCTGCGTATGATGGTATCTCGTCCTATGCGATAGCCTCAACTGACGAGGCAGACATCGCAGCAGGGCTGACCACCATCAACAACCATGAAGGCGGTGTGCTGGATGGTATCCGCGCAGGCGCCATGCTCTCTGGCGGCGGCCATGTGGTCAATGATGGCCTGTTCACCGGCGGCGAAGCAGGGATCGGTGTTCAGGGCATCCAGCCGGACGGCAGCGACATCCAGTCTCCGTTCAGCCTGGTAAACAATGGCGTGATTGAAGGCCGCGGTGACGGCAGCGGCGACGGCTTAGGCCTCGTGGATACTGTGGGCGTGGGCCTGTTCGGCCTGATCGGTGACGCCAGCATTGAGAACAACGGTCTGATTGCCAGCGCGGATGACGGCATTTTCGCCCTGAGCTCGGTGTCGATCGTGAACGGGGAAGATGGCGTGATCGAAGCGGATACAGATGGCGATGGCGAAGGCTACGCCATTCTGTTGTCGTCTCTTCCTGATGAGGTATCCAGCGTTGACGATACGGTCGTGAACTACGGCCTGATCGACGGTGATGTTTCCTTGGGTGCGGGCGACGACAGCTTCACCTTCGGCCGGGGCGGTGAAGTGAACGGCACTGTTTCAGGTGGCGAAGGTGCCGATGTCTTTGTCTTTGAGAAGAAAGCCGATGGCGGCGTCATCAGCGACTTCGAAGATGGGGTCGACCTGATTGACCTGTCTGACCTGCCGAAGGGGCATGTGAAACACATGGATGTCTCACAGGAAGGCGATGATACCTATATCACGGTAGGAAAGACGCTGATCATCCTCGAAGATTTTAATGCCGGCAACATCAGTGCCGATGACTTTATCTTCGGCTAGAGCCCAAGACCAGGCAGTATCTGCCATAACGGAAAAGAGGGCCGCGCGGCCCTCTTTTTTTGTTATGTGATGGTGGTTTAGTTGCTGGCTGGCGTGCCTGTGGAAGCAACTGTCTCCAGCTTCAGCCCGAATACATCCTGCCAGGTTTGTGGTGTGATGCCGTTCAGGGCTTCTTCTGTCATCGGCACTAGTGAGCGCATGCTGATGCGCATCGGTTGCGACTGGGGTGCCATATAGGCCTGGATGACGTCAGCCAGGTTTTCAGGCGCGCCTTCACCCAGCGCGGGCGCCGTTTGCGCGATCGCCATCATGGTGAACTGCTCGCGCAATTGGTCTTCCGGCATCCCGGAAAGCGCTGAATAGACCTTCAGGCTGCGTGAGATTAGGCCCTGGTCTTCAAGGCCCAACGTCAAGTCGACGCTGTCATAATAGCCTGTGTAGACGCTGAGCGCCTCAAGAACCTGGGCGAACGGGTCCTGCTGCGGTGGCATTTCCCCGTCAGCGGCACGGAAGGCTTCAAGCATCTGCTCGGTTTGGTAGGCCAACAGCTTTTCTGACATCCGGGCGGCATCAATGCCGCCAATTGTGCCTTCACTTTGAAGCTTGATCAGCTTGTCCAGTGCCAGGGTCGTGACTGACGTGACCGCATCGGTCGCTTCATCAAACTGTGTGCGGACCTCCATGTCGAGCCGAATGGTGTCCAAGTCAGCCAGGGTGAGGATCTGCATCGCCTGCGGTGAGGTGTTCTGCACGCCCTTCAGTTCGAACGCGTCGATTTTCATGGTACCCCCCAGAACAAGGTCAGCCGGGCGGACAAGGTCTTTTATTGAAATCTCTTTGAACGACATCGCCATGCCCTGCATCGGCATATCGAATTTGAAATCCTCAATCTTGAAGGAGTCGATACCCATATAGTTGAGGGAAGCCTTGGCGAGGGACGCAGCAGCGGCCATTTCCAACGCATCGCCTGATCCTTCCTCGCCTTCCGGGGCCCTGTTCATCGCTATCAGGTCTTTGATCCAGCCAATGCCAAAGCCCGTGACCTCGTAGCGCCCCAGCGTGAAGGCCCCATTGTTTGCTGCATTCAGCACGAAGTCATCGATCAGAAATTCATTGACGCGCGTTTGGTCATCATTGGTGGCCATGCGTGCTGTGTTTAGGGACATCATAACTTTCTGCGAAGGGTTATTCGCAGGCGTGCCTTCCATTTTGGCGCCCTGAAGTTCAACAAGCGTGAAAGGCCAGTCTTTCAGGGTTTCTTCCTGGAAGGCAGCCATGACAGCGGGGAGATCTGCGCCCCTGACTTCACCGGATTCCAGGGAAAATGAGCCATCCTTCTCGCTAAAATCTAAACCTTCGATGCGAAAGCCGTCGACGGTGGCGCTGCCCGCTATGGGGTTGAAGCCAATATCCAGGTTGACCGACTTGACCGTTGCCTCACCGTCCGGCCTTTCCGGATTGATAACCTTGATGCCTTCAATCATGGCTGTCCCGGACAGCAGGTTGGCTTTCAGGCTGTCATATGTGACATCTACTTTGAAATCCGGATTGCTGATGAAGCTGTCAACTTGCGCCTGAACCTGGGCTTCAAAGCTGTTTGCAAGATAGAAATAGCCACCGATAGCGGCGGCCCCGACCACAGCAGTGGTCAGGATGGCTGTACGTCCCATGTGCGTTACCCCCTAGAGAACTGATATATGTAGCGGCAGCATAGAAAGTCGTCAGGGATACGTAAACCTATGTTTTATTCAGGAAAGCGGGCAGGGCCGCACGGTGACGCGCAGCCCTGACACGCGTGCCTGACTACTTAAAACGTGGCAAGAGGCCGCCAACCCGTTTTTTATAGTCGCGGTAGGTATCGCCGAACTCGGTGATCAGGTCGCGCTCCTCATAATGCAGCCCGACAAGGATATAGACGGTCATGCCGACCGCCAGCGTGGCGCGGCCCACTGTCATGTCCGGTGTTGCCACCATGGCAATCAGGACACCGGTCTGGATCGGATGGCGCACCACCTTATAAAACATGGGGGTGACGAATTCCTTGGCCCCTGCGTCCGGATCGTCTGGCTTGAAGCTTTGTTGCAGGCCAAACAGATGGTTGTGGTTCAGCATATAGGTTGCCGCCAACGTGAAGGCCCAGCCGAAATAATAGATGCCGGTGATCACCAGGCGCGCGGTCTCGTTTTCCACAAGCCAGATGCTGCCTGTCATGGGCTGCCAATATTGCGCCATCACCATGATGACAATGGCAGTCATCAGCACATAGGTGCTGCGTTCAGCCGCCGGCGGCAGCAGCGCGACCAGCCGGCTTTTAAAGCTTTGCCGGGCCATGACCGTGTGTTGAAGCCCGAACAGGACAATCAGTGCCACATTGATCGCGAAGGCCATCATCGGCCCCGTTGGCGCCGTGTTGGCGTGGTCGATCCCCAGGCTCATGTATTCCGGCAGCAGGAGGCCGATGTGGTTGTTGGCAAACAGAATGAAAAGGACAAGGCTTGCAACGCCCAGGACATAGCAGACCAGGCCGTAAGCCATAATGATAATGCGTGACATGTTTCAGTTCCCCTTTGGAAGGTGCTCCACTGGTTACTCAAAACTGTCTTCCATATTTCCCCGCCGGTGACTGTGCCTCAAATCACAGGGGCAGGCGAGAAAATTCTGGTTGGGGCTTTTATCGCGCTGTTCGAATGCTTAAGTCTATTGATGCTGAAACTTGATGGGGGCTGGCGTGAAGACTTTCCTGAAGATTGCCGCGAGTGTATTCGCGCTGCTTGCCGCTGTGGCCGCATACGGTGTCTATGAACTGTGGCCGGAGCCTTACAAGCCGACCTATACCGTTGACCTGCCGATGCTGAACGGTGTGCCTGGCGTGGTGCTGGCGGTGGAGGATCCAAAGAGCGAACTTGCCATTAAGGTATTTGGCGGTGTGTTGGAGGCGAAGTTTCGTGGAGAACCTATTGAAGGATTTTGGCAGCCATCTGAGCAACAGTTGGTGGGCTTTGAGAAGGCATTACGGCAGCATGTATATGAACACCCTCCGTCAGATGCGGTCGATGCGCCAGCATTTTTGCGCCCCTTGTTATGCAACTTCAATGAAGGCGACCAGTTAGAGGACTTACTACAGAACAGTTTTCGACAATATGTGGGTATTGAAGTTGACGGTCAGAAATTTATGCGGGTCAAGGGCGCGCCACGCGACATATTCGAGACTTTGATAAGTCCGTCTGAGATTGAAGAAACGTCACAAACGTACCTAGGGATGCATGATGGCGGCCCCACTGACTTCAACGCCTTATACAGTTTTGACGAAGATCGGATTGTGTGGCTATTTTACAATTCATACTATGGTGGCTTAACCAATAAGTGCTAGGCGGGCCTGTACATGACCACAAATGATTTTTATGACCCGATGGCGCCTTTCTATCACCTGATCCACGGGGATTGGGAAGCCTCGATCACGCGCCAGTCGAAAGCCCTGGACCAGATCATCAAAGATACATGGGGCAGGGCGGAGACTGTGTTGGATGTCACCTGCGGGATTGGCACCCAGGCGCTGGGGCTGGCTGGGCTTGGTTATGACGTGACGGCGAGCGACCTTTCAAGTACTGCTGTCGAGCGGGCGAAGGCCGAAGCCGAAAAACGCGGCCTCAGCATCGATTTTTCTGTTGCAGACATGTGCAAGGTGCATGAAGCCCATCAGGACAAGTTCGACATTGTGATGTCGGCCGATAACGCGGTAACCCATCTGTTGAGCGAAGAAGCCATCCTTGGGGCGCTCAGGTCATTCCATCAAGCCGCCAAACCGGGCGGCGGATGCCTGGTTTCCATGCGGGACTATGATACGGTTGAGCGCGGCGGCGTGCAGTTCAAACCCTTCGGTGTGCGGGATGTGGACGGTGTGCGTTGGAGTGTCTATCAGGTCTGGGACTGGCGAGACGGTAACGACATCTATGATTTCAGCATGTATTTCACGGCTGATGACGGGCGTGCGGAGCTCAAGACCCACGTGATGCGCTCAAGCTTCTATGCCCTTCGCCCCGCGCGGATGATGGGCCTATTCCGGGAAGCGGGCTTCGCAGACGTGAAGCGCGTCAACGATATTTTCTTCCAGCCAGTGATCGTTGGGACAAAAGCAGCCTGAAAAAATCACAAAAAAATCTTCTGAATCCCCTTGAACCATACCCCGCGCAGGCATACATAGGGTCTCGCAGTTAGCACTCAAGGCTAGTGAGTGCTAACAGACCCTAATTTTACGGTTTATCATTTAGGAGACAAACCATGGCACTTCGTCCGCTGCACGACCGCGTATTGGTCAAGCGTCTTGAAAGCGAAGCGAAAACCGCTGGCGGCATTATCCTGCCAGACACCGCACAAGAAAAACCATCCGAAGGTGAAGTGATCGCTGTTGGCGCAGGCGCCCGCGCCGAAGACGGCAAAGTGATCGCGCTCGACGTTAAAGTTGGCGACAAGATCCTGTTCGGCAAATGGTCCGGCACTGAAGTGAAGGTTGACGGCGTTGACCTTCTGATCATGCAGGAAAAAGACATCATGGGCATCATCGAGTAATCCACTCGATACCCGTCTCGATTAGTTAGTTAATCACACGAAATACAGGAGCCCAAATCATGGCTGCTAAAGAAGTTAAACTTCAGGAAGACGCGCGCAAGAAGATCCTCGCTGGTGTGGACATCCTTGCTAACGCAGTAAAAGTAACGCTCGGCCCTAAAGGTCGTAACGTTGTTCTGGACAAATCCTTCGGTGCACCACGCATCACCAAAGACGGTGTATCGGTTGCCAAGGAAATCGAACTCAAAGACAAGTTCGAGAACATGGGTGCACAGATGGTGAAGGAAGTAGCTTCCCGCACCAACGACGTGGCCGGTGACGGTACCACCACTGCAACTGTTCTGGCTCAAGCCATCGTTCGCGAAGGCATGAAGTCTGTTGCGGCTGGCATGAACCCGATGGACCTGAAGCGCGGTATCGACCTCGCAACCACCAAGGTTATCGAAGGCCTCAAAGCCCGCACCAAAGACGTGACCACCACTGAAGAGATCGAGCAAGTTGGTACGATCTCCGCTAACGGTGAAGTTCAGGTTGGTAAAGACATCGCTGCTGCGATGGAAAAAGTTGGCAAAGAAGGCGTTATCACTGTTGAGGAAGCCAAAGGCCTCGAGAGCGAGCTGGACGTTGTTGAAGGCATGCAGTTCGACCGCGGTTACCTGTCGCCTTACTTCATCACCAACGCCGAGAAGATGACTGTGGACCTTGAAAACCCACTGATCCTTCTGCACGAGAAAAAGCTGACCAACCTGCAGCCAATGCTGCCGCTTCTTGAAGCAGTTGTGCAGTCTGGCAAGCCACTTCTGATCGTTGCTGAAGACATCGAAGGCGAAGCACTTGCGACCCTCGTTGTGAACAAGCTGCGCGGTGGCCTGAAGATCGCTGCTGTTAAGGCGCCTGGCTTCGGCGACCGCCGTAAAGCCATGCTCGAAGACATCGCCATCCTCACGGGTGGTCAGGTGATCTCCGAAGATCTGGGCATCAAGCTTGAAAACGTTGGCATCGACATGCTCGGTACTGCGAAGCGCGTGAACATCACCAAAGAAGACACCACCATCGTTGACGGTGTTGGCTCCGAGGAAGATATCAAAGCCCGCGTTGAGCAGATCAAAGCACAGATCGAAGTAACCACTTCCGATTACGACAAAGAGAAGCTCCAGGAGCGTCTCGCGAAACTGTCCGGCGGTGTTGCTGTGATCAAGGTTGGCGGTGCCACTGAAACTGAAGTGAAAGAGCGTAAAGACCGCGTTGACGACGCGCTGCACGCAACCCGCGCTGCTGTTGAAGAAGGCGTTGTTGCCGGTGGCGGTACTGCGCTTCTCTATGCGACCAAGTCTCTCGAAGGTCTCGAAGGCGCGAACGACGACCAGAACAAAGGCATCGACATCATCCGTCGTGCTCTGCAGTCTCCTGTTCGTCAGATCGCTGCCAACGCAGGTGTTGACGGCGCTGTTGTTGCCGGCAAGCTTCTGGAGCAGGACGACGTGAACTTCGGCTTCGATGCACAGAACGAAGTATACTGTGATCTGGTTGCCAAAGGCATCATCGACCCAACCAAGGTTGTTCGTACTGCTCTGCAGGACGCAGCTTCCATCGCGGGCCTGATGATCACGACCGAAGCCATGGTTGCCGAGCTGCCAGAAGACAAGTCAGCTATGCCTGCCGGCGGCGGCATGCCTGACATGGGCGGCATGGGCGGCATGGGCTTCTAAGCCAGCTAACCTGCTACAAAACTCGGTTTCGAGTAACAGGCCCCCGGTGCGAAAGTGCCGGGGGTTTTGTTTTGTGGGCAGCACCGCGGCGAGAACCATGGCAGTTTTATCCGTTTCTTTATTGGCAGCTGAGAAGCTGGAAGTGAGCCGCTTTCTTGAGCAAGCCAGAAGCATGTAACCCGAGCGAAATCAGATCAACAGAATTGAGTCGCTTAACAGGCATCTGCCGTAACAACTGCCTGAGATAGGCATCCGAAATGGTCGAAATTTAAAAAATATAATAATATCAGAGGCTTAGTTCTGGTTGCTGTTTTCTGTTTCTGCTTGTAATAAAACGGAAACATATGTCGCTCTAAATGCGCCCATCATGAGCGGAAACGCCCGCTGCCGGTTTGCGAGAAATGCGAGCCAGGCTTAAGAGGCGAACTGTTCAAGGAAAAAAGGCCGCAGTTGGGTGCGAGCCAAAAAAGTTATGATAGGAAATTATGATGCTCAAAGGGAAACGTATCGCGGGTTTTATGGCTGCGACAGCCTTGGCCACAGCGATGACCGCGCCTGTACAAGCGCAATCCATCGAAGAATTGAAAGCTCAGCTTGAGGCGCTTTCAAAACGCATTGAAGAGCTTGAAAAGCAGCAGAAGAAAACACCGAAGGTCAAGAAAGCCGATCCTGCTTTCAGCCTTGGCTCCGACGACGGTCTTTTTGAGTTCAACATCCGCGGCCGTGTGCTTGCTGATGCTGGCTGGTCGTCCGATAGCGACGGCAGCATGGATAAAGACACGACCGAGCTTCGCGCCGCACGGATCGGCGTTGAAGGCAAAGCCTGGAAAGACGTGAAATATAAGTTCGAGGCTGATTTCGCCGGCAATGATGTCGAAGTCAAAGATGCCTACATGCAGTATAAGACGTCCATGGGCAGCTGGACATTCGGTCAGTTCAAGACGCCTAACTCGCTGGAGGAGCAGGAATCCTCCCTCAACAGCAACTTTATCGAACGCGCAGCCTTTACCGACGCCTTCGCCCTGGCGCGTATGATCGGTATCGGGTACGGCAACGGCGGCGACAACTGGACATTCAATGCAGGTGTCTACCGCGGCAGTAATGATGGTTCCGTTGACAATGAAGGCCAGGTGTTTGCCGCACGGGCAACCTATGGCGACACGTTCGACAATGGTAACTGGATGCTTGGTGCGTCCGTTCGTTTCCGCGACGTGGGTGGTGACGGCGACCTGCTGCGCTACCGCCAACGGGCGTACCTGCACTCAGCTGACCGCTTGCTGGCAACCAGCCGCATTGCAGAGAAAGACACTTTCTATGGCCTTGAAGGCGCTGTTCAGTATGGTTCCCTGAACCTGACGGCGGAATGGGCCGGTCTGACTGCCCAGAACGGTGGCGCTGGCGGCCGTGATGCTTTCTTCTATGGCGGCTACGTCGAAGCCGGTTGGTTCATCACCGGTGAAACCAAGCCGTTGAACCTTGCCAAAGGCGTCTGGAACCGGCCAAAGATCAAAGCCCCGGTACACGAGGGCGGTATGGGTGGCTGGCAGATTGCTGCGCGCTTTGACCGTATCGACCTGACTGGCGACGGCGTTTATGGCGGTGAGCAGGATACGCTGACCCTCGGTGTGAACTGGTATCTGAACCGCCACACGCGTTTCCTTGCCAACTACAGCTATGTAAACATCGACAAAGCGTTCGACGTTGCGGCTAATGGCGCGGACGGGGAAAATTCCGCTGACACGCTGGGCCTGCGCTTCCAGGTTGACTGGTAAGCCAACCCTGTTTCACCGTATGACAAGACTTTTTGAGGCGGGCTTTGTCCCGCCGCTTTTTTGCGCGGGATCAGCGTTTGGCGATGATATAGACCGCGTGAATGATGCCCGGCAGATAGCCGCACAGGGTCAGGATGATGTTGATCCAGAAATGCTTTCCAAGGCCTTCCTGAAGGAAGACCCCAAGCGGCGGCAGAAGGATGGCAATGATAATACGGATCAGGTCCATGGAGCGCTCCCTTGCTGGTTTATATTGTTCAGCATACAGTGTATTAAACAGAATAATCTGCAGAAAATTCTTGCATAACTGCATAAAATGTTGTTAATGCGCATTTCGACTGCAACATATGTTCCGCAATTCGGACATAAAAGGATCATGTTAGGCATGGTAAAGACCACCCATATCAGACGGCATTGCCGAATGCGACGACGCTTAAGCAACTGAACACCAAGCGTTATTTGCATAGTGGTGCTGTATGCACCAAGGATATGGGAAAAGCCGATGATCACACTTGATCGGGAACGGCCCTTCGACAAGGCAGCAATTGAGAAGCTGCTGGATGTGGCCTTTGGACCTGACCGGTTCAATAAATCTTCTTACAGCCTTCGGAAAAACAACCAGCCTGTTGCCGGCCTGTCATATGTCGCGCGGCATGAGGGCAAAATTGTTGGTACTGTCCGTTACTGGCCCATTGCCGTGCATGATCTTCTGGGCGGTAAGCCTTTGGAGGCCTTGCTGTTGGGGCCGCTGGCGGTATCGCCTGCCCTGCAGGGCGCAGGTGTCGGTGCGCAGTTGATGCATAACTCCTTGGCAGCGGCTACTGGCGCCAGGCACCAGCGGATTTTGCTGGTTGGCGACTATGCCTATTATGCCCGCTTCGGGTTCGAGCCCGTGCTGCCGCGCTATATCACGTTACCAGGCGGCAAGGATGCGCGGCGGCTTCTGGTGCGTCAGCCAGCCACCATCAGTTCGCTGCCGTCGGTGGGCAAGATTGTGGTCCCAACGCCGGAACCTGTGCTTGTGCCATCAGCTGCGAGCTTACTGACGGAAGTGGCCTGATTAGCCACCATCGAGGCATCTTTTCCAACCTGATGCTTTTCTTTGGCTCACGAACTCCCATATAGTGAGACAAGGAGGATCATATGGCTGCGAAAACGGATACCGGCTTGAAACTGGAAGATATTTTGAAACAGCTGGAAGGGCAAAAGCGCCCGCCGGTTGAAAAATGGAACCCGGATTTCTGCGGTGACATCGATATGCGGATTGCGGCTGACGGTACTTGGTTCTACATGGGCACACCCATCACGCGGGAACGCATGGTCAAGCTGTTTGCCACAGTCCTCCGCAAGGACGAGGACGGGAAAACCTATCTGGTGACCCCGGTTGAGAAAATCGGGATCACCGTTGATGACGCGCCCTTTGTGGCCGTACATCTGGACCGTATCGAAGACGGTGACCAGACAGCCTTCAAATTCACTACCAATGTGGGCGATGAAGTGATTGCAGGCCCCGACCATCCAATCCGGGTGGAAGTGAACGAGGAAACCGGTGAACCGCGCCCGTATATTCATGTTCGGGGGCGTCTGGAAGCGTTGATCAACCGGTCAGTGTTCTATGAACTGGTGGAATGGGCTGAGCTGAAGGGCGGCGAACTGTCTGTTGAAAGCCTTGGCAAGCGTTTCAGCCTTGGCAGTGTGGAGGCTGAGGACGCATGAGGAACTGGTTGGCCGATGCACTCAGCGAGGGTAACCCGGCGGCCCGGGGTCGGCGCAGTGACTATGACCTGAACCGCGATGCCAAGCTTCTGGAGCAGCAGGGCAAATCCATTCGGGATGCAGCCGTGCTTGTGCCTGTTGTCAATCACCCTGGCGAGCCGACAATTCTGCTGACAAAACGCACAGACCATCTGACCAAACATGCCGGGCAGGTCAGCTTCCCGGGCGGCAAGGTGGATGAGGGCGACGCAGACGCTGTTGCAGCCGCCCTGCGTGAGGCGCATGAGGAAGTGGGCCTGGAGCCTAACCATGTGGAGGTTTGCGGGTTTTTGGATACTTACCGCACGGGTACAGGCTTCGAGATTGTACCTGTCGTTGGCTTGGTCCAGCCTGGTTTTAAGCTGACATTGCAGGAATCTGAAGTGCAGGCCGCGTTTGAAGTGCCCCTTCATTTCCTGTTGGACCGCAACAACCACCAGCGCGAGAGCGCAATGTGGCAGGGTATCCGGCGCGAATATTATGCCATGCCATATGGTGACTATTTCATTTGGGGCGCGACGGCTGCTATGCTTGTCAATCTGTGTGATGTAATGGAAGCCGTGCGGGAGAATGCCACGTGATTGCTGCGATTTTGAGAATTGTTCTGCTGCTGCTTCCTGTGGTTGCGGTATTGATGTGGCTTCGGTGGCGAATGCGGACGGACCGCACCGAAGACGATTTGGTGCGGGATGTGGCAACGCTTCGGAAGACACTTGTTATCCTTATCCTTGTTGCGGTTGGAGCCGGTTTGGGGCTGAAATTCACTGACAGCAACACAGGTGCTCCCGGCACCAAATATATCCCTCCTCACAGCGAGAATGGCCGAGTTGTGCCTGGCCGTTTGGTGCCGGCAGACGAAGAGCCAGCAGAAGCTGATAAAACCAACCCGGAAAGCGACGACCAGCGTGAGCAAGATCCAGGCTAGTTGGCTCCAATCCCCCTTCATACAGGAAATCGCCTTCATCCTTGGCCCGGCGGACATCCGGTTTGTGGGCGGGGCGGTGCGCGACACTTTGGTGGGGCGCGACATCAAGGATATTGATGCCGCCACCCGCTGGCGGCCGGGCGAAACAATGGAGAAGTTGCAGGCTGCCGGTATCAAGGTTATTCCCACCGGGCTTGATCACGGCACAGTCACTGCCGTCCGAGGCGCAGAGGTCATTGAAATCACAACGCTGAGGCATGACGTGGAAACCGATGGCCGCCGCGCGGTGGTGGCTTTTACCGACGACTGGCTCGCGGACGCCAAACGCCGCGACTTCACCATGAATGCCATCTATATGGCCGTGGACGGCACGCTCTATGACCCCTTCGGTGGCGAAGCCGACGTCCGCGCAGGGCATGTAAAATTTATCGGTGAAGCAAGCGAGCGCATCCGCGAAGACGCGCTCAGGATTCTGCGCTTTTTCCGCTTCCACGCACATTATGGCAGTGGCCTATTGGACGAAGCCGGGCTTCAGGCCGCGAAGGCCAATGTGAACATGCTTGAGCGCCTGTCGGTTGAGCGCATCCGGGATGAATTGTGCAAGCTCCTGGCGGCGCCGAATCCGCTGCAGTGCCTTGATGCGATGCAGCAGGCAGATATTTGGTCGCATACCCCTGTCGTCGATGTGGACCTCAATGGCCTTAAGCGTGTTATGGCCGCAGAGAAAACGCTTGGTATGGGCGCGGACATATTGATGCGTTTGGTTGGTCTGGTGGGCAATCGGGCCGGGTCTGTCGGGCGGCTCCTGAAGATGTCCAACCGGGACATGCAGACGCTGAAGGATTTCAGCGCAGGCTTCCACGATGCCGTGCCCAAGGACGCGCAATCCATGCGGGTCTATCTTTACCGGAAGGGGCGTGATGCCGGGCAGGGCGTGGTGATGGCCCATCCGGAAGCGTGCGGACATGAATTGGCGGACATGGTGGCTAACTGGCCTATCCCTGAGTTGCCGGTACGGGGACGGGACCTGATCGCTCGTGGTATGGAGCCCGGACCTGATATTTCCAAGGCATTGAAGCAGTTGGAAGAAGCCTGGGTCGCCAGCGACTTTAAGCTCACAAAAGAAGACTTGCTGCGGTTACAGCGATAATTGCCAAGTGTTAGAAGGGGATGGAAGGTCCCCATCCCCTATACAGTGGCTATTTCTTGTTCAGTTTCTTGTCTTGCCAGTATTTGGTACCGTGCAGCGACGCCTGAAGCGCAAGGCCTGCCTGCGTGAACTGGTAGACGCTGACTTTCTTCCTGACAGACGCAGCTTCGCCGATTTCACCGCCCTTGTCGTTGGAAACAGCAGCGGCATCAGCTTCGCCTGAAAAGTCCCAACCATTTTCAATGAAGGTGTTCAGTGCCTCGCGGTCATGAAAGATAAAGACAGCACGGAAGTCCTTTAGGCCGAGGCCCAAGCCCACACTGGCCGTGGCCATTTTCATGTAGGTATCGTTGCCTGACTTCAAATCCCGAACCACGCCGCGACCACCGCCGCCGCCAATCAGGAAAATCTGAACGCCGATGTTCGAGAAAACGGCATAGCCTTCGGCTTCATCAATTTCCGCCCGGGCCTGGGGGCGTTCCCTGAACAGGTCAGTGAGAACCTCTTCGCGCATTTCCTGGATTTCCAGCCGTTTCTTTTCTCGTTTGTCGGCAAAACTGGGCATGGAAACGGCGAAAACCAACAGAAGAACTGTCGAAATTCGAAGTACATTCATGGGGATGCCTCTTTTCTTGTTTATGTCCCTGGGAACAGAGATATGCCGCAAACGTGGCAGCTCTGTGACAGCAGGCCTCAGGCCGGATCATTTCCGGCAATATCTTCGTCCCAAAGGATTGGTTTTTCAGCAATAAATCGACTCATCAACTCTATACAATCCGGGTCGTCCAGGCGGATCACGTTTACGCCATTTTCCCTCAGGAACGCCTCGTTTCCATGGAAGTTTTCCGCTTCGCCGATTACCACGTGCGAAATACCGAACTGCACGATGGTGCCTGCACACATCATGCAGGGGCTGAGCGTGGTATAGAGCGTAACACCGTCATAGCGCGCCCGCCGCCCGGCTTGTCGCAGGCAATCCATCTCACCGTGGGCGGTGGGATCACCGTCCTGTACCCGTCTGTTGTAGCCGCGCGCGATGATTTCACCGTTCTCGACCATGACGGCGCCGATGGGTAGGCCGCCTTCATCATAGCTCTTTTGTGCTTGCTTGAGCGCTTCAGCCATAAAGTCTGTATGGGTGGCCATATACTAACCGCCTGTGTTCGTTGGAGTTTCAGTGCAGGTTAGGCCTGTCAGGGTGCAAGCGCAAGGGCGTCTATGCCGAAGAGAATCGCACCATAACGAAAGGCTTTACCCGCCGCGACCAGGGGAATAAACCAGCGCAAGGGAACACGGAATGTGCCGGCGACAACGGTGAGTGGGTCGCCAATGATTGGCGCCCACGCGAGCAGGAGTGACCAGCGACCGTATTTCACAAAAAAGCGCGACACGCGCTCAAACTGCTCTTCCTTCACCGGGAACCAGCGCTTGTCACGGAACCGGGCGATCCCACGGCCGATCCACCAGTTCAGGATGGCGCCCAACGTGTTGCCGGACGTCGCCGCAAGGAACAGGAGGCCTGGGTCGCCTTTGCCGGCCGCCAGCAATGCCGCGAATGTCACTTCCGAGTAGGCCGGTAGCAAGGTCGCCGCCACAAAGGCGTTCAGGAACAAGCCAGCATAGATGGCAAGGTCAGGCATGCTATGGCCACTTGGCCTCGGGCGGCAGGGACATCAGGATGGCCTCCACGTTGCCGCCGGTCTTCAGCCCGAAGGTAGTGCCTCGGTCATAGACGAGATTGAATTCGGCATAATAGCCGCGATACTCAAGCTGTGTTTCACGTTCTTCTGGCGTCCACTCTTCATTCATATGACGGCGAATAAGCGCCGGGTAAATCTCGTTGAAGGTACGGCCAACATCCTGGGTGAAAGCGAAGTCCTTGGCCCAGTCGCCCGAATTCAGCTGGTCATAGAAGATACCGCCTTCGCCGCGAGCCCTGTTCCGGTGCTGGATATAGAAATATTCGTCACACCATTTCTTGTATTTGGCGTAGTAAGCCGGATCGTGCCGGTCGCAGCACTCCTCAAGCGCCTTGTGGAAATCCGCCGTGTCCTGGGCATTGGGAAGCGGTGCATTCAGGTCTGCCCCGCCGCCGAACCAGTCTTTGGTGGTAACGATGAACCGGGTGTTCATATGGACTGCCGGGACACGCGGGCTGTTCATGTGGGCCACAAGCGAGATGCCGGTGGCGAAAAAGCTTGGGTCTTCGTCTGCGCCCGGGATGTTCTTGGCGAACTCCGGTGTGAAGGTGCCGTGCACAGTGGAGATGTTCACACCGACTTTCTCGAACACACGGCCGCCACGCATGATGGACATGGTGCCGCCACCGCCCTGGGCTCCGTCTGCCTGGTTGGTTCGGTCCCAGGTTTTACGCTCGAATCGGCCAGCCTCCCGGTCGGCCATCGGGCCCTGGTTGTCGTCTTCAATGGCTTCGAAACTGGCGCAAATTTGATCGCGCAGGTCTTTGAACCAGTCTGCAGCGGCTTGCTTTTTTTCTTGTATATTCATCTCGTTATCCTCGCGGCCCTGTATCTGGCCAAGTGTTTGTCTGTCTCAGTGCCTCGCCGATTACCATCGCGAGCGAGACCGCGACATTGATGGACCGCGCTGCCTGTTGCATCGGGATAGTGATCCGCGCGTCTGCTTTATCATGCACGAAATCCGGCGCGCCGGAAGATTCGCTGCCTACCATCAGGATATCGTCCGGCTCAAAAGCGAATTCCGTGTAGGCGCAATCAGCCTTTGTGGTCAAGAGAACGAGTCGCTTGCGCTGACCGGTACGCCAGGCCTCAAAAGCTTGCCAGTCGCCATGGTGGTGGAGCTGGACCAGGTCAGCATAGTCCATCGCCGAGCGGCGGAAGGCCTTGGCCGAGAAGGGAAAGCCACAGGGCTCAATAACGTGCGCGGGCACATCCATGCAGGCGGCAAGGCGCAGCATTGTGCCGGTATTTTGTGGCTGGTCTGGTTGAAAAATTGCAATATCCATGGCGGCGAAGCTAATGGCAAGGCGCGGGCGGTGCAATGACAAGCGGGATCAAGTGAGCGAAATTGGGCTTTTTTTTGGAAATATTCAGGATAAAGCCTTGCCTCTTGTGGTCCAGACGACTAAACAAATCCCAATTCGCTGGGCAGGGGCTGTCCGGCGATTGAATTTATGGTAAGCATTTGCTGCGACTTTGTGACGCGGGACTTTGCAACCAAGCTCGGGTAGAAATACGCGCGACTGGACATAAACTTTCGGGAAGCAAATTCGGGAAGCAAACGAGTGATCGCCTTTCGCATCGCGTTCCTGTCAGGGAAGATTAGATGAGCACAATCAACGAAACAATTGAGGGTGAAGAGGGCGCCACACGGCGTGATTTTCTTCACGTAGCTGCCACCGGTTTGGGTGGCGTGGGCGCCGTTATGGCAGCCTGGCCATTCATCGACCAGATGAACCCAGCAGCCGATACACTGGCCCTGGCCACTGTAGAAGTGGACCTTAGCGCCATTGGCGTAGGCGAAGCGGTAAAGGTGATGTGGCAGGGTAAGCCAATCTTTATTCGTCACCGCACAGCCACAGAGATCGAGGAAGCTCGCTCTGTTGACATGTCTGAGCTGGTTGACAAGCAAGCCGACGCAGAGCGCGTCCAGGAAGGCCGCGACGAGTGGCTGGTCGTAACCGGCATTTGTACACACCTTGGCTGTGTGCCAGTTGGTACATCCGACGGTGAAGATAAAGGCGACTTTGGCGGCTGGTTCTGCCCTTGCCACGGTTCGCACTATGACACGGCTGGTCGTATCAGGAAGGGCCCGGCACCGAAGAACCTCGCGGTGCCAGAATACACCTTCCTCAATGATACGACGCTGCAGATCGGTTAAGGGGAGCAATCATGGCTGAATGGATCGACGCAAAGCCTAAAAACAAGGCTGCCGCCTGGTTGGAAGAACGCCTTCCGGTCATCGGTCTCGTGAACAATGTCGTGGGTGTGGACACACCAACCCCGCGTAACCTGAATTACTGGTGGAACTTCGGTTCCCTGGCTGGCCTCATGCTGGTGGTGCAGATCATCTCCGGTATCGTGCTTGCAATGCACTATACGCCAAACACGCTGATGGCGTTCGATAGCGTTGAGCGCATCATGCGCGACGTCAACTATGGTTGGCTGATCCGCTACATGCACGCCAACGGCGCCAGCTTCTTCTTCATTGCCGTTTATATTCACATCCTTCGCGGTCTTTATTATGGCTCCTACAAGGCGCCACGCGAAGTATTGTGGATGCTCGGCCTGGTGATCTTCCTTCTCATGATGGCAACAGCCTTCATGGGCTACGTGCTGCCATGGGGCCAGATGTCCTTCTGGGGCGCGACCGTGATTACCAACCTGTTCTCTGCAATTCCGGTTGTGGGCGACAGCATTGTGACCCTGCTGTGGGGTGGCTTCTCCGTTGATAACCCAACGCTGAACCGCTTCTTCAGCTTGCACTATCTGCTGCCGTTCGTGATTGCCGGTGTTGTTATCCTGCACATTTGGGCCAAGAAGGTATCCGACAGCGGCAACCCGCTGGGTATCGATGTGAAGTCCAGCGCAGACCAGATCCCGTTCCACCCGTTCTACACGGTCAAGGACGCTTTCGGTGCTGCGGTATTCTTCGCCATCTTTGCAACCTTCCTGTTCTATATGCCGAACGCGCTTGGTCACCCGGACAACTATATCCCGGCTGATCCGCTGGTGACGCCTGGCTCGATCGTACCTGAGTGGTACTTCCTGCCTTTCTATGCGATCCTGCGCTCGATCACGTTCGACATTGGCATCCCGTTCACTGATGTTGTGATCATTCCTGCGAAGCTGCTGGGCGTGATTGCAATGTTCGCTGCCATCCTCGTGCTGTTCTTCCTGCCATGGCTGGATCGCAGCAAGGTACGCTCGGGCAAGTTCCGTCCGATGTTCCGCTGGTTCTTCTGGTTCCTGGTGATCGACATGGTTGTTCTGACCATCGTTGGCGGCAAGAAGCCTGAGGGTATCTGGCCAGTGATTGGTTTGATCGGCACAGCCTACTATTTCGCTCACTTCCTGGTGGTCCTGCCGCTCCTCGCTAAATTCGAGAAGACGCTGCCGCTGCCGGAAAGCATCGCGAACCCAGTAGTCAAAGCTGCAGAGTAAGGGGATTATGACGATGAAACTCGCTAAGACTATCGCGATTGCCCTTACTGCTGTTGCCGGCTTTGCCGGCACTGCGATGGGCGCGGGTGCTGCGAAGCATCCAATGCAAATGGAATGGTCCTTCGAGGGCCCAACCGGCACGTATGACCTTGCCTCCGCACAGCGCGGTTGGCAAATCTACAAGAACGTATGTTCCGCGTGTCACAGCCTGAAGTATTTCCGTTTTCGCAACCTGGCTGAGCTGGGCTACGAAGAGGATATGATCAAGGCATGGGCCGCTGAATACACCGTTGTTGACGGTGTTGACGATGCAGGGGATCCGAAAGAGCGCAATGGCCTGCCACAGGATGCGTTCCCAAGCCCGTTCCCGAACCCGGAAGCTGCTGCAGCATCCAACGGCGGCGCCGTGCCACCGGATCTGTCGCTGATCGCCAAAGCGCGTCACGATGGTCCGAATTACCTCTATAGCCTGCTGACAGGTTACGAGGACGCGCCTGCGGATCACGAAGCGCCAGCTGGTAAGAGCTACAACCCATACTTCCCGGGTGGCAACATTTCTATGGCACCTCCGCTGATGGAAGGTATCGTTGAATATGAAGACGGTACTGCCGCAACGGAAGAGCAGATGGCCAAGGACGTTGTGAACTTCCTGATGTATGTGGCTGAGCCGAAACTTGAGGCTCGCCACCACATGGGCCTCAATGTACTGCTGTATCTGCTGGTGCTGGTTGTTGTACTCTACTTCTCCATGAAGAAGATCTGGAAGCCGGTTAAAGAAGGCAAAAACTTCTACAAGAAGTAAGCCTTTCCAGAGTGAATGATTGAAAGGGCTGCGCGTTGCGCGGCCCTTTTTCTTTGCTCGGATTAGGTTTCTCGCCAAAGTCAAAGCCATGAACCAGCGGTTCAGTCTTGCTGGATTCCTGCCACTGTGTTTAGATCGCGTAAATTATACAAATTAGGACTGGCACGAACGGGGGTTGAAGTGTCTGATTTCACTGTTTCTACTGTGCAGCAGACAGCGATTGGGCAGGTCAATGGGTTGAGCGGGAACAGGGAGCATAACACCCTGTCGGTAGCCGACACATTGCACTATATGGCCACATTATATGTGACGCCGCTTCAATCCCATATCCAGATTAAGAATGCCGTTTTGTGCGACTGCGCGGCAGGTTTCGGTTGGCTCTCTTTTGCCTTTCTGCTCTCGGGTGGCGCCCGCGCCATATTGGTGGAGCCCCACGCCGGTAAGCTGTCAGCAGCACGGGAGCTGGCAGAGATACTGGGCGTTGCTGATCGTTGCGAGTTCCGCAGCGATTTGCTCCAGGATCTGGATTTACCTGACAAGTCCGTCGATGTCTTTGCGTCTGTCGAGACACTGGAGCACGTGGGGAGGGCCAATATTGCAGCGGCGGTTGCCAACATGGACCGCATCACCCGTCAGGCTATTATTCTAACAGCGCCGAACCAGCTTTCGCCATTGGTTAGCCATGATGCCCGCGTGCCGTTTTCCCATTGGTTGCCCATTGCCTGGCGTAGTGGCTTCTGCAGGATTTTTGGTGTCAGGCATAGGGAGTTCAATCATTTCCCAACGCCGTGGCATCTGCGGCGGTTGCGGCAACGGTTTCAACCGCAGGCAAAGACCTTGATCTTTGAAGATCATCGTGCATGGCGTGATCATTATCCGGTTTATAGCCCTTATGGTGGTGGTGTATGGAAGCATGCCCCGCCGGCGTGGCTGAGCCTATATCTGCGCCTGACATCAGCACTTCTGGGGCGCCATGCCTATTGGATTTGTCCTAATCTTGCCAATATCTGGGTTGCGCGAGACTTGGTCTGATTTGCCGCATTCGATTTGCCGCCCCATTGCCCGCATGTGTTGGGGCACGTATGATCAAACGCAACATTAAAAGAGGTGACTTATGAAGGTGAACTTGAAAGTTGGTGCTGCGATGGTCGCCCTGTGCACATTGGCTGGTGCCGGTAGCGCTGCTATCGCGGATGAACAGGCGTCCTTGCCCTTTTCCAAAGCGGTGCGTGTGGGCGACATGCTGTATCTATCCGGGGAACTCGGGGCAAAGCCAGGCACGATGGCAATGGTACCCGGCGGCATTGGCCCTGAAACCAGACAGACGATGGACAATATCAAGGCCACGCTGGAAGCCAACGGGTCAGACATGGACCATGTGGTGAAATGTCTTGTAATGCTGGCGGACATCAACGAGTGGGCCGCGATGAACGACGTGTACCGCACTTACTTCTCTGATGGGAAGTTTCCTGCCCGCAGCGCCATGGGCGCGTCAGGTCTGGCGCTGGGCGCCAGGGTGGAGATTGAGTGTCTGGCAACAGTGACCGACGCGCAATGATCAACGTGCGCTGATCACATTGATGCTGGATAGCGCCAGCAGATAGTCTGACAGGGCCGTGAAGGGTACGGGACCGAACTCTGCTACGAGCAGGTCGTAAATATCATTTACGGTCCGTTTGCCGTCAACGAAATTGAGCGCTTCATAGGCCTTTTCATATCCCAGTTCCAGCCTTGGCAGCGCAAGAGCGGCTGTCGCCGCTGTACCTAGCTTGTCCTCAAGATAAGAATAACCAAAGCCATGCATGGTGCCCTTGAGATTGGGGTTATGGATATAAACGGTGCCCGCGGTGCTTTGCCCACCATTTCCAATAAGCTGTTCAAGGGCGGACTGAAGTGCGTGTAGTGCCCCAATGTCGACATTAGGGACATAGGACGTGATACTGTGTCTTATCCTCTTCTCGATGCTCCAGTGGCCTCGCAGGGCTGCCTTGCGGTCATCAGTCCCAAGCTCAGAGGTTTGCGCCATCAGCTCGCCCGTTCGCATCACAATATTGGGCCCCATAAGTGAGACCAGCGTATCGCCATCGCCGTCTGTCAGGCCCGCGAGAATGGCCGCCTGAGCGGCGCCGATAAAGGCAGCGCGCTTCAGCTTTGTCGGGTCAATGTTGGCTGCCACGTCTTTTGTCGTATGGATATAGCGGTCCGGCCAGTCATGCAGATAGGTTACCGGGATGTTCCAACTGCCGGAGGCGAATACATCATGGTCACTGCCAACCGACAGCCATTCCTTGAGTGCCATTAGCGGTTCGCGCCCCCCTTCAGGGGATGCAAGCGTGAAGGCTGTGGCTTTACCGTCCGCGTACGCCTGGGTGTGGCTGTTGACAAAGTCCGCAAGAGCAAAAGCGATTTCGCCTGAGATATCCGCGCTGCTTTTGGGCCCGCGCGACACCCTGAAGACGGCCTTGGTGGCAGGCCCGCCGCCAACCATATCCATATGAATGACATGCTTCAGTCGCGCTGCCAGCTTGGGGCGGGCATTGAGCATGATCAAAGTGGCTTCTATCTCGGATGGCCAGAAAAAACGGATAGTGCGTTTGGGGGCGGGCAGGGCGCCGTCATTTACCAGCCCCCTGATTACACGAGCGGCTTCCAGGATTGCCACGCACCCACTGGCGTTGTCGTTGGCGCCCGGGCGGGGGTGGTCCAGATGGCAACTGAAGGCAATTTCTTCCTGGGCCAGTTTCGGGTCACTCCCGGGAATGGTTGCCGTGACAATACGATATTCGCCGGGCTCACGGCGTGCGACCACCTTGGCGTGGAGGCGGATCGTTTCCCCTGCCGTCAGGCGTGCCTGCAGCGCGCGGGCCTCGCCAAGACTGGTCATGAAGGCGAATGCAGGTTCCTGACGGAAAGATGACAGGTGCCCCCAGCGTACCAGACTGTCGTCAAGCTGCCACCATGCCGACTTCTGATTGGCTGCATAGGACAATATGCCTACAGCGCCATATCTGCGGAGCGCAAGGGCCTCAACAGCTGCCGGCTGGCTGGAGGTCAGTACAATTTTTCCTGCTATTGTCTTGCCGTCATAGTCTGTGGCATTTGTACCCTTGCCAACATAGACCAGCTCTGCGCTTACGTCGGCGCTGTCGCTATCCTGGGCCAGGGTCAGTGGGCGAGCTTTCCAGTCAGCAAGGCGGCGAATACGTTTTCCCCCGGCGTCTTTTCCTTCAACTTCCCAAAGCTCTGCAAAATCCACTTGCCACGCGAGCCGGGATTTTTGGGTTCCGAACATTGTCTCTCCGTCGGCCGGGAATGCCATGATCTCGGCGGTGTCGAAGCCGTATGACTTCAGTTCCGACAGAACAAAGGCCGCCGCCTCGTCGAATTGATCGCTGGCGCGCATGCGGTGATACAGCGTTATCCGGTCAAGATTCCGTTTGGCGAGCACGCCTGAAGTTTCTTCGGCAATGGCCGTAAGCGCGGGTTCAGGCATCAGGTCAGTCAGCGTATCGGCATTCGATACCCAACTAAAGGCACCAATGAATGCTACTGACGAAAGAGTCCGGAATATGGTGGGCATAATCATGCTGCTGTCCCCTCCCTTGGGATTTCGGAAGAGCTTAGGCATAGGCATTCCAGCTGGCAAGCTGGGACAGATTCAATTCTTGATATGGCTGCCGGTACCGTCGCCTTTGGCGCGCCAGGTTCGGGCCCTGTTTTCCGCCATTTTCTTGGTGACTTCAGCCCCGAGATCCAGGCCATTCAGTTCCATCAGGCGATAAAGCAGGATGGCGATATCGGCGGTTTCTTTTCCGATTTCTGTTTTGTCGCCTGCCGCTGTCGCTTCCAGAAGCTCATCCAGTTCCACTAACGCGCGCCGGACAAGCACTGTCTGGTCCTTGGCCGGACCAAAGGTTTCCTCTGCCCAGGCGGCAACAGATTGCTGGGTTTCCTGTGACATGACTATCCCAGGCTCTCGACATCAAGCGTGATTTTCTGTTTCGCCCGAACCTGGCTCAGGTCGCCGTTGTGGATGTCGAAAATGAAGCCGATGACAGATAGGGTTCCGGCTTCCATGCGCTCCCGCACAAAGGGGAAGCTCTTGAGGTTTTGCAGGCTCAGGTGCACTGCGGCGCGTTCCAACATGCGTTGGCTTTCCGCGTCATCCTGTTCGTCGAAGTCTTCGTGGGCGCGCAGCCATTCCCTGAGGGGGCGCATCCAGTTATGGACAAAGCTGTCGGTAGGCATGCTGTGGTCGATGACGCTGGCCACACCACCGCAGCCCGCATGCCCCATCACGACGATGTTGTCGACCTCAAGCACGGTGACCGCGAATTCGATGGCAGCAGATGTGCCGTGATACCCGCTGTCGCGTTCATAAGGTGGGACCATGGCCGCCACGTTGCGGACAACGAACAAGTCGCCAGGACCGGCAGAAAGGATCTGCTGCGGAAGTACACGGCTGTCTGAACAGGCAATCATCAAGGTATGGGGCTTTTGGCCAGAGGATGCCAATTCTTCATACAGGGCGCGGTCACTTTCGAAAACCGTATCCCTGAATTTCTGGTAGCCCTTGATAAGGCGATCGTCGATCTTGCTCATATGACTTAACTCGTCCATTTTTCGGAGTGTTGCAAGGTCAATTTGACGGGGATTTTGCCGGACCCGTTTTTATGGAAGATGAAGTTTTCAATATAATCTGTCGGTGCCCCGGCACCGAGGTCCAAATAGAACAAATCCTTGATGTGTGAGTCGCTCTGGTCTTCCAGTGGCCGGATGCCCCGGTCCTCAATATCTTTTCGGCCCAGGCCATAAGCCATGACATACCGAACCTGCCCGGCATCGTCCGCCAGCGGCAGGTGAATGGTTTCATGGAGATACCGGCTGCCTGTGTCAGTTGAGATGATATCACGGACGAAAGCACCACATGGTGTGTTCACAATATAATCGTGAAAAACGGCTACCGACTTCTTGAAGGCCTCGGGCAGGAGGTCGTAATAGTTCCTGCCTGTCAACGGATAGCCAGCGGCCCGTTCAAACGCGCTGCCGGCATAGCGGATTGGCAAGTCCATTGGTCCAATCCTTTCAGTAACGCAAATGTGGGGCAGGAATTCCCCAAACCGCAGGGGCGACAGGTCTGAGCGGCAGGGCAGGATAGTATGCGCGCCCCGCGTCAGGTCGTTCCATCGTTCCGTGAATGGACGAAATGTTTCCGGTAAAACCTTCATGCAGCTTCCCCTCGTGCAAGAGGCGCTATCTTGGCACGCAACCGGGGGCATGGCAATTCTGCAGCGATTGATCCAGGGCATATCTTTTATGGGGGGGAAGGTAGCTCAGGCTTATCCTGCATGAAACCTGAAGTCGCTTACATGCGCCGTTGGGGCGCCCTCGCCAAGGTCAAGATAATGCAGTTCCTTGATATTGGATTCGTTATGGTTGCCCGCCGACCTGGGCGTTTGGTCACCGTAGGGCTTGCGGCCCACACCGTAAACCATCAGGTACCTGGCGTCGCCGGCGTCGTCCACCAGCGGCAGATGAAGGGTTTCATGCAGGTAGCGGGCACCCGATGTGGCCGTGATGACATCACCAACGAACGCCCCACAGGGGGTGGTTCTTATCAGGCGATGGAATGTTTCGGTGGGCTTGACGAACTTTTCTGGCAACATGTCATAATAATTCTTGAGCTCGGTCCCGAAACCCGCCAGGCGTTCGAATTCGGTGCCGGCGAACCTGATCTCCATTTGCCGTTGCCCGATAAACTCACTGATGCATACCAAATGCAGGAATTCGCCGAACCGCACCGGGCTGATATCCTTCTTGTGAGGTAGTAGAGGGTGATGCTTGCGAGGCAGGTTTTCCCACGCTGTCAGAAACGGCGAAAATTCTCCGGGTGGTACAAACATCTTTTTCCTTCAGCTGCGCGCTTGTTCAGCATGGTGCAATCCGGTTATTTTTTGCTTAATTGATACGCGGTGAAAGGGCGGATGGTTCAAACAGGCTGCCGACCCGCTGGCGCGCAAAGGCGGAAGTTTTTGATATAGTCCCCAGGCGCACCGGCCCCAAGATCCAGATAAAACATATCCCTGACACTGGAAGCATTGTGGTTACCGGGCTTCCGTTCGCCAGTATCACCGTATGGCTTGCGACCATGGGCATAAGCAACCAGATAAATCGGATCACCCTGAGGGTCGGCCATCGGCAGCTGGATGGTCTCGTGCAGATACTGACTGCCTGATGTGGTGGTAATCACATCTGCGACAAAGGCGCCACAGGGGGTGCCCAACAAGTTATTGTGGAACAAGGCCATGGGCTTGTGGAACGCGGGTGGCAACAGGTCGTAATAATTGCTGCCGGTGACATGGGTGCTTGCACTTTTTTCATATCCACTGCCAGCATATGTGACCTGCAGGTTAAAGGGCGCGACCATTTTGGCGATGCCCGTAGAGTGCAGGAGATCGCCGAGCGCAGCAGGCGTTATTTCATTCTTGCAGGGAAGCAGGGAATGGGCCGTTCGGGGGAGGGCTTTCCATACGGTAAAGAAACGGTCCAGCTCTGGTGGCAGATTAAACATTCGGGCCTGGTTTGCTCCTTTTGCAACCTGAAGGCCCTATTGCACGTTATTTTTCGATTTGGCGCAAGACCGCTTCGCGTTCTTCTTCATTCACGATGTTGAGAAGCACTTCCCAGAACCCCGCTACTGCTTCGGGGCCAGCCTTCTTGTAAGCCTCGGCTACGCGCTGGCGCTGGGTTTCGAACAGTTCCTTTTCAAACGCCTTGCCCTTGTCGGTCAGATACAACAGCCGCTGTCGGCGGTCTTCAACGCCGGACACCTGGTCCACATAGCCGTCCTCAACAAGTTGCCCCAGAACCCGCGACAGGCTTTGCTTTGTAATGCGCAACAGGCTCAGGAGCCCGGAGACAGTCGTGCCCGGATTGCGCCCGACAAAATAGAGCACGCGGTGGTGGGCCCGGCCGAAGCTCGAATCAGCGAGGATATTGTCTGGGTCACGCGTGAAGTCGCGATAGGCGAAATACAGCAACTCGATGCCGCGCCTGAGCTCTTCCTCACGTAAATAAAGGTTTGAATGTGGTAATTTTCTTTGCATAAGCCTGATTAGCGATATATGTCAGTGTTATTGACATAATATCGACAGAATGTTACATCGATCAAGTAAAAAGCGACATATTCTTATTTGTTTCGTGTGTTTGGAGAACTAAAATGGCATCTGCCCCTTATGATGACCGCGACGGTTGGATCTGGATGGACGGTGAATACCGCCCCTGGCGCGACTGTAACGCCCATGTGTTAACCCATGCCTTGCACTATGGCGGCGCGGTCTTTGAAGGACAGCGAGCCTATAACGGAAAGATCTTTAAGCTTAAAGAGCATACCGAGCGTCTTTTCAAGTCGGCTGAATTGCTGGGCTATGAAATCCCCTACACGCAGGACCAGATCAATGACGCCTGCATGGAGCTTCTTGAAAAGAACAAGCTTGTTGATGCCTACTGCCGTCCGATTGTGTGGCGTGGCAGCGAAATGATGGGTGTTTCGGCCCAGAATAACACCATTCACGCGGCGATTGCCGTGTGGGAATGGCCGTCCTATTTCTCGCCGGAAGCTCGGATGAAGGGCCTGAGGCTCGACATCTCCAAGTGGCGGCGCCCGGCGGCAGATACCGCGCCGGTGCATGCCAAGGCGTCCGGTCTTTACATGATCTGTACAATGTCGAAACATGCCGCAGAAGCCAAAGGCTATGACGATGCGCTGATGTATGATTATCGCGGCCAGGTCGCCGAAGCGACCGGTGCAAACATCTTTTTCGTCAAAGACGGTGATCTGCACACACCGACACCCGATTGCTTCCTGAACGGCATTACCCGCCAGACCGTGATCGAACTGGCGAAAAAGCGCCAGATCAAAGTGATCGAACGCGCCATCATGCCGGAGGAACTTGAGGGCTTCGAACAGGCGTTCCTGACCGGCTCTGCTGCTGAAGTGACACCGCTGAGTGAGATCGGCCCTTATAATTTTGAAGTTGGTGAAATTACCAAAACGCTGATGCTTGATTATGATGCGCTGGTAAAAGGGGAAGCCTGAACGGCTTCCCGACCCCCGTTTGCTTATTTACCGTGACCTCAAGAGGTCATGATTTTCGAATCTTTGATTGCACGGACCAAATCGCTGAGCGCGTCCCGGACATTCACGTTCGGGAGCGTCTCCAGCTCCGGAATGATCAGGTCCATTTCTGTGATCCGGCCGCTCAGGATTTCATCCCCAGCTGGCAACCCTTCATAAAAGTGGGAAACGTTTGTCTGCATGATATGGGCAAGCAGGTAAAGCCGCCCGGCGCTGACACGGTTCTGGCCACTTTCGTATTTCTGGACCTGCTGATAGGAAATACCAAGGATATTGGCGATGTCCTGCTGACTGAGGTCAAGCGTTCGCCTGCGGTCTCGAAGACGCCTGCCGACATGTTTGTCGATCAGGTCGGCTTTACGCGCCGACAAGCCATCGTGCTTGTCCTCAATTTCGTCACTTTGCGGCGCCATAGAGTCTCCTTCTCTGTTGAAAGGGCTATTCCCCGTTGGCGCTTGCGGCTTCCTGTGCTAGAGAATTCGCCTACGCTGAATTGTTGGGTGGGAATTACCTTTCAGTGATTGTTGAAAATATACTAATGGTTGCATTAGGCTGAGACTAGAAATCTTACGCGGGAATTGCAAGCATGCATTTAAGATGTGCGGGAGTAAGGGACTGACATGACAGCAAATTGGCTGAAAACATCTATTCTGGGCGTTGCGCTTATCAGTGTGGCTGCGTGTAGTTCCAAGGATGAAGAAGACGTCTATGTCGCGCGCGACGTTGAGGTTCTTTACAACCTCGGTCAGGACAATCTGAAGAAAAAGCGCTACCAACTGGCAGCGTACGCCTTCGATGAGGTTGAGCGGCAGCACCCTTATTCGGTGTGGGCACGCCGTGCGCAGCTGATGGCGGCTTATTCGCACTATATGACCAACAACTATGACGATGCGACCTTGGCTGCCGAGCGCTTCCTGCAATTGCACCCGGGCAACCGGTCCGCACCCTATGCCTATTATCTGATTGCCCTGAGCCACTATGAGCAGATTTCGGACGTTGGCCGGGACCAGGCGCAGACGCTAAGGGCACAAAGCTCTTTGACAGAAGTGATCCGCCGCTTTCCGAACACGGAATATGCCCGTGATGCCCGCCTGAAGCTGGACCTGACGCTGGACCACTTGGCTGGTAAGGACATGAAGGTCGGTCGTTTTTATATGAAGCGGCAGGAGTATCTGGCGGCCACAATGCGGTTCCGCAATGTGGTCGAGAATTACCAAACCACCAGCCACACGCCTGAAGCCCTCCACCGACTGGTGGAATCCTACCTGGCGCTTGGTGTCTATGACGAAGCCAAGATGGCTGCGGCGGTTCTGGGACACAACTATCCAAGCAGCAAATGGTACCGCTATAGCTATGCACTACTCAGCGGCAAGGATATGAAGCCGGAAGGCAAAAGCGGTTCCTGGCTGAGCAAACTCTGGCCATTCTAGGGATTGGTCAATTAAGGGGAGAGCGCGATGCTGACCAGTCTCAGCATTCGTGACATAGTTTTAATCGAAAAGCTGAACCTGTCCTTTGCGGCGGGCCTTACGGTTTTGACCGGTGAAACCGGTGCAGGCAAATCTATCCTGCTGGACAGTCTTGGCCTTGCGACCGGCGCACGTGCGGATCGGGCGCTTGTTCGTCAAGGCCAGGAAAAAGGCATGGTTTCGGCAGCCTTTACGGTAGCTACCGGTCATCCCGCCTGCGCGCTTCTTGAAGATCAAGGCCTGGATGGCGGCGAGGGTGAAATCATCCTCAGGCGTCAAATCACCGCTGATGGCCGCTCCAAGGCCTGGGCGAACGACCAGCCAATCGGGCAGGGGCTTCTGGCTGAACTGGGCAGCCTGCTGGTGGAAGTTCATGGCCAGCACGATGACCGCGGCCTTCTCGATAGCGCCGGACACCGTGGCCTACTGGACGACTTTGGCCGCTATGGCACGGAATTGAAAACGGTTGCTGCAGCACACAATGAGCTTCGTGAAGCGTCAGAAGCACTGGCAGAAGCCGAAGAGATGCTGGCCAATGCCAAAGCAGACGAAGAATTTCTTGAGCATGCGGTGGCTGAATTGGATACGCTGGGCATTGAAGAAGGCGAAGAAGAAGCGCTTGCTGAACGCCGGACGCTGATGATGCAAGGCGAAAAGCTGGCGGATGACCTCAAGGCTTATCAGGATGACCTGGCCGCAGATGGCGGTGTTGACGCCACCGTGCGCGGTGTGCTTCGCCGCATGGAACGCACAGAGGGTGCTGCCGGTGATTTGCTGTCTCCCGTAATTGAAGCACTGGACCGCGCAGCGATCGAGCTGGGCGAGGGCATGGCCGCGCTGGACCGTCTGGCACAGGACCTGGATTTCGACCCGCATGAGCTGGAGTGCACCGAGGAGCGCCTGTTTGAAATCCGCCGCCTGGCACGCAAGCACAATTGCCAGCCCGATGAACTGCCGGCCCTTCTTGAGAATTTGAAAACGCGCTACGCCGCCGTTAGTGCAGGCGATGAAATGGTTGCCGCAGCCCGAGCCCGCGTGGATGGCGCCAGACAGGCGATGAAGGCGGCGGTTGAAGCTTTGACTGCCAAGCGCAAGGCTGCAGCTGCAGAATTGGACAAGCTTGTGATGGCGGAGCTTCCGCCCCTCAAACTGGAAAACGCCCAGTTCCGTACGGCCGTGGAAACACTGCCAGAAGGGGACTGGACTGCCCAAGGCGCGGACCGGGTGAGCTTTGAAGTGAAAACCAATGCCGGCACGCCGTTTGGATCGCTGGTCAAGATCGCGTCTGGCGGGGAGCTCGCACGTTTCATTCTGGCGCTCAAGGTGGTGTTGGCGCGTGGTTCCAGCACGCCGGTCATGGTGTTCGACGAAGTCGACAAGGGTATTGGCGGGGCAACCGCGAGTGCCGTAGGCGAACGTCTCAGGCGCCTGTCTGAAAGTGCGCAGGTGCTGGTTGTTACCCACAGCCCGCAGGTGGCCGCGCGCGGCAACCGCCAATTCCAGATTTCAAAAGGCGACCATGGCGCGGAAACGCGCACCGACGTTGTCGCGCTGGAAGACGAAGCCCGCCGCGAAGAAATCGCCCGCATGTTGGCCGGCAATGTGATTACGGATGCGGCCCGCGCGGCGGCAGACCAACTTTTGCATCTTGATGGATAGTTGATGACTGACTTGTTTACAGTACCCGTCACGGATTTAACGGAAACCGAGGCGCGCCGCGAGTTGGCGCAGCTGGCGATGGAAATCGCGACGCATGACCGCCTGTACCACGGTGAGGATGCGCCCCGGATTTCCGACGCAGATTATGATGCCCTTCGTCGCCGCAACGATGAGATCGAGGCCCAGTTCCCGCACCTTGTCAGGAAGGACAGCCCTTCGAAACGTGTTGGCGCGTCCGTTCGGGCCAGCAGGTTCGAGAAGGTCAAGCACGCGAAACCTATGCTGTCGCTCGATAATGCCTTCAATGATGATGACGTGCGGGAATTCGTGGCCCGTGTGCGCCGTTTCCTGGGAGTGGGCGACAATGTTCCTGTTGACCTGACGGCTGAACCAAAAATCGACGGCCTGTCGCTGGCGCTTCGGTACGAACATGGCAAGCTGATACAGGCCGCCACGCGCGGCGACGGAAGTGTTGGTGAAAATGTCACGGCCAATGCCCGCACGCTGGATAGCATCCCGACTGAACTTGGGGGTGAAGGCTGGCCAGATGTGATCGAAGTGCGCGGTGAAGTTTATATGGGCAAGGAAGATTTTCTCGCCCTCAACAAGGCGCAGGAAGAAAAGGGCGCGAAGGTATTCGCGAACCCGCGCAATGCCGCCGCTGGCTCCCTGCGTCAGCTTGACAGCAGCATTACTGCGTCCCGCCCACTCAAGTTCTTCGCCTATGCCTGGGGCGAGGTGTCTGAGATGCCGTCCACCAGCCAGATGGGTATGATCGACTTATTCAAGGCCTGGGGTTTCGACGTTAATCCGCTTCTGGTGAAATGCGACGGCGCGGACAGCGCTATCGAGCAATACCGCCTGATCGAACGCGAGCGCCCGACGCTCGATTACGATATCGACGGCGTCGTCTATAAAGTGGATGACCTGGCGCTGCAGGACAGGCTTGGCATGGTGGCGCGCGCTCCCCGCTGGGCCATTGCCCACAAATTTCCGGCCGAAAAGGCCATGACCATCCTGCGTGACATCGACATTCAGGTGGGGCGCACGGGCGCGCTGACACCGGTTGCCAAGCTGGAGCCCGTCACTGTGGGCGGCGTGGTTGTTTCTAACGCCACACTGCACAACAGGGACGAGATCGCGCGCCTGGACGTCCGTATTGGCGATACGGTTGTCATCCAGCGCGCGGGTGACGTGATCCCGCAGGTGGTGTCTGTGGTGACGGACCAGCGCCCGGCGGACGCGGTGCCGTTTGAATTCCCGGAAAACTGCCCAGTGTGTGGCTCTCATGCCGAAGCGTCGGATGATGACGTGGTCATTCGCTGCACCGGCGGCCTGGTGTGTTCCGCCCAGCAGGTTGAGCGCCTGCGCCATTTCGTCTCCCGCGGTGCGTTCGACATTGAAGGCCTGGGCTCTAAGCAGGTGGAACAGCTGTTTGAACGCGGTTGGATCGCAGAGCCCGCCGATATCTTCGCGCTTTCAGAGAAGAACGAGGCAGAAGGCGGCGCCATGCAGAAGTGGGAAGGCTGGGGTGACCTCTCCGTCTCCAACCTGATGGCTGCGATTGACGAGCGCCGCGATATTGATTTCTACCGGGTGATTTTTGGCCTGGGCATTCCGGGCATCGGAGCAGAAACGGCAAAGCTGCTGGCGCGCAATTTCGGCACACCGGACGCCATGGTGGCTTACCTGGCGCGTGGGCTGGAGCTGATGAACGGCCTGACAACCGCTGACCTTTCGGCCCATGATGCCAGTGCCATCAATTATTGCCTGCTGGCGTTCGGACACCTGAAGGACTTCGAAGCGGCATTGCAGCCGACAGACCTGTTCGCGGCGGGTGAGGGCTTTATCGGCCTTGTGGCTGCGCGGCTTGCGCGCATTGATGCCGGGACGTTGAAGGCGGAGAACATCCGCGTCAGCCGCTTGCGCACCGTGGCTGGGCTTAAGGGCGTCAGCCTGTCCAACGAAGGCCTGCGGGCCTTGAGGTCGCACAACAGTGAACTGACGGACATTGACGGCATCGGCGGTGATGTGGTGCTGAGCCTCGCGGATTTCTATCTGGAGGAACGCAACCGTGCGGTGCTGCACAGGCTTCTGGATGCGCTGAATGTCCGCGAAGTGGAAGCACAGGCGACCGACAGCCCGGTGTCTGGCCTGACCGTCGTGTTCACGGGCAGCCTTGAAAAGATGACCCGCAATGAAGCCAAGGCGAAAGCCGAGTCTCTCGGCGCCAAGGTGGCGGGGTCTGTTTCCAAGAAAACGGATATCGTTGTGGCCGGCCCCGGCGCGGGCTCGAAGCTCAAGAAAGCCGAAGAGCTGGGCGTCAGGGTCATGACCGAAGACGAGTGGCTCGCACACATCGCAGGCTAAAGCTTGTGCTTGAGCAGTGGCTTCGCTAGATTTCCCCCTCTAGGGGAGAAAGTCTATGCCGCTCAAGATGTTGCAGGTTACCGTGCCGGTCGCGGCCGAAGCCCATGTCAAGAAAATAGCCGCCAGCAATAGCGTGGTCAGTTGCGAACGGTTGGCGGAGCTTGATGGCGACCATGTCCAATATGTCCTGCTGACGCGTGCGGGCGAACGCCAGAAGGTCATCGACGATATCCAGAAGCTGCTGGCGACATCCTCCCGGGCGCGCATCAATATCATGCCGGTTGAAGCAACGCTGCCTGACGTGGAGGCGCGCGAGGCGGGAGACACCCGTGAAGAACTGATGATCAAGATGCGCCAGGGCGCGCATCTGGACAGCGGCTATCTGGTGCTGACGCTTCTGTCCACCATTGTGGCGCTTATTGGCATGGTGCAGGACAATGTGGCTGTTGTGATTGGCGCCATGGTGATTGCGCCGCTGTTGGGCCCCAATCTTGCCTTTGCCTTTGGCACGTCTCTGGGCGACAAGAAACTGATGAGCGACGCCTTCACGACCGCTTTCACGGGCATGTCGGTGGCGATCGCCATGGCTGCTATTGTGGGCATGATCTGGGGTGAGCTTCCTGAAAGCCAGGAACTTCTTGGTCGCACCGAAGTCGGCCTTGGCGGCATGGCGCTGGCGGCCGCGAGCGGTATTGCTGGCGTCCTGTCACTGACGTCCGGGCTGTCCATGACGCTTGTGGGTGTCATGGTGGCCGTGGCGCTGCTGCCGCCGGCTGCGACGCTTGGTTTCATGCTGGGTATTAAACAGTGGCAGCTGGCCAATGGGGCGCTTCTGCTGCTGATCGTCAATGTGGTGTGTGTGAACCTTGCGGGCCTTATGGTGTTCTTCGCCAAGGGTATTCGGCCCCGCCTGTGGTTCGAACGGCGCATGGCCACACCCTATATTCTGTCAGGCATGGCGGTATGGAGCCTTTTATTGCTGCTTCTTATTTTTGTCATAGGAGCGACACCTTCCTGAAAAAGTTGGCGTATATCCTTGCTTCCCCATTCGGTGAGCGGGAGGCTTAAACTTTCAAGCTATGCGTTTAATGCATAGCTTGTTTGCGTTTTTAACCACTTCTTAATCATGACCGACAGGCCTATCTAAGCCCTGTCAGCAAGGGCTGACGGAGCCCACAAAGGGCATGATTGGTTAAGGAGAAGACCAATGGCTAAGACAGCGCAAATGAACGAACAAATCGCAGCATTCAGCTTTATGGGCCTGATGGCAAGCGAAGGTAAAATTCCTGGTGTGGTAAGCGGTTCTGCAAACAAGCAGTTCTTCCTGGTAGCAACCGAAGAAGCGGCTAACGAGCTGGCATCCGACCTTACAGCAACTGGTGATTTCTTCGCCCTGATGACCGAAGCAGGCATGATGCGCCCTGTCGAGCCAAAGCAGAAGAAACCGTTCCGGATCAAAATCACCCGCCCAAGCGGCCTCGGTGGTGGTTTTGGTGGCATGAGCGGTGGTGCTCTCGGCGGCGGAGCGTTCGCTCATTAGTCCCTGCGGTTGACGCGGCTCTGGCCTGACAGTCAACCATTAGAATTTCTCAGTGGGGCAGCCTTCTCCTGAAACAAGGCTGGCCCATCCTCCCCGAAGCATTTCACCTTCCCGGGAATGCTTCACGGCTTGCGCAAAACAAGCGCGAGCCACTCCCCTTTCTCTACTCTGCCCAGAGATACTAGTCCTCGAGCCAAATATGGTTCGAGGACTTCTTTTTCCTGCGTCACAAGAAGCCCGGACAGCACAAGCGTGCCGCTTTTCGCCAGTGCGTCGACAATATCGGGCGCGAGGTCAACAAGCGGGCCGGCCAGGATATTGGCGGTGATCAGGTCAAACGGTTTCTCATCCTTGAAGGCCGGGTCATCAAGGCCGGGCGCCACCACAACAGCCATGCCGGGCAGGCCAGAGCCCACCTGACGGGAAATGCCATCGTTCACCGTGATGTTTTCCGCCGTCACCTCGATGGCGATGGGGTCAATGTCTGATGCGATAATGCGCATCTTGGGCCAGACCTTCTGGCCGGCAAGCGCCAGCACGCCCGAACCGGTGCCCAGGTCAAGCATGGTTTTGGGGCGGATGTCATCCGCGAGCTGATCCAGCACCTCAAGGCAGGCGGCGGTGGTTTCATGCTTGCCGGTGCCGAAAGCTTGTCCCGCGTCAATCTGGAGGTTGATGGCATCCGCCTTGGCTTTGTCTGCGTCATGGCTGCCATAAACAAAGAAGCGGCCTGCTTCCACTGGAGCCAGCAGCTTCTGGCTTTCGCTGACCCAGTCTTTGTCCTCAACCGGGGCAAGCTCATGCGGCCAGTCACCGAGGCCCATGCGCGAGAGGACAGCCGTCAGGAACTCGCTATCTGGCTGGGTAGCGAAAAAGATTTCCACGCGCCATTCAGCTTCGCCGGGCTGTTCGAAATAGGACAGCGTGGGCGGAAACTCGCCGCGTTCGTCCGCGACCATCTCCAGGGTTGCTTCAAGTTCGCGTGCGCGGGCTTCCGGCAGCTCGCCATTCAGGCACCAGATATCACTCATCATAATCTCCTCAGGCGCGGGTGACGAATGTGTCGACCACGCGCTTGGCGCCGGCTTTGTCGAATTCGACGAGCAGCTTGTTGCCCTCGACGTCTTCAACCATGCCGTAGCCGAACTTGTCATGGAATACCCGTTCCCCGATGGCGAAATCGCTGACGGGGGCTGGGGCTTTTTTCTTCTTTGGCCGCGAGGGCTTCATGGTGATGGTCGGTGGCGTGCCGCGGTGCGGCGTTTGGTCAAACGACTGCTCCTGCCGCCAACTTTGGGCCCGCTGCCATCCGGGGCCATATTTGTCGCCGCCGGACGTGAAATAACCCTCATCGGCAAAATCATCACCCCAGCCGCGGCTCTGGCGCTGGTTGCCGTACAGCCCCTGGCTTGATTCCATCTCGATATGGTCGCCGGGCAGTTCGTCAATAAAGCGGCTGGGCAGGCTTGACTGCCACTGTCCGAACACCTGCCGGTTGCCGGCAAAATAGATATTGGCCTTCTTCTTCGCCCGCGTGATGCCCACGTAGGCCAGGCGGCGCTCTTCCTCGAGCCCTTTGACGCCGGTTTCATCCAGCGCGCGCTGGTTCGGGAACAAGCCTTCCTCCCATCCGGGCAGGAAGACGGTATCGAACTCGAGGCCCTTGGCGCCGTGAAGCGTCATCAGCGACACCTTCTCGCGAGTGTCGTTATTATCATTTTCCATCACCAGTGCGATATGCTCAAGGTATCCGCCCAGGTTCTCGAACTCGCCCATGGCAGAGACCATTTCCTTGACGTTTTCAAGCTTGCCGGGCGCATCCGGTGATTTGTCGTTCTGCCACATTTCCATATAGCCTGATTCCTCAAGCACGATTTCCGCGACTTCCACATGGCTGTGGGTGTGAAGCATGGCGCGCCAGCGGTCGAAATCATCCATCAGGGCTGATAGTTTGTTGCGAGCTGCGGGCCTGAGGATATCCATGCCGCCAATCATGCGCGCAGCATACGGCAGCGATACCCCATGTGACTGCGCCAGCCCATGCACCTTCTGGATGCTGGCTGTCCCCAAGCCGCGCTTGGGCACATTAACGATGCGTTCGAACGCCAGCGCGTCATCGGGCTGGGCGATCACGCGCAGATAGGCCATCACATCGCGGATTTCGGCGCGCTCATAAAAGCGCGGACCACCCACAACGCGGTAAGGCACGCCGAGGGTGATCAACCGTTCCTCGAACTCGCGCATCTGGAAGCCGGTACGCACCAGAATCGCGATTTCACTGAGCGCATGCTGCTTGGACTGCAGGTTTTCAATTTCCTCACAGATGGACCGCGCTTCTTCAGGGCCGTCCCACACGCCCTTGACGGTAACCTTCTCGCCGTCGCCAGCATCGGTCCACAGGGTTTTGCCAAGACGGCCTTCGTTTGATGTGATCAGCGACGACGCCGCAGCGAGGATATGCCCGGTGGAGCGGTAATTCTGCTCAAGCCGCACAACGGTTGCGCCAGGGAAGTCGCTCGAGAATTTCAGGATGTTGCCCACTTCGGCGCCGCGCCAGCCATAGATGGACTGGTCGTCGTCGCCCACGCAGCAGATATTCTTGCTGGACTGAGAGAGAAGCCGCAGCCACAGATATTGGGCCACGTTGGTATCCTGATACTCGTCCACCAGGATGTAGCGGAACTGGTTGTGGTATTCCTTCAATACATCCGGATGGGCCTGGAACAAGGTGATCACATGCATCAGCAGGTCACCGAAATCCGCGGCATTCAATATCTTCAGGCGTTCCTGATAGGCACGATACAGCTTGCCGCCCATGCCGTTGGCGTAGGCATAGCTCTCGCCTTCCGGTACGCGGTCCGGCGTCAGGGCCTTGTTTTTCCAGCGGTCGATCAAGCCCGCGAGTGCCCGGGCAGGCCAGCGCTTATCGTCGATATTTTCGGCCTGAATCAGTTGCTTCAGTAGCCTGATCTGGTCGTCTGTGTCCAGGATGGTGAAGTTGGACTGAATGCCGACAAGTTCCGCATGCTTCCGGAGGATGCGCACGCAGATGGAGTGGAAGGTGCCGATCCACATGCCTTCAACTGGGCGTCCGATCACGCGGGCGACCCGCTCCTGCATTTCCTTGGCGGCCTTGTTGGTGAAGGTCACGGCCAGGATGTTCCAGGGTGCGGCGCGGCCTGTGGCCATCAGGTGGCCGAGGCGGGTGGTCAGCACGCGTGTTTTGCCGGTGCCGGCGCCTGCGAGCACCAATACAGGGCCTTCGGTGGCCAGAACAGCATCGCGCTGTGGCTCATTCAGGCCATCCAGATAGGGCGGCGGCATGTTGCTGTGCGGCGCCGGCGCTGTGGGCGCGGGCTCTGGGCTCAGGTCATCTAAATCGAACGGATCACTCATCATCAGGCGTCTATAGCACCCCCGTGCGCGTGCGGGAAGCAGCAGATGATAACATTTTGGATGGTTGTCCCAAGCCTCAGGCGCGGCGTCCCATTTTGTGGTCCCGGCCCTGGCTTTCAAGCAATGCCCGGTTATATTCCTTCATCACATCGCGGTGGCGAATCAAGCCCACAACCACGGCCTCCTGCGTGGGGGAAATAACGGGAAGCACTTCTTCACCGCTCATCTCCAGTCGGTGGAGTGCAAGCTGCAGTGCATCGGTGGATTTCACCTTTTGCGGCATGTCGCGCATGAATTTGACGACCGGCGTTTGCGCCTTCTCAGGACTGTCGAAAATATCTGGCGGCAGTTGGCTGAAGGTGAGCGTGCCGGTCATATGGCCGGCCTCGTCAGTCACAATCAACAGGCCACCCCCTTGCGTTACCAGCAGCTCCCGCGCTTTCAGGGCAGGTTCGGTGTCGCGCACGGTGAAGAAATCGCGGGTCATATGGTCAGCCACGCGGGCGGACTTCAGAAGGAATGTCGCCTTGCCGCCTTCCAGTCGAATGCCGCGGTTGGCCAATTGCATCAGGAAGAAGGACCGTTCAAAGAAGGCACTGGTCACCATGCTGGAAACCGCCGAGGCAATCATCACGGCGATGGTTACATTATAGTCCCCTGTGATCTCGAAAACGATCAGCATCGTGGAGATGGGCGCGCCCAACACCGCCGAAGCCACAGCGCCCATGCCGACCACGGCATATAGCCCCGGCGTAGACGCCAGCTCTGGGAAGATGGCAGCAGCAACGATGCCAAACGCACCGCCCAGCATGGCACCCAGGAACAGGCTGGGGCTGAAGACGCCGCCACCGAAGCGCCCGGTATACGAAATGACTGTCGCGGCCATTTTTGCCACCATCAGGGATACAAGAAGCTCAAAGCCATATTCGCCATTGAGTGCCCGGCTGGTGGCTTCATAGCCGACACTGAGGATTTCCGGATAGAAGATTGCGATGGCACCAACGAAGACACCAGCAATCGCCGGCTGCAGCCAGAAAGGGATTTTGTCCAGTTTTGTGCGCACCTTGTCGCCCCAGTCCATGCCGGACATGAAAGTGACGGCAACAAGAGCGGCAGCGATGCCAAGAATGAAAAAGGCTGGGAATTCCCAGAAACTGACGATCATATATTCGGTGGTTTCAAACGCCGGGAAGTTGCCCAGGTGCGCTCGGCTGACCAGCGTGCCGGCAATGGCCGAAATCACAATGGGCGCAAACGCATGGAGAGCATAGTGCCCAAGAATGACTTCAAGTGCGAAGAAGACGCCCGCAATGGGCGCATTGAAGGAGGCCGCAACAGCAGCTGCAACGCCGCACCCCAGAAGGGTTCGAGCCGCAGACGGGTTCAGGTGCAGTGCACGGGTAAGGGCGGATGCCATGGTCGCCCCCAGGTGCACCACAGGGCCTTCGCGGCCCATCGACGCGCCGGAACCAAGCGATACAATCGTGGCAACCGCACTTGCGATGCCGCTTTTGATGCCCAGTCGCCCGTTATGAAGTGCTGCAGCCTCAATCACATTAGGAACACCGCGTGCCTGATGCCGGTTGATAAGGCGTAGTATCTGGCCAACAACCAAACCGCCGCCAATCAGTGCGCCCATGATGTGCCAGAAGGGCAGGTGCTTGGCGCCGGAGGCCAGTTCTGCTTCGCTGAGGCCGTAAATCAGTTCAAGCAGTTCGCCAATCGCCAGGTAAAACCCGATGGCGGCATAGCCGGAGATTATACCGACGAGAACAGCGAGGATCGTGATGGCGCCAAATTCGTACCCGCCTGCCGAAAACAGGGTGGTGCGGACGCGGCGTCTGATCCGGCCAAAGAAACCTGATTTTTTGCCGGATGCTGGCATCAGGCGCATTTCTCCAAGAACACATCGTCAAATAGGCCGACCGTAACCGAAGGGGCTTGAGTTAGCCCTGAAACGGGGCCCGCGGGCCAGCGATCAAAGGTACCTTAGTATTTGAAATCAAAAAGGTTAAGCGATTTTCGCCGCATCAATGCCCTATTCTCGGGGCAGGGTAGCAATGAGCCCTTGTCAAAGCGGGAATGTTTTCGCACTGTTCCCCTTAGGGTTTGAGACATTGGACGGAGCCAGTCGTGACAACCGGGAAATTGCTAAAACTGACATATTGGCTGTTTGGCTCGCTGGTGGCGCTGTTGCTGCTGGCATCGGTGGCGATTGGCTTTCTGGATTGGAACCAGTACCGGGGAACACTGTCAGACCTGGCTTCATCACGGCTGGGGATGCGGGTTGAGCTTGCCGGCCGCGTCAGCGTTGGACTTTTCCCGCGCCCTGAAGTGTCGGCAGAAACCGTTCGACTTTATCCAGCAGGAGACGCAGGCGCTGATTTTGTTGCGACCGCCGACCGCATCGATATGCGGCTTGGGTTTGGCGCGCTTCTGAAGGGTGACGTTGCCATCCAGCATCTGGGGTTTGATGGCCTGAATGTTGTGGTTGAAGAAGACAGCGAGGGCGCATGGAACGTCCGCGGCTGGCCAAAATCCGAGAGTGATGCCGACGCACCGGCAACGTCAGTGCAGATGGAACGCCTCAAGATCGTCGGCGGCACCGTGCAACTGGTGGATAACCAGGGCGTAAGCCGTACCCTTGAAGGCTTGTCTTTCGACCTGAAGGGTCGATTGCCTGAAGGGCCGCTTGAATGGGATGGCAGCTTCGTTTCTGCCGGGCAAAAAGTCACCTCTTCCGGGCGCCTGCGGCCAAGTCGGGACGATAGTGTCCTGTCCTTTAAAACCGATATCGGCATGGCGGGCGGGAGTCTTCATATTTCAGGGCGGCTGTTCGACGATGGCTTTGCCGGGCGTATCCAAACGGAAGGCGATAACCTCGCATCGTTCGTGGCGGCAAGCCAAACAGTGACGGGTAATACGGAAGTTGCGCCTTCCGTGCCTGAAATGCCGTTTGAACTGGATGTACAGGTGGACCGCGAAGCCGGTGTATACCGTGCAATCTCCCGCACGCTTGATGTGGGCGGGACGCGCGGACGGCTCGACCTGACGGTCGCGCGCCGAAATGGTGGCTTTCACGCGGCTGGGTCGGCGTCATTCGGGATTTTGGTTCTGGCGCCCTGGCTTGATGCGCAAGCCAATACAGTACCGGTCGAGGCAGTGGAGCTGAATACGCCGTCCAAGACGCCCATCACGGGGGCTATTGATTTGACTGTTGAAGGCATTCAGGTTGGCAACGGGGTTATCCAGCAATTGGATGCGGTGGTGCGCCTGACAGATGAGGGTGTCCAGCTTACCAATCTGCAGGCCTTGTTGCCAGGCGGTTCGGGCCTCTTCTTTTCAGGGGCTTTGATGGCCAGCAAAGGGCAGGGGAATCTCCAAATAGTGTCTGGTAACCTGCCTGATTTGCTGCGCTGGATGCAGATTGATGTCTCTGGGCGTATTCCACCCGGGCGGTTGGCGACGGGCGAGCTTTCAGCGAACATATCCATTGCGCCTGACAAGTGGCGTCTATCTGCCTTGGAGGCGCGCGTGGACACTTCAAACTTTGAAGGCGACGTTACAGGCAAGACTGGGAGCGTTTGGCCTGAGTCGGTAAGGCTGGCGGCTGATACCCTTAATCTGGATGCTTATGTGTCTGATACGTCTGGGACAGGCACACCAGACAATTTGTTCGACACAATGCCGCCCCAGCCGATCGCCATTGAAATGATCGCGACTGAGGTTCTGTGGGGTGGTGCAAGATATTCGAACCTACGGGCAATGGGTGAAGTCGGCCCAGAGCAGCTCAGGCTTTCATCGCTATCTGTCAGGAATGCGGGCGGCAAACTGGAACTGGCTGGCCGGCTACGCAAGGTGGGTGACAAGCTGGAGATAGAAGGCGATGCCACGTTGGCCAAGTGGGGTTTCCCCGCGGTTCAGGCCCTGTCGGATGACGTTGCGCGTTATTTACAGGCCTTGGGGCTGAGCGGCGTGAACGGAACCCTGTCTGTTGCCGGCCCGCTTGAGGCCATGCGTGTTTCAGCCAAACTGTCTGAGGGGCGTGGGCGCAGCCTGTCCCTGAGTGGGGGCATTGGGTACGGATCGGATGTCGTAAAGATTGAAGGCGTACAGGGCACATTGGCCCACGAGGACCTGTCGCGCCTGGCTGCCCTTGAGGGTTATACCCTGGCAGGCAAGGTACCAGCTGACCTGACCTTTGCGGTTGGTGACAGTGAAACGGGTGCGCGGAGCATGACGCTCAGTGGGACCATTGCAGGCGGCCAGCTGTTGGCAGAAGGCAGCCAGACGGATAGTCGCCAGGAATGGCGCCTGAGCTTTGATCACAAACATGCTGGCGATGTCCTGAAGTTACTTGACCAGGAAGGTCAGTTGCCGCACCCCGGGGAGCCCATCAGGGCACGCGCCAAAGTCACGGTGAGAGGAAGTGCCTGGGATGCGCAGGATCTGGATATTCGCAATGGTCCGGCCCGGTTCGCGGGCAACCTGTCGCGCGGAGCAGACAACAAAATGGCTGGCAAGCTGGTGGCTTCGGGCTTCACCTATAATCCGCCACTCGGGCGCGCGTCCGGGCAGACGCCCGCCACCAAAGAGCTTGCAATTGACCAATCCCTGTTTGACATGGCCGGTAAGGTCGACGTTGCACTCGATCAGGTGGAAATACTGGGCCAGAAGGTGTCGGCTCCCAATGCCAGCCTGATTGCAGGGGATGGCAGCCTTCGATTTGCATTGGGTGACGAGGCCATGGTGAATGGCGGGGCTTCCGCTTTCACTTTGAATTTGATAGGTGGAAACGCCTTATCCTTGAGCGGTACCGCCAATATCAGTGAAATCGACATTGGTGCGATGCTGAAGGCTGAAGGCCTTGCGGCAGCTCTACAGGGCGTCGGGTCACTATCCTTTTCCTTCGACGGACAGGGCGACAGCCTGGACGCTATTTTGAGGACACTCAAAGGGCGTGGCGAAATGAAAGGCCGGGCCGGAAGCCTGAATTTCCTGAGTGTCCCGACACTGGTGCGCGAAATGGGCAATGCTCCTTCCGCAACTGTTTTCCTGGGGTCGGTTGGCAAGTGGCTGCGTGAAGGCAGCACCAGTTTCAGTGAAATGGAGGCGCGCTTCACGCTGGATGCAGGTACTATGCTGCTGGAAGAGCTTGCTGCAACAGGGGCGTGGGGCCAATTCGGCCTCGATGGCCAGATCAACTTCCGTGATGCGTTCCTTAACCTCAAGGGCACACTGGCGCTTTCAACACCGCCTGACACACCCGCAATTCCCGTTGAATATTCAGGACCGCTGGATAACCCAAGTGCATCCTGGGCGAGCCGGGCGCTGGAGCGCTTCGTTATTGCCGGCATTGAGCGCCGTCTGCGCAGTACGCTCGCAAAGGACCTCCAGAAAATTCAAGGCGACCAGCAGGCAGCTAACCCAGGCGCAGAGGTGTTTTCTCGTGCATTCGACCTGCTGGGCCGCCTGAAAGCCAAGCAGGAGGCAAAGAAAAATGAAGGCGACGAGGGGGAGGCTACTGAGCCTTCTCCAAAGACTGAAGGACAAAAGCCCTGAGCGCGCCTGAGAGAGACCCGGTTCGGGCTTCGTCAATAAGACGAACGAGTTCGTTCATCGACAGGTCCTGTTCCTTCGCCAGCCGCCTGAGATGACGCCAGAAGCCTTTTTCAAGCGAAATTGACGTGCGGTGGCCAGCAATGGTCACCGAGTGTTTCTCAAGTTTTGCATCGTCCAGGTTCAGCATCGGGTGATCATGCACTGGTTTGCTTGCGGGTCAAGTGCTGTTGCGAGCCTTCAGTGCGCTGATGATCTCGCCGTGCAGCTTCGCCGTGATCGGATAGAAGAATATCAGCAGGCCTGAAACCATGAGGGCAACGAAGGGGATGACGGTGAAAATATGCCGAATGCCGTCTGCCGTGGCTGCGCCAAGGGGGGCATCCGCCTGATATCCCACATACTTAAGCAATAAGCCGAGCGCGAAGGCCGACAGGCCTATGGAGATCTTCTGGAAAGAGGAAGCCACGCCGATCAGCAGACTTTCATTCTGTACCATGCTTTTAAATTCGCCATATTCAATGGTGTCTGGCAGCATGCTCCAGAAAATCACCGCAAAGGAGCTGAGGCCCAGTGTCACCACCACCATGGAAGCCAGCGCGGTTACCGAATTGTCGCCGAAGCCACCATACAGGAGCGCCAAACCAGCGCTTGCAATCACACTGCCTGTCAGCCAGGCATTGCGTTTGCCGATCTTGAGCGCAACGTAGGCCCAGAACGGGATGCAAATCAGCCCCGCACCGGACATGATGAAGATAGCGGTGGTCCCGGGGCCGCGATCACCCACCTGGCTTTCAAAGAAATAAAGGACGCTTTGCCCAATGATGGTTGTTGCAACTGTCACCAGCATGATGCCCCCCACCAGCAACAAAAACGGCCCGTTTTTCAGGATCGCGGCGAGGCTTTCCCTCATGGCGCTGGGGTGACGGTCAGGAAGATCCTCCTGCAGGGTGTTCCGAGTGGAAATGAAGCAGATGATCAGGACTATAATCCCGACAACTGCAGCGCTGTATCCCATCAGTGAAAATGCCACTTCATCCGTTTTACTTTGCTGCAGCCATTTGGCAAAGGCGGTAATGGAAACGCCGCCCAGAAAACCGCAATACATGCGAATGGCTGCCAGACGTGTCCGACCGTTGGATGCCCGGGTTACCCTGGCGCTCAGCGCGGAATAGGGGATCGAAACTACCGTATAGCAGGTGCGAAACAGGAGAAGGGTGCCTAGAATGTAGGCGGCCTGCCAGAAACTGTCCGAGATATGGATCGGCGTGAACAAAAGTGCAAATGAGACTCCCAGCGGGATGGCGCCAAAGAGCAGATAAGGTCGGTAGGGTCCCCATCGGCCCGTGGTTCGTTCGGCAAGATAGCCCATGACAGGATCAGTTGCGGCGTCCCATATCATGCCGATCAGAAAAATCGTACCCACGACTTCTGGCGGCACGCCAACCACGTCAGTGTAGAAGAAGAACAGGTAAAAGCCCACGCTTTGCCAGAACAGGTTCAGGGCATAGTCGCCCGTGCCGTATCCCAGAAAGGATTTCCATTCGGTTCTGGCGGCTTTCTGGTGCAATCCCGTCCCCTAAGCGGCCGTGGAGGGTGTGGCCGAAACCTGGTTAAGTGCCTGACAGCGCTATCATAATTACGTGACAATCGCAATAACGAAGCTATAGTGTTATTGAGGTTTTGTCGAGCGCCGCAGGAGTGTTGAAGTGGATGATTTAAAGGGAAAAAACGCGACCATTAGTGATGTCGCCCGGCTTGCCGGCGTGTCGATGAAAACCGTTTCCCGCGTTCTGAATAACGAAAAATATGTCTCAGAGGACAAGAAAGAAAAGGTTCTCGCGGTTGCGGCAGAGTTGAATTACCGGCCTTCCCTGCAGGCGCGGGGCTTGGCGGGCAACCGGTCCTTCATGATCGGGTTATTTGTCGATGACCCCAGCGGTGACTATATTTCCAAGGTTCAACGGGGGATTCTGCGCCGCTGTGAAGAAGCAGGCTGCTACCTTGTTGTTGATGTGCTCAGGGAGCGCGGCAATGACGCCAAGCTGAGGCAGATTTTGAACAGCATTCGTTTTGATGGTGTGGTGCTGTCGTCGCCAGTATGTGACGACGTTGCCGTTCTTGACGCGCTTCGGGAACGCAGTGTGCCAACGGTAAGGATTGGCCCCGGCGTTGATGCAACAGACATGGCCCAGATCGAAATTGATGATTACAAGGCCGCGTTTGAGGCTACCGAATTTCTTATAGGGCAGGGACACCAGCGCATTGGTTTCATCAAGGGCGACCCCAACCACGGCTGTTCCCTGGACCGGGAGCAGGGCTATTCCAAGGCCATGAGGGCGCATGGTCTGACGGTCAGCAATGACCTGGTTGCCCCAGGTATGTTTTCCTTCGACAGTGGTTATACCGCCGCTGAAAAACTGCTGAAGAGTGAAAGTCGCCCCACAGCCATTTTCGCCAGTAACGATGAAATGGCAGCTGGCGTTGTGGCTTGTGCGCAGGCTCTCGGCTTGCGTGTGCCGCTTGATGTATCTGTCATGGGTTTTGACGATGATTTTCTGGCAACGATTATGTCGCCTGCAATCACCACTGTCCGTCAGCCTATTGAGGATATGGCAGCAGGCGCAGTTGACCTGATCCTCGAAGCCAAGGGCAAAAGCGCTGCGCTTGAAGACAAGACGGTCATTTTTGACTATGAGTTGGTCAAGCGTAAATCCGTTCGGAAACTATCTGCGTAATCCAATGATATGACACGTATGACAGCTTACGAGTCGCCTTATGGTGCTCTGTGAGGCGGGTAATGCGTGTATTTGGTGTCTTTTTTCAAAATAAGTTGCCATGGGTAATGTGTGGTTTTTTCCTCGTAAGCCCATGAATTTATTGTGAGAAAAGATATTTTGTCATTTGAGTTTAGTCAAATTATGACAGCGCTGTCTGAAATGACTGGACAAATACGGGCTATTTTTATAGTTAGATAAGACAGCGCTGTCATATTTGGGAGATATGATCCATTTAAGCGCATGTTAGGGAAATGTACTTAGCTTAGGGGAACGGAAGGGAAACTTATGAGACCTGGAAGCATTTATCGAAATTCGGTGGCGAGTACCATGTCGCTTATTCTGGCGGCTGTCACAGCATCCACCGCATTCGCTCAGGAGGCTAATGACGCCTCGTCTGACGATCTGGATTTAGAAGAAATTGTAGTTACCGGTATTCGCGGTAGCTTGAAACAGGCAATGGACGTGAAGCGGGATGCCCGCGGTATCGTTGATGCCATCAGCGCCGAGGATTTCGGTAAGTTTCCGGACACCAACCTCGCTGAATCGCTGCAGCGTATCACAGGTGTGTCCATTGACCGTGTGAACGGCGAGGGCAGCAAGGTAACAGTACGTGGCTTCGGCCCTGACTTTAACCTCGTGACCCTGAACGGTCGTCAGATGCCGACCTCCGGTCTTGAAGACACAAGTGCTTCAAGCTCTCGTTCCTTCGACTTCGCTAATCTCGCGGCTGAAGGTATCTCTGGCGTTCAAGTATACAAGACCGGCCGTGCGTCTATCCCAACCGGCGGCATCGGTTCCACGATCAATATCTCCACCACCCGTCCGCTCGAAAGCCCGGGCATGAAGGCGACAATCGGCGCCAAAGCGGTGATGGATACTTCTCGCGAAGGTACGTCCGTAACGCCGGAAATCTCCGGCCTCTACAGCAACACTTTCGCCGAAGACAAGTTTGGTGTGGCTGTATCCGGTTCCTACCAGAAACGTAAGCTGGGCTATAACCAGGCCTCCGCCGGTTGGCGCGGTGCTTTCGAAGGCACCCAGAACGACTGGGGCACACTGCCGCAGATTCCGGATGGCGGCACTGAAGCCGACATCAACGTAACCAACCGCCCTGGTGCGGGTGATTATTATTCCACGACCCAGAACATGGCTTATTCCATGACGGCTGTGGACCGCGAGCGGATCAATGGTCAGTTGACCATGCAGTTCCGCCCTGTGGACACCATCACCGCGACGGCTGACTATACCTATTCGCAGAACAAGATCGGGACAGAGCGTCACGACATGTCTGTATGGTTCAACCACGGCAACACTACCAGCGCCTGGACTGATGGCCCGGTTGCTGGTCCGCTGCTGTACTCGGAAGATTTCGGCGCGAGCCCAAGCGACCTGTCGTTCGGCGGCGTTGAGTTCGCAACCAAGAATGAGAACAAGTCCCTTGGTTTCAACGTAGAATGGACGCCAACCGACAATTTCGAGCTTGAGCTGGACTACCATAACTCAAGCGCAGAATCCGGCGCGGACAGCCCATATGGCAGCAACGTTGCACTGGGTACAGCAAGCTTCTCGCTTCAGTCGCAGTCGGTTGACTTCTCCGAGGACTTTCCGGTTCTGTCGATTACGCAAATCGATGGCCTGACGGGCATTGATCCATCGCGTATCGTGTCCACCGGTTCGAGCTTCCGCAACAGCTACATGCGGACAGACATCGAGCAGGCGCAGTTCAATGGCTCCTGGCATTTCGATGAGGGCATCGTTGAAAGCATCGATTTCGGTGCATCTTACACGGAAAACAAAGTGCGCTCGGCTTATGCCAACGTACAGCGTGATACGTGGGGCGGTGCTGGCCCGGCTTCTGACCTTCCGGACGACATCTTTGAAGTCATCAGCGTTGCCGACAAGTTCGACAAGCTTGATGGCTCGGACAATGCGGCACTCTTCAACGAGTGGGTTATCTATGACTTTGAGACCATGGTCGGTCTGATTGATGACCTGTACGGTGTTTGTGGTGGCAATGGCCAGTGTGCGTCTACCGACTGGCAGGTTGACCGTCGCACTACGGAAGAATCCTTCGCGGCATACTTCCAGGTGAATGCAAGCTGGGAAGTTTCCGGTAATCCGCTGAATATCGTGGCAGGCCTGCGCTATGAGGATACAGATGTGACTTCCCGCGCACTTGTGCCGATTGCTACTGGCACACAGTGGGTGGCAGCCAACGAGGCAGTGGTGGTCTTCTCGCCCGAGCAGGACTTCACGGAACTGAAGGGTAGTTACGATAACTGGCTCCCATCCATCGACATTGACTTCTCGCCGCTTCAGGACGTTATCCTGCGGGCGTCATACTCGAAGACAATTGCGCGTCCGAACTATGCGGACATCCAGGGTGGCCAGACGATCAACAACATCTTCCGTATTGGTGGCGGTACAGGTAGCCAGGGTAACCCGGGCCTCCTGCCATTCGAATCCACCAACTGGGATTTCAGTGCTGAATGGTACTATGACGATGCAAGCTATTTCGCAGTCGGATATTTCGACAAGAAAGTGAAAAACTTCATCGGTACGGAAACCATCACGGCAACACCGTTTAACCTGCCGAACCCATTCGGTGGCCCACGTTATAATGACGCTGTGGCGGCTGTTGGCAGTGACGACCTTGTTGAAATCCGGAACTGGATTTTCGCGAACGCAGACCCAAGCACAGTTGAAATCACTGGCGTTGACTCCAATGGTGACACCACGGGTAACATCCTCGGCGTTGCTGGCGAAGATCCGACGCTTGAGTTTGTTGTGAATGTGCCGTCGAACCAGCGCTCTGCGAAGCTGAATGGTTGGGAATTTGCCCTGCAGCACACCTTTGGTGACAGCGGCTTTGGTGCCATCCTCAACTACACCATCGTAAATGGCGATGTTGGTTTCAACGACCTGACAAACTGGAACCAGGAACAGTTCGCACTGTTTGGCCTTTCGGACACGGCAAACGTCGTTGGTTTCTACGACAAGGACGGCTTGCAGGTTCGGGTTGCCTACAACTGGCGTGACAAGTTCCTGGCTGGCATCATCCAGGGTGAATATGCTCAGCGTCATCCGAACTATGTAGAGGCCTATGGCCAGTTCGACGTGAACGTAAGCTACGATGTGAATGACCAGGTTACGGTCTTCCTGGAAGGCATCAACGTGACAGGGGCTACGCAGCGCAACCACGGACGCAGTGAAAACACTGTTCTGTGGGCGACCCAGGCCGGTGCACGTTACAATGTGGGCGTTCGCTACAAGTTCTAGCGCACCTTCAGACTTTCCCAAGCATATGGAAAGCCGCCATCCGTGGCGGCTTTCTGCCTAAAGGGTATAAGGCATCGCGGGTTTTGCCCCTATGTGCCTTGTCCCGACCGCCCAATCGGGCGTAGCATGAACAGCGTGCCGGAGCTGGGGAGCAACCGGACAGGCTGATAAAAAACAAAATACCAGTTAAGTGGAAGAGAAGGTTCATGACGCAACATGTTTTGCTGAACAATGTGGATCACAAGGATCTGCGCATTATTACCGAGCGGTCGGCGGCCCTTGGCGACGCCATCATGAGCTGTGTTACATTCCCCACAGAATTTCGCGACCTGCAGGCGCACTATCCGATCCTGTTTCAAAAGGACCCGAACAGCGGTGCCATTCAGGCTGTCGCCCTTATGGGACTGACCAAAGGCGAGAACCTGTTCCTGACAGATGCAGGCTGGGATGCGCACTATGTGCCCATGGTGGTTGAAATGCAGCCGTTTGTGATAGGCATGCAGCAGCGCCCCGGTGAAGAGCCGCAAACCGTTGTTCATGTGGACATGGACAGCCCGCGCGTCAGCACCACAGAAGGCCAGCCCGTGTTCCTGCCCAAGGGCGGCAGCACGGAATATCTTGAGCAGATTACCGCGATCCTGGACCGGCTTCATATGGGTGCTTCCACCAGTGGCGATTTCTATAGCACCATTGACAGCTATGGCCTTCTGGAACCTCTGGCGGTGGAAATTGACCTGAAGGATGGGTCGACCAACCGGCTGGTCGGCTTCCATGCCATCAATGAAGAAAAGCTCTATGGCCTCGATGGTGCGGCACTGGGTGTCCTCAATGAGAAGGGCTATCTGCAGCCGCTCTATATGGCTGTGGCCTCGCTCTCAAATTTGCGGGACCTGATTGAGCGGAAAAACCGGATACTGGGCTGATCATGAACGAGCTGAAGCCCATCCGTGAAATAAAGGGCGCCGCCAGCGCCGACCTGACGGAAGAGTTGCTGACCGGGCAGGAGCCATTGGTGCTGCGCGGTTTAGCAGCGGACTGGCCGTTTGTGAAAGCGGGCAGGAAGTCGGCAGCAGAGGCGGGGGTCTATCTGAAAGGCCTCTATAATGGCACGGAGGTGATCGTCTCCTACGCCGGGCCGGAAGCGGGCGGCAAGCCTTTTTACAAGGATGACATGAGCGGCCTGAATTTCGATTATAAGCGCATCAAGCTCGATATGTTTCTCGACCTCCTGGAAAGTCATGAGGCTGACGAAAAGCCGCCTTTCTTCTATGTGGGCTCTACCACTATCGGCGATTGTTTGCCGGGATTTGGCGAACAGAACAGCATTCCCCTTGGCGACAGGGAGTGCATTGAAAGCATCTGGATCGGCAACCGTACGCATATTGCGGCGCATTATGACCTGGCGGACAATGTGGCCTGTGTGGCAGCCGGTAAGCGGCGCTTCACCCTGTTCCCGCCAGATCAACTGCCCAACCTTTATGTGGGCCCTCTTGATTTCACACCTGCAGGCCAGCCTGTGAGCATGGTGGACCTGCACAATCCTGATTTTGACAGGTTCCCGCGTTTTCGCGATGCGCTCGCTGTTGCGCAGGTGGCCGAACTTGAAGCTGGTGACGCCATCTTCATCCCCAGCATGTGGTGGCATGCGGTGGACGGCCTGGCAGCCTTCAATGTGCTGGTGAATTACTGGTGGCGCCAGTCGCCGTCCTATATGGGGCCGGCGAATAATGCGCTACAGCTGGCGCTTCTGGCGATACGCGACCTTCCGGCAGACCAGAAGAAAATCTGGCAACAGATTTTCAACCACTATGTATTTGAAAATACAGAGGAAACGACGGCTCATATCCCTGAGCGGGGCAGGGGCGTACTGGGGCCGATGACTGACGATAACGCGCGGCGTATTCGCGCTTTCCTTTTGAATGGGTTGAACAGATGACGGCACAAACGATTAAACGTGTGGTGATTGTGGGTGGTGGTACGGCTGGCTGGATGGCCGCCACGGCGCTCTCGAAAATCATGGGCGGCGTGCTTGATATCACGCTCATCGAGTCCGACCAGATCGGCACTGTGGGTGTGGGCGAAGCCACCATTCCGACGCTGGTGAACTATAACCGGCTGATCGGTATTGATGAACAAGCCTTCATGGCCGCCACAAAAGCCACCTTCAAGTTGGGCATCGAATTCGTCAACTGGAAGCAGAAAGGCGAAAGCTATATCCACTCCTTCGGCATTACCGGCAAGGACCACTGGACGGCTGGCTTTTGGCATTTCTGGCTGCGGGGCCTGAAGGAAGGCATTGACTATAAGTTCGGGGATTACTGCCTTGAGCTGATCGCTGCCGAGCAAAGCAAATTCGCCCATCTGCCGAAACTGGGGCTGAATTACGCCTATCACCTGGACGCCACGGCCTATGCTGGGTTCCTGCGCAAGATGGCGGAAGAGCATGGCGCCAAACGCGTTGAGGGCAAGATTACAAGCGTGCAGCAGAACGGCGAAAGCGGCTATGTGGAAAGCGTGACGCTTGAAGGCGGCAAGGTGATCGAGGGTGACCTGTTTGTGGATTGCTCGGGCTTCCGCGCGCTCCTTATCGAAGGTGCGCTGCACACCGGCTATCATGACTGGACCCACTGGCTGCCGTGTGACAGCGCAATTGCCGTGCAGACCGAAGCGGTGTCGGATCCGATCCCTTATACCAAGTCCATTGCCCACGACAGCGGCTGGCAGTGGCGTATCCCACTGCAGCACCGGGTCGGCAACGGGCTCGTGTTCTGCAGCAATTATCAGGACGACCAATCCGCCATTGATACGCTGATGAACAATATTGAAGGCAAACCACTGGTGGACCCGCGGGTGATCAAATTCCGCACAGGCACCCGGCGCAAGCACTGGAACAAGAATGTGGTGGCGGTAGGCCTTTCAAGTGGCTTTATCGAACCACTGGAGAGCACCAGCATCCACCTGATTCAGCGCAGCATCTTCCGCCTGATGCAGATGTTCCCACACACCGGCATCGTGCAGGCGGATATTGACGAGTTCAACGCCCAGACCAGCTATGAGATGGAGCATATCCGCGACTTCATTATCCTCCATTACCATGTCACCGAGCGCCGGGACACGCCCTTCTGGCGCCAATGTGCGAACATGGACATCCCGGACGGGCTGAAACACCGTATTGCCTTGTTCCGTGACGCGGGCCGGGTGTTCCGGCCGAACGACCAATTGTTCGCCGAAAACAGCTGGGTACAGGTCATGCTGGGGCAGGGCATTATGCCCGGCCAGTATCACCCGATCGCGGACCGGATGACCGACGAAGAGTTGCATAACTTCCTGGCGCACATCCGCTCCAATGTGGAGAAAACAGCCATGCAGCTGCCAAGCCATAACGATTATGTGCAGCAATACTGCAAGGCAACTGAGGTGATGGCGAAGGGGGCCGCATGACTTTGATGAAATTCGTATCTGTGGCTGGCGTGCTGGCCGCAATGAGTACGGCTGTGCTGTCCGATGATGGCTATGAGCTTGTTTGGGCTGATGAATTCGATGGGCCAGAACTGAATACCAATGTCTGGCGTGTGGTGAAGGGCAACGGCTGTCCCACGAACTGTGGCTTCGGCAATAATGAACTGCAGGCCTACAGGGGTGGTGAAAAGAACCTGCGCGTGCAGGACGGCAAGTTGGTGATCGAGGCCCGTATGGGCAACAAGGTAACCTCAGCCAAGATCACAACACAGGATATGCCGGGCTGGACCTATGGCCGCTTTGCCATGCGGGCCAAGCTGCCATCGGGTGTGGGCACATGGCCGGCCTTCTGGATGATGCCAAAGGCCGCCAGCTACGGCCCATGGCCCAAGTCTGGCGAGATCGATATCATGGAACACGTGGGCTATAACCCCGGTCAGGTGCATGGCACCATCCACACCGGGGCCTACAATCACAAGATTGGCACCCAGAAGGGTGACTTCATGCAAGTGCCTGACGCCGCGGAAGCCTTTCATGACTATGCCGTCGAATGGGAAGAAGATGAGATCCGTTGGTATATCGACGGACAGGAATATTACCGGATCGAAAAAGAGGCTGGTGATGGCCATGCAAAATGGCCGCTGGACCATCCCTTTTATGTGATCCTCAATCTTGCCGTTGGTGGTGACTGGGGCGGTGCTGAAGGCGTTGACAAAGCCGCATTTCCTGCACGCTTTGAGGTCGACTGGGTCCGTGTTTGGCAGAAAACGGCCGATAAATAAATTGTCTTGCATCTGACAGCGCTGTCAGATTTTTGTGGACATGGCAGATTTTCGTGCTAGGTTTAAGATGAATATGACAGCGCTATCATATGGGAAGTATGATAGCGCCCGATGGGATGTGTTGCGAGGGAAGCGGACGATTATGAAGTATTTTGATTATCGATTTTTTGTTGTGGCTGCGGCACTGGCCCTTGCAGGGTGCGGGGACGCGCCCACCGCGACCGATAGCCAGGCCGACAAGGTCGAGTGGCCGACAATTGCCAGCCCCGTGAAGGCTGATCCGGCGACTGACCAGAAGGTAGCTTCCCTCCTGGCGAAAATGTCCGTTGAAGAAAAGGTGGGCCAGATCATGCAGGTGGAAATCCAGCATATCTCGCCAGAGGAAGTGAAAACCTACCATATCGGCTCCGTGCTGAACGGTGGTGGCTCGCTACCGAACCGCAACAAATATGCGGCCCCCGGAGAATGGCTGGCCATGGCTGACGCCTTTTATGATGCGTCAATGGACACATCCGATGGCGGCCTGGCAATCCCCATTATTTGGGGCAGTGACGCGGTACACGGCCACAATAACGTCATTGGCGCTACGCTCTTCCCGCACAATATCGGCCTGGGTGCCGCCAATAACCCTGAGCTTCTGCGCCAGATTGGTGCTGTCACCGCGCTTGAGATGCGCGTAACAGGTATTGACTGGACATTCGCACCGACGCTGGCTGTCGCTCAGGATGACCGCTGGGGGCGGGCGTACGAAAGCTATTCTGAAAACCCTGAAATCGTACAGGCCTATGGCCGCGCGATGGTGGAAGGCGTTCAGGGCGTGCCAGGAACACCAGACTTTCTGGATGTGGACCATGTGGTCTCAACCGCAAAGCACTTCATCGCGGACGGCGGCACAGAGGGCGGTGACGACCAGGGTGATGCCAAAATCCCGGAACTGGAACTGCTGGATATCCATGCCGCAGGCTACAAGGGTGCGCTGGCGGCTGGTGTTCAAACCGCGATGGCAAGCTTTTCTTCCTGGAATGGCCAGAAGCTGCACGGTAGCAAATATCTGCTGACGGATGTGCTGAAGGGCCAGATGGGTTTTGAAGGCTTCATCGTGGGTGATTGGAATGGTCATGGCCAAGTGCCGGGCTGCACCAATGCGTCCTGTGCTACCGCGATCAATGCGGGCCTTGATATGTTCATGGCGATCGAGGAATGGCGTGATCTTTATAAGAATACGCTGGATCAGGTAAACAGCGGTGAAATTTCCATGGCGCGGCTTGATGATGCCGTTTCTCGCATCCTGCGGGTGAAAATCAGGGCAGGTCTTTTTGAGAAAGGTCGTCCGTCTGACCGCGGCGTTGCAGGGCAGGACGGCATCATCGGCCAGCCAGAACACCGGGCTGTGGCGCGTCAGGCCGTGCGGGAAAGCCTTGTGCTCCTCAAAAATAACGGTGGGCTTTTGCCACTGAACCCGTCTGCAACCGTTTTGGTGGCAGGTGACGGCGCCGATAATATCGGCAAGCAATCCGGCGGCTGGACCATTACCTGGCAGGGCACGGGCAACGTGAACAGCGATTTCCCGGGCGCGACCTCCATCTTTGACGGCATTCGTGATGCTGTGGCGGAAGCAGGCGGTACAGCAGTGCTGTCAGTGGACGGCAGCTATGACACCAAGCCTGATGTGGCGGTCGTTGTATTCGGCGAAGAGCCATACGCGGAAGGCCAGGGCGACATCGATACGGTTGAATTCGAACCCGGCAACAAGAAAAGCCTGGCACTTCTCAAGGAGCTGAAAGCTGACGGCATCCCTGTGGTTTCTGTGTTCCTTTCAGGCCGCCCGCTCTGGGTCAATCCTGAACTGAATGCCTCTGACGCATTCGTTGCTGCCTGGCTGCCCGGCTCTGAAGGGGAGGGTGTTGCGGACGTGCTGGTCGCAGATGCTGAAGGTAACCCACGCCATGACTTCAAAGGGCGGCTCTCTTTCTCCTGGCCCGCCAACCCGCTGCAGGGCAAGCTGAACCTTCATGACGAAGGGTATGCGCCGCTGTTTCCGTTCGGCCATGGCCTGACCTATGCCGATACTGACACGGTCGTGGGCATGCTGCCTGAGGATGTGGTTGGTGTTGCTGCCGCTTCGGGTGGTGATCTGGATCTGTTCGTGGGGCGTCCGATGTCTCCGTGGCGTCTGTTCGTCGCTAGCGACCAGTCCTCGCAGGTAATCAGCGGCTACTATGCCCAGGTTCCCGGCGGTACCATGACTGCCGAATTGGTGGACAAAGACATTCAGGCTGACGCCGTTAAGGTGAATTGGCTCAGTGACGGTAACGGCGCGTTCTTCATGGGCGATGCCCCTGCCATGGACCTGAGCGATCACGCAGAAGCTGGTGCCGCACTGCGGTTCGACCTGCGGGTGGACAGTTTTGATGCTACTGACGCCAGCCTGTCTGTGCGCTGTGGTGAAGCCTGCACCCGGTCACTTGATATTGACGAATTCCTGAGAGCTTCCACCGGCAAGGGGTGGGCTACGGTCGCCGTTCCTCTTGCTTGCCTCTCGGAAGACGCTGCCGACTTTGAGACGCTGCTGGAGCCATTCCGGTTTGGCGTCACAGGCAAGGCAAGCATGGCTTTTGCCAATATTGGTGTTGTGAAAGCCACTGAGACCGTGGACTGGTGCGATCCTGGTGCCGGTTCGGTTCCTGCTAACTAACCCTTAGCAACTTAACCTCTCAGCCTTATTATGGGGCACTCGGGTCCGCACCGCGCGGACCCATTTTTTTTGGGCAGGAGGCATCGACCTTCATTCTGTCAGGGCGTTTTCGTCAATCAGTAAAACCCGTTTCAGGTGCCGCTTCAGCTTTTGGCCACCGCCGATCTCAAGGCGGCCCCCCAGATGATCGGCCAATGCTTTTTCGACCATGTAGAAATAGGCTTCCATCGCAAGCGCGCTGTTCGGGCTATGGCCTGCGCGTGGCTCTTCCAGGTAGGAAACAGGCTGGGTGTTGCCTTGAAGCCGCAGCACATAGTCCCGCACATTCAACACAGAGACCTTCGGGTCCTTCTCCCCGGCCCAGATATAGAGGGGGCGTGAGATCTTTTGCCAGTGTGCATCCGGCGACTGGGACTGAATGCGCCTCACGTCTGCTGGATCATTCAGGTCTACCGTCAATTTCTTGAAACGCTTTAGGCGCAGTGCAAAGGCAGGAGATCGATCCATATTGGTGAAATATTTGATGGCTTTGGATAGATCGACAGGGGGTGCTCCAGCAATGCCCACCCGGAAGGTTTCGGGGGTGAAGGCCATCGCCCCAAGCACAGAGAAGCCACCAAAGGAATGGCCGAATATGCCCAGTCTGGTCCTGTCACCGATACCGCGAGACAAAACATATTCCATGCCGTCGATGATATCCTGCTGCACGCGACCATCGCCGAAATCACGGTTAGCGCTTAGCGTATACTGCTTGCCAAAGCCGGTGGAGGCCCGGAAGTTGGGCTCAAATACAGCATAGCCGCGATTTGCCAGGAATTGGGCGCGGGTGTCATAGGTGCCGTCAACCCGGCCCCACGGGCCGCCATGGGGCACGATCACAAGCGGCGCATCGGCAGGGTTCTTGCCGCGAGGCAGGGTCACATAGCCTTGCTGGCGCATGCCGTCGCTGACGCTGTACCAGATGGGAACACGGATGGCGGCGCTGGACTTCAGCAGGTCGCGGTCCTCGGCTGTTATATGCTCCATGGGATAGGTGAAGTTGTCGGCCATGCGGTCATAAAGGGCGATTTTGGGTGGCCGGATGCCGTCATCCACGGCCAGCCAGCGGGTGAGGTCATCGCTGGCGCGCAGCATCAACTGCTCTGCCCCGAGCTCCGCTTCGATTTTTGCAATTGCCTGTTGGGCACCAGCGTCGAGGCCATAGAAGCTAATGTGGTCGTCCAGATAGCCAGCGGCACGTGGCTGGTTCTCGGTATCCATAATGACCCATTTGATGTCAAACATTCCCCCGGGGTCCTGGTGCAGGCGGTTGACCGTGCCATCTGTAGCGTCCATTCGGTAAAGGCCTGTGAGGTTCTGGCCGAATGTGCCCTGCACAAGCAGGCTGTCCGTTGCTTGGTCGTAGGCAATCAGTTTGCAGCGGTCATCCAAACTGCACGTCTGCAGGCGCTTGGCGGTATCCCCTTGGATACGAACAAGCTCCAGGCCATCTCCTGCGATGCGCACCGCGAAATACACCCCGTCGGTGCCGGGCAGGACATCGCCGACGAAAGTGGATGACTGAAACAATAGCTCTTTCGTACTGTCCGGAAGCAGGCGGAAGAAATCATGCCCGCCATCTGTCGCTGCCTTTGATACAATCACCGCATGGGGCTGGCTTGGGTCGACCCTGTATAGTAGCTCATCGCTGTCGCTATCCAGGTTGAGGATAAAGGCCGGTGTATCGGGTGTTCCCATGGATACGGCGGCCACCCCTTGTGATGATTCAAGAAACAGATAACGGCTGTCGGTAGACCAGAAAATCTGGTCTACAAGCTCGCTTGCGAACAACCGCTTGTGGGTTTCACTGGCGACGTCATAAAGCCAGAGTTCCATGTGCCTGCCATGCTTCAGGCTGTAAGCCAGAAAGGCGCCGCTCGGCGACAGTCGGACATAGTCGATCTGGCGCTTCTTCAGCAACAAAGACCGGGACAGAAGCGGGGCTTCGGATTGGGATTTGGCGGTTTGGATCGCATCATCCAGGGTGTCGGCAGCAACAGGCGCCGGGGCGGCGAACAGGCTGGCTGCAGCAAGCATCAGGGCGCACGTCACCTGAATGCGCGCTTTCAATTGAAAAGGCGTCATTGTTGTATCCACTATCTTTTGCTGTCGTTAACTGCAGGGGAGGGGCATGGGCCAGCCCCTCCCGGCCTGGGGCTAGGCCTGTTTCGGATTGGTCCGCCATGGGTTCATCAGGAAGAATGAGATCAGCGCTGGCAGGCTGAATATGGCGCACAGTGCCACCCATGTTGCAGTCTGCGCGCGGCCAAGCCCATGCTTGCGGCTCATGATCAAGGCAGCGGCGGCAGAGACGGTCATCAGGATGCCAGCCATCCAGTAGATAAGAGGAGGATGCTGCCTGCCGAGAAGCGCATTCAGGACCAGGTCACCATCGGGCCTGATATTGTCAATGCGACTGTTCATCAGTTTTGACCGGTACAGGTGATCAATCAGAACCATGGTCGGGGACATCATCTCGAAATGATATTGGATCCAGCTTGGGTGGCGTTTCAGCTCATAATGCCGCTCGTGAATGGTTTCCGCCGCGCCGCCGAGTTTCGCATGGACAACAGCTGAGCCGGGCTTGTTGAATCCAAAGAAATGGTTCCCCCGATACAGCATCAGATAACCGTCCACCAACCTGTATGTGTCAACAAAATGGAAGCTGCTTAGTGAGGCTGGGTGATCGATGCTGTATTCCGGTACGGCCCTGTCAAATTCGTCGCGCAGTACTTTAGGGTCAAACAGCAATGTGCGCTTGTCTGTCAGGATCGCGACATAGTCGTCCCTGATTTGCGGCTTGGCGACATAGCGTTCGCCTGCGGGCAGTTCATGCTTGATATCCATGCTGCGCTCAGCGAAATCCAGCTGGTACATGCGGTTATTTGTCATCAGGAACTTCTTGCCAACCATCACGGGCACTGCCTGAAATCGATCTGCTGCCGTGGCAAGTGAGGCATCGTCGATAAAGCCGTTTACCCCAATGGCACCGATGGGCTTTCTGGTTGCTTCCGACATGCCGATCATCAGCATCTCGTCATGGGCGAACTGCCATATGCTGTTCGTGCCCGTGGGGGCAAGCGCATGCTGAATATCCAGTGTATGAAGCTGGTCTTCTGTCGGGTATGACCACTCGCGACTGTCCAGATAGGCCATGTCCGCAAGCTCGACCTGCTTAATGTAATAGTCCGTTTTAGGATGGCTGCTGCCCTCAAGGGCGTAAGCCACCTGTTCTGCGGGGCCCAGTTCCCACATATAGGAGACTGTCCCTTCTACCGGGTTAAGGTCGGGGTGCGTGCCCATGATGAATTTGGGAACGTGATAGTAAACCGTTGTGAACAGGGACAGGCCAAACAGAAGGGCATAAGTCATAGGAAAGACCATAAGCGTAATTGCCCAGGGGCGACGTTCATGGGTACTCAGGTCCGGTTTGAAACTGACAACATTCAGCGTCACAAGGATCCCCAGTATGACCAGCATCGGGAAGAACTGCAGGAATGTGCTCTCGGGCTCTGTGGTCATCATCCAGTTCAGGAAAATGGCCAGCAGAATGGCGCCTTTGTTGGCGCTGATGGCTACAAGAGTGCCGACGAAATAGGCTGCAAGCGAGCAAAATAGCAGGAAAAAGCCATAGCTATAGTGGCGCGTATCAACTACCGAACCGGAGAAAGCATCCATCCCGCCAACCATGATAAACCACGGAACCAGAACAACCATGGACACGACAGCTGCGCCGGCAAGCGCCAGGCCGAAATAGATATTCCGTGGCGCCAGCGGCCGGTGGATCAGGTAGGTCCAGTGGTTGGTGCGCCGATGAAGCATCATCTGGACAAAGCCGAAGAGGGCCGAAAGTGGCAACAACCCCAGATACAGCATGGACTTGAAGGGTGAATTGCCCTGTAGGAAGGGCATAAGCTTCGCCACGAAGACGTAGATGGCCAGGAGGCCCACCGTTGCCAGAATGGCCCACAGGCGGTAGCGCTGAAATTCGCTTTTGAAAATCTGTAACATGCTCAGGTCCTATACTCGGCTGTCGGGTGTATTATGGTTTTTGGTCAGGAAGGCGTTAACGGCGCGTTCCAGGTTGACCGGGGCTTTGGCGACTGCCTTTGCCCCGTTGTTCTTCAGAACCTGGCCAAACTCTTCACCTTGGTCGGCGACCAATATATGGTGCTGCCCATCAATGGTGCGGGAGGTCAGGAAACCAGGCAGGGCGCCTTTCGCAGGCAATCCATTTGCGAAGTCGCCGATCCAGTAGGAAATGCGCTCAACAAAGGCGTCCGGGCTGCTGTTATTTTGAAGTGTCCCTTTTTCCATAATGATCAGCTGGTCCGCGACCCGCTCGATCTCTTCCATCTGATGCGAGCAATAGATGATTGTGGTGTTGGCCTCTGTTTCTGTGAACATCAGGGCTTCGAGAAAACTCTGCCGCGCCACTACATCCAGGCCCAGCGTTGGTTCGTCCAGAATAAGGACGTCAGGCGACTGCGCCAGCGCCATGGAAAGGTTAAGCCCGGCGCGCTCTCCGCGGGACAGGCCGGAAATCTTCTGGCCAGGGTCCACGTCGAAATAGCCAATCACCTGCTCGTAAATCGACTGGTTCCAACCCGGGTAGAAGCTGCGCTGCTGATCGGTGATCTGCTGTGCTTTCATCCACAATGGCAGCGTGTGTTCTTCATTCACATAACCAACGCGACCACGCGTGCCAGGCGAGAGATCGCGACTGTCCTCGCCCAGCAGGCGGGCGATGCCGCTTGTGGCAGTTGTGACGCCCAAAAGGATACGAAACAGGGTGGATTTCCCCGCCCCGTTAGAGCCAACTATGGCGTGAATGCCGCCCTGGCCGATGGCCAGCGTGAAATCCTTGAGGGCTGTTTTCTTGCCATACCGCTTTGTCAGCCCTTCGGTTTGAATACAGTGGTTCATACTCTCTCTATCCTTCGTCGCTGTTTTTTCCGGCTTTGCCGCCAAGGCTTGTAAGGGCGTCCTGAACTGCCTTGATTATGTGCTCGCTGTCGTAACTCAGGTACGCTACTTCATTGATGAACGCGCCAACGGCTGCATCCAGCCGCTTTTGCTGTTCCTCATCACTCAACAGTTGTCTCGGCTCGGTGACAAAAAGCCCCAGCCCTTGTCGGGCTTCCACCAACCCAAGGGCTGTAAGCTCGCCATATGCCTTGGCAACCGTGTTGGCGTTGATCATTAGTTGCATCGCCAGTCCGCGAACGCTTGGTAGCTTCGCACCCGGCGGCAGGCTGCCTTTGGCCACCTCCATACGGATGCCATCGACAATCTGTTTGAAGATCGGCCGGCTGTCGCCTGTCACGATCTGGATGCTCAAGTTGGTCACGCCAGTCATAGGTCCTCGAATCAACTGTACTATGTGTAATAGTACAGTGCATACAGTGTTTCGATCGTCAAGTATGCATCTGTAAGCATCTGAATTTAAAAGATACTTTTGTGGGTGCTCTGGTGGCTGTGTTGCCGACACAAAAAAAGCCCCGCGTCAGACGCGAGGCTTTTTCGGTTTCTGGTGAGAAGACTTAAGAGATGACGGATGGCTCCGCGCGGCCGGTACGCTCTCTGATTTCCGCCAGATCCCTGGCGATGGCGATTAGCGGGGCGAGTGCTTCCTGGGTGTCTTCATCAAGGCCGTCTGGCCCAGCGACAAAACGCTCGATATAGACCCTTAGTGTTGCGCCTTCCGTGCCGGTACCAGACAACCGGTACACCACGCGAGACCCGCTTTTGAACATCACCCGGATGCCTTGCGCTGAGGCGACGGACCCATCAACCGGGTCGCTGTAAGAGAAATCATCCGCAAGCTCGACCGTTTCGTCGCCAAACCGCTCGCCGGGCAGTTCAGAAACCTTCGCGCGCAGGGCGGCGATCAGTTCCTGGGCTGTGCCCGCATCCAGGGCCTCATAGTCGTGGCGGGAATAATAGTTCCGACCATAGCTGTGCCAGTGGCTGGTCAGTATGTCGTTCACGCTGCTGCCGGTCTCGGCCAGGATGTTGAGCCACATCAGGACCGCCCAGATGCCGTCCTTTTCGCGCAGGTGGTCAGAGCCCGTGCCCGCGCTTTCCTCGCCGCACAGCGTGGCGCGCCCGGCATCCAAGAGATTGCCGAAATACTTCCAGCCCGTGGGTGTTTCAAAGCAGGGGATTTTCATTGCAGCAGCCACTCGGTCCACAGCGCAGCTTGTGGGCATGGACCTGGCGACGCCCCTGAGGCCCTGATTATAGGCCGGTATCAGCTGGGCGTTGGCCGCCAGTACCGCCAGGCTGTCGGAAGGTGCTACATAGGTGTTGCGCCCGAGTATGATGTTGCGGTCCCCGTCGCCATCTGACGCCGCACCCATGTTGGGGGCGTCCGGGCCAAACATCACATCGAACAGCTGTTTGGCATAAACCGGGTTCGGGTCCGGGTGGCCGCGGCCGAAATCCGGTTTTGGTTCGCCGTTGATTACCGTGCCTGCTGGCGCGCCAAGGACATCTTCAAAAATGGCTTTGGCATAGGGGCCGGTGACGGCATGCATGGCATCAAAGCATAGGCGGAAACCGCCCTTGAATAGGCTTTTGAGGGCATCGAAATCAAACAGGTCTTCCATCAGTTCCAGATAGTCGACGACCGGATCCACGATTTCTACGGTCATGGCCCCCAAGGTGGTTTCACCAAGGGTGCCAAGGTCGATGTCCGGCGCGTCCATGATGCGATATTCGCTGATTTCCCGTGTCATGGCGTAGATGGCATCTGTAATCTTTTCCGCCGCAGGACCGCCATTTGAGGCATTATATTTGATGCCGAAATCATCGTCCGGGCCACCAGGATTATGGCTGGCCGACAGGATGATGCCGCCGGTATGTTCGCCTTTGCGGATCACACAGGATGCAGCGGGCGTTGACAGGAAACCATGCTGGCCGACAATAACCCGTGCCACGCCATTCGCAGATGCCATCTTCAGGATCGTTTGGATGGCAACGTCATTATAGAAGCGGCCGTCGCCACCCACCACTAGTGACACGCCCTCGACCCCACCCAGGGCATCGAAGATACTCTGGACAAAGTTTTCCATGTAGCCTGGTTGCTGGAATATCTTGACCTTCTTCCGAAGGCCCGAGGTGCCGGGTTTCTGGCCGTCAAATGGGGTGGTCTCAACGATTTTGATGGTCATGGCTGTCGCTCTCGCTTCATTCGTGTGGGCCACCACGTATGTCGGTGATGGCTGCCAAAATATCTGATACCGCTTTGTGGCCAAAGATTGTTTCAATTGGATGAGACAATTTCCGGCGCCAGTTGGGTTGCTCGGTCGTGGTGCCGGTATGTTCATCTGTTCTTGAAGGGCCTCGACCTGTACGGCATTCAGGCTGGCGCCTGTGCGGGCCAGAAACCGGTGAAGGCTGATTATAGCATCTTTGGCGTCGTCTGCACCCTCCGTCCCAAAAAGCTGACGATTGCATGGTGGTGTGTAATTTCGCGCCAGCCCTACATCTTTGGCGGGCAAATGGCTAAATCTGTGCCGTGGTACATCAAGCCCTATTGTCTGATGCTATCACTGCCACCGCCCGCGACAGTCGTTTTTCTCTATTCGGGTAAAACATAGAATTTTCATAAAGTTAACTGGATTGAAGTCATTATATTCGCAGGAAATGGCGGTTTTCCCTGTGAGGCCGGTATCACGCCGGATCACATTTTCGGGACACATATATTTTGTATTTTTATGTTCTTGACTAGAAAGTCAGGAACTCATAGCGTCCCTCTGTTTTGTCTTTAGTGCATCCCATTAAGAAACGCGCCGTGATCGCATTAGGCGCGGATAAAGAGAAAGTCCCGACATTGATCGGGGGAGGAACATGAAAATGAGGAAAACACCCCAGTTAGGGCGGCGTTATGCTGCCGGTTTAATGACGACAGCTGCAACGCTGGCCATGCTGTCAGTTGGCTCAGTCGCGAACGCCCAGGATGAGCAGAGCGTGTTCGATGGTGAGTTTGAGGAAATCATGGTCACGAGCGCCCGGAAGCGCGAAGAAAGCATCTTCGAGACGCCAACCGCGCTTTCCGTGTTTGGTGAAAGCGCGCTGAAGGCGCTCAATGTCAGCAACATGGATGATGTTGGCAAATATGTGCCGAACCTGAATGTATCGCGCTTTGGTGTCGGCAACACGGCGGCGGCGGCGATCTTCATTCGCGGTATCGGCATCCAGGATCACCTGATCACCACCGACCCAGGCGTTGGCGTGTATCTCGACGGTGTGTATCTTGGTCGCCAGATGGGGTCCAACCTGACGCTGAAGAACATCGAGCGTGTCGAAGTGCTGCGCGGGCCCCAGGGCACGCTATATGGCCGTAACACGCTGGGTGGGGCCGTGAATATCGTGACCCGCAAGCCGGGCGACGAAGAGGGTGCCGAAGTTGACGTGCAGCTTGGTACCCGGGACCGCTACGCCGGCAGCTTCTATGCCAACACGCGCCTGTCGGACAAGATCGCTGTGTCTGCGACCGGTAGCTTCAAGCACCGTGGCGGCGTGGGCGAGGCCGTGAATCTGGCCAACCCGGAAGCCGAAATCGGTGAAGAGAAAGAATTCAATGGCCGCGTCGCACTCTTGATCGAACCAAGTGACACATTCTCGCTCCTGTTCGCCATTGACGGCATGGACAATGAAGCGGGCCAGTCGCCCTATATCGCTGAAGTGATCGGCGCACCGGCCGATTGCTGTGGTCCACTGCCGCAACTGGGTGATGCAGACTTCCCGGCAGACCCGGATGACCTGGCCACCGCTGTGCCTGGGCTTGAGAGCACGTCCGCGAACGCGCTGGGTGTTTCCATGACAGCCGAGTGGAACATGAATGAAAACCTGACGTCCAAGTTTATCGCCAGCTGGCGCCGCACGGAATACACCGGCGGGCTTGATGATGACGCCACGGCCTATCATCTGTCTGAATTCCCGGAAGAGGGCGAAGCCGAGCAATATAGCGCCGAGCTTCAGATTAACGGTTCGTGGGACAATTTCGATCTGGTGTCGGGCCTCTTTTACTTCAACGAAGACGGCAGTGCCTTCTCAGGTCCGTTCAACTTCTCACCCTTCAATGGACAGGTTGACACCCCGGGCACCATTGCGAACGGTGACTTCTTCGATCTGGCCCAGGAAACAGATGCATACGCCATCTACGCGAACGGCTCCTACCATGTGAACGATAAGCTGACGATCGGCGGCGGCCTTCGCTATTCTGAAGACAAGAAAGAGGCGAACGCCTTGTTTCCAAGCTTCGGTGGTGTACGCGACTTCGAGGAAGTTGACACAAGCGCTGTTACCTGGGACGCCAACATGACCTATGCGCTGAACGACAATATGTCGGTTTACGCAACCGTGCAGCGTGGGTATCAGACAGGTGGTCTGCCGCCCCGTCCGTTCGGCGGCGAAGCGCAGTTCGACCCGTTCGATGAAGTGAAGGCGCTGAACTATGAGGTGGGCTTCAAAGGGCAGGTAACAGACAACTGGCTTCTGATGGCGTCTGCCTTCACCACCAACTATACCGACTTTGTGGTACAGGTGTCTGAACCGCAGGCTGGCGGCTTTGTGACCCGTGCGGGCAACGCCGCCAAGGCGCGTGGTCGCGGGTTCGAGATCGACAGCAAGCTCAATCTCGACAGCGGCGTGTTCATCAATACCTCCATCGGTTACCTGGATGCAGAAATTCGCAGCCTTGAAGGCGAAGTTCTGGGTGTCGCGGTTGGTGACAAGCTGCCGCTGGCGCCTGAGCTGACGGCGTCTGTGCTGGCGGGCTACCGCACCATGCTTGATGGCGGTGGTGAGCTGACAGTGCAGGCGGACTATAGCTACCGCGACGATATGTTCGGCCAGGTGGTGAACTCGGATACCGAACTCCTGAAAGCGCGCAGCCTGTTTGGCTTCAACGTGCGCTATACCAGCGAAGACGGCACCTGGGATGTGGACCTCTACGGCGAAAACATCTTCAACGAAGTGTATGACCAGGGCCGCCTGAATAACACGTTCCATGGTTTCGTGGGCGTCGTGCGGTCCAATGACCGGTCCGAGTTTGGCCTGCGTTTCACCAAACGCTTTGGCCTCTAGGGCATAAACAACAGCCATAACTTGGCACATGACGGGCTCGCATTTGCGGGCCCGTTTTTTTATGCAAGTATATCTTGATCGGGAGTAGGCTGTTTCTGTCGCTGCAGCTTCACGAAAATGTGCTTACGTGACTGTATCCTTTATGTTTTTTATTCTTGACCAAATAGTCAGGAATAGATAGCGTACAAGTGGGAGTGGAAAATTTAGGGAGTGGTTATGACGCACAAGCTTTGTGGTGCGGCAGGTGGTGTTAGCCTGTCGGATGATGAGATTGCTGCCAACTTCGGAGACCTGCACAAGCCGTTGAGCCAGTTGCAGGCAATGCAGGCGGCTGATCACTGTATCTATTGCTATGATGCGCCGTGCATAACCGCATGTCCGACATCCATCGACATCCCCACCTTCATTCATCAGATACGCACCCGGAACACAGAAGGGGCGGCGAAAACCATCCTCAGCCAGAACATCATGGGCGGCACCTGTGCCCGTGCCTGCCCCACGGAAGTGCTGTGCGAACAGGCTTGCGTGCGCAATCACGGCGATGAAGAACCGGTCGAGATCGGGCTCTTGCAGCGCTTTGCTGTAGATCATCTGATGGCCAAGGGTGGCGAACACCCGTTTAAGCGTGCACCCGAAAGCGGCAAGCGCATTGCTGTTGTGGGTGCGGGGCCTGCCGGGCTTTCCTGTGCGCACCGGGCTGCCATGCTGGGCCACAATGTGACTGTGTTTGAAGCCAAGCCAAAGTCCGGCGGCCTGAACGAATATGGTCTTGCCGCCTACAAGATGGTCGATGACTTCGCCCAGCGCGAGGTTGACTTCCTGATGGGTGTCGGCGGGATCGAGATCAAGCATGGTCAGGCGCTTGGCAAGGATATCAGCCTGCGTGAACTTCGCGATACCTTCAATGCGGTGTTCCTGGGCGTGGGCCTTGGCGACACCAACAAGCTGGGGCTTGACGGCGAAGACAAGGGCGGCGTTCTGGATGCCATCCAGTTCATTGAAGATCTCAGGCAAGAGAGCAACAAGGCGCACATGAAAGTCGGCAAGCATGTGGTGGTGATCGGCGGCGGCAACACCGCGATTGATGCTGCCGTCCAGAGCCGGGCGCTGGGTGCTGAAAAGGTCACGCTGGTTTATCGGCGTGGTGAAGAGGCCATGAGCGCGACGGGCTTTGAAATTGAGCTGGCGCGCACCAACGGTGTGACGGTTGAGCTGTGGGCCCAGCCTGTGGCGATCCACGGCAATGGCCATGTGACGTCTATGGTGTTCGAGCGCACCGCAATGGATGAAAAAAATGGTACACTGGTAGGCACCGGTGAAACGTTCGAAGTGCGAACGGACATGGTTTTGAAAGCCATCGGGCAGAAGCTGGACGGCAGCGCACTGGACGGGCTTGACCTGGCAGCGGGCAAAGTGTCCGTATTGGACGGCTATGCCACCAGCCTCACCGGCGTGTTCGCGGGCGGGGACTGCGTCAAGTCTGGCGAGGACCTGACGGTGCAGGCAGTGGAAGACGGCAAGCAGGCCGCTCACGCCATCGACGAATTCTTGAAAGCGTAGGAGGGGATAATGGCTGACTTAAGCTGCAAGATCGCAGGAATCGATAGCATCAACCCCTTCTGGCTGGCGTCCGCGCCGCCAACGGACAAATATTATAATGTTGTCCGCGCCTTTGAGGCGGGCTGGGGTGGTGTTGTATGGAAAACGCTGGGCGAAGACCCGCCGGTCGTGAATGTCTCGAGCCGTTACGGCGTGCATCAGGATGCTGACCGCGGCATCATCGGCATCAATAATATCGAGCTGATTTCCGACCGGCCGCTGGACGTGAACCTGCGGGAGATCGAGCAGACGCGCAAGGAATGGCCTGACCGGGTGATCATCGGCTCCATGATGGCACCGATTGACGAGCAGGCCTGGAAAGAGCTGGCGATCAAGATCGCCAATTCGGGCGTGCACGGGATTGAACTGAACCTTGGCTGCCCGCACGGCATGTGCGAACGCGGTATGGGCTCTGCTATCGGGCAGGTGCCTGAATTGGTGGAGCAGACCACCCGCTGGATCAGGGAAGCGGTGGACCTGCCGGTTTTCACTAAGCTGACGCCCAATATCACCAACATTCTGTGGTCAGCAGAGGCTGCGAAAAAGGGCGGCGCGCACGCGGTGTCGCTCATTAACACGGTTAATTCCATCGTGTCGGTGGACCTGGACGCCATGTCGCCCACGCCTGTCGTGGACGGCAAGGGCAGTCATGGCGGCTATTGCGGTGCGGCGGTCAAGCCGATTGCGCTCAATATGGTTGCGGAAATCGCCCGCTCTGCGGACACCCAGGGGCTCGAGATTTCGGCTATTGGCGGGATTGAGACCTGGCGCGACGCGGCCGAGTTCATCGCCCTTGGGGCCAACGGCCTGCAGGTCTGCACCGCCGCCATGCTGTACGGCTTCCGCATCGTGGATGACATGATCGCCGGTCTTTCGAACTTCATGGATGAGAAGGGCTACAAAACGCTTGAGGATTTCCGGGGCAAGGCTGTGAAGAACACGGTGGATTGGAATGCCCTGAATATGAATTTCGACACCAAGGCCTTTATCGACCCGGATAAGTGCATCGAATGTGGCCGTTGCCATATCGCCTGCGAAGACACAAGCCACCAGGCGATCGAGTATGCCGTCAAGGAAGACGGTAGGCGCAGCTTCACGGTAGTGGACGAAGACTGTGTTGGCTGCAACTTGTGCGCCATGATCTGCCCGGTGCCGGATTGCATTGAAATGCGGCCTGTCGATAACGGCAAACCCTATATGACCTGGCCCGAACATCCGCTGAACCCGATGAAGGCAGCGGAATAAGCGGGCCGATAGTCGCAAACGTCAACCTGGGGAGGGGGACATGAGTGAACTAAGCGCTGGCGCGAAAGCGAACGATCTTGAAGCCTACTGGATGCCCTTTACGGCAAATCGCCAGTTCAAGGCAAACCCGCGTATGGTGGTGGGCGCGGACGGCATTTATTTTAAACTGTCGGACGGGCGGGATCTGCTCGACGGCATCGCCGGCCTCTGGTGCTGCAACGCAGGCCACAACAGGCCGCGTATTGTCGAAGCCATCCAGAAACAGGCGGCAGAGCTGGATTATGCGCCCGCCTTCCAGATGGGGCACCCCAAACAGTTTGAGCTGGCAAGCCGTCTTGCGCGCATGATGCCGGGGGACCTGAACAAGGTCTTCTTCACCAATTCGGGGTCAGAGTCAGTTGAGACCGCGCTCAAGATGGCCATCGCCTATCACCGGGCGCGCGGCGAAGGCCAGCGTGTGCGGCTGATCGGGCGCGAGAAGGGCTATCACGGGGTGAACTTCGGCGGCATGAGCGTGGGCGGCATGCCCGCCAACCGCAAAATGTTCGGCAGCCTGATGACTGGCGTTGACCATATGCGTCACACGCATGGCATTGAAGGCAATCGTTTCTCCCACGGCCAGCCTCCGAACGGGGCAGAGATGGCCGACGACCTGGAGCGGCTCTGCGAATTGCATGACCCTTCCACGATAGCAGCCGTGATCGTGGAGCCGCTCGCGGGGTCCGCGGGCGTGATCCTGCCACCCAAGGGCTATCTGGAACGCCTGCGCGCGATCTGTGACAAGCACGGCATCCTCCTGATCTTTGACGAAGTGATCACCGCCTATGGCCGCCTGGGCTCACCTTTCGCGGCGAACCATTTTGGTGTCGAGCCCGACATCGTCACGACCGCCAAGGCGCTGGCGAACGGCGTGATCCCCATGGGCGCGGTGTTCGTGCAGGATAAAATCTATGACGCCTTCATGACAGGGCCTGAGAATATGGTGGAGTTCTTCCACGGCTATACATTCTCTGGCAACCCGATGGCGTGCGCGGCGGCGCTCGGCACCCTCGACACCTACGAGGAAGAAGGCCTGTTGACCCGCGGCAGCGAACTGAGCCCCTACTGGGAAGACGCAGTTCATAGCCTGAAGGACCTGCCGAATGTGATCGATCTTCGGAACATGGGGCTGATCGCGGGGATCGAACTTGAACCGCGTCCTGGCAAGCCAACCGCGCGGGCGTTTGAAGCTTTCCTGAAGGCCTATGAGGCCGGGCTGTTGATCCGCACAACGGGCGACACCATCGCGCTGTCGCCGCCCCTGATCATTGAAAAATCTCACATTGATTTCGCGTTTGGAACCCTGCGCGATATCCTCAAGTCATTGGATTAAATACGCAAATGGCACTGATCAACCATATCATTGAAGGCGCGGCCACAGCTGGTTCATCCGGCCAGACCGCGCCTGTCTATAATCCGGCGACAGGCGAGCAGATCGCCGATGTCGCCATGGGCGGGGCTACGGAAGTGAACGCTGCCGTCGCCGCCGCCAAGAAGGCTTTTGAAACTTGGTCTGCCACACCCCCGGCCAAGCGTGCTCGGGTGATGTTCCGCCTGCGTGACATATTGGACGCGCGGCGCGATGAGGTGGCGCGGACGATTTCTGTGGAGCACGGCAAGACCCACGATGATGCACTCGGGGAGGTGACGCGGGCACTCGAGGTCGTCGAGTATGCCTGCGGCATCCCTGAAAAACTCAAGGGTGATTTCAGCCGCGATGTTGGCCCCGGGATCGATAGCTGTGCCGAACGCCAGGCGCTCGGGGTCGTGGCGGGCATCACGCCCTTCAATTTCCCGGCTATGGTGCCTTTGTGGATGATCCCCATGGCGGTGGCCTGCGGCAACACGTTCGTGCTGAAGCCGTCCGAGCGCGGCCCGTCGTCCGCAAACCTGGTGTATGACCTGTTCAGGGAAGCCGGGTTGCCAGAAGGCGTGCTGAATGTCGTGCATGGCGGCAAGGACGCAGTGGATGCGATCCTAGACCATAAGGACGTACAGGCTGTCAGCTTCGTGGGCTCAACGCCCGTCGCGGAATATATCTATTCCCGTGGCTGCACGGCGGGCAAGCGGGTGCAGGCGCTGGGCGGCGCCAAGAACCATATGATCATCCTGCCAGACGCGGATATTGACCAAGCGGCTGACGCACTGATGGGCGCGGGCTTCGGCTCGGCCGGTGAACGCTGCATGGCCGTGTCTGTTGCCGTGCCGGTGGGTGAGGAAACTGCCGACCGGCTGGTGGCCAAGTTGGCGCCGCAGGTGCAGGCGCTCAGGATCGGCCCAAGCACTGATCCAGACGCCGAAATGGGCCCGGTGATCACGAAGCAAGCGCAGGACCGCATTGTTGGCCTGATTGACAAGGGCGAAAGCGAAGGCGCCGACGTGGTCGTGGATGGCCGCGACTTCCGGCTTCAGGGATATGAAGGCGGTTTCTGGGTTGGCGGGACGCTGCTTGACCGCGTGACGCCTGAAATGACCGTCTACCGCGAGGAAATCTTCGGCCCGGTGCTATCCGTGTTGCGGGCAGGAAGCTATGACGAGGCCGTGAACCTCATCAACGCGCATGAATACGGAAACGGTACCGCCATCTTCACTCGGGACGGTGACGCCGCACGCGATTTCGCCAACCGCATCCAGGTGGGCATGGTGGGCGTGAATGTGCCCATTCCAGTGCCCGTGGCCTACCACAGCTTTGGGGGCTGGAAGCGATCCATTTTCGGCGCGCACGGCATCTATGGGCCGGAAGCCGTTCATTTTTATACACGACTGAAAACCGTTACCTCGCGCTGGCCCACGGGCATTCGCGCGGGCGCAGAGTTTAATTTCCCGAGCATGGGCTAAGAGGGGTTATTTTATGACGACGAATTCAACTAACACACTCCGGGGTGGCCTCATTCAGATGGCGCTCAAGTCCTCAACAGACAATGACCCGGAAACCATCCGCAAGGCGATGATCGAAGCGCATATCCCGCTGATTGAGGAAGCAGGCGAGAAGGGCGTGCAGGTGCTGTGCTTCCAGGAAGTCTTCACCCAGCCTTACTTCTGCCCCAGCCAGGACGCCAAATGGTATGAAAGCGCGGAGCCGATCCCGAACGGCCCGACCACCAAGCTGATGCAGGAATATGCAGCGAAATACAAAATGGTGATCGTGGTACCGATCTATGAGCGCGATGACGTGACGGGCGTTTATTATAACACCGCCGCCGTGATTGATGCCGACGGCAGCTATCTGGGCAAATACCGCAAAACCCACATCCCGCAGGTTGCCGGTTTCTGGGAGAAATTCTTCTTCAAGCCCGGCGCATCGAATTGGCCAGTTTTTGAAACGCAATACTGTAAGCTTGGGGTCTATATCTGCTATGATCGCCACTTCCCGGAGGGCTGGCGTGCGCTGGCACTCAATGGGGCCGAGTATATCGTCAATCCGTCCGCCACTGTTGCGGGCCTGTCTGAGTATCTTTGGAAACTGGAACAACCCGCATCCGCCGCCGCAAACGGTTGCTGGATCGGGGCGATCAACCGTGTTGGGCACGAACAGCCTTGGGACATCGGCGAATTTTACGGCCAGAGCTATTTCGTCAATCCGCGCGGACAGATTGAGAAAGAAGCCAGCCGCGACAAGGACGAACTGATCATCCATGACATGGATATGAGCATGGTTCAGGAAGTCCGGAACGGCTGGCAGTTTTTCCGTGACAGGCGCCCAAGCACTTATGGCCGCCTGACAGAAGGGGAATAACCATCCCGGTTGCTGCGGTATCGGGGGACGCCGCAGCAAAGCACAGGGGACCTTGAAAAGGGGGAGTGATATGCACGACGAAACGTCAACGGAAACCGGGGCCGTGTCCTACGACGCGGACCTCTGGAACGCCGACCTTGCACCGACAGACGCCGCCGCCCGCACATGGGACTGGAAAGCCTTCGCCGCCCTTTGGGTGGCGATGGTCGTTTGTGTGCCCACCTATATGCTGGCCGCCGGGCTGGTATCGGAAGGCATGGCCTGGTGGCAGGCGATCCTGACGGTGCTGCTGGGTAATGTGATTGTGCTGGTGCCGATGATCCTGATCGGTCATGCTGGCGCCAAGCACGGCGTGCCGTTCCCAGTGCTTCTGCGCTCCGCCTTCGGCACCAAGGGCGCGCGCATCCCGGCACTCGCGCGTGGGCTGGTGGCCTGCGGCTGGTTCGGTATCCAGACATGGGTGGGCGGCAGCGCGATCTATGTGATCCTCAACGGCCTGACGGACAATATGTTCCACGGCACGCCACTGCCGTTCCTGGGCATTGATATCGCCCAGACGCTCAGCTTCCTTGCCTTCTGGGCGATCCATCTGTTCTTCATCAAGCACGGTACGGAAAGCATCCGCTGGCTTGAGACTTACGCAGCCCCCTTCCTGATCCTGATGGGCCTTGCGCTTCTGGCGTGGGCCTATATCGAGGCGGGCGGCTTTGGCGCCATGCTGTCCACCCCCAGCCAGTTCGGCCCGGGCGGCGCAAAGGAAGGCCAGTTCATGGGCACCTTCATCGCTGGGCTTACGGCGATGGTTGGCTTCTGGGCGACAATGGCGCTCAACATCCCGGATTTCACTCGCTTCGCCAAAACACAGCGGGACCAGATGCTCGGGCAGGCGATTGGTCTGCCGATCCCGATGGCTCTCTTTGCCTTCATCGGCGTGGCCGTGACCAGCGCGACCGTGACCATCTATGGTGAGGCTATCTGGGACCCGGTCGTACTCGCGGGCCGCATGGGCGGCATGGGCGTTGTTGTGGCGCTGGCGGCGCTTGTGATCGCCACGCTCACCACCAACCTGGCCGCCAATGTGGTGGCCCCGGCGTATGGGTTTTCGAACCTCAGCCCATCCAAGATCAGTTTCACCATGGGCGGCTATATCACCGCGGGGATCGGTATCGCCATCTTCCCGTGGAAATTGCTGGAAACAGCGGGCGGCTACCTGTTCACCTGGCTGATTGGCTATTCGGCGCTTCTGGGGCCCATCGCGGGCATCCTGATCGTGGACTATTTCCTGATCCGCAAATGCGAACTGGATAAGGACGCGCTTTTCACCCATGCAGGCCGCTACGGTGCCTGGAACAGTGCCGGTCTGATTGCGCTTGTGGTTGGCGTTCTGCCGAATCTGCCGGGCTTCCTGCATGCAGCGGGTGCCGTGGACACCGTACCAGCCGTCTTTGACACACTCTATAGCTACGCCTGGTTCGCGGGCCTGTTTGTTGCCGGCCTTCTGTATCTAGCGCTCGCTCGAAAATAACCTAAAGGGGACGTTGTTATGTCACTTCTTATTCGTGGTGGAACCGTTATCAATGCTGACGCGCGCAAGCGTGCTGATGTGTATGTCGAGGACGGGATCATCAAGGCTGTCGGCGAAAACCTGGACGTGCCCTCAGGCGCTGAGGTGATTGACGCGGGCGGCCAGTATGTGATGCCCGGCGGGATCGACCCGCACACCCATATGCAGCTTCCGTTCATGGGCACCGTGGCGTCGGAGGACTTTTATACCGGCACAGCCGCAGGCCTTGCGGGCGGTACCACCATGATCATTGATTTTGTGATCCCAAGCCCACAACAGCCGCTGATGGAAGCCTACAATACATGGCGCGGCTGGGCTGAAAAAGCCTGCGCCGACTATAGCTTCCATGTGGCTGTCACATGGTGGGGCGACGGCGTCGCCGAAGACATGGGCCGCCTGGTGAACGAGGAAGGCATCAACAGTTTCAAGCATTTCATGGCCTACAAAGGCGCCATCATGGCCGAAGATGAGGTGCTCTATAACAGCTTCACCCGCGCGCGGGAGCTGGGTGCGATCGTCACCGCCCACGCGGAAAATGGCGAACTGGTGTTCCAATTGCAGAAAAAGCTGATGGAAGCGGGCATGACCGGGCCTGAAGCTCACCCACTGTCCCGCCCGCCGGCTGCGGAAGGCGAGGCTGCCAACCGTGCCGCACGCTTGGCAGAAGTCATTGATGTGCCGCTTTATCTTGTGCATGTGTCCACCAAGGACGCGCTGGACGAAATCATCCGCGCGCGGCTCGCGGGCCAACGCGTCTATGGTGAGGCGCTTGCGGGGCATCTGCTGATCGACGACAGCGTCTATAAGCATCCGGATTTCGAATATGCCGCCGCCCACGTGATGTCGCCGCCATTCCGGGAAAAGCATCACCAGGAGGCGCTGTGGAAAGGGCTGCAGTCCGGCAACCTGCAGACTACCGCCACCGACCACTGCTGTTTCTGTGCCGACCAGAAAGCCATGGGCAAGGATGATTTCACCAAAATTCCGAACGGTACGGCAGGCGTTGAGGACCGGCTGGCGGTGCTGTGGACCCACGGTGTGCGCACCGGCAAGCTGACGATGGAAGAATTTGTTGGCGCCACCAGCGCGAACGCTGCCCGTATCTTCAATATCTACCCCAGGAAGGGCCGGATCGCAGAGGGCGCGGACGCCGACATCGTGGTGTGGGACCCGGAGGCGACCAAGACCATTTCCGCCAAAACCCACAAGCAGAATGTGGATTTCAACATCTTCGAAGGCATGGAAGTGACGGGCCTTGCGTCCCACACCATTAGCCAGGGCAGGGTGCGTTACAAGAATGGCGAATTGTTCACCAACAAGGGGGATGGCCGCTTTATCAAGCGGCCGGCGTTCAAACGCTAAAAGGTAAGGGAAGGGCGGCTTTGGCCGCCCTATCTATTTGCGCAGTTGCAGATAGGCTCTGGCTGAGTGCAGGAACTCATCCACAAACACCGCATCGGGTACGTCCCTTAGCTGGTCGAAGTCGGTCGTGCGGTCGCAGCGCACCACGATCATGGCCTTGCACTGGTCGATGATGAATCTGATGGCAAGCTCTGGGTCAGGGTGGCCAATCTCACCCGTGCGCATCATCAGGAGCGCGCGGAAGCCGTCAAACAGCTTATGCTCAATGGCGCTGAACTGTTGCCATAGGTCTGCACGGTCCTTGATGGCTTCCTTGATGGCTGTCTTGAAGCCCGGGCTTTCCTGTTCGATCTGCAGCGTGAACTCAAGATAGCGCTTGAGGATGTCAATGATGGTTGCCCCTTCCCAGATGGCGGGGTCGAGGGCCGTGGCGCTCGAGCGTTCTATCCGCTGTGCCCCGCGGGCGAACAGCGCTTCCTTCAGCGCCGCCTTGTCCTTGAAATGGTGGTAGAGTGCGCCGATTGAACAGCCTGACGCCTTGGCAATATCGGTAACGGAAGTGGCGTCGGCGCCGTGTTCTCCGAACAGGCGCTCGGCGGCATCCAGAAGGGAATCGCGCGTGCGTTCACTTCTCGACTGCTTCGGAGGGTTCTTCCACTCCAGGTCTTCCATCCATTTGTTCGACACAGACTTCCTCACACATCACCGCCGGTCAGGAGTATCGCATTCACGTCGTCAATGCAATTTCCGGTGTTCCGTCCTTGACAAGCGGTTGTCAGATACAACATAAAACAGAAACATAATTCTGATTATGTTTTTTGATGAATGCAAGTTTCTTGTTACAGTTGGCGAATGCGCCGCATAAATCCGGGAGGCCCACGATGCAGATTAAAGTCAATGGCACGTCATATGACGTTGATGTGGAAGAGGATATGCCTCTTCTGTGGGTGCTTCGGGACGAGCTTGACATCAAGGGTGTGAAATATGGTTGCGGCGTCGCCCAGTGCGGTGCCTGCACGGTCCATATCGACGGCGTAGCCATGCGGTCTTGCCAGGTGCCCGCGGCGGATGCAGTGGGTGTTGAGGTTACGACGATTGAAGGCCTTGGTACGCCAGACGCACTGCATATCGTCCAGCAGGCGTGGGTCGATCACCAGGTGGCCCAGTGCGGCTATTGTCAGTCGGGACAGGTGATGCAGGCTGCGTCACTTCTCGCTGAAAACCCGAACCCTACGGACCAGGACATTGATGATGCCATGTCTGGCAACCTGTGCCGCTGCGGCACCTACCCACGCATCCGCGAGGCTGTGAAATCAGCCGCCGCCAAGCTGCAGGAGGCGTAATCATGGGCAAGATCAAGACCTATACCCGTCGCGCATTCCTCGTCGGCTCTGCCGCCGTGATCGGCGGGGTGGCTTTTGGCTTTTATATGGTCAAGAAACCGCATGCAAACCCACTTCTCAAAGACCTTAAGGATGGTGAAGCAGCACTAACGCCTTGGGTGAAGATTGATGCGGACGGTGTGACGCTGATCGCGCCGCACGCAGACATCGGGCAGGGCGTACGCTCCATGCAGGCCATGCTGATCGCCGAAGAACTGGATGTGGACCCGCTTGCCGTGAACGTAAGCCCGGGCGACCCGGCACCGGCCTATTATAACACCGCGCTGGCGACCGAGGCTGTGCCTTTCATGTCGACCGATGACAGTTTCGCAGCAGAGACCATGCGCGATGTGATGGGCGGCGTGATCAAACTGATGGGCGCGCAGGTGACCGGCGGTTCAAGCGCTGTCCCGGACTCGTTCGACAAGCTCCGCCTCGCGGGCGCAGTGGCACGCGAAACGCTCAAGAAAGCGGCGTCACAGCAATCTGGTGTGCCGGTCAGTGCGCTCAAGACCGAAGGTGGCGCGGTGATGCTGCCGGACGGCACCCGCGTGCCCTACGAGGACCTTGCGGCTGCAGCCGCAAATCTTGAGCCGGTCGCGGATGTGCCCTTGAGGGACCCAGATGAGTGGCGCTATATCGGCAAGCCACAACAGCGGCTGGACATTGTGGCCAAATCCACCGGCACGCTGACCTACGGGATCGACCTCGAGTTCGACGGCATGGTGCATGCGACCGTAAAGCTGAACCCGCGCCAAGGTGGGGAACTGATCAGCTATGATGCAAGTGCCGCCGAAGGTATGCGCGGGGTCAAGAAAATCATGCGGGTTACCGGCGGTGTCGCCGTGGTGGCGGACAATACCTGGCGCGCCATTCAGGCCGCGAACGCCATTGACTATAAATGGGGGCCTGTGAGCTACCCATCCGAGATGGAAGGCCATTGGGACTTGCTCGCGGGTTCTTTCAATGATGACCATATCGACAATGTCTGGCGCGAAGAGGGCGACGTTGAAGCGGCGCTTTCAGGTGCTGACGTCGTGGAAGCCGAGTACCGCGCGCCCTATGTGGCCCACGCGCCGCTTGAGCCGATCTCCGCGACCGTGCTGGTCACGGACGACGGCGTGGATGTCTGGACTGCGAGCCAGTTGCCGCGCTTTGTGCAGGCCAATGTGGCGGGCATTGTGGGTGTGGAGCCGGATCAGGTGCGCCTTCACAACCAGTATGCGGGTGGCAGTTTTGGCCATCGGCTTGAGGACGAGCATGTCAAGCGCGCTGCCGAAGTGGCCATGGCCATGCGCGGCACGCCGGTGAAGCTGACCTATAGCCGTGAAGAAGATTTCGCCCATGATTTTCCGCGCCAGATTTCCATGGGGCGGATGCGGGGGGCGGTCAAGGACGGGCGTGTTGACGCTTATGACCTTGGGATTGCCAGCCCGTCGGTGCAGGCGTCGCAGCTGCCGCGCCAGAACCAGGTTGCCCCTCCAGGCGCGGACCGGCAGATTGCCGCTGGGGCGTGGAACTTGCCCTATGCCCTGCCGAACTTCCGCATGACGGGCTACCGAACAGATGGCCTTGCCCCAGTCAGCAGTTGGCGGTCTGTAGGCGCGTCAACCAACGGTTTCTTTGCTGACTGTTTCCTGGATGAGCTGATCATTGCTGCGGGTGCTGACCCGCTGGAGGAACGCATCCGCATGTGTCAGGAACCGCTGGCGCGCGCCGTTCTGGAGGCTGTGGGCGAAATGTCAAACTGGGGCAGCGACCTGGGCCCGAACCGAGGGCGCGGTGTCGCCTTTGTTGAAAGCTTCGGTGTGCCGGTCGCCGAAGTGGTTGAGGTAACCAACACGCCAGATGGCATCAGGATCGACAAGGTCTATGTGGCGGCGGAAGTTGGTCGCGTGATTGACCCGGTCAATTTTGACAATCTGGTCAAGGGTGGTGTGGTGTTTGGCCTTGGACACGCCATGAACTGCGAAATCACTTATTCGGACGGAATGGCCGAGCAGCAGAACTTCTATGACCATGAAGCCATGCGGCTGCATCAGTGCCCTGACATCATTGTGCGTGGGCTTGAGAATTCTGACCAGATCCGCGGCATTGGAGAACCGCCAGTGCCGCCGGCCGCGCCAGCGCTTGCCAACGCCATTTTCGCCGCCACCGGCAAGCGCCTGCGCGAAATGCCGTTTAACAAGCATATTGATTTCGTTTGACGTCACGACAAACAAAAACCCCGAACTGTTCAAGTCGGCAGTTCGGGGTCAAGTTAGGGAACGCTGAGCTTGCGATTAAGCAGCCAGGTTCTTGAGGGTAGTTGCGAGGATGTCCAAGCCTTCCTCCAGCACCGCGGTTGGCGCAGTCAGGGCTGGCAGGAAGCGGATCACATTGCCGCGGACACCACAGCTCAGAAGAATCAGGCCGTTTTCAGCCGCAGCCTTCACAAGGGCGCCCGTAAGGACCGCGTTCGGTTTGTCAGCGTCGCCGTCCTCAACCAGTTCCATGGCGATCATGGCGCCCAGGTTGCGCACATTGCCAATGACATTCGGCAGCTCTGCCTGCAGTGAGGTCAGCCGCTTGTTGAACAGATCACCAATCTCATTCGCGCGGTCGCACAGGCCGTCTTGTTCGATGATTTCCATCACCTTGAGGCCTGCCACACAGCCAAGCGGGGAACCGCCATAAGTGCCGCCAAGGCCACCAGGGGCTGCTGCGTCCATCACTTCGGCCTTGCCCACCACGCCGCTGATCGGGAAGCCGCCAGCCATGGCCTTGGCCACAGTCATCAGGTCGGGCTCCACGCCGCTGTACTCAGTGGCGAACAGTTTGCCGGTGCGGGCGAACCCGGTCTGGATTTCGTCACAGATCAACAGGATGCCGTGCTCGTCACAAACGCTGCGCAGGCTTTTCATGAAGGATGGGCTGGCGGCATAGAAGCCACCTTCGCCCTGAACGGGTTCAAGGATAATGGCCGCCACGCGAGATGGTTCGATGTCCGCTTTGAAGATGGCGTCGAGCGCGTTCAGGCTGTCTGCTTCTGTGACGCCGTGATAGTCAATCGGGTAGGGCGCGTGGAACACGTCTGATGGGAAGGGCCCGAAGCCGATCTTGTAGGGCGCCACCTTGCCGGTGAGCGCCATGCCCATCATGGTACGGCCATGGAAGCCGCCCTTGAAGGCGATGATGCCGGGGCGGCCAGTGGCGGCCCGTGCAATTTTCACCGCATTTTCAACGGCTTCTGCGCCTGTCGTCAGGAAAATGGATTTCTTCGGTGTGTCGCCAGGGGCTGCCGCATTAAGCTTTTCCGCAAGCGCGATATAGCTTTCATACGGGTTCACCTGATAGCAGCTGTGCGAGAATTTATCGAGTTGGTCCTTGACCGCCTCAACAATGCGCGGGTCGCTGTGGCCCGTGTTGTTCACGGCGATACCGGTGGCAAAGTCGATATAGCGGTTGCCTTCCACGTCCCACAGAACGGCGTTCTTGGCGTGCGAGGTGAAGCGGGCGTGCATGGTGCCAACACCGCGGGCAACGGCGGCCTCGCGGCGCGCCCAAAGGTCTGCGTTACTCATAATTAAAGCCCTCCTAACAGACAGTATTTGATTTCAAGATAGTCATCGATGCCGTAGCGCGATCCTTCGCGCCCCAGCCCGCTTTCCTTGACGCCGCCAAAAGGCGCCACTTCGGTTGAGATGATGCCCTCATTGACACCCACCATGCCGTACTCAAGCCCTTCCATGACGCGGAAAACGCGCCCGAGGTCCCGGGCATAGAAATAGGCGGCCAAGCCGTATGGCGTGTCGTTGGCCTGCTTGATCACTTCGGCTTCGTCCGTGAAGCGGTAGACAGGCGCCACCGGGCCAAAGATTTCAGCCTGGGTGATCGCCATGTCGTGGCGAACATCCCTGAGGACTGTCGGGGCATAGAAGTTGTCGCCGGCGTCGTGGCGTGCGCCGCCGGTCACGGCCTTGGCGCCGTTTGCGACAGCTGTCTCCACAAGACTGGTTACCTTGGTGACAGCCGCCTGGTTAATCAGGGGGCCGCAAGTCACGCCATCATCGGCACCGTTGCCGACCTTCAGTTTTTCAACTGCAGCCGCGAACTTCTCGACAAAGGCATCATAAACGCCGTCCTGCACATAGAAGCGGTTGGCGCACACGCATGTTTGCCCGGCGTTCCTATATTTGCTGACCATGGCACCTGCGACAGCGGCATCGATATCCGCGTCATCAAACACGATGAAAGGCGCGTTGCCGCCCAGTTCCATCGACGCTTTCTTGACCGTGCCTGCACACTGCACCAGCAGCTGCTTGCCCACGGCGGTGGAGCCGGTGAAGGAAAACTTGCGGATGGCCGGGTGCGTGGTCAGGATTTCGCCAACCTTCTGCGGCTTTTCCGACGTCACAACCTGCAGCACATCCTTGGGCATGCCAGCCTCAAGCGCCAGAACCTCAAGGGCGATGGCGGACAGCGGGGTGGCCTCGGCCGGGCGTACAATCGCGGTGCAGCCAGCGGCCAGCGCAGGCGCGACCTTGCGGGTGATCATCGCGACCGGGAAGTTCCAGGGCGTGATGGCGCTGACGACACCGATCGCCTGCTTGATCACCATGATGCGCTTGCCGGGCAGGGTGCTTGGCACTGTATCGCCGTAAACGCGCTTGGCTTCCTCGGCGAACCACTGGATGAAACTGGCGCCGTATGCCACTTCGCCGCGTGCTTCCGCCAGCGGCTTACCGCATTCAGCCGTGATGATGCGCGCCAGGTCTTCCTGATTGGCCACGATCAGGTCATGCCAACGCATCAGCGTTGCCGCGCGCTCCTTCGCCAGCGCGTCGCGCCATGCGGGCAGAGCCGCTTCCGCGCGGTCAACGGCGGCCATAACGTCAGCTTCCGTCATGTCGGTCACCGCAGCGATGGTCTCGCCCGTGGCTGGATTCGTTACGCTAAAACTGTTTGTCCCACTGCCGGGCAGCAGGCTTTTATTCTCAATCGTCAACATAGTCACCAGATACTCCCATGGAATTCTGGTGAGTGTGGCTCAGGCCATGATTTTGGGAAATACCCCCTTAGGGGGATGATCTCAGGCTCAGGCGCCCAAATAGGCCTTCAGCGGGTCGTCGCCCAGCGTGGTGTCTGTATTTTCCAAGGCAGCGAGAAACAGGGAAAACAGCTCTGCATGGGTGCCGATGTCCAGCTTGGCATAGATCTTCTTGCGGTGGACCTTCACCGTTTCCATGGAGATGGAAAGCTGATCCGCGACCGACCGTGCCGGGTGGCCGTGCATCAGCATCTGCATGATCTCGAACTCACGCGGTGTCAGGATATCCCGGCCAAAGGCCCCCAGGGCAGACTGCAGCTCCACATGCAGGCGCCGCCCCTTTTCCGTTTCCTTGTGTGCGCCGCTGCAGCGCGTGGCCATAAGCCCGCACACGACAGGCGCGATCATGCGCATGTCTTCAAGGTCGCGTGCGGAAAAGCGCGGGGCATCAATGGTCCGCGCCAGCGACAGGGCAACCACGCTGCCGTCAGCCAGACGGGCCATGAAGTTCACTTCATCATTCAGGCCTGATTGCTGGTACCAGGCTTCGAAATATTCGCTTTTGTGAAAGTCCGGCGGTGTGATCTCTTCAAGGCCCAACAAGCCGTCTTCTGACAGGTTGAGCGCAGCCTGATAGAAGGGATCAAGGATATAGAAGGCGGCGATATAGTCGTCGAAATTATTCTTGCGCCAGCTGTGGCCAGTATCGTTATGCAGGAACACGGGGCTGCTGCCCGCGCGATAGACCATCAGGATCACGCTGTTGGCCCGAAACAATGTCTTCAGGTGCACGACCAGCGATGTGACCGCCGCTTTGTCATCGCTTTCGCGCAGGATTTTTCCCAGGCATTCATGCCATGCTGTCAGGGTTTTCCGGTCCATAAAGCCTGTTGTGTTCCTTCGGTGCCTTTGGGGCGTTTGATGCAAATGCCAACCTAGCGGTGATTTATCCAATGTGCGACAGACTTTTCAAGCAGGTCCATCAATTTTGATCCGCGTCGCAGCTTGGTCAAAAGCATGATTCTGTGGGCTGCCCACTGAGGATGGGCAAGTTTCGCATGTATCAACCCAAAAAACCGACCCCCGAGAGTTGACTGATACCATCCGTATTTAACGGGTGAGAGCCTGGGATGGCGCTCCGACCAGTTTCAGCGTTTTGCGCACAGGTTTCGGAGGCTCACCGGCAACAGGGACCCCTGCTTGAAGTATCTTAAAGCCTTCGAAGAGACACCGTTTTGCGACCTTGAATTCGTTCTGCCTGCGCGGATTATCACTCCCAATTTCAACAGGATTGATTTTTTGGGGTAGAGCCTTCGCCATTTCTGGGGCGCTTCTCGTGAAAGACCATTATGCGGTTTGGGAATGACCTATAGCTATTACGGAATGTTTTTGCATAAGGTACGGATAGCGCATATTTTGGTGGGAGCCATAATCTATGCAGGACACATCTGGTGAGGCCCAAGTCAAAGCATCTGGAAAGCTTCCGCGAAATCATGCGCACCGGGTCTGTGACCGATGCGGCGCATAACCTTGGCTTGACCCAATCTGCTGTCAGCCGCCAGCTGGCGCAGCTTGAAGACCAGTTGGGCCTGGAGCTGTTCCACCGCGACAAGGGCCGCCTGACGCCGCTACCGGAAGCCGTGGAGCTGTGCCAGGAAGTGGATCTGGCGCTGTCGAGCTTCGACCGGATTGAACTTCTGGCTGATGACCTAAGGAACCTGGCCAAAGGCCAGCTGCGGGTTGTGGGGCCACCCAGCTTTGTTGAGGGCGTGCTGGCAGGCGCGATCGCCAGTTTCCTGAAAGCCTACCCGGATATCAAATTCACAGTGGATTCCCGGAACCATGAAACCATTGTGGAGCGTGCCGTGTGCCGCGCGGTGGACTGCGGCTTCCTGAAGTTGCCGGTTTCGCACCCGCATCTGTCAGTGGAACATATTGTGTCTGCGGGCACCGTATGCGTGTTCAAGAAGGGTCACCCGCTTGAGAAACGCGAGTTTGTCACCCCGCACGACCTGAAGGACCAGCCGCTGATCCTGCTGGGCAAGGGCAAGGCCTTCCAGCGCCAGATAGAAGACGCTTTCCGCGGAGCCCGCATATGGATGAATGTGAAGGCCGAAACCCACGCCATTGGCGCGTCTTGTGCGCTTGCTGCCCAGGGGGTGGGGGTGGCCTTTGTCAATGAGTTGATGGGCAGAACCTATAAGGGCCTGGGGGTCAGCCTTGTGCCGTTCCGGCCCAACATCGAACACAGCTACGCGTTCGTGACCTCGTCACAAATCCCCATGTCGCGGGCCGCGACGGCCTTCTTTAGCCACTGCAAGGCCTATTTCAAAAGTCGCTGATTTGGGCCTCCGTTATTCGCAAGTGGAATGGCCGGGCAATAATTTTTCATACTATTGAGCATTTCCAGTAATGGCCTCAGGCTTGTCCCAAGTGATGACCAGAACGGGATATGGACCAATGAATATGCAGCCTGCAGACTTATACGCGAACGGGGACCTTGAAGAAATCCTCTCCCCGACGGGCGTGCTGAAGAAGCTCTCGGCCGTTGAGCGCTACCGCTCCGGCACCCCGCTGCGGGCCTTTGATGTCAGTGTCTTCAACGGCGAGGTCAGGGCATGCATGAAGAACAATGAAGACCATCCCATTTTCAGCAGCCGCTGGGCAGATACCCAGCATGTGGTGATGATTGTGATGGATGAAATTGAACTCGCCGCCCGTATCCGGACCCTGTTCCCAACAGCGCAAGGCTTTGTGATTGAAAATATTGTTGAGTGCCATGCAAGCGAGGTTGTCTGACGTAGCCTGACTTCCGATCTCCCTCGCGCCCGCCCAACCCGTTACCCCCTGACCCTTCCTCCCAAGAAGGAACAACAGCCCTCTTCAAGGAGGCACAGCTCCAAGCACTTTCCCCTTAAAGGCGTCCCCCAGCGGCGCCTTCTTTTTTGCCAGGCCTTCAGCCCGACGTTTATGCCGCAAGTTTGGTCATGCAAAAGCGGAATGGGATAGCGCCAAATTCTCATAATATTGAATGTGCCTTGCCTCCACACTTAGGCTTTCCGGGATCTTTTGAACAAAGGGGAAAACCCCGTGTGTAACGGTTCTGGGAGGACCATAAAGATGGAGAATACAGAAATGAAACAGTCGCGCATCAGCATGCTAATGCTAGGCACGTTTCTTGGGTCCGGCGCGTTGGCGATGCCGGCGGTGGCTCAGGAACAGGATACGATGGAAACGTTCGAGGAGGTGGTGGTTACCGGCTCCCGCATTCCGCGTAAGGACATTGTTGCCAACAGCCCCGTGAATGTGGTGTCAGGTGAGGAAATCGCGCTTGCCGCGACGGTGGAAGTGGACCGCATCCTGGATGCCCTGCCGCAGACAGTCGGCAGTAACGGCCCGTCCACCAACAACCCGGGCTCCGGCTCCGCAACCGTTGACCTGCGGAACCTGGGCACAGCCCGCACGCTGGTGCTGGTGAACGGCCGCCGCATGGTGGGTAACGGTACCACGGGCGTTGTGGACCTCAACAACATCCCGCCTGCACTGATCGAACGCGTTGAGGTGGTCACCGGCGGCGCGTCTGCCGTGTATGGCTCCGACGCCATGGCGGGTGTCGTCAACTTCATCATGAAAGATGATTTCGAAGGCATGCAGGTTGGCGGCCAGTATGGCTTGACCCAGGAAGGCGACAGCGAACGCTATAATGTCGATTTCACGCTTGGCAGCAATTTGGGCGACGGGCGCGGCAACGTGACCCTCAGCGGCAACTATTTCAAGCGTGTGCAAACCAACGCGTCAGAGCGTGATTTCTCTGCCGTTCAATTTGCGGAAGATACAGACGATAACGGCAATCCGGTCTTTGTGCCGGGTGGGTCAACCACCATCCCACAGGGCCGGTTCAACTCGAACACGCTCGATAACCTTGGTATCCTTGACAGCTTCGGCACGCCCATCACTTCTGGCGGTGTCATCATTACCGACAGCGGCCAGGCCCGCACGTTCCAGGATCCGGAAGACCGCTACAATTTCGCACCGACAAACGCACTGCAGTTGCCGCTTGAGCGCTGGAACATCTCCGGCACGGCAAACTATGAGGTCACCGAAGGCGTCGAGTTCTTTACCGAACTCACGTACACCCATTCGAAAATCAACCGCCAGCTGGCGCCGACGCCTTTCTCTGAATCCGGCTTCGATTTCTCGCTGGCGAACCCCTATATGCCAACGGCCGTGCGGGACGTATTCGCCCAGATGGACACGGACGCTGACGGCATTGTTCAAAGTGGTATCCGCCGCCGGATGGAAGAGGCCGGCCCACGGATCGAGGATAACACCCGCGATATGTGGCGTGTGGTGGCAGGCCTGAACGGTGACGTTTTTGACGGCATGCGCTGGGAAGTGTTCTACAACTTCGGGCGGTCAGAAGAAAGCCAGCGCCAGCAAGGCAATATCTCCATCTCCCGCTTCCAGCAAGGCCTGCTGGTTAGCGACGGCGACCCTTCACAGTGTGCCGACACATCCAACGGCTGTGTGGTGCTGAACCCGTTTGGTGCGGGTGTGATGACCCAGGAAATGGTTGATTTCCTTACGGTTACAGCATCGAACCAGACAAACGTTCAGCAGCAGCAGGTGGGTGCCAACATCGCAGGTGATGTGATGGACCTGCCAGCAGGCCCGCTCGGTGTTGCTGTGGGTGTGGAATACCGCAAGGAAAGTGCCGAAAACTTCAATGACCCTGTGCTGCAGGCCGGCGATATTGACGGCTTCTCTGGCGGTCTCGACACCGCAGGCAGCTACAGCGTGAAAGAGATTTATCTCGAAAGCGTTATCCCGATCCTGGAAGGCGTAACAGGCGCAGAATATCTGGGTCTTGAAGCGGGCATCCGTTTCTCTGACTATTCAACTGCGGGCGGTGTCACGAGCTACAAGATCGGCGGCGAATGGCGCCCGGTCCCTGACATCAAGTTCCGTGGCCTTTACCAGCGTGCTGTGCGGGCCCCGAACATCAACGAACTGTTCCTGGGTCAATCCAACGGCTTTCCTGGCGCGACTGATTTCTGTGACATCGTCCGGAACCCAACGCGGACAGCGGCTGAGGCAGACTTCTGTGTCCAGCTGGGCGTTCCTGAGGCCAATATCGACACCTACACGCAGGACAATATCCAGATTGAAGCCCTGTTCGGCGGCAACCCGGACCTGCACGAGGAAACCTCCGACACATGGTCGATCGGCGCTGTCTATACGCCAGAGGCTGTGCCGGGGCTTCTGTTGTCAGCCGACCTCTACAGCATCAAAATCCAGGATGCGATCGCGACGTTTGGCGGTGGTCTGCAGTCCACGATCGATGCTTGCGCGGTTGCGCTTGATCTGAACGATCCTTTCTGTGCCGTGCTGACGGCCCGTGAAAGCGATGGTCAGCTGTCGAAAGTGTCGCTGTTCAACCAGAATATCGCGGCGCTTGAGACCAAGGGTGTGGACTTTAACGCAGCCTACGGGTTCGAAGCCATGGGCGGCGATTTCGACATCAAGCTTGCGGGCACGCGGCTGTTTGACTCGATCACCCAGGGCAGCCCGATCCTTGAGGCCAACGAATGCGCGGGCGCCGTGGGCGTGCGTACAATCTGTGGCCGGGCCAACCCGAAATGGCGCATGACCGGCCGGGTAACCTACCGCCGCGACGCGCTGACCGCCTCCGTGCGCTACCGCTATATCGGCAAGGTAACGGACGAACGCGTGGCCCTTGGGAACGAAGAGCCCGAGAACCTCTTCCGCCCCTATATCGGTGACCAGCATTATTTCGATGCCACGGTGAGCTACCAGTTCACGGATGACCTGTCGCTCTACACCACCATCGACAATGTCTTCAACAACAAGCCTCCGCTGATTGGGGACGCCTCGCGCGGTAACCACAACACGGATGCAGGCACCTATGATGTGCTGGGTCGCCGCTTCTCTGTGGGCTTCCGGGCCAAATTCTAAGCACCGGACCGGGCACCTGTTCGGGGTGCCCGTTTCACACAATGTTGGCTCCATGGGCCAAACGCTTCCACCCGGGTTCCGGCTGTATTCGAACCCGGGTGGAGCATCCGCTTCACAGATCAAATCGCGTAGTTGGGGAGTTCCATCTTGGTTCACATCGGCAAGGATACATCGCCGCAAGAGCTTACAGTCATGCAGGATGTCATGATCACAATGCGTGACGGCGTCCGCCTGGCAACAGACGTGTATCTCCCCAGCGCTTTTAGTGACCTCAAGTCCGGCAGATGGCCGGTCCTGATGGAACGCACGCCATATGGCAAGCAGGGGCTGAACAGGTCAGAGCGGTCTGTCGCCCACCCCGCGCCGCGCCCCAGGACAGAAATCGCCCGCTATTTCGCCCGCCACGGCTATGTGGTTGTGATGCAGGATTGCCGGGGCCGCTATGGGTCAGAAGGCACCTTTTCCAAATATTTGAATGAAGCCGAGGACGGCTTTGACACCATGGCCTGGATTGTGGACCAGCCCTGGTGCGACGGTAAGATTGGTACTTTTGGCGTGTCCTATGGCGCGCACACACAAATTTCCGCCGCCTGCCTGAATCCGCCCGGGCTTTCCGCCATGTTCATGGACTCAGGCGGTTTCGCCAGCGCCTATCATGGCGGCATCCGCCGCGGCGGCGCGTTTGAGCTGAAGCAGGTCACCTGGGCCTACAAGCATGCGCTTCTCAGCCCCAAAACAGCCGCTGACCCGGCGCGCAAAGCCGCGCTTGAAGCCGTCAGGCTGACAGACTGGTTCCACGACATGCCCTGGACGCCCGGGCATTCACCCCTGAGCGCCGCGCCGGAATATGAGGCCTACCTGTTCGAACAGTGGCAGAACGGCACATACGGGCCTTTCTGGCAGCGCCGCGGCCTGTCGGCCCTCGGGCGGTACGGTGATATGCCTGACATCCCGGTGATGGTAATGGGCAGCTGGTATGACCCCTATGTGGCCACCTCAATCACCAATTATCAGGGCCTTCGGGAGGGGCGCAAAAGCCCCGTGTTTCTGACCATGGGGCCCTGGACCCACGGGCAGCGGTCCTTTTCCTATGCCGGTGACGTGGACTTTGGCGACGACGCTGTTTTTGAACACCATTTCGGCATGGATTATCTTGACTATCGCCTGCACTGGTTTGACCGCTATCTGAAGGGCAAGGCCGACGCGATGTTTGATGAACATAAGCCGGTCAGCCTGTTTGTCATGGGCGGCGGAAGTGGCGACGCAGATGCAAGCGGGCGCCTGAGCCACGGCGGCCGGTGGCTGAGCTTCCCCGATTGGCCGGTAGGCCAGGGCGCGCCCACGGCCTTTTTCCTGACGAAAGGTGGCAGCCTGCGCCCGCAGGCGCCGCATGGGCGCGAAGCTTTTGAAGACTATATCTACGACCCCCGGCAGCCCACGCCAACCATCGGCGGCGCCGTGACATCAGGCGAGCCGCTGATGACTGGCGGGGCCTTTGATCAGCGCGAACAGGACAGCTTCTTCGGCTGCACATCGCCCGGACGGGACCTGAAGGACCGGCCTGACGTGCTGTCGTTCGAGACAGCCCCGCTTGAGGCCGACATCCGCGTCGCCGGGCCGATTGAGGCGCGGCTGTGGGTGGCGTCTGATTGCCCGGACACGGATTTCACGGTCAAGCTGGTGGATGTGTATCCCCCTGGCAAGGACTATCCAGCCGGTTTCGCCATGAATATCACCGACGGCATCCTGCGCGCGCGCTACCGCGACGATTGGGAGCATCCGGAACTGATGGAGGCTGGCCGGGTGTATGAGCTGACGATTGAACTGTTCGCCACCGCCAACCTGTTCCGCAAAGGCCACCGTATCCGGGTGGATATTGCCAGCAGCAATTTTCCGCATTTCGACCTGAACCCCAATACGGGTGAGCCGGAAGGGAACTGGACCACCACCATGCGTGCCCGGAACCGGATTTTTATGGACGAAACCCGTCCATCCCATATTCTGTTACCCATAAGCCAAGGGAAGTGACCGCCGAATGAGCCTTGAGATCAACACCCGTAAGGAAGAGGCCACTGCTGACAGCACGGCGGACATCAAGGCCGAGGCGCGCAAGAAAACCACCAATCCCATCGTGATTTTGCTGGGCATTCTGCTGCTGGCCATGGTGCTGACCTATGCGGTCGATTCTGGCCGCTATGCGCGCGACGGCAAGCTGGTTGTGCCGGGCAGCTATCAGGTGCTGGACAAAGACCGGTCGCCCGCCAGCCTGTTCGCGGTGCCAAGTGAAAGCCAGGACATCGCCAAACCCGTTGGCCTGATTGGAACCGCCATGGCGATCCCCAAGGGGCTGGACCGGGCATCGGGCCTGATCTTCATGGTGCTGATCATTGGCGGCATGTTCGGGATTTTGACCCGAACGGGCGCGATTGACGCCGGGCTTGAACGGCTGCTGAGCCTCTTTAAGGGCAATATGCTGATCTTGGTGCCGGGGCTGATGGTTGTCTTTTCCGCGGGCAGTACCTTCCTTGGGCTGGCGTCCGAATATCTGCTTGTGATCCCGGTGATGGCGGCGATGGCGGAGCGGCTGGGCATGTCCCGTATCATTGGCCTCGCGATTGTCACGGTGTCTGTGAAAGTGGGCTATCTCACGTCTGTTACCAACCCGATCCCGCTCACCATCGCGCAGCCGCTTGTCGGGTTGCAGATTTTCAGCGGCGCCGGTGTGCGTTTCGCTTTCTATCTGGTGTTCCTGGCTGTGGGCATTGCCTTCATGCTGTGGGTGGTGCGCCGCGACGCAGCCTATGGTCAGTCACAGACCATTGAATTCACAAAGGAACGCCTGAACCCGCGCCAAACTGCCAGCCTGGTTCTTTTGGTGCTGGGGGTGGCGCTTCTGGTCTATGCGTCCAACCGGTGGCATTGGCACCATGATGGCCTGTCGGCCTACTATATCGGGCTCAGTGTTGCGCTGGCTGCGGCCAGTGGCCTTGGCGCCAGCGAAGCGGCCGATGCGTTCGTTTACGGCATGAAAAAGGTGCTGATGGCCAGCTTCCTGATCGGCGTGGCGACTGCCGTGTCGATCGTGCTGTCGGAAGGGCAGGTGCTGGATACGGTCGTGCACGGCCTGACCGGCATGATCGGCGATGGCGGCGCCATCGTGGCCGCGCAGGGCATGTTTGTCTCGCAGCTTCTGCTGGATTTCCTGATCCCGTCCACCTCGGGCCAGGCGGCGGTCAGCATGCCGATTTTGGGTCCGATCGGGCAGCTTTCGGGCGTGCCGCCGCAAACCACCGTGATGGCCTTCCTGTTCGGCAATGGCCTGACCAATATGATCACGCCCACATCCGGCACGCTGCTGGCTTATCTGGCCACCGCGCAGGTGGGCTGGGGGCGCTGGGCCAAATTCATCTTCCCGCTTTGGATCATTTTCTCATTTGTCGCGATGATCCTGCTGACTGTTTCAATTGAAATCGGATTTTAGGGTTGGGTGCGGATGTCCAGCAGCTGCGGTCGAAAGGGGCGGGCATCTACTCCAAGTCGGAAGAATGTCTCCATCTCTCAAAACGCGGGCTTTGTGGGTTGCGTAATTTTTAAAGCTGCAGGAGATGCGCGCTATCCGCCTGTGATGAAGTGAGAGATATCCCCGTAGATCCGATCAACGCTTTCCAGCTCCGGGAAATGGCCCAGGTCATGATAGCGGACAATATTTCCTTTCGGGCCAAATGACAGACTGGACTGTTTGTCTGTTTGCAGATGACTGCCATCCAGATCACCCCAGAGACAGAGAAACGGCTGCTTGATCAGGGGGAGGTCAGGCCCGTCATCAGGCAAATATCGTTGGAATGCGCTGGCAAGGGCCCACCCTGCACCTTCCGCTATTGTCTGTTGCGCCATTGCGCTGAAGGGCTGGTAATAATCTTTGTTGCCGAGAACCAGCGAAAACCAAGCGGGAGCACGGTTTTTCTTCAGGAAGTTCATGACAATTTGGCCGATGAAGGGTTTCGCCAGAATCTTCTTTGGGTCTCGTGTTTTTTTCCACTGAATTTCTTCAGCCCAGGACGGGGTCTGAATCAGAACAAGACGGCTCACCAAGTCTGGGCGCCTGTTCGCAATATCAACTGCCCCTAACCCCGCGACGCAGGAAAAGGCCAGTATTGCAGACGGGCCTACAACACATTCCAGAAATTCTATGATGCTGTCATTAATGGACGGAAAGGTGAAATCCAGACCAAAGCGTGGGACAGTGAAACCCATAGCCGGGATCTCAAAAATGATGACACGAAAGTGGGAGGCATACCGGTCCAGCAATTCGTCGTAAAACTCCAGTGTCACAGGAGGGTCAGCCACAAAGACAATAGGTGTTCCTTGGCCTCTTTCACGATAGCGGTATTGTGCGGATCTTCCTTTGAAGAAACGGATGTCATCTCGGCTGTGGCCAGGAAAACCAGAGAGGACCTTCTTCATCCTGCTTTGGGCGCAGCAGGTGTCCAGGTGAGTGGCTAATCTTGAAAAAAGAGGCATATTGGCCATGAAGCAAATCTTTCGTTGAAGTGAGCAGTTCAATGTGACTTTGGTGCGGACGCCGCAGAAAAGCTGTAGGTATGGGCGTGGTGTCTGAGCCTCCAAATTACCGAAGTTCCTGTCCAACTCCCTGTGTGCTGTTCTTATCTCTCGACAATTCTAGAATCACTTTCAGTAAGATGTTTGCGCCATTTAGAAGGTCTGGCGTGGGCGTATGTTCCCTCGGGTTGTGGCTGATGCCATCTTCGCTTTGCACAAAAATCATGGCAGATGGGCAAATGCGAGCCATCATCTGTGCGTCATGGCCGGCACCTGATGTCATCCTTAGTGTCGTCAATCCATCGTTCTGGGCTATCTTTTCAATCATGGCGACAATTTCAGGGGCAAATTCGGCCGGCTCAAATCGAGCCAGCCTTTCACATTCGATCTTTAGTCCAGAATCTGCGGCCAGTTCAGATAGAAAATGCTTCAAGTCTTGCTCCAGTTTCCGGAGTTCTTGTTCTGACGGGTCTCGTAGATCGACGGTCAGGGTTGTCTGGGAGGGCACAACATTAATCGCATTCGGTCTGAAGGACAGGGTTCCAACAGTGGCAACGCTTGTTTCAGAGCGGCATGCGGTTTCGTGCAGGTAAGTGATAACCTTGGCAGCCGCGACACCTGCATCCTTACGCATCGACATTGGCGTCGTACCCGCATGATTGGCTTGTCCATTGATGGTTACCCGCTGCCATGAAATTCCTTGCAGGTTTTCCACCACCCCGATGTCAATTCCCTTGCGTTCAAGTATGGGCCCCTGTTCGATATGCAGTTCAAGATATGCATACGGCGTTACAAAGCCTGGTTGGTTTTCGCCCAGGTAGCCAATCCGGCGCAATTCATCGCCAAGGACAGTGCCATCGGTGCCAACGGTCGCGAGCGCTTCATCCAAAGGTAAGCCACCGGCATAGACCAGAGAGCCCATCATGTCGGGCGCATACCGAACGCCTTCTTCATTTGAAAATGCTGCTACCATGAGCGGCCTGGAAGCTGTGTGCCCCGCCTCTTGAAGGCTTTGGATAACTTCAAGGCCAGCGATCACGCCATAACAGCCGTCCAGAATGCCGGCATTTATTGGAGTGTCAATGTGAGACCCGATCATGAGCGGGGAAAGATCATGGCCTTGAGGGGGCTTCCAAAGGCCGAAGATGTTTCCAATGCCATCAATTTTGACTTCTAGGCCAGCTTCTTCCAGCCAACTGACCAACAAGTCACGTCCGGCTCTGTCTTCATCTGATGCTGCCAGTCGTGTCAAAACACCGGACTGGCTTCTTCCTGTCGCCCCAAGTTGTTCTAGTCGAGATAGCAACCGATCAGCATTGAGTGTTATATTTTTCCTGTTCACGCGTCTTGCTCCGGCACATCCGATAAACGGCTATGATTGGTTAGTAGGTCGGCATAGAGCTTTGGGGCTGTTGCGCCTTCTGTGTTGATTGCGAGGATGCGTGATTGATGATCAATTCCCAAAACTTTTCTGTGGTCTGGGTTCGATGCAACCTGCAAAAAGCCGGCAAGCCCAGCGCCGCCGCTTTCTCCAGAAACAATGTGTGGGTCGTTCCCATAAGGCTTCGCCAGTAGGCGTAACGCGTTTATTGCCGCTTCATCTTCAATGGATAGCGTAGCTGTGGCCGTATGGGTGAGAATCTTCCAAGCCAGATGGGAAGGCTCATAGCATTCCAACATGGCCATTACAGTCGAAGTCTCATCGCTAACCTTATGTGGAGAACCTTGTTGAATGCCAGCTTGGATACATGCAGCGCTTTCAGGTTCCACAACAATAATCTTGGGGCATCTTTCGCCTAATGCTGATTTGAAAAATGCTGAAATGGCCGCAGCCATTCCGCCAACTCCCGCTTGTAAAAAGACATGAGTTGGGGGCTTCTGAAGATGCTGGAGCATTTCCTGAGCGAGAATAGTGTATCCCTGCATGACGGTAAGAGGCACCTCTTCATATCCAGGCCATGAAGTATCCGATATCAGGCTCCATCCATTTGCCTTGGCTATTGTTTCTGCGTATTTAATGGCATCGTCATAAGTGCCATCCACATAATGTAGCTTTGCACCAAACTGAGCGATCGCATCGGCGCGTTCAGGATTTACATCTCGGTGAAGGAAAATGTGGGCGCGGGCACCTATTTTCTTTGCGCCATAGGCCACGGACTTTCCATGATTGCCATCGGTAGCGCAGGCTACAGTGATGGCCGCAGCAATCGCGCGGGAGGTCGGGTTTTGATATGTAACCTGATCGGGTTTTAGGTCATCAAGTGCGCCAAGCTTTTCCTCAAAATGGCGGAACACTGCATAGGCCCCGCCCAGGGCCTTGAAGCTTCCCAAGCCTAACCGGTGGGCTTCGTCTTTGATGGCAATCGAGGCAACACCAAACTCGTCAGCCAGATTATGCATCTGATGTAAAGGTGTGGCATTGAGTTCGCTACCCACGGCCCTGAATGATTTGATGACATCCTGGCAAGTTGCTTCTGTGAAAGCCTGCTGAATCTCGTTAGGGAGCGCTTTCTGGCTGTTTGGGTGGTTGTTAAGAAGGAGCATGGGACACTCTTGATTGTTATTGCTGGTTAGCCGAGAGCCGCAGCGAGTTTGCGGCCAAATGTTGCAAGGTCATGACCGTCTGGTGAGCTATGGTCTGGGTTTATTTCACACACCGTCAGTGCCGTCAGGTTTGGGGCCTCCAAGATCGCAGAGAGCGCCGTCATGACAGTATCAAGCCGGAGGGCCTGCTTTCTTCGAACGTTCTCGGCAATCGGAAAATCTTCAAAATCAATGATGTCGACATCAAGGTGAACAACGAGTTTTTCAAACCTTGAAGCCCAGTTGCGTGCGGCTTTACCGATCGCTACTGGGGCATCTGTGACTTCAGTTGCTGAGAACATTTTGATTTTGTTGCTAGTGATAACTTCCTGTTCGTGTGGCTTTATATTTCCAGCTCCGAAGAGACAAACCTGATCCATACCTAACATTGGTATATGTGGTCCCAGGCTTCGCAATTTTTCGACCGTGCCATCAAGGCCAAGCATGTGCGCGACCCCCATCCAGTCAAGTGCGCCATCGGTGGTTGTTTCAGGTGTGTTTAAATCTGCGTCGAAATCGATATAAATCATGCCGACATCGTTGGTTGATTGCAGGGCGCCGGCGACCACACCCAGTTCAACTGTGCAGTCACCACCAATGACCAGCGCGATACAGTTGTTTGCGTGCGCCCGGGCGACGAGGGGGGCCAGTTGCGTGGCCGTGGCATGAATCTTGTCAACATTCATTGCCTTTGGTGACTGTCGGTCTGCCGTCCAACGGAAGTGTTCAGTGTCTCCGTAGTCGTGGCATGTATGCCCAGCGGACTGCAGAAGACTGATCAAGCCGGCTCTCCTGAAAGCGGATGGGGTTTTCTCTTGTCCGGGAGCATAGGCCCCAGCGCTACTGGGAGCGCCGATCAATGCTATTGGTTTCATTGGAATTCCTTATTGTTGGGGGATAGTACAGGTGGCGGCTGTTTTTGGTGCCGCCTGTTTCATTCGTGTGCCGGTTATGAGGGCCGCTGCTCCAAACATTATGGCTGCGCCGAGGTATTGGACAGGCTCCATTGTTTCATCGAGCATTACATTCCCTGCGACCAGGGCAATAATCGGGGCGATGAATGCATAGAGGCCAGCACGCAATGCGCCCCAAACCTTTATAAGGTGCATGTACAGGGTAAAGGCGATGAGCGAGCCTGCCACGACCAGAAAAAGCCAGCTAATTAAAGCTGTTGGTTCTGCCAGAGCGATAAGCGTGTGAGCGCCGATGGTTTCCCTGGCAAATGACCACATCAAGAGACCAATTCCGCCTAACAATGAAGTTGTCGTGCTGATTGTTTGTGTTGATAAGTCACTGAGCCAGCGTTTGGTGAGTACCGCGCCAAGGCAGGCAGAAAGAGTGCCTGTGACAATGGCTGAAATGCCAAGAGCATTGGCGGTTTGCCCATTCTGAAGTTCCGGAAGGAACATAATTATCAGGCCTGCAGTGCCTATAACCACGCCAGCGATATTTGGGACCGTCAGCTGTTCCTGTTTTCCTAAAACGCCAAACAACAGCAGTCCGATGGGGACCAACGATAGGTTGATGACTGCCGCAAGACCTGACGATGTTTGGGCCATGCCCCAGTAAAGAGGACCGTAGCAAAAGGAAATCAGGAATATGGAAACAACTGACAGCTTGAGTGCGGCCCTGCACAATGATGCCCACTGCAGACGCGGATAAAAAATTACAGCCAGAATCACTCCAGCAACCACAAAGCGTGTCCCTGCAAAAAAGAGCGGAGGGACGGAATGTGCGCCAAGTTTGATCGAAACCCAAGTTAGTCCCCAGATTATCGAGATAAGAGCGAGAATAAGTGCTGGGTACCGCATGGCGTTATACTCCTAACAAGATTGTAACCGTTATTAGTCATTTTGACAGTTACATGAAAACATGGTAACCTGCAAACATATTTAAAGAGGTTACTGTGATGAATTTTTCTCCTGACACCCGATTTGGCGGGCAAGCTATTGGAAACGAATATTTTTTTGAGTTAACGGGCGGCTCTATGGCGTTAGACTTTGTCAACACGCTTGATGAGCGCGAAGGGCGGGAAAGGGAACTTATCTCTGATATTTCGCGACTGGCTCAGTGGGCTGTTCAAGCTGGGGCTCTATCGGCTCAGCAAGTCGAGGCAGCTGTTAAGGTGTCAGGAGAAGGTTCAGACTTGCTTCTTTCGGACGCCAAATGCCTGAGAGAAGATCTGTTTCATTTGTTCTCTTGTGTTGTCAGCGGGCGAAAGGTTTCACCGGATATGATGGAAGCTTTCAACCGCTGGAGGAAAGAAACCTGTGAAAATAGCGCCATTGAATTTAGAGATGGTGCGTTCGTTTTGACATTCGGCGGGGCAAGCCCCTCCTTGCGATCAGTGTTATGGAAAATTGTGCAAGATGCAGAAAGTATTCTTTTGGATCCTGAGCGTGTTAGCCGAGTTCGCCAATGCCAGGGGCACCAGTGCGCCTGGATGTTCTTGGACTATAGCCGTCAAAAAAACCGCCGTTGGTGCGATATGACAGTTTGCGGAAACAGGGCCAAGGTAAAGCGGTTTCGCGCGAAATCCTGATCGCATTTGATGGGTTTCGTTTCATTGTGTGTGTTCCGCGATGCAGCTGAGATAAGCTGTGTTTTTCAAAATTACTGATTGAACAAGTTCTTCCGCGTCTCCTTATCATGTTCCTAAGTTGTGCTTGGATAATGCTTGCAAGCTATCTCCGTGCTTTTCAGTGTATTCGTTCGGTAATGTAGCTGCTGTTGTCATGCGAGTGGACGTCGCAGTGCCTGGCAAGGGAGCGGCCCAGCTGCGAGTAGGCAGCCGGGCCGCGGGTCATCATCCACACGAAGGGGTTGTGGGAAGGATGATGCCTTCATCTGCGCTTTGGAGGGCTGGGAAGGCCTGGGTTGCAGCGCAGCGAAGCAGGCTCCGGCTTAAGGCCGGCAATTGCTGGAAGCCTACGACGACTTCAAGTCCGATGACGCGGCCACGCTTCAGCATAGAGAATGTGCCAGCCTCAGGCTTATCGGGAGCGCCCCTCCCACCACGAGACCAAAAAAGCGCCCACCAGCGGTCACAGTTGTGGCTGAGCTGCCGTACTGATGCAGGCGACGCAGCACTTCTTGTTCTGATGCGGGCTTTCCGGCAATGGCGCGTCCAGTTTCTCCATCGCTTCAAGGCTATCTATGCTTGGGAAGACCCTTCGGTTAGCAAGGGACGAAAGATAGTCAAATGAGTATACTTTTGCCTGCTCCAGCAGGGAGAAATCGCGGGTCATTGGATTAACTCCTTGATCGAACTAAACGCGCACAAAAACTCCCAGTAGTGTCTGGCGTGAAGCTCGCAAATGGGTGCGTTTTGCTTGGGCCTGTGTAGGGTAACCTTGCGGTCCCAATGGGGCGAGTTTGTTGGGGGCGGTCTCAATTGTCTGCGAGGGATGTCGGCACGCCTGTTAGGGGCTGGGCGTGCCGACTTTTCGGAGGCTTATTGTTAGGGTTAGTTGTGTGGGTGCTCTTGCGCCTCCTTTACAAGAGCTGGGAGGTCTGCAAGGCCTGACTGTTGTGGGGGGAGGTGGCCGGACAATACAATCTGATGGGCTTCCGATTTAACGTTTTCAACGGCCCGAGAAAATTTGTCATCATCCAACATGCTTAACCAGGGCGCGTCTATCTGTGCCCACTGCATGAGGCCAGTTCGCAGGTCAACTGCAGGGATGTCTTCCGCTTGCATATATTGTTGTGACAGCAGTGCGCCAAAGGCATCTGCGGCGAACAAGGTTTTGTTCTTGGCGTCGGAGAACCCCATGGTTTCTGGCGCATCGTAATAGAGTGGGCGAACGGCGGTTAGGGCTCGGTCCTGAGTTTCAAGGGATTGTCCGATCTCCAGCATATGAAAGTGTTCGGGAGCACAGCCAAGCATATTCATTTTTCCCATGCCAAGGAAATTTGTGACAACCTCGGCTTTTGGGGCCCGTGCCAAGACAGAGGTGAGGTTTCCAATGTGATCAGCATCTGTGTGAGAGATCCATATCCAGCGGAGTTGCTCCGGCGGAAGAATGCTATCCAGGGCCTTCAGGAATTGGTCTTTGAGCGCGGAAAGGCCAGTGTCCACCAATATCGGCTCTTTTCCCAGAAGAAGAAAGGAATTAACAGGTAGCATGCCTGCGCCAGGTACAGGTAACCAAGACGGTAAACAGATGATGTCGGCTGCCACATGAAAAGGGGGCGCCATCGTCGGTTCGGTATGGGGGGTGCTAGGTTGATTGTGGGTACTCATCACAAACTCGCCTGTTTATTTAAATGAACACATTTGATCATTTAATGTGATATACTGTCCAGATTAGTCGAGTCAATAATTTATTAAACAGTGGTGTTCATTTAATGTCCAAGCGAAAATATCAGATGACCCGTCGGGCTCAGGCTCAGGAGGAGACCAAAGGGCGAATTGTGGATGCAATCATTGCGCTTCATGAACGCGTGGGCCCGAAGGCCACAACTGTGACAGCAATTGCTGAAGAGGCAGGTGTCCAGCGTCTAACCGTTTACAAGTACTTCCCAGATGAAGAGGCTCAGCTGAAGGCGTGCACTTCTCGGTGGACCGACCAGAACCCCAGGCCCAGCGCTGAGGAATGGATGGGCTATGACGACCTGATCAGTCGCTGCGAGGCAGCGCTTTCTTCACTGTATGCCTATTACGGGCGTACGGCGCCAATGTGGCATCAGACATACAGAGACAAGGATGACGTACCGCCACTTGCAAATGCTCTGGAGGGGTTCGAAGGATTCTTGGCAGACGTTAGCAAGGACATTTTGGCTGTCGCAGAACATGTCACGCCCGAGCTTCAGGTGACGGTTGCTCACCTGCTTGCGTTTCCGACATGGGCATCTCTAAATCAGGCGTGTAATTCTGATGAACAGATGCTGGCGCTGGTCATTCAATGGGTTCGTGCTGTTGCGAAGGGGCAGGGCTAGTGCGCCTAACCTAATCCCCAGGGGTTTCTGTGTCGAACCCTGTGCCAGGCTGTTCTTTGCTCAGGTAGGCGTCACCCCAGTTTTTAAGCTGCATAATGAGCGGGGCCAGGGTTCGGCCTCTTTCTGTCAGGCTATATTCTACCCGTGGCGGCACAACAGGGTATACCTTTCGGTGGACCAAACCGTCCCCTTCCAGCTCTCTCAGTTGGCGGGTTAGCATGCGTTGAGTGATCTTTGGCATGAGCTTCCCGAGTTCTCCAAATCGGAGGGTTTCAGGGACGAGGTGATACAGAATTACACCCTTCCATTTGCCTCCAATCACTTCAAGGGTGGCTTCGACGCCGCAGAAGGTATGGTCATTTCTCTGTCCAATTTTTGCTCGCACCAATGCCTCCTTAGTATACAAAGTGATAGTATAAACCAAAAATGTGCATACTTTAAATTTTGTTCCTAAGGGCATATGTCAAGGGCTGCATTAATTTTAGGAGCGCTGGTATGCGTGTATTTGGGTTTGATCGAGGATTGCCTGTCACAGATCCTCAGTGTTTCCTTGAGCAAGAACGGCCGGTGCCAGAGCCTGGCGACCATGACTTGCTGGTCAAGGTGAAAGCCGTTTCGGTAAATCCGGTGGATGTGAAGGTGAGGGGCGGCAAGGCCGACGATGGCGTATTCTCTGTTATTGGTTGGGATTGTTCGGGTGTCGTTGAAAAGGTGGGTGCCAGTGTCACCGATTTTCAGGTGGGTGATAAGGTCTGGTACGCAGGTGACATTCGTCGGCCAGGGTGCAATGCGGAGTTTCATGCAGTTGATGCCAGGATTGTGTCTCTGAAGCCTGAAGCAATGGACTTTGCAGAAGCTGCAGCGATGCCGTTGACAAGCCTTACTGCATGGGAAGCGCTCTATGACCGATTGAGAGTAAGTGAGCGCACTGATGATAACAAGGGCAAGAAATTCCTGATCATTAATGGTGCTGGCGGGGTTGGCTCAATTGCGATCCAGTTGGCGAAGCGTCTTGGGCTGGAAGTATCTGCGACAGCTTCCCGGCCAGAGAGCCAGGCCTGGTGCAAAGCTTTGGGTGCAACTTCTGTCGTATCCTATAGTGACGTCGGTTCTCTTCCGCCTGATCAGTTCGACTATATCTTATGCTGTCACGACACAGACGCCTATTTCGACATAGCGGCCAACCTTGTGAAACCGCAAGGGGCTGTGTGCTTCCTGGCCAGCGCTAAAGTAAAGCACGATATCCAGCTATTCATGCATAAGAGTGCCGCTATCGCCTGGGAGTTCATGTTTACGCGCTCCACCTACCAAACAGCTGATATGGCACGCCAAAAAGAAATCTTGAGTGAAATTGCCTGCCTGGTTGATGACGGGGAAATGCAGGGAACCATGGCCAGGAAACTAGAAGGCTTTTCAGCAGGGGCCTTTACCAAAGCCCATGAAGTCTTGGAAAGCGGCAGTATGATTGGCAAGCTGGTTATAGAAGCATAGCCGGGAGCGGTATAGGGCCTTCTTGGCAGCCTCTATATCATCCCTGTCTTGTTATTGGCAGGGATGATTCTATTCCATAGAAGCGGTTCTATGAAACGGTGCTTCAATAATTTTTATGCTCGGAAGTACGGTGCAGAATTCGCGATCTAAGTTGGCCAAGCTGACGTCATGTACGAGCTGTGCAGGATAGTGGGTGCCCGAGGCGGATACGCGGTCAAAACACGCACAGGCATCCTCAGCGACAAGGACTTCATATCCCAAATTGCCAGCCATTCTCGTTGTGGTCGAGACGCAGTGATTGCTTGTGAGACCACTAATGACCAATTGCTTGATTCCAAGTTTGTTCAGGGATCTCTCCAATTGCGTTCCGATAAAACCGCTGTTGACGTTTTTCTTGATGACGCACTCGCCGACAAAGGGTTCCAGGCCGCTTTTGAAACGGCCCCCCGGTCTGCCCACTTTCAAGGGGCTGTCTGATTCCAGGCTGTCATGAATAATGTGGAAGATTGGCTTTTTTGTTGCGCGCCAAAAGGAGAGGAGCATCTGGGCCCGCTCCTCAGCATGAGGATTGTTTCGCTCGGTTCCCCAATGGGTGGTTTTGTCAAAGCCTTGCTGCCAATCGATCAAGAGTAGCGCCGTGTTCTTAGATATATTCATCGTCACACTCCAGGATCGACTGGATAAGAGTCGATAGTTCGGGCAATTCGGTGCAACCGGAAGCAGCCGAGAAATGGGCCCTGCCGTGCAGTACCAGAGTGTTTGCCTTTGATCCCTTGTTGAGGCGCTCCAGATTGGCCCAGGTATCAGGAATGTATGGGTCGTTGTCGGAGGCTATAACCCACGTGTATCTTGCTGGCAGTTTCGACAGGTTGGCAGCAACTGACAATGTGAAAAAAGTGTCCACTGCGGTAACACCCAGGGGGTGGGTGAAAGGCGCAATGAACACCACGGCTTTGAAATGTGGTTTATTGGGGGGGAGCTGAGCAATTGCGTTCAGAATGTTTATGCATCCCAGGCTATGCCCAACCAAGATAGTCTCTTGAATTGCGGTGTGATCAATGCGGTCCAGGAGTGCAGATGACCAGGTATCGACATCCGGGAGATCGGGGTTGGGCATATCGGCAAAACCAAAAGGCACGCCATTTTGAGTGAGCTCTCGAGACAGCCAGGGGTACCATCCCCATTCGCGTGTGCCGGTCCAGCATGGTGAGAGTATAACGCGGGCCGTCATCACACGCTGTCCATTTTTTCAATGACGAGAATGCGGGCTTCGGGCGTGGGAATTGCGCGATGCTCTTCGCCTTCTTTGATGGAAAGGATGTCTCCTGGTAGCATTTCGATATTCTTTTCGGTGCCATCCATGCGAACTTGCATCGTTACGGCACCATCGAGGACGACAAAGACTTCGTCGCCGTCATTTTCGTGCCAGATATAGGGTTGATCTGTCCAGTGGATGCGAACACCTATGTCGCCAAATCGTGCCACTTCCTTGTTGCCCCAAGGGCGGGGGGCGGTGAAGGTTTTAGCCGTTGTAATTTCCATTAGCGTAGTCCTTTCCGGGTATCTTTGACAATTTACGGAAGGGATTATAGTTTCTGTGGCAAGAGTTCTGGTGCCGCATATACGTTATTTTGTGCCAACCAAGGAGCGGGCAGTGCGAAAAATCGGTTTTCTGGTATTCGATGGCTTTCAGTCCCTGGATGTCACGGGGCCCGCAGACGTGTTTAGCGTGGCAGATGCTACTGCCCGAAGGCTTTCACGGCAGCATTCATCGGAGAAAAAATGCCAGCTGTCGTACTTTTCACTGGATGGAAAATCTGTTGTGGCCTCCAATGGCATGACGGTTAGTGTAGATGGCAGCCTTGTATCACCGGAAGTTGACCTTGATGTTCTTATCCTGTCCGGTGGGGATATCGCCAGCCTTGAGAAGGTTGAAAAGAGCAAAGCGCTGGCCGAAAAGCTATGGGCGCTCCATAAAACGGGTACCTTTATCGTTTCCATTTGCAATGGTACATTCCTGCTGGCTCCAAGCGGGCTTCTGGATGGCCTTCTGGTGACCACTCACTGGCAGGCAGCATTGAGATTGGAAGCAAGATATCCCGCGTTAACGGTTGATCCGGACAAGTTGTTTTCAGTGACAGAACACATCGCAACGTCCGCGGGGGTGGCTAGCGGGATAGATTTGGCGCTTGACTTTGTTGCTCGCTGGTACGGAGATGAAATAGCATTTTCGGTTGCAAAGGAACTTGTGGTTCCGTACCGGCGCTCAGGTAGTCAGCGCCAGCTCAGCATGCTTCTGGCCGCTCAAGCCAGTGGCCCAAAGGTCGCTGCGTTATTGGCCTGGATAAGACAAAACCTGCGTCGAGACCTTTCTGTTGAAGAATTGGCCGATCATATGGCTATGTCTCGCAGAAGCTTTTACAGGTGGTTCAAGGCTGAAACTGGCCTGTCACCAGCCTTCATGGTTTCACAAATTCGAATGGAGACGGCTACAGCACTGCTTGAGCAGGGTGGCAAAAGCGTCAAGGAAGTCGCCCGGTTTTGTGGCTTTAGTTCTGCGGATCACATGGCGGTATGTTTTCGCCGCTACTCAGGTATTTCTCCTTCGCACCTCCTCCCTGTCGGGTAGCATTCCCACAAAGGCACTGTTCATTACTTGAACTCCGGCATCGGTGTTCTTGCGATACATGCCTGCGCGTCCCGGAGGCCGCTGTCATCCTGTGTCGTTAAGAATGTGTCCGCATATGGCACTAAGCAGTTATCCCAGACAAAACCAAGCCCATGACTGCCACCAGGTACAACCGTAACAAAGGTGTTCGAGCGCTGGGATGCAAGATCTGTAGCCCATGATAGAGGAGTGGCAGGGTCTGCAGAGCCGTTGAAAATCAATAAGGGGTGGGCCGATGCGGCATATTCCGAGTGCGCTTCCGGGTGGGGCGCCTGAGGCCAAAAGCCACACAGTTTGGCTATGTTGGTTACGCGGTCCAGGCCATAGAAGTTCGTGACACTAGACTTTTGTACATGGTCAAGGTCGGTTCCCTTGAAATCCTCGCTGCATTGAATGGTGGCCCACATGGCATCAGCGAGCATCTTGGCCTGCCCAGGTTCGAAACGCTGCGCGAAGTCGGCTAGAAGGCCATTGTTCCTGCCCATGGCAACTTCTTGTATGAGTTTGGGGATATGGGCTGACCGCCTGGCGTCATAAAGCAGGTTGCGAACGATATGAAGAAAAGAGCCCTTCGATAGGGAGATTTTCTCGGTGCCTCCCAAAGCCTGGTTTTCTAATTCCACCTCAATTGGCCCTTCGTCCAGCCGGCGGACAATCTTTGTGAAGTCTTCGTAAAAGGTGGGGTAGACCTGATTGCAGGCTGGTGTTTGATTGCACTGTCGGACGCGGGCTTCGAGCGCATCCTTGAATTGCTTCCCAAGATCATTGATTCCGTTTTTTCTTGGAATAGCCATGCCAACCGTAATGCCTGTGCGGACGAGGTCCGGGCGATGGCTCATCAGTTCCATAACGACGCGGGAGCCGTACGAGGACCCCACAAAGTTGGCGTTCCTGTACCCTAACAGCTTCACGGCATACGCAAGATCAGTAGCGATATTGATCGTCGTGTATTGGGACAGGTCATGGTTGGCACCAAGATGATGGAGGCAGTGCCTGAAGCGGTCGGCAGACCAGATTTTCCCGATAATGGTGGCGTAGGCTTCGGGTGGGCCAGGATAGTCACATTTCAATGCTTTCTTGCCGCCGGTGCCGCGCGCATCAATGAAGACCAGATCCCGCGTCGTACGGATTTTGGCCCAGCTTTGGCTTCGCCACGCTGCGGAGGAGGTAACATCTATACCCGGACCGCCAGCTACGAACACCAGAGGGTCGGCGAGTTTTGCACCGACTTCAGTCGCACGGGAAACGACAATATTTAGGGAGATATTGCGACCGTCTGGGTCCTGCCAATTTTCCGGTACCTCAATGGAACCGCAATCGACATGCCCACTGATGCCTTCGACCTGACATTGCTCCAGATATGGTCCCCTGTCGTTTGCGGATGCGGGAGATGTTGTTCCTCCCAAAGCCAGGAAGGCGATGCCTACAGAGCAATTGGCTAGTTTGGTGGTTATGGAGGTCATCTGGGGTCGCTCTCTTCTGTCAGTAGGGAAAAGAAGGTCTGAATGCCCTCAACATAATTGCCCCATCGGAGGTTTTCATTCGGACTGTGCTGGTTGTTTTCCAGATAAACCGTTGGAACGCCGATTGCCGGAATATCCAGGGCATTGACAAACGGTGATATCGGGATCGAACCACCAACAATCCGGATTTGAACCGGCGCGTGGCCAAACGCTTTTGTCATGGCACGTATGGCCCAGATGGCGGCCTTTGAATCTAACGCTGTGCGAAAGGCGCCGTAGGATATTCTGTGTTCAAAGGCAATCAGCCGGTCATAGGTTTTGCGTTCATTCTCGGTAGGAACGCTGCCGGCTATGATGTGAAACCCTTGGGCCTGAATGTGTTCCCGCAGGAGGTGGATGAGCGCCTCTGGGTCTTTCTCTGGTACAAGCCGTATGTCCAGTTCAGCAGTTGCAGTGGCGGGAACGATTGTCCTTGTCTGCTTGCCTGTCCAGCCGCTCTCGATCCCGAGAAGTGTTAACGACGGATACTGCATGGCTTCCTGGTAAGTCGACGCGACGCGTTCCGGTGACTTGACGCCCAGGTGTTCCAACATGGCCTGTTCGTTGTCTGGCACCTCCCTGAGGGCCTTCATTTCGGTGTCACTGATTACAATACCATCCTGAAAGCCGCCAATAAGGACGCGGCCATGTTGGTCCTTCATGGAAGCCAGCAAGATTGCCATGTCTTGAGCTGGGTTCGGGGCGTAGTTCCCGAACGTTCCGCTATGTTGCGGTGCCTTCGCGCCGAAGGATTTTAGCGTAATCCTGGCAATGCCCCGGGCGCCGAAAAACAATGTCGGTTGATTGCTGAGGTGCCGAGGTCCATCGAAGATAAGTAACAGGTCGGCGTCGAACAGATCCCGATTTTGATCTACCGCCAGTGGAAGGTTTGGTGAGCCCAGCTCTTCCTCGAAATCCATGACAAGCTTCAGGTTGGTGGTGGGCCTTAATCCCTGTTGTTCCATCGCATCCAGGGCTGCGATCAGCATGACAATCGGGCCCTTTGCGTCGGATGCGGAGCGGGCAAAAACGCGCCAGTCTGCGTCTGGTAGGGGGCCTGACGCCGCTGAAGGCCAAGGCTTCTTTTCCCAGCCATCTGGTGTTGGCGCTTTGAAAACAGGAGTAAAAGGTGATGCCTGGTCCCATTTCTCTGGGTCGGTGGGCTGGCCATCTGCCTGAAGGTAAATCAGTGTGGTTTGCGCGTCAGGATCAACATGTTTGCTTGCCAGAAGTAGTGGGAGGCCTTCTGTTTCAACGCGGCGAACGTCGAAACCCCGTTTCTTAAACTGCAGCGTTAACCACAGTATGTTTTTCTCGATTTGGTCGGGAAAATGGGCGTCATTGGGCAGGCTGAGCAACCCTCTCAATAGTGGGGCGGAACTCAATGCGGCCTCTGAGGCGATGTCTGCTATCGGATGGCGTGTGATCGCATCTGTCTCGGGGGGCGGCAGATCCTCTGCAAGGACACTGCTGGCGATTATCAGGGGTGCCACCAGGTTAACGAGCGCACGCATTTACAGTCTCCTCAATGGTTTCCAAGAAAATTGAGGAGAATTCAGCAAAGTTCAAATTTGTAGTGTTGATGTTAACTATGAGCAGAATTAATACGCCCAGCACCGCACAATCGAAAGCCAGCCAGCTGGCGGGTGACCATGAATTTCATGCATGGTTATTATCAACATTGTTCACCTGCAAGATAGGTTGCTTTCGGCTACAAACCATGGATGTTCAATGCATCCCGGAGAGAGAGCATGAAAGCCCGCAGCAGCCCTACCGTGTCCCGTCGGTCTTTTCTTAAAGTGGGTCTTTCAAGCGCTGGGGTTCTTGCACTCTCTATTTCTGGAGCGTCAATTCCGTTGAGGGCCGAAACACCGGATCTTCCCAAAATGGCTATGTATTCGCTATGCGATCTGCACCCGGATAACAGCATCACTTTTTATGTAAGCCGCTCTGAAATGGGCCAGGGTGTAACGAACCTTTTGGCACAATATTTTCTTGAAGAGCTTGATGCCGCTTGGCACCAGATTGATGAGGTTAAGCAGGCCTATGCGTGTGAAGAGCGCTTCGGGCCACAGCGAACTACGGCGTCAATTAGCTCTTTCGAAGGCTGGTACTTTCATCGGCAGGCGGGCGCTCGCTTGAGGCTTTTGCTGCTGGAGGGGGCCGCCAAGGCTTGGAAGGTGCCGGTTGCAACACTTCGGACAAAAGAGGGGAAAATTTTTTGCGACATCGACGGCCGCTCAATGACCTTTGGCGAGGCGGCAGCATACACAACAGGCCTGGCCCTATCAGAAATAGACTTGCCTCTTCGTCAGCCCGAAGAGTTTAGGCTGATTGGTAAGAGTTTTCCCCGCTTGGATGCAAAGGCAAAAGTTACAGGAAAAGCGATCTACGGCATTGATGTGCGTGTTCCTGGCATGGCTACAGCGGTAGTCGCGCGGTGTCCGGTATTCGGCGGGCGTTTGCGATCATATTCGCTTAAGAATTCCAAAACCGTGAAAGGGTTTATTGGGGCAGTGCTGGTAAGTAGCGGTTTGGCTGTTGTAGCTGATAGTTTTTGGGCAGCAAAAAAGGCGAGGGACTTGATTGAAATTGAGTGGGATGAAGGCTCTTTCGCAGGCGAAGACAGCCGCTCAATTGTAAGCAGGTTTTATGGTCATTTGGATAACCCTGAGACTATTTTTTTATCGGAGGGGCAAAACGTCGACGAGGTATTGGGCGACGCCGATAAAATACTTGAGGCAACATTCGAGTTTCCCTTTGTAGCCCATATGACGATGGAGCCGATGAACTGTACGGCCCATGTAAAGGGCGACGGGTGTGAAATTTGGGCGCCGACCCAAAGTCCGGGAACCACTGTTCATTTTGTTTCCAAGCATTTTGGTTGGCCAGAAAGCGCAATCACCCTCAACACAACCTTGATGGGGGGCGGTTTTGGCCGGCGGGCCCAAGAAGACTTTGTGATCGAAGCTGTAGAAATATCGCAAGCTATCGGTAGGCCGGTTCAGGTGATCTGGACAAGGGAAGACGATATTCAGCATGATTATTACCGTACGCTAGCGGTCAACAGGATCGCTGCTTCGGTGGATGAAAGGGGACATATTGTATCCTGGGACAGCAGATTGGCCGCGATGTCTGCAATCAAATTCAATTCCAATCCCATGTATCGGAATAAGGAAGGTGGGGACGGTATTGTGTGGGCGGGTGCGGAACCTGCACCCTATCGGGTGCCTAACTATAAGGTGCACGGCACCCTGGAAGACAGGCCAATGCCGATTGGTATTCTGCGCGGCATATCCCACGGCTACACGTCGACAGCGAAAGAAATGTTTCTGGACGAATTGTGTGAGCAATTGGGAGAAGACCAGATTGAGTTTCGAAAGAAGAATATTGGAGCATCGGAACGTGCGCGCTATGTGCTGAGACGGTTGGGTGAGTTGTTAAAGAAGGCTGAACAGCGAGGTGTTTCAGTGGGTTTTGCGTACGGTGCAGAAGAAAGCGGTGACATCAACTTCTACCATGCCTGCCTTGCAGAAGTGCAAAAAGGGGAGGATGGCTCTCTCAGCGTTACCAAGATCTCACTGGTGTTGGATAACGGTGTTATCGTGAACCTTGATGGGGTTCGGCAGCAGGCGGAAGGTGCTGCCGTGTTTGCTCTGTCCATGTTGTTTCATGACGCAATCACTGTTAGGGGCGGTGCGGTCGAACAGTCGAATTTTCATGATTACGGGATTGCTCGAATAGGCCAGGAGCCGGAGGTGGTCGTTGAGTTGGTTGATAGCCAGGAAACCCCGATGGGGATGGGAGAGCGCCTGCAAGGTGTAATACAGCCCGCCGTTCTGAATGCGCTATACAGGGCGACAGGTACGCGTGTCAGGCGGCTGCCTGTTGATCTGACAGTGCATGGCTAGAGCGTTTTAGGGCGAAGGCTATCTTTTTCGGGTCTACTTGCGCAGTTGGGCGACTTTTGAGTCTAATGTCGAAAAGTAACAAAATTAGTGTCGCGGGACAGTGGCTGTCCTGTGCCTCTAGTTCTGTCCAACGAACATACTAGATAATGTGGGTGCGACATCGCTGCTACATAGTCGCCTCTGTCAGCCCTTTATCTTATGCGTGAAAAGAGACACTAAATGTGTCCAGGAATTTCTGGACAAAATTAATGTCGTTTTCGGATTTTGGGGAACTTGCATCTCTGCTAGGGGGAGGGGAAGCGGACATTGACGCCATATCGCAAGAACGCCCCAAACTCGCGAGAAGCAGTTCTTTTAGGATGCGCATCTTCCTGGCATTGAAGTGGATATGCATCTCGCATGATATTCCAGGAATTTTATGAAATTGTATTTGACACAATAACAATGGCCCGCTATCCGTCAATCTCGTGCCTTTCTATTTAAAGGTGTGATTTGGGGATTCATAAATCCGAATTTTATAGGCGTCCACTCTTGTTTGGAGGCGGCCCTATTATATTGTGACGGGAGTGTGTCGATGACTTATTCTAGTACGCCTGAAGTGGTAGTTAATGCCAACCTTACTGGTGATCAGCTTTATTCAGCAGTAGCGGGCTTATCTTCCACAGCATATGCCGTGGCGTGGCAGGATGACAACACCGGCAAGGCCTATGTTCGGATATTCGATGCTGAAGGCAATGCGCTCACGTCAGCGGTGGCGATTGATGCAGCAGGATCTGGGGCTCAGGTAGGGGTCTCTATTGCGGCTTATGATGACGGATCATTCGTTGTTTCCTGGGCAGCGGACGATGGCGTATTTGTCCAGCGATATGATTTTGATGGTACGAACCTGACCGCGGATGGCACCAAGATTGCGACAGATGTCGCAGGCACCAGCACCTTCGGCTTGACCCAGATTGAAGCAAAAGATGATGGCGGCTTTGTGATTGCCTGGCAGGCTGGTACCGGTGCAGGTAAGCGCGGCTGGATAGAATTTTTTGATGAAACTGACACCTCAACGTCAGGCGGCTCATTCCAGCCGTGGCCGGAAAGCTCGCTTCTGATCACCGATGTGACCCAGATGACTGATGGCGACGTTGTAGTGGGTTTCCGTTGGGTGCCTTATGGTGACAACGTTTACGCCTATTCCTATAACTCGACCGGTACTTCCACGCCGGTGAAAACCAATTCCAGCTATTCTGGAACCCAGAATGGTCTGCAGATCGTGGAATTGCCGGACGGTGAGTTCATGGAAATCTGGTACACCTACGGCGGGCCCGTTAACGGTCGTGTGGTCCTGGCAGATGGTCAGGTGGATTCGAATGCATCCTTCTTCGAAATCTCTGATGGCAGTGTCTTTGCCAACGCAGAAGTGGCTGCTGCAGTCGTTAGCGACGGCAAGATTTTGGTTGTCTGGGATGATGGGGATGCCGGCAATCAGAGCATCTATGGCCAGCTAATAGACTTTAGTGGCCAAAAGATTGATAGCGAATTCTTGATCTCGGATGCCCCAGCCGGCCTGCAGGTGGTCCCCGAAATCTCGACCATGGCGGATGGCAAGGTCGTCGTCAGCTGGCAGTCCAACGAAAGTGGTGATTATGATGTCGTCACCAAGGTGCTGGAATTCGATTCGCCAACCCCTCCGCCATCTGTAGCGGACCCGGCTGCCGACCACCAGATCAACACAGAAGTTGTGCTTGACCAGACGGAGCCATCTGTTGCGACGTTTGAGGCCACGCACGCCACCCTTGCGGGCGGTCATGTGATTGTGTGGCAGTCTGACGGTCAGGACGGTGATCAGGGCGGGATTTATGGCCAGCTTTATGATAGCGCGGGCCAGCCTGTCGGTTTTGAATTCCAGGTGAATGCAAATGCGGCCGGTGATCAGAAACATGCACAGGTCGATGTCCTGGCGAATGGTAATTTCCTAGTTGCCTGGTATAGCGAAGCCTCAGATGGAACGCTCAGCGTTCACACTCAGGAATTCAGTTGGAATGGAAGCGGCCTTGACGTTGTTGGGGCCGAACAGACCTTGGATGCCTCGGCGGCAAACTACGCGGCCGGTTGGCCGGCGCCCTTTGATGTTGAAGCACTTGACGCTGGAGGTCACGTAATCTCCTGGTTTGATAGTGCAGGTGTGCTGCGAACCAATTTCTATGACACCAACAGCAATCTGGTGAATTCAGTCAGCCAGTCCCTGGATGCTTCGACAGGCAAGGCTCTGCCGGCTCTTGCAGAGCTCTCTGATGGTAGGGTTTTGGTGACCTGGACGGATTGGTCCACCAGCGGTAGCCGTGATAATGTCCATGGCCGCATTTTTGATGCCAGCGGCGTCGAATCTGTGAGCTCCTTCATCCTGCACAATGCCAGTGGTGACCGCCAATCTGCGTCTGCCGCAGATAGTTTCAGCGATGGTGGTTTCGTTGTTGTCTGGAACGCATGGGATGGCACGACGGTTGATCACAAAGGCATGGTCATGCGTCTTTTTGATGCCAATGGTATCGCGACCACAGCTGAAATCCAGGTTTCCGCAGGGAATGGGACATCGGGCGGTACCAACATGACGCAGTCTGGCGATGTGGTTGTGCTTGCGGACGACACTTTCGTTGTCTTCTGGCAGACAACGGATGTCGGCAATGATGTGAATGTCTACGGTCAGCGGTTTGATGCTCAGGGTGGTTCCATTGGGGATGCCTTTGTCGTGCATGCGGGCACAACCGGTACGCAAGCTGACATTGATGCTGCCCTGAACGCAGACGGCGAGGTTGTTGTGACCTGGCAGTCCGACAGCGGTGACGGCAACGGTTATGACATCGAAGCACGCATCCTGGATATGGACGTGATCTCGCCTGTTCCAGCGCCAACTCCTCCGCCGGTTGCGGATCCCGGCACGGATCACCAGATCAACACAGAAGTTGCGCTTGACCAGACGGAGCCGTCCGTTGCGACGTTTGACGCCACGCATGCCACCCTTGCGGGCGGTCATGTGATTGTCTGGCAATCGGATGGTCAGGACGGCGACGGCGAAGGTGTCTACGGCCAGCTTTATGACGGTACGGGCCAGCCTGTCGGCTTTGAGTTTAAGGTCAGCAGCGGTGCACTGGGCGATCAAGCCTTTGCGGCGGTCGCAACCCTGGATGACGGCACCTTTGTGGTGACATGGATGGACAACAACAAGGTGGTCGCCCAGAAGTTTGACTGGGATGGCACGAGCCTGTCCACGGTGGGTAATGAGCTTACACTGGATACAAGCGCGACCTCGACATCTTATGTCCAAACAGATGTGGCTGCACTGTCCGGCGGTGCATATGTTGTTTCCTGGTATGATAATTCAGGTGGATCGATATACGAGACTTATTCTCAGATCATTGGTTCTGACGGTACGTCGATCAGCGGTCTTATCCAGGTTTCAGGAACGAAACATAATATTTTCCCGTCGGTGACGGAGCTTTCAAACGGGAATATTCTTTACACTTGGATTGGTCTGCCTCCTGGGGCTTCCAGCGGTGATCACGACGCCATGGGCAGAATCTTTGATGCCAGTGGCAATGCTGTAAGCAGCTCACTGGTATTCAATGTCAGCAATAGTGCCAATGATTATTCAGCCGTTGCTGCTGCGACAGATGATGGCGGGTTCATCAGTGTTTGGCATACCCAGGATGGCTACATTCAGGGGCGCTTCTTTGATGCCGCTGGATCAGCCACGACACCGCAGTTTACCATCTCCAGCGGAACGATTGCAGGCAAATGGGAGCTCCAGCCAGAGGTTCTTGGGCTCGGTGACAGTACTTTCCTGGTTGCCTGGGAAGGTGGAGATGGCAATCTTTATGGACAGCGTATTGATGCACAGGGAATCAAGATCGGGGATGAATTTATCGTTCACGATCAAACTGCAGGTACGCAGTCGAATATCGACCTGGCTCTGAACGCAGACGGCGAGATTGTCGTGACCTGGCAGTCCGACAGCGGCGATGGCAACGGTTATGACATCGAAGCGCGTGTGCTGGATATTGATGCGATCTCGCCGGTGCCGGAACCGGAACCACAGACGCCACCACCTTCGGTTGACGATCCTGCAGTTGACCATCAGATCAACACCGAGGTTGCGCTTGACCAAACGGAACCGGGAGTGGCGACCTTTGCAGCTGATCATCCAACGCTCGCGGGTGGCCATGTGATTGTGTGGCAGTCTGACGGCCAGGACGGTGACGGCTGGGGTGTATATGGTCAATTGTATGGCGCGGATGGCCAGCCTGCGGGCTATGAGTTCCAGGTAAGCGACCGGATCCTTGAGGATCAGGCGAATGTCTCGGTCGCGGTGCTTGCGGATGGCAACCTTGTGATCAGCTGGACGGATGCCGGGCTTGATGGCACGGCACGGGTCAATGTGCGCGAGTTCCAGTATGATGGCACATCGGTCCAGGCTATCGGTGATGCTGCGGAGATTGGAAGCAGCGGCGGTGCCTATTACACGGATGTGACGGCCTTGTCGGATGGGGGATATGTGCTGAGCTGGAGCATTCTGACCAGCTATCATTATTCCTATGCCCAGATTTATGATGCCGACGGCAACAATGTTGGCGCGACGACCCAGTTCAGCCAGCATTCGGGCCGCCCGAGTGCGACGGAACTGTCGGACGGCCGGGTTCTGTATACCTGGCATGACTGGAGTGGCAGCTCCACCACCAGCACGGATTCCTACGCCCAGATTGTGAATGCGGACGGTTCTGTGGCTGTCGGTACCTTCTCGATTGCGGCGGTCAAGACGGGGCAGGAATCGAATGTATTGACGGGTGCCTTGTCCGACGGCGGTTTTGTTGCTGCCTGGTACGAGGTCGATGTGGGTATTCAGGCGCGTCACTTTGATGCCTCAGGCGCTCCGACCACGCCTGACATTGTTCTTCATACCGGTGCGCTTTCGAACCGTGACCTGTCGCTGGTGATGCTTCCGGATGACGGCTATGTGGTG